>Ga0181516_10000754_pt1 | contig 27278 bp, 17 predicted proteins | sample PEATcosm2014_Bin_25_FD_121104 | JGI IMG/M metagenome (GOLD analysis project Ga0181516, IMG submission 121104) | Peatland microbial communities from MTU Mesocosm Facility, Houghton, MI, USA - PEATcosm2014_Bin01_10_metaG | ecosystem: Environmental > Terrestrial > Soil > Wetlands > Peat | place... | reverse complement strand
GCCGCGAATGACGAGGGCGGAAAAGTAGAAAAGCGTGACGAGGAACAGGAGAATCCACGGACGATTCTTGAACAGGTCAGAGAGATCCGCGGTGAGCGACGATTTTTGTTGCGGATCAGGCTGGATGCGCTCCTTCGTCGTGAAAAACGCGACGATGAAAAAAATGACACTGAGACCTGAGAGCAAACCCATCGTGACCTGGTAGCCCAGAGCGTCGTTGCCATGCCCGAAGTATCTGACCATGGGAATGGCCAGGCTGGAAACGATAAAGCCTGCGGAGTTGGCCGCGATCTGGCGATACGATGCAATGCTTGTCCGCTCGTCTGGGTCGGAGGTCATGACGGCCGTGAGCGAGGCATACGGCACGTTGTTGACGGTGTAAACGACACGCAGCAGGATGTAGGTCGTCCATGCGTAGATGATCTTCGCGGCCGGACTGATGTTCGGCGTGGTGAAGGTTAGAACGCCGATGATGCCGAATGGCAGAGCCGTCCACAGCAGCCAGGGCCGGAACTTGCCCCATTTGGTGCTCGTGCGATCGGCGATCACGCCCATCACCGGATTGAGAAACGCCACGCCGAGGCCGACGACGAGGAAGAGCGTCCCTGCCTGCGCCGCGGTGAGTCCAAAAGTGTGGGTATAAAAGTCCAGTTGCAGAGCCAGCATGGCCTGGAAAACAAAGTTGGCCGCCAGGTCGCCCAGGCTGTAGCCGAATTTCTCTGTGAACGAAAGCTTTTGGACCATAGCCGCCTCGTATTTTGCCGTCCTTGCTGGCGGCGTTACTGCGTGACCTTTAGTGTCAATCTGGTGAGATCCACGTCGCGAGACGAGTTGCCAACCATGAGCACAAAATCACCTGACTCAACCACGTACTTCATGTTCACGTCGTAGAACGACAACAGGGCCGGCGTGATGTCAAACGCCACCGTCGTGCTCTCGCCCGGCTGCAGCTTCACCTTGCGGAAACCTTTCAGTTCCTTGATCGGCCGAGTCGCGGAACTGACGACGTCGCGGATGTAAAGCTGCACGACTTCTGTTCCTTCGCGGCTGCCAGTATTGGTCACATCGACCAGAACACGCGTAGAGCCGTCGCGCTTGATTTTCTTCTTCGTGAGCCGCGGGTTCGTGATCGAGAAACTCGTGTAGCTGAGCCCATAGCCGAAAGCGTAGAGCGGCGAGACATCGTCGAAGAGATAACCGCGCCGTGCCGACGGCTTGTAGTTGTAGAAAGCCGGCAGATGGCCGACGGACCTTGGAATCGTGATCGGTAGCTTGCCACCGGGGTTGTAGTCGCCGAAGAGCACATCGGCAACCGCACGTCCGGTTTCCTGGCCAAGGTACCAGCACTCGTAGATCACCGGAACATTCTGGCTAGCGTAATTGATTGACAGCGGACGTCCGTTGAAGAGAAAAACAATCACTGGCTTGCCCAGCGCCACCATGGCCTTGACCAGCTCTTCCTGACGTCCGATCAGATCGAGGCTGGTGCGGTCGCCCATGTGGTTCAATCCCCAGGCTTCGCGCGAGGTCTGTTCGTTGCCGCCGATGGCCAGCACGATCACGTCGGCCTTCTTCGCAACTTTGACCGCTTCGGAGATCTGCTTGCGATCTTCAGCGGGATCGCTCGCTACCACCTCGTCCTGGTTCCAACTGCCGCCGATGGTGATCTTGCATCCCTCGCTGTAGAGCACATTGATCTTCTTGCCGGCTCTTTCTTTAATGCCATCGAGTACCGTGACATTGTGCTTGGGCACGCCGCTGTAGCCGCCCAGCAAGCCGCGATGCGCATTGGGTCCGATCACTGCGATCGACTTGATTTTCTTGAGATCAAGCGGCGCGGTTCCATTTTCATTCTTGAGCAGGGTAATGGATTCGTGCGCGGCCGTGAGAGCCAGTTGACGGTGCTCGTCGCAACCAACCACGCGCTCGGCCTCGGCTGGATCGACATATGGATCGTCGAAGAGGCCCATTGCAAACTTCCAGTAGAGCATCGGCGCAACCAGATCATCGAGCTCAGACTCCTTGAGCACGCCTTTGCGCACCAGCGGCACGAGGTGAAGATAGCAATCCGGATCGGGCAGTTCGATGTTGACGCCGGCTTTGACCGCAAGCACGCAGGATTCCTTGCTGTCTTTGGCGACGAAGTGGCCGTGCGTGTCCGGCCGATAGCCTAGTTCCCAGATGGCGTAGTAGTCAGAAACGACGAATCCCTTGAATCCCCACTCCTTGCGCAGCACATCGCGCAGCAGCCACTTGTTCGCGTGCGAGGGAATGCCGTCGATCTCGTTGTAGGAGGCCATGATGCTGATGGCGCCCGATTCGCGCAGTGCCTCCTTAAACGTGTAGAGGAACGTCTCGTAGAGCACGCGCAGCGAGACGTTTGCAGGAGCGCAGTTCATGCCCGATTCAGGCTGACCGTGGCCAACGAAGTGCTTGAGCGTGGCGATCACGCGCGTCTTGTCGCGGAAAGTTGCGTCTCCCTGAAATCCCCGCACTGCCGCGATGCCCAGGCGTGAAACCAGGAACGGATCCTCGCCGTAGGTCTCCTCGACACGGCCCCAGCGCGGTTCGCGCGCCACATCGACGACGGGCGTCAATGCATGGTGGGTCCCGCGCAAACGGGCCTCAAGAGCTGTCATGGTGAAGAGCTGCTCGACCAGGTCGGGATTGAACGTCGCGCCCAGCGCAATCGGCTGAGGAAAGCTGGTGCCGTCCACCGCCGCATGGCCGTGCAGACACTCTTCGTGAAACATCACCGGAATTCCCAGCCGGCTGTTTTCAAGGAAGAACTTCTGAATTGCGTTGGTCAGCACCGCCATGTCGCGCGTGTTCTTGCCCTTGCCCGCGTCGCTGGGGCGGCCTACCTGCCCCAGGCCTCGACGGTCTTTGAACGCGGCCTTGGCTTTGCGTTCGTCAAAGTTGCCTTCGCCATCCACCAACGTCTTCGGCTTCTGCTGCCAGACGCAGAGCATCTGGGCGGCCTTTTCTTCCAGCGTCATGCGCGACAGCAGATCCTTGACCCGGCGAGCGGCTGGGAGACTGGAATTCTTGTAGGCGGGAACCGTTTCGCGCCCCGGCTTGCGTGCTGCAATCTGCTTCTTCATGCGTTTTGTTCCTGTATGAATGCGAGTGTTTGATTTGAGATTGAGAAGGGATCGGGGGCGATCCAGGCACGATCGCCAGGCCAACGATATCCAATATGGAAGGAAGGAGTCGGGGCCTGGTTCTCCGAAGCTGACAACATCGAGTAAATTCGGGAACCGCGCGGTGCCATAAACGCCCTGACTACGCCGCGCATGGTTGCAATCCTCTGCCGCACCAAAATGCGTAGACGGCCCCTCAGGATGGATGCGCTAAGCTGCAGAACAGTCTAGCGGTCAAATCTTCATACAGGCAACTAGAAAAGCGATTTTCTTTCGACAAAGTTTGCCTCGGCGGCATCCCTTCCGATGGCCTGAGAACGCCCCGGCCCCTAGGCCCCTTTTCTGCGGCGATTCGGCAGGCCGATCCGCTCTGGACGCCGGTACCCTCCAAAATGCTATAGTCTGCCAGTTTCTCTGGGGGCGTGATGGAGGGGTCCGCGAAGCCTCAAAACCAGTTGCACTCGGCGCTTGACCGGGAGTCTCCGCGGTTCAAAGCCAACCAGGCGGCGCTGCGAGCCTTGCTGCAATCCTTGCGCGCCGAGGAGGATTCCATTCGCCTCGGCGGCGGCGCCAAAGCCGTCGAAGCGCAGCACGCCAAATCCCGCCTCACCGTGCGCGAGCGTCTACAGCTCCTTCTCGACCCGGGCACAGACTTCCTCGAGCTCGGCCTCTGGGCCGCCCATGGCATGTATAGCGACTACGGCGGCGCGCCCGGCGCGGGCGTCGTCACCGGCATCGGCCGGGTCAGCGGTCGCCTGTGCATGATCATCGCCAACGACGCCACGGTCAAGGCCGGCGCATTTTTCCCCATGACGGCGAAAAAGGTTCTTCGCGCCCAGACGATTGCCCTCGATAATCGCATCCCGACTCTCTATCTTGTCGATTCCTCCGGCGTCTTTCTTCCTCTTCAAGAAGACGTCTTTCCCGACATCGACGATTTCGGCCGTGTCTTCCGCAACAACGCTGTCATGAGCTCCCTCGGCATTCCGCAGATTACCGCCATCATGGGCATGTGCGTCGCCGGCGGCGCCTATCTCCCCGTTATGACAGACACGATCCTCATGACCGAGGGCTCCGGCCTCTTTCTCGCCGGACCCTCGCTGGTGCAGGCCGCCATCGGCCAGAGATCCGATCCTGAAGAGCTGGGCGGCGCGGCCATGCATGCTGAAATCTCAGGCACCGTCGACTTCAAAGAGCCCAACGACCACCTCTGCATCGCCCGCCTGCGCTCTCTTGTAGAAAAGCTTGGCCAGCGCCCGCCGGTTGGCCCCACTAGCGAAGTATTTTCTCGCGTCGACTATGATCCCGCTGTCGACGCCCCTGAATTCTCAGCCGATGACCTCTACGGACTCCTCAGCCCCGAGCCCGGCGCGACCAACGTCTATGACATGCGCGAAGTCATCGCCCGCCTCGTCGACCGCAGCGAATTCGACGAATATAAGGCCGGCTTTGGCCGCACTGTGCTCTGCGGATACGCACGCATCGGCGGCCGCGCTGTCGGCATCGTCGCCAATCAGAAAACAAATCAGAATCAGATCGTCGCCATGGGCCCGTCTGCCGGCGCCAAACGTATCGAAGTCGGTGGCGTCATCTATACCGAAAGCGCGCAAAAGGCCGCCCGCTTCATCATGGATTGCAATCAGAATCTCATCCCCCTCATCTTCCTCCACGACGTCAACGGATTTATGGTCGGCAAAGATGCGGAGTGGTCCGGCATCATCCGCGCCGGCGCAAAAATGGTGTCCGCTGTCAGCACCAGCGTCGTGCCCAAGATCGCCGTCATTATTGGTGGCAGCTTTGGCGCCGGGCACTATGCCATGTGCGGCAAGGCCTACGATCCGCGCTTCCTCTTCGCCTGGCCCACGGCCCGCTATGCCGTCATGAGCGGAGCGTCTGCCGCCAACACCCTGGCCGAGGTTCGCGCCAAACAGATGGAACGCGGCGGCAAAGTGCTCACCGACGCCGAGAAGAAAGCCCTCCACGATGAGATTCGTGCCGCATACGACGAGCAGGCCGACCCGCGTTACGGCGCCGCGCGTCTTTGGATCGACGCAATCATCGACCCAGCACAGACCCGCAGCGTCCTGATCGCCGCTCTCGAGGCCTGCGCGCTCAATCCCGACGTCTCGCGCTTTAATCCCGGCGTTTTGCAAACCTGATCTCTGCCCTCGAAACTGCATCTCAAAGAATAGTTCCGAACGATGCGGCATCTTAATTCAGCAAGGCTTTGATTGAATCAATCCGAGGAGCGTACCCATGAGCGTTGCTCTGGAAACTGCTGAGAATCTTTATCCGTTTGTGTTGACCGAGGAACAGGAACATCTCCGGCGCGAGATCCGCGAATTTGCCGCGCGCGAAATCGCTCCCCACGTGATGGAGTGGGACGAGGCCAGCGAGTTTCCGCTTGCTGTCGTCAAAAAACTCGGCGCCATGGGGCTGCTCGGCGTCATTATTCCGCCTGAATACGGCGGCGCCGGTCTGGGCTACGTCGATTACGTGCTCGCCATTGAAGAGCTCTCGGCTGTCGATGGATCGATTGGGATCATTGTGGCCGCGCACAATTCTCTCGGCACCAATCACATCTTTCTCGCCGGCGACGAGGCGCAGAAGCGCAAGTTCATACCACGCCTTGCCAGCGGCGAGTGGCTTGCCGCGTGGGCGCTCACCGAGCCCGGGTCCGGCTCCGACGCCAGCAATGCCCGCACCACCGCAGAGAAAAAAGGCGACCGCTATGTGCTCAACGGCAACAAGACTTTCATCACCAACGGCCAATATGCCGACGTTGCCGTCGTCATCGCCGTCACCGACAAAACTAAGGGCACGCACGGTCTTTCGGCGTTCATTGTCGAGAAGGGAACCAAAGGTTTCCGCCCCGGCAAGAAAGAAAACAAGCTGGGCCTGCGCGCCAGCGATACCAGCGAACTCATCTTCGAAGATTGCGAGATCCCCGCTGAAAATCTTCTCGGCGCCGAGGGCGAGGGATTCGTTGACGCCATGCGCGTGCTCGATGGCGGACGCATCTCCATTGCCGCTCTCGCTCTCGGCATCGGCCGCGGCGCTCTCGACGCTGCCTTGAAATACGTGAAGGAGCGCCGTCAGTTTGGCAAAGCCATCGCCGAATTTCAGGGCATTCAGTGGAAGCTCGCCGACATGGCCACCGAACTTGATGCAGCCCGCCTGCTCACCCAGCGCGCGGCCGTGCTCAAAGATGCTGGCCGCAAAGTCACACGCGAGTCGTCGATGGCCAAACTTTTCTCCAGCGAAGTGGCCGTCCGCATCTGCGACGATGCCGTGCAGCTCTTCGGCGGCTACGGTTTCATTAAGGATTATCCCGCCGAAAAGTATTATCGCGACGTCAAGCTCTGTACCATTGGCGAAGGCACCAGCGAGATTCAACGCATGGTGATCGCGCGCGAAATCCTTCGCGTTCATCCCTCGCGCGGCTGAGGCTTGCCGGTCTGGCATTGCGCCTTCGGCGTTTCCGATTGACGGAGATTGAAAGAAGCATGAGCGCTGCAGTCAAAATTATCGAGTGTCCGCGCGACGCCTGGCAGGGCCTGCCCACGCAGATTCCGCCAGAGGCTAAGGCCGACTACCTGCGCGCGCTCATCGCGGCCGGCTTCACCCACATCGATGCCGTCAGCTTTGTTTCGCCCGCCGCCGTTCCGCAGATGGCCGACTCCGAGCAGGTTCTCGAACTGCTCACGCCTCCCGAACACGTCGAGATCATCGGCATCGTCGTCAACGCCAGGGGCGCCGAACGAGCCATCCGCACCGGCGCGGTCCAGACCCTCGGCTTCCCTTACTCCATCTCGCCTCAGTTTCTGAGCCGCAATCAGAACCAGACCCCCGAGCAGTCTCTCGACGCCCTGCGCGCCATCCTCTCACTCGCACAGAGCGCCGGTCTCGATGTCGTCGCCTATCTCTCCATGGCCTTCGGCAACCCCTACGGCGAAACTTGGAGCATTGATGCCGTCGTCGAAGCCTGCGGATCGCTCGTCAGCGCCGGCGTCCAGCAGATCTCCCTTGCCGACACGGTTGGCCTCGCCACGCCTGAGCAGATCTCTGAGACGCTTGTTGCAACAATTGCCGCCCACCCCGGCATCGAGATCGGCGCACATCTTCACGCGCGCCCTGCTGAAGCCGCTTCCCGCATTCGCGCAGCCTATGATGCCGGTTGCCGCCGTTTCGACTCCGCTCTCGGCGGTCTCGGCGGCTGCCCCTTTGCGCAAGACGCCCTCGTCGGCAACATCGCCACGGAAACCCTCATCGCGACGCTGTCCGCCGCCGGCGCCAGCGTTCCCGGCCTTGCTCCGCTCGACGGTTTGCTCCGCACCACCGCCGATCTGGCGTCCACATCGCAACCAGCTGAGTAGGTCTGTGAATTTGCGCGCGTGTATCGGCACGCCCGTCGAGATTCGCCCTTGATCGTGCCCGGTCCGCCCCACGCAGCGGTCTGCGAAAATAGAACTGAATGCTTTCGCTCAAAAATGCCGGCAAGCGCTTTGGCCCGCGCGTCCTCTTTCTTGAGGCCGATTGGCTCATCCGTGCCAAAGAGAAGACCGCGCTCGTCGGGGCCAACGGCACCGGCAAATCCACTCTGATGAAAGTACTCGCCGGTCTCGAGTCCCTTGACTACGGCGCCCTGCAGCAAACCCGCGGCATGAGCATCGGCTACCTGCCGCAAGAGGGCCTTCAACTCACCGGCCGCACCATCTTTGAAGAATGCCTCACCGTCTTCGACGAAATCCGCGACATGGAATCCGAGCTCGAGCGCACCGCGACGCAACTCGCAGAGCTCGATCATCTGAGCCCCGAGTATGAATCTGCCGCCGAGCGTTACTCCATGCTGCAGGAGCGTTTCCATGTTCTCGACGGCTACGCGCTCGATGCGCAGGTGGGCGCAGTCCTCACCGGCCTCGGATTCACGAAGGAAGATTGGCAGCGCCAGACCGACGAATTCAGCGGCGGATGGCAGATGCGCATCGCGCTCGCCAAGCTGCTCCTCGCCAGGCCCAATCTGTTGCTGCTCGACGAGCCCACCAATCACCTCGATCTTGAAACCCGCAACTGGCTCGAGGACTATCTCAAGAGCTATCCCTTCGGCTATATCCTCATCTCTCACGACCGATACTTCCTCGATGTCACTATCGATCGCACCGTCGAAATCTGGAACAAGCGTCTCACCATCTATCAGGGCAACTACACTAAATACCTTTCGCAGAAAGATGAGCGCCGCGCCCAGCTTCAGGCCGCCTACCGCAATCAGCGCGAGCAGATCGAGCACCTCGAAGCCTTCATCAACCGCTTCCGCGCTCAGGCTACCAAGGCCAAGCAGGTGCAATCGCGCATCAAGGAACTCGAAAAGATCGAGCGCATCGAAATCCCCGAAGAAGAGCCTGTCATCCATTTCAAGTTTCCGCAGCCGCCGCCCTCTGGCCGCATCGTTGCCGAGGCTTCCGATCTTTCCAAGAGCTACGGCGCCAAGCGCGTCTTCTCCAACGCGCGCTTCTCTATCGAGCGCGGCGACCGCGTTGCCCTCGTCGGCGTCAACGGAGCCGGCAAATCGACACTCATCAAATTGCTCACCGGCGACGAAGCGCCGACCACCGGCACAGTCAAGCTCGGCCACAACGTAGTCAGCGAATATTTCGCGCAGGACCAATACAAGGTCCTCGATGGAGATGCGCGCATGCTCGACGACATCAGCCGCGTCGCGCTTCACGTTCCCGAGTCTGCGCTGCGTTCCCTCCTCGGCTGCTTCCTCTTCTCTGGCGATGACGTTTTCAAAAAGCTTGGCGTGCTCTCTGGCGGCGAACGAAACCGCTTCGCTCTGGCGCGCATTCTCGTCTCGCCCTCCAACTTTCTGCTGCTCGACGAGCCCACCAACCACCTCGACATGCGCGCCAAAGGCGTGCTTCTCGACGCCCTGGCCGCATTCTCCGGCACCGTTGTCTTCGTCTCTCACGACCGCTATTTCATCGATCGTCTCGCCACGCGAGTCATTGAAGTTGAAAACGGAGCCATCACAACTTACGAGGGCAATTACGAGGATTACCAGCGCCGCAAGGAGGCTCTCGCTGCACCTCCCGTAACCGAACCCGTTGTGAAATCCAAATCGCAGGAAATTGGAAACACGATTGTCATCGAGGGCGGCTTCGATGCAGGGAATGAGCAAGCCGGCAGCGCCTCTGCTTCCAATCACGGCGCCCGCCGCCTCAACCCCATCAAGCAGAAACAAATGGAAGAACGCTGCGTATTTTTGGAAGAAGAGGTTCCGCGCATCGAGGCCGGAATCGCGCACACTGAGCAGCAACTCAGCAGTTTTGTCTCCGCAGCTGAAACCCAGCGCCTCACTGACCTTGCCTCAGAATTGCGCTCTCAGCTCGCCGCACTCACCGCCGAGTGGGAAGACCTGATGCTGCAGCTCGACGCGAATTGATCGGATATCCATTGCGCAAGCGCTATGCTGAGAGAGTCCGATGCCTCCCAGCCCCGCCAATCCCGCAACCCCCATCGACCTCGCCGCAGTGTTGCGTGAATATCGCACCGAGTCGGGGCGAACGCTGCTTGAGGTTGTCGACGCTTCTCCTGTGCTGCTGATTTTCCTTCGTCACTTCGGCTGCGCATTTTGCCGGCAGGCTCTCGATCAGGTCGCGCAGATTCGCACGCAAATTGCCGCCAGAGGAGCGATTCCTGTCTTCGTGCATCTCGGCTCGCCCGAGCGCGCCAAGCCCTACTTCGATTACTACCAACTCTCCGATGTGGAGCGCGTCAGCAATCCCGATGCATCCCTCTATCAGAGTCCTGTTTTCGCGCTCTCGCGCCGCAACCCGCTGCTCCACTTGATCAGCCCCGCGGTCTGGAAGGGCTGGCTCAGCGGCGCTTTGCGCAAGTATGGAATCGGCAGCATCAAGGAAGATGCCCATCAGATGCCCGGCGTGTTTTTCTTGAAAGACCGCCGCATCGTGCGCGGCTTCCGCTATCAATCCATCGCCGACGAGCCCGATTATCTCAAGCTGATCGGCGCCGGTTGAGCGAGCAAATGGCGCCTGCCAGGTCGGCTCTGCGCAATCTGCTCTCATCTCTTCGCAGCCATCGAGTTAGTGCGGCCGGTAGCCCTGCCACAGATATTCCAACGCCTCAGGCAGTGTCTGTTCGCGAACGCTGCGATCCACATGCCCCGCATTCTCCGCGAATAAAAACTGGTAGTGATACCCTTTGGCCGCGAGTTCCGCAGCCATCCGTTCATTGGCCAGCACCCAATCGTGCATGTTGTCGCGCATCACGTTCGGGTTGTAGAGATCCTTGTCGCCGACCTCCATCCAGAGCCGGATCGGCTTAATCTTGTTTCTCGGGATCAGGTGCTCGTGAAACTCCCATGCCCCATGCGGCGTCTCGGGATTGCTCGGCCACTGCTGATTGATGAATGTCCCTGAATAAGTCAGCACGCGGTGATACCACTCCGGGTGATACCACGCCATGATCAGCGCGCACGACCCGCCCGAACTTCCGCCCATCGTTGCGCGCCCATTGGGATCGTGCGTCAGCTTCACATGTGCCTTGCTCTCCACCAGCGGCAGCACCTCGCTCTCAACAAACTCCGCGTAGCGCCCCGACATGGTGTCGTACTCCAACCCCCGCTCGCTACCCTGCGCGTCTCCGCTGCCGTTGCCAATTGAAATCCCAATCATCGCCGGCAATTTGTGTTCCGCAATCAACGAGTCCATCGCGGCAAACAGCAACCGGTCCGGCCCATCCGCTCCCACAATGAAGGGCGTCTCCGTCCCCGCAACATAGCTCTTCGGCACATACACGGCCACCTTCCGCACATAGGGCGCACTGTGGCTCGTCGTCACGATCAGCTTTGCGGGATCCGCCGGGTCCGGCGTGCCAAAAGTCCCAGGCTCGCGCGCAATTCCCTTGTAGAGTTTGCTGTCCGCCGAGCTCATCGTGAACTCAATCACCGTGCCATTCGGCGTGCCGGCGCCCGCCGCTACTTCCGGCGCGGGATTGTGGGTCGGCCCAAGAATAAAGTTGCCGTCCTGATTCGGCGCAGGCACTGTGCCATCCGGCAACTCAATCGCCTCCACATATCCGGGCGTATGCGGATCGCGCGTCGGCGGCGCGGGCCGCTCCGCGCGTTGCACCGGAATCGGCGTTTGGCTCGCAGGCGCTGCGGGCGATTGCCCCCACGCCGCCGAAGCGGCCGACAAAACGCCTACCAGCATTGCACCGTTGCGAGTCTTTACAAAACACATGCAGCCATTCTCTCCCACCCTGCCGCCTTGCGGAAACAAATCGAGCGTTGTCTCACACGCTGCAAAAGCCGCCCAGCCCTTCGTGCATAATCAAAAGACGATGGCTCTTCTCTGGAATCCTGAAAGCTGGTCGCAGCGGCTCGCCGAGCTCGAGGCGCGCAGCGGTGAATTGAAAGAAGCGCCGCTTCGCCGCGACGTGCGTTCGCTGGGCACTCTGCTCGGCGAGGTGCTGCGCGAACAGGCCGGCGAAGATCTTTTTGCTCACGTCGAGGCCTTGCGTCAGGGCACCATTCGCCGCCGCGACGCCGAGGCCCGCGGCAATCAGGAAGAGGCCTCCCGCCACGCCGCCAAGGCCCTCGAACTCGTCCATTCGCTTCCCGTCGATCGCGCCATCTTGCTCACGCGCGCCTTCGCGTTCTACTTCGAGCTCATCAATCTTGCCGAAACCAATCACCGCAAACGCCGCCGTATCGCCCTCCAATTGAGCGGCGCGGCCGGCCGTCAACGCGGCTCTCTCGCCGGCACGCTCTGCGAAATGCGCCGCGTCGGAATCAGCGTCGACGAAGCCATGGATTGGCTCAAGCGCGTACTCATCGTGCCCGTCTTCACCGCGCATCCCACTGAGGCTGCGCGCCGCTCCGTCATGGTCAAGCGCCGCCGCATCGGGGAGTATCTCGCCGCCATCGACCGCATCCCCGTTCCCGAGCAGGACCTCGCGCGCCTCCAGGAACTCATTCGCGCCGAAATCACCAGCCTCTGGCAAACCGACGAGGTCCGTTCCCGCCGTCCCACCGTCTACGACGAAATCAAGATGGGCCTCGACTACTACGACGTCTCCATCTTCGCCACTTTGCCCACACTCTATCGCGAAATCGCCGAGGCTCTCCATGCCGCGTACGACCTCGAGATCGAGCCCCACGAGCTGCCCCTCGTCATTCACTTCGGCTCGTGGATCGGCGGCGATCGCGACGGAAATCCCTTTGTCACGCCCGAGGTCACGCGCGAAGCCATCCGCCTTGCCCGAGGCCATCTGCTCCTCTACTACCAGCGCCAGCTTGACACCCTCATCGATCTCGTCACCAGCAGCGCACAGCAGTGCCCGGTGAGCGATGCCTTGCTTGAGAGGCTCAAGGAGTATGTCGCGCAGGTGCATACTCCCGAGTCGCAGGTTTTCGGCGAGCAATATGAATTCGAGTACTACCGCCGCTTCATCATCTGCCTCAAGGCGCGCATCCAGCGCACTCTCGAGCTGGCCAGTCAGTCTTCTCAAGGCGCGCAGTTGCCGGTCATGCCCTTCACCCTCACGCAGGGTCAAGACAAGCTGGCGCAGGTGCTGCCCGCCTACTGCTCTGTTGCAGAGTTTCTCGACGACCTCGAAGTCCTGCGCGATTCGCTCGCCGCGCATGAGGGCCTGCGCATCGCTCGCACCCTCGTCGATCCGCTCATTCTGCAAGTCCGCACCTTTGGCCTGCATCTCCACACGCTCGACATTCGCCAGCACGCCCGCGTGCACGCCGCAGCTCTCAAAGAGGCCATCGCCGATACGATTGCCTCCGATCTGCCCGGCAGCCTCTCCGAGGAGTCCGCCAGCGTGCTCGAAACTTTTCGCGTTGTCGCCGAAGCCAAAACCGGCTGCTCGCCAGAAGCCATTCGCCAATACGTCATCTCCGGTGCGTCAACGGTAGAGGACGTCCTTGCCGTCGTTCGCCTCGCCCGCCTCGGCGGTGTCCATGTCGAGGGATCCGGCCGCGATCCCGGCCTCATGCCCGTTCCGCTCTTTGAATCGATCGACGATCTGCGCAACGCGCCCGCCGTCTGCCGCGAACTTTTCAGCCGCCCCGACTATCGCAAACTCCTCGCCAGCTGGGGCAACTGGCAGGAAATCATGCTCGGCTACTCCGACTCCAATAAGGATGGCGGCATGTTGACCAGCACGTGGGAGATCTTTCGCGCTCATCGCGACCTGCACATCGTCGCGCGCGAGTGCGGCATCAAGCTGCGCCTCTTTCATGGCCGCGGCGGAACCGTGGGCCGCGGCGGCGGACCGACGCACCGCGCCATCTTCGCCCAGCCCATGGACTCCTTCGATGGCCAGCTCCGCATCACCGAGCAGGGCGAGGTCCTCAACTTCAAATACGCCGACGAAATTCTTGCCGAGCGCAATCTTGAACTCATGATTGCCGCGTCGCTCGATGCCCTCGCCCGCCCCAACGCGCGCGACCCTCAGGGCCACTTCACCGGCGTGCTTGAGCCCGAGTGGGAGGCGGCTCTCGACGAGCTCTCGCAACTTTCCTTTGCGTTTTATCGCACCAGCATTCTGGACAATCCCGACGTCGTCACCTACTTCGAGCAGTCCACGCCCGTCGCCGAACTCGAACACGCCATGATCGGCTCGCGTCCCTCGCGGCGCAAAGCCTCCTCTAACATCGCCGACCTCCGCGCCATTCCCTGGGTCTTTGGCTGGACCCAATCCCGCCTTCTCGTGCCCGCATGGTTTGGCGTCGGCCACGCGATCGATCAATACCTGCAGCGGTCCGGCGCCCTTGAACTGCTCCACACCATGGCGCGTGAGTTCCCGCTCTTTATCGACCTCATCCGCAATGTTGAGATGGCTCTGGGCAAGGTCGACCTCTCGACTGCCCGTCTCTACTCAACCCTCGTACACGATACAAAATTGCGCGAGCAGGTCTACGACATGATCGAGGGCGAGTTCCATCGCACCGTGCGGGCCGTGCTCGCCGTTACTCAGCAACGCGAGCTGCTCGAAAAAAATCAGGTCCTCGCCCGATCCATCAAGCTTCGCAATCCCTATGTCGATCCCATGCACCTCATCCAGGTCGACATGCTGCACCGCAAGCGCGCCGGCGAAAACTCGCCTGAGGTGAACCGCGCCATCGCCGCCACCATCAGCGGCATCTCTGCCGGCCTCAGAAACACAGGCTGATTCGCAAGTCGTCAGGCGCAACACGACGCGCAAATCTCATCTGAATTTCCGCGCTCTTAGTCGTTCGGATAGGCCTTGCTGCGCAGTTCCTTGTCGGCCGCTGTCACGTCTGCGGGCCGGCCCAGATCGCGCCAGCGCCACCGGTCCGCGCGAAATGCGACGATCTTCTCTCCGTCCCCCGCCATCCGCAGATACGCGGGAATGATAGAGAACGCGCTTTCCTCCGTCAGCTTTTCAAAAATCTCCGGCGACAGCACGTGAATGCCTGAGAATGCCAACGCTTGCATCTCCTCCGCCGCCTTTACAATCTCCGGATTGGCATCACCCACCTTGCGTCCGCACAATTCGCCTCGCTCATTGAAGAGCAGAGGCCGTGACGTCGCGCGCTCCTGCACCGCCAGCGTTGCCAGCGCGCCGCGTTCGCGATGAAATTCCACCATTGCTTCCAGATCGATCGCGCTCAGCACATCCACGTTGTGCAGCAGGAAGGGTTCTTGCGCATCGCCCTCGAGAAAAAACCACGCCGCCTGCTTCAGACCCCCGCCCGTGTCCAGTAGCGTCTCCTCGTGCGAAATCTCGATACGCATGCCAAAATCGTGGGCGCGCAGAAAATCCGCAACCATCTGGGCAAAGTGATGTGTATTGACAATCGCTTCGGTCACGCCAAAGCTGTGCAGCCTGCGCAGAGTGATCTCGAGCAGTGTGCGGCCGCCAATCTCCACCAGCGCTTTGGGCCGGTCGTCGGTCAGCGGGCGCAGGCGCGTTCCCAGTCCCGCCGCCAGCACCATCGCCTTCATAGGCCCATCTTCTCCAACTCAACATGCTTCACCGCAACTTCCACTCCACTCGTCGCGCGCAGCCGCTTCGCCAGTTGCTCGGCCAGAAATACCGAGCGGTGCTGGCCTCCCGTGCAACCGAACGACACCATCAGGTCCTTGAATCCCCTGCGCTGAAAGGCGGCAACACTCGCGTCCACCAGCGAGAACACGCCTGCCAAAAACTGATGCACACTTTCCTGCTGATTCAAGTAGTCGATCACTGCCTGATCCTTGCCGGTCAGTGTGCGGAACTGCTCCTCGCGGCCCGGATTCGGCAAACTGCGCGCATCGAAAACAAATCCTCCGCCGTTGCCCGATTCATCTGCCGGCATCTGCCGATGAAAACTGAAGCTGAAGATCCGCACCTTCAAAACCTCGGTCGAAACCGCCAGCCCTTCCAGCTTCTCCGAGCCCTGCATCGCCTTAAAGGCTTCCATCAGCGCCGGCAGCGCAATCGGCAGCTCGACATTGTGTGCCAGCCATTGCAGATTGATCAGCGCGTAGGGAACGCTCTGCAAAAAGTGCGCCTTGCGCTCGTAGAAGCCTCTGAAGCCATACGCGCCCAGCGCCTGCATGATGCGCACATACACATAGGCGTAGTAGTGCTCCATGAATGCCGCTCGATCGAGCGCAATGTGTCCGGCCAGGCAATCGAGATAATGATCGAGCAATTGCTGACGCAGCGACGGCGGCAGATCGGCTTTTCCGTCAAAGAGCAGGGAAGCGATGTCGTATTGCAGCGCGCCTTTGCGCCCACCCTGGTAATCCAAAAAGTAAGGACGCCCTTTCCGCAGCATTACGTTGCGCGATTGAAAATCTCGGTACAGAAAATAATCGTGATTTGCGCTGAGCAGAAACTTGCTCAGCCGGCTGAAGTCGTTCTCCAGCGCCTGCTCGTTAAACGGCACTCCCGCCAGACGAAGAAAGTAATACTTGAAATAGTTCAGGTCCCAGGCAATCGACTGGCGATCGAAGCTGGCTCTCGGGTAGCAAACCTTGTAGTTGAGATCGCGTCCTGCCTCCACTTGAAACCGCGGCAGCACGGCCACCACCTTGCGATACGCCTCCACCACCGCGGGCGCGATGCGATCGCCCGCGCGGTTCTCGCTTAAAAACTCATACAGCGTGGTGTCGCCAAGATCTTCTTCGAGGTAGGCGCCCTGGTCCAGATCATCGCCATAAATCTCCGGCACCGGCAATCCATGACGCCGAAAATGCCGCGAGAATTCGATGAAGGCGACATTCTCCTCGCGCACCGAATAAAGGATGCCGACCGCAGTGCGTCCCGCGCCCGCCAGCCGCACGATCACCCGGCCCGAGCCGCCAAGCTGGCCCTGCAGAGGCTTCACCTCATCCGGCGGATGGTGAAAGGTCTGTTCGAAAAGCCGCTTCAATACATCCATCAGGAGTCTTTCTGGAGCGCACAACTCGACGCCTTCATCACCTTAATGCATTCCTGCCCGGCGCAGCCCGCGTTGCCAGCCTTTGCTTGAAATGGGGCACCAAAACGCAAAACGAGGGCAGGGATTGCTCCCTGCCCTCGCTTGTTCTTGTGCTAGATTCTGCCGAATCCGGCCGATTGGTTTACAGCGGCTGCACGTCCGCAGCCTGCCATCCCTTGGGCCCCTTCACCACGTTGAACTGCACGGCTTGACCTTCCTGCAGGCTCTTGAATCCACTTGAGTTGATCGCCGAGTAGTGCACGAATACGTCTTCGCCGTTCTGACGCGAGATAAAGCCGAAGCCCTTCGCGTCATTGAACCACTTCACAGTACCTTGTTCCATTTCGATTTTGTTCCTGATTTGAATTGCGCTGGATGAATCGGAGCGACCACTGGCAGAATCCTTGCTTGGTTGGGCGAGTACTGCTCACGCCCGGTTCGGCTCTAACGCTGCACCCAGTGTACCATTTTCCACAAGAGGCCGCGCTCAAATTCTCTGCACCCACCCCACCCTTAAGTTCTATCTTCGGGAAATTGCATCGGAATCAGCCAGATACGGAGCGCTCAGCGCCTGTGATACCGTGAAGGGTCGCCATGCCCACCGACCCTGTCTCCGACCTGCTCGCCCGCGCAACGGAACTGCTTGAGGCTGAATTCGGGGCTCTTCCGTCTTTCGATCCCACGCTGGCCCAGGCCGCCGACACCGACGCCATGGCCCAGGTTCTCGATGCGGTCGCTCACCGTCTCGGCGAAAACTACCCTTACTTCCACCCCCTCTACGCTGGCCAGATGCTCAAGCCGCCCCACCCTGTCGCGCGCGCAGCTTATGCCCTGGCCATGAAGATCAATCCCAACAACCATGCTCGCGATGGCGGCCGCGCCAGCTCCGCAATGGAGATCGAAGCCGTCGCCGAGATTGCCCGCATGTTCGGCTGGACCGAATTCCTGGGCCACCTCACCTCAGGGGGCACCATGGCCAACCTTGAGGCACTCTGGGTTGGGGGGCAGCTCGCGCCCGGCAAGCGCATCCTCGCGTCAGAACAGGCCCACTACACGCACCACCGCATCTCTTCTGTTCTCAAACTCGACTTCGCGTCCGTCCCCACCGACGCGCGCGGCCGCATGTCCCTTGACGTGCTCGAGTCAGAACTTCGCAAGGGAAACGTGGGCACAGTCGTCGCCACCCTCGGCACCACGGCCATCGGAGCCGTCGATCCGCTGCCCGAGATCCTCGCCCTGCGCGAACGCTACGGCTTTCGCGTCCACGTCGATGCAGCCTACGGCGGTTATTTCCGCCTCATTCCCGACTCCCTCGACGAACCCGCCCGTCGCGCCTTCGCCGCCATCGATCAGGCCGATTCCATCGTCGTCGATCCCCACAAGCACGGCCTCCAGCCTTACGGCTGCGGCTGCGTCCTCTTTCGCGATCCCGCCGTGGGCCGCCTTTATAAACACGACTCCCCCTACACTTACTTCACTTCAAAAGAGCTGCACCTCGGCGAGATCAGTTTGGAGTGCTCTCGCGCCGGTGCCGCTGCCGTCGCGCTCTGGGCCACGCAGCAGCTCCTGCCCCTCGTCCCCGGCGGCGACTTCGCCCGCGGTCTCGACTCCGGCCGCGCCGCCGCTCTTTCACTCGATCGCCGTCTGCGCACTGACCCGCGTTTCGAGCCGCTGGCCGCCGGACCTCCGGAGCTCGACATCGTCGTTTGGGCCCTCAGCGCCGACACGCCGGAGCAGTCCTCCTCGCTCGCCCACGAAGTTTTTGCGGCCGCCGCCACACGCGATTTGCACCTGGCCCTTGTACAATTGCCGCAATCCTGGTTTGAGCCGGCAGGTGGCGCAACTAAATCGGTTGACGGGCACCTGACTTGCCTTCGCTCGGTGCTGATGAAACCGGAGCATTTAGACTGGCTCGACACCATCTGGGAGAAGTTGACTGCGTCTTGTGCGCAGCCGTTGAGAGGGTAGAAGATGACCGGGCAAGGCGTGGTCGCGCTCGAAAAAGAAAACGTTCTCATTCGAGCGGGCGACTGCGTAATAACCCTCCTGCCTCATCTCGGCGGCAAGATCGCTTCCATCCGTCTCGCCGGCCGCGAGCTTCTTCAGGCGCCTCTCGCACCGCTCGCTCCGCGCACCCGCAGCCTTCCCTTTGACGCCTCTGACGCCAGCGGTTGGGACGAATGCTTGCCCTCGGTTGCGGCATGCACTGTCCTCACCTCGGAAGGTCCGGCCCAGGTTCCCGATCACGGCGATCTCTGGCGCGTCGAGTGGTCCGTAGTTCGCTCCGAGCCGGCGCTCACGTTGCGCGGCGTGTGTTTCTCGCTGCCTCTCGCCCTTGAGCGCACACTCGCTCTCACTGAAACCGCCAACGGCGCCCAGCTCCGTCTCGACTACACCATCACCAACACCGGCAGCCATCCTGCTCCATGGTCCTGGGCCGCTCATTCGTTGTTTGCCATTGATCCGGGCGACGAAATCGAGCTTCCGCCCTCCATTCATGCGCTGCGCCTTGAGGGCTCCGGCGGAAACCGCCTTGGCCAGGCTGGCGACGCCATCGCATGGCCCGTCGCCACGCTCTCTAACGGTTCTGAGACCGACCTCCGCATCGCTCAGCCGCCCGCGTCCGCCATCGGTGACAAGCTTTTCGCCGGCCCGCTCGCGAAAGATGAAAACTGGTGCGTGCTTCATCGACACGCCGCCGGCCTGCGCATCCGAGTCCGTTTCGATTCCGCCCGAACACCTTATCTCGGTCTCTGGATCTGCTATGGCGGATGGCCCGATCGCCCCGGCCCAAAACAAAACTGCGTCGCCATCGAGCCCGCCACTGCTCCCGTCGATTCACTCGCGCAGTCCGGCTCCTGGTCGCGCACTCTTTCGCCCAGCCAATCCTACTCATGGCCGATGTTTGTCGACTTTGAGATGAACTAGGTTCTACACGTATGCATGATCCCGCCGCTCTTCGTTCCATCCATCGCGCACGCTTCCAATCCGAGCCCGCCCTCTTCGCTGCGCCCGGACGCGTCAACCTCATCGGCGAACACACCGATTACGCCGAAGGTTTCGTCATGCCCGCGGCCATCGACTTCGCGACTCTCGCCGGCATCTCCCCGCGCTCCGATGGCCAGATCGTCATCTACTCTGAAAATTTTGCCGAACAGCGCTGCTTCTCCGCTTCCGCGTTGCCCGTCCAGGCTGCAAAGCATTGGTCCGACTATCCACTGGGCGTCGTCGCCATACTTGCCGGTGAGGGCCATGCGATTCCCTCCTTCAGCCTTTCGCTCTGGGGCGATGTTCCACTCAACTCCGGCCTCTCCAGCTCCGCATCCGTCGAGGTCGCCACGGCGCTCGCCGTCCTCTCTTTAATCCGCTTCACTTATCCGGGCCCGGTGATTGCCCGTCTTTGCCAACGCGCTGAAAACGAATTCGTCGGCGCAAACTGCGGCATCATGGATCAGTTCATCTCCGCCAACGGCAAAGAAAACAACGCGCTGCTGCTCGATTGCCGCGACTTGACCTACAAGCTCGCGCCCATTCCCGCGCACGTCGCCCTCGTCATTGCCAATACCATGGTCAAGCATTCGGTTGCCGACGGCGAATATTCAAGCCGACGCGCGCAAGTGGAAGAAGCCGCCGCGGTCATCGCCCGCCACCGCCCCCAGGTCCGCTTCCTGCGCGACGCCAACGTCGAAGATCTGGCGAACTACGGATCGGAGATGAGCCCCAACGCATTGAAGCGCGCCCGCCACGTCATCACAGAAAACACCCGCACCGTCGCTGCCGCTGACGCGCTCATCCGCGGCGATCTCAAGACGCTCGGCCGCCTGATGGCTGAAGCGCACTCAAGCTATAGCAAGGACTTCGAAGCAAGTTGTGCCGAAGCCGATGCCATGGTTGCGTTTGCGCAGGGTCTGCCCGGACTCATCGGCGCCCGCCTGACCGGCGGCGGCTTCGGCGGCTGCACCATCAACCTCGTCGAAAGCGATCATTCTGCTGCATTCTCCCAGCAACTCGCCGCCCGCTATTCCGCCGAAACGGGAATTGTTCCGCAAATTTTCGTTTGCCAAGCCTCAAATGGCGCCCATGCCATCATCTAAACCGTTGAGCGCATAAGACCGCACACGTGCGCCTCATCTCATATCACCCCTTGGTTATGTTGTGTGTGTCTTTCGTTGACACCAAAGTCATGGTTCCTTTCGGGAGACATGCTCGCCCGGTTTGCGAATTATTCTGTGGTTCCTTGCTAGAATCGTAACCAGTTTCAGCCGATTAAAGACGGAGAGAACACTTCGCTCCGGCGTGATCAGACTTGGTGTTCCGGGTTGTCGTTTGACAGCCATTTTGAGCCGCAGGCAGAGAGATACAATATGCAATTTAGTTCGAATAAGCCGTTTTCCTACGAGACATTTCCCACCGCAGGGCTGGTCGCTTACTTCTCCATGGAGATCGCGATCAATCCCTCCATGCCTACTTACTCGGGTGGCCTGGGCATGCTCGCCGGCGACACATTGCGCTCCGCTGCCGACCTCGGCGTTCCCCTCGTCGCCTTCACCCTCGCTCACCGCAAAGGCTACTTCCAGCAGCATCTCAACGTCTCCGGCGATCAGACCGAAGAAGTGCAGCCATGGAATCCCGCCGACTTCTGTACGGAAGATCCTGCCCGCATCACAGTGTCAATCGAAGATCGCGTGGTCACGGTGCGCGCCTGGCGCTACGAGCTCATTGGCCGTTACGGCCATGTCGTGCCCATCTACCTGCTCGACACCGATCTCGACGGAAACTCCGGCTGGGACCGCGGCCTCACCGACCATCTCTACGGCGGCGACACCAACTATCGCCTGCAGCAGGAGATTGTTCTGGGCATGGGCGGCGCGCGCATGGCCAATGCCCTCGGCCTCACTGTAAACGTCTATCACATGAATGAAGGACACGCCGCGCTGCTGACACTCGCTCTGCTCGAGAGCCAGCTCGGCGGCGGACCGCTCGGCAACGCCACCGAGTCCGACATCGCGCAGGTGCGGCGCAAATGTGTCTTCACCACCCATACTCCCGTACCCGCCGGTCACGACCGTTTCTCGACCGAGCAATCCATTCGCATCCTTGGCGGCGACCGCACCGGGCGCCTCGAGAAAATGGGCTGTTTCAAAGACGGCTTTCTCAACATGACGATGACCGCGCTGCGCTTCTCGCGATACGCCAACGGCGTCGCCATGCAGCATGGCAAGGTCTCGCGCGCCATGTTCCCCGACTATCCCATCGATTCCATCACCAACGGTGTCCACGCGCCCACCTGGGTTTCAGAGCCCGTCCAGCAGATGCTCGATCAGAACATCCCCGCTTGGCGTCGCGACAATCTTTACCTGCGCAACGCCATCGATGTGCCCGAGAAGGAAATGCTCGATGCTCACAGCCGCGCCAAAGAGGCGCTGCTCACCGAGGTTGCCACCCGCAGCGGACACGTGCTCGATCCGCATGTGCTCACGCTCGGTTTTGCGCGCCGCGCTGCCACCTACAAGCGGGCCAATCTGTTGTTCCTCGATCCCGAGCGCCTTCTCAAGATCGCCACCGAGGCCGGCGGCCTGCAGATTCTCTATGCCGGCAAGGCGCATCCCCAGGACGCACCCGGCAAGGCTCTCATCCACGATGTCATCGAGGCCGCCCACAAGCTCTCCAACGACACCCTGCGCATCGTCTATCTCGAAAACTACGCCTGGGACCTCGGCGCACTGCTCACCGCGGGAGTCGACGTGTGGGTCAACACCCCGCGCCGTCCTTACGAAGCCTCAGGCACCAGCGGGATGAAAGCCGCACTCAACGGCGTGCCCAGCCTTTCCATCCTCGACGGCTGGTGGATTGAGGGCTGCATCGAAGGCTTCACCGGCTGGGCCATTGAAGACGGCGCCGATGACGCCGAAGAGGCCATCTCTCTCTACAACAAACTCGAGCGGTCCGTCGTTCCCCTCTATCGCGACGATCCTGAAAAGTGGGCGCGTCTCATGCGCAACACCCTGGCCTTCAACGGTTCCTACTTCAACACCAATCGCATGGTCAAGCAGTACACGCGCAACGCCTACTATCCGCATAAGCTCATCGATCAGGTCAAGGTCGAAGAGCCGGCCTTCGCGGATTAGGTCATCGCGACTTCTAAATGCAAGGGGTGAATCGGCAGTCCGATTCACCCCGTTTTTTTTGCCGCGCATTCACCTGGTTCGCCCGCACGCAGCCCACTCTCTTGCCCGCAGTCAGGCGGTCGACTGCAACGGTTTGGGTCCGAGCGATTCGATCCATGCCTGCAAATTCGTCGCAAGAATCAGCAGAAACACAATCGACAGCATGCTCAGGTCGCGAAACTCTCCCGGCTGGCAGAAAAGCAGAAAAAGCGGAATGTTGATGATTGCCGCAATCTGCGCGTGGCGCTTGAGCCACAGCGGAAGATGCCGCCATGCTCGCCACACCGTCCAGATCAAAAGAAGAATCGGGATGGGACCGCTCAAGGCCGGCAACAGCAAGCCATACGTTCTGTCGGTCCACGTCGCCAGCCGGAATGGATGAACGAAAAAATCGATCTGATCCTTCAGATGAAACTCAACCGTCCCGCCTGGGTTATGCGCAAAGTGCATTCGAATCGGCAGATAAACCGCGGCGCACACCCCCGCCAAAACGCCGACAGCCAAAAGGGAAGTGACCCGCGAGTTGCGCCGGCGCAACAGCGGATACAGCGTCAAAACAAAGAGCAGAAACGATTCCTTGTTCCATGCTCCCAGCGCCGCAATGGGAATGATCCACCACCAGTCAAATCCGAGCGCAATCCAGACGGCCAGTGCCATAAACAGCAGTTCAGGATAATCAAAGTAATAGCCGCCTTTGACTCCGAACAGCGGGAACAGCAGCATGAAAATGACTGGAGTGAAGACCGAAGCAAGCGGCGATATGTTGGCCGCCCTGCATACCCAATAGAGCGCGTAGGTCCCCAGCAGCGCGCTCAGATACAGAATTAAATACATCGTGATGTATTGAACCGGATGCGTCTTGCCGGCAAGATCCAGCGCCACAATCACCCGATGCCTGGAGTCTTCCGAGACATGCCGGCCGATGGCATTCACCGGCAACGCGCCATCAATCCCGTAGGTCAGATCCGGTAGCAATTGCCGGTAGATATACGGGCGCCACGCCGTCCCATCCATGATCTGATCGAATCCCGCGACCGGATCGAATCCGCGCCCTCCAGGCTCGCGAAAATGCCACTTGTCAAAAAAAGCGCTGAACGACGACGCCGAAACCACGGCAAACAGAATGAACAAACACATCTGGTTGTAACGCCGGGCCCATCGGATCTCTTTCATCGTTTGCATTGAGTTTTCCGGCGCACTCGGGACTGACGAAGATCCATCGCGGGTGGTGGTCTGTTTCATTCGATTGTTTCCGGGGAGTACGATTGCAAAAATTATACACACGCAATCGACGCAGAATTCACGCAGCCGCAATGAGCGCCGCACTGCTTACCGCGCAGGAATCCAGCAGCCCTTCCCATATAATCGTTAGCAATCCAGGTAGCGTAGTGCATGCTTGATAGCTGCGCATTGGCACAGGATGCAGCCGATGCACTCTCTCAGGCGGAGGGCTCCTCCTTTGGTTCCCGAAGAATCGTTGATGCCGAATCCCGCAGCGCTCGACGCCGCTGACCTCGCGCGTCCGCTCTGCGTCGACCTCGACGGCACCTTGATCAAGTCCGACACCCTCGCCGACTCCCTCTGCCTGTTTGCTCGCCGTTATCCTCTCGAGATTTGGCGCGCGCCGCTGTGGCTCCTTCAAGGCCGCGCCCGCCTTAAGATCGAGGTGGCGCGCCGCGCTCCTCTCGATGTTGCCCGCCTGCCTTACAACGTTCCCCTGCTTCGCTATCTTGAGGATCAGAAACGCCTGGGCCGCTCCATCTATCTCACCACTGGCGCTGACGCCTCCGTTGCCGAACGCGTCGCTGCCCACCTTGGCATATTTGACGCGGTGCTCGCCTCCGACGGCGTCACCAATCTTACCCACTCCGCCAAGCTGAGCAGCCTCAAATCCCGCTTTGGCGAATTCGACTATATCGGCAACTCGCGTGCCGACCTCGTGCTCCTTGCCGGTGCGCGCCAGGCCATGGTGGCCAATCCTACCCTCGGGCTTCGCCTCGCCCTCCAGTCCCGGCACATTCCAATCGCTTCTTCGTTCACATCGCAAAAACCGGTTCTGCGCACGCTCATCAAAGCCGCGCGCGTCCATCAATGGGCCAAGAACATACTCCTCGCCGCGCCCCTGATGCTTTCGCACAAAATCACTCCGGCCTCCATCCGCGCCCTGGTTGCCGCCTTTTTCTGCTTCAGCTTCATGGCCTCGGCCAATTACCTGGTCAACGACATGCTCGATATCGAGAGCGATCGCCATCATCCCGGCAAGCGTCTGCGCCCGTTTGCCTCTGGAGATCTTTCTGTCGCTTCCGGTGTTGTCGTTGTCGCGGTACTGGTCATGGCCGCGGCCGCCCTGCTGCCATGGCTCAACCTGGCGTTCACTGTGTGGCTTGGCGCCTACATTCTCGCTGTCTTCGCCTATTCGCTCTATCTCAAGCGCGTTGCCATCGTGGACGTCCTGCTGCTTTCCGGTCTTTACACTCTCCGTCTGCTGGCCGGCGGCGCCGCCACAGGAACCCAGATCTCGCAGTGGCTGGCCGGGTTCTCCAGTTTCCTCTTCCTTTCCCTGGCCATGGTCAAGCGCTTCAGCGAGCTTGAAAACATGGGTGAGCGCGGCGTCACTGCCACGCACGGCCGCGGCTATGTCGTCTCCGACCTGGAGCAGGTTCGCAGCTTCGGCACTGCCAGCGCTTATGCCGCCGTCGTCGTCTTCATGCTCTACATTGGCCGGCCCGATGTCACCGGACTCTACCGTCATCCCACCCGCCTGTGGCTCATCGTCCCTCTGCTCATTTACTGGCTCAGCCGTGTCTGGCTCCTCGCCTCGCGCGGCGAACTCGATGACGACCCTGTCGTCTTTGCCATGCGCGACCGCATGAGCCTCGCCGTCGGGGCAGCCGTAGCCGCCCTGGCCCTCTTCGCCGCGTGACCTGCTTCCCCTAATTCCTCAAATTGCTGGAGTTTAGGGCAACTCGAAGCACCCCGCCAAGTGGGACACCAGCCTACCTATGTGCATCTTTCCAAGCCTTCACGGCGTCTCTTATGCATGCGAATTTGCGCCGTCGATTGACTGCGCCTTCTGGGTAAGCCACTTCATTTACCATTGGTTGTTGCGGCGAAGCGCTGGAGCGGAACAGGATCGCCTGTTTCTTCATCCAGCCCGGATAGTTCTGGCGCCATTGTGCAGGGAGCAGCTGCTCCCACGCGCGCAGACTTCCATCAAGCCAACTTGATAGGCAAGCGGTTAGTAGTTTCTGCTGAAACCGCTCGGCCTCTGAAACCCGAAGAACCGTCCTCCGCTCGTCACGGTCTCCGCATCCAAGGTTAGCCGCGTGGGCCGCTCACGAATTCTGTCGCTGGCGAGCAAAACGGTTCTGGAGCGAGTACCAGCCCTATGATGTGGATTGTCAGGCTTGCCCTTCGCAGGCCTTACACTTTTGTCGTTTTTGCGCTTTTGATTCTTATCCTTGGCGCCTACAGCATCGAATCGATGCCGACGGATATCTTTCCCAACATCGATATCCCTGTCGTCACCGTGGTCTGGCAATTCACCGGCCTCTCTGCCGAGCAGATGGCCGACCGCATCGTCTTCAACAGCGAACGCGGCATGACCACCACGGTCAACGACATCGAACACATCGAGTCGCAATCGCTTAACGGCATCTCCGTCATCAAGATATTTTTTCAGCCTCACGTCAACATCGCCAGCGCCGTGGCTCAGGTCACCTCCATCAGCCAGGTGCAGCTGCGCTCCCTGCCTCCTGGAACCACCCCGCCGTTCATCATTCAATACAACGCCTCGAGCGTACCCGTGCTCCAGCTGGGCGTCTCCGGCGAGGGAATGACCGAGCAGCAACTCAACGACACCGCGACCAACACCGTCCGCACCCAGCTTGCCACCATCGAAGGCGCGCAGACCCCTTATCCCTACGGCGGCAAGCAGCGCCAGATTCAGGTCGACCTTGACATGCACGCGCTGCAGGCCAAGGGCCTGTCGCCCGCCGACGTGGTCAACGCCGTCAGCACGCAAAATCTTATTGCCCCTTCCGGCACCATGAAGATCGATCGCTGGGAGTATGCGGTTGAAACCAACTCCGCGCCCAGCGTAGTCGCCGATCTGAACAACCTTCCCATCAAGGCCGTCAACGGCGCCGTCATCTATATCCGCGACGTGGCTCACGTGCGCGACGGCAATCCGCCCCAAACCAATATCGTCCGCGTCGACGGCAAACGCGCCATCATCATGAGCATCTTGAAGGTGGGCTCCGCTTCCACCCTCGACATCATCGCCGGTGTTCGCGCCAAGCTCGACAGCATCACCGGCCAACTGCCCCCGCAGATGAAGATCGCCTTCCTCGCCGATCAGGGAATTTTCGTTCGCAGCGCTATCAGCGGTGTGGTTCGAGAAGCGATCATCGCCGCCTGTCTCACCGGCGTCATGATCCTCGTCTTCCTCGGCAGCTTCCGCTCCACCATCATCATCGCCGTCTCCATCCCGCTCTCCATTCT
>Ga0181516_10000753_pt1 | contig 27279 bp, 26 predicted proteins | sample PEATcosm2014_Bin_25_FD_121104 | JGI IMG/M metagenome (GOLD analysis project Ga0181516, IMG submission 121104) | Peatland microbial communities from MTU Mesocosm Facility, Houghton, MI, USA - PEATcosm2014_Bin01_10_metaG | ecosystem: Environmental > Terrestrial > Soil > Wetlands > Peat | place... | reverse complement strand
GGATGCGGCTGGTCATTTCTGCAGGGCCTTCAGGGAAAGGCGGATGGCTTCCGCCAAGGGCGGACGGTCCGCCTTGAGTTCGTTCACGATGGGGATCACGGCATCCTCCCGGAAGCCCAGGTTGGTGAGGGCCGAGCGCAGGTCCGCCTCCCAGGGGTCCCGGGGGCCGGCGGCGCCGGCCAGCCCGTCCAGGCCGCCCAGGCCGCCGAGCTTTTCCGAGAGCTCGAAGCAGAGCTTCTCGGCGGTCTTCTTGCCCACGCCGGGGATGCGCACCAGGGCCTTCACGTCCCGGGCGCGCAGGTCCTGCACCAGTTCCGCCAGGGGCAGGGCGCCCAGGGCGGCCAGGGCCAGCTTGGGGCCGACGCCGTCGACCTTCACCAGCAGCCGGTAGAGCTGGCGCTCCTCCTGGCTGGCGAAGCCCAGCAGGCTGAGGTCGTTCTCCCGGAGCAGGGTCTCCACGTGGAGGATCACCTCGCGGCCTTCCTCGGGGAGGGCGCCGTAGGTGCCCAGGGAGATGGAACAGACATAGCCGACCCCGGCGCACTCGATGAGCGCGTGGTTCGGACTCTTCTGGATGAGGCAGCCCCGCAGACGACCAATCATTCAATCAGCATAGCCTGACGCCCGGCGATGTTTGAAATAGCCTGGTTCGTGGATACTTGTGTAGGGAGTCGCCATGAAAATTCTGTTGATCGGTTCCGGAGGCCGGGAACATGCCCTGGCCTTGAAGCTGAAGGCCGGCGGTCCGGTGGAGCTGTTCGCCGCCCCGGGCAGCGACGCGCTGGCCGAGCTGGGGACCTGCCTGCCCTTCCAGGGGGAGGATGTGCCCGGGCTCCAGGCCTGGTGCGCCGAGCACCGGCCCGACCTGGTGGTGGTGGGGCCCGAGGCGCCGCTGGTGGCGGGGCTGGCGGACGCCCTGCGCCAGGAGGGGATCCCGGTGTTCGGCCACGGCGCGGCCACGGCGCGCCTGGAAGGGAGCAAGGCCTTCGCCAAGTCCTTCATGTTCCGGCACCACATCCCCTGCGCCGCCAGTGTCACCTTCAGCGAACTGGAACCGGCCCTGGCCGCCGTCAGGGAATGGCCCTACGGGTTCCCCATCGTGGTGAAGGCCGACGGCCTGGCCGCGGGCAAGGGCGTGGTGCTGGCGTCCAGCAAGGCGGAGGCCCAGGCGACCGTGCGGGCGTTCATGGACGGGCAGTTCGGCGCCGCCTCCCGGACCCTGGTGCTGGAGCAGCCCCTGATGGGCATGGAGATGTCCCTGCACGTGCTGGTGGACGTGGACCCGGACCACGCCACCTTCGCCGTGCTGCCGCCCTGCCAGGACCACAAGCGCATCTTCGAGGGCGACCGGGGCCCCAACACCGGCGGCATGGGCGCCTTCGGCCCGCTGCCCTTCCTGCGCGAGGAGGACCTGCGCCGGCTCACCGAGGACCTGGTGGTGCCGACCATCCGCGGGCTGCGCGAGGACGGCCTCACGGCCCGGGGCGTGCTGTTCCTGGGGGTCATGTGGACCCCCCGGGGGCCGGAGCTGCTGGAGTACAACGTGCGTTTCGGCGACCCCGAGACCCAGGTGCTCATGGAGCTCCTGGACGAGGACCTGGCCGGTCTCCTGCTGGAGGTGGCGGAGGGGCGCCTGGACCGCCCGGCCCTGGCCCTGCGGGACGGCTGCGCCATCGCCGTGGTGCTGGCGGCCGAAGGGTATCCGGAGACGGCGGTGAAGGGCGTGCCCATCAACCTGGCCGTTCCCGGCGGCGCCACCATCATCCATGCCGGCACCCGCCGGCGGGAGGATGGGGTCTGGCTCACCAACGGCGGGCGGGTGCTGGCCCTGGTGGCCCGGGCCGCGGACCTGGCCCAGGCCCGGGAGCGCATGGAGACCGCCCTGGCCCGGGTCAGCTGGCCGGGGATGCAGGTGCGGCACGACATCGGGCTGCGGGCGCTGAACCATGCCCGGGCCGGGCGCAAGGTGGCCGACCCGTTCAGCGCGTTGTCCTAGGATCAGCCAGCCTGGTCTTGTCCTGCCCCCTGAACTGGCCGGATTCCTGGAAACCCTCGTCCACGGCATCCAGCATGAAACCTCCAGTTCCATGGGCCAATGACATCCGCCTCGATCATCGAGGCGGTCGATCAGTCTGGACGTCCCTACAGGATGACGCAGCCTGGTGGCGCGTCGTCCAGGTCGGCTTCCAGCACGAGCCTGGCGCCGGGCTGGGGGGTGAAGCGGAACAGCCTGGGCCGGCCGTCGGCGTAGAAGCACCCGTGGAGGGTGGTCTGGTCAGGCCGCCAGGGCACCAGCGAAGGACAGGTGCGAAAGTGCAGGTGGCCTTCCATGCCGGCAGGGGTCGTGAGGCCACTCGCAAGTTCGATCGCGATGTCCAGCCAGCAGTCCGCCACCTGGCCGGGCGGCTCCCGGTGGGCGATGCGCAGCTCCGCGCCGGGGATCAGTTCGATCTCGCACCGGTCCTGGTCCGCGGCGCTGACCGTGTGCCGCTTGGGGGTCCGGTCGGCGACGTGCAGGGTCAGGGTGTAGGCGGTCTTGACCCGGGGCGCTTCCGCCGGGCGGATCCGCCAGGTCTCGCCGGTGTCGTTGACCAGGACGCCGGTGGTTTCCATGGCATGGATCCGGGGGGCGCCCGCCCCGGTGGACGCCAGGGTGGCAAGCGAACAGACCATCAGGGAACGCATGGCGGACCTCCCGGCCAGCTGGGGTGCGGATCGCCCGCTCCATCCGGGCGAGGGGTGCGGCTCCCGTGGAATGATCGAATTCCTCAAGAAGTTTCCGATCCAAGCTTGGTTTCCATATCCGGCTCAAGGCGCGGCTGCTGGACTACGTGGCCCGGGGCGGCACCGAGATCGTCCAGTACAACCAGGACCGCGGCCTGGTGACCGATGCCGTCGGCCCCTTCCCGTTCCGGATCTCCGGCACCCGGGTCACCGACCCCCGGGCCGCCATGGTGCCCCTGGCCCCGGACCACCCGGTGCTGAACCGGCCCAACCGCATCACCCCGGCGGACTTCCAGGGCTGGGTGCAGGAGCGGGGCACCTACTTCGCCCAGGACTGGGACCCGCGCTACGTGCCGGTCCTCGCCACCGCGGACGCCGGGGAGCCGCCCAGCGGCGGCTCCCTCATCGTCGCGCCCCACGGCAAGGGCTACTTCGTCTACACCGGCCTGGGCTTCTTCCGCCAGCTGCCGGAAGGGGTGCCGGGGGCCTACCGGCTGTTCGCCAACCTCCTGGCATTGACCAGCCGATAAAGCAGGTTCTTGCCCAGTGAACGACGGGTGCCCAGACCTGGACGCCCAAAGCTCAACTGCAGAGACTCTCTGGGTTCCAGGCCCGGAACCGGGGAACTTTCCTCTGCATGGCTGCATAAATAATTTAACAAACCCGTTTTCCAGAGACCAACCCCTGGAGAACCCTCAAACCCCCAAGATCCGCCCCGCAACCGCCAACCAGGAATCCACCGTGAGCATCGCCAACATGTCCCCAGAACCCGCAGGACCCAAGCCCTTCCGGGTCGCCCGGACCCTGGCCTTCCTTCTCGGATCGCTGGCCTTCTGCGCCCCGAATGCCTGGGCCGGGGTGTTCGATCAGGAATTCCCCGACCCCCCGCCTGCCGCTGCCGCTGACATCGGCATCTATAACGCGGGACCGCACCGGCTTGACGCCCCTCCCGTGAAGGAGATGGGTTTCCTTCCCGGAACCCTCCTGACGGATACGTTTCGTGAAATGTATAAATTCAAGGGTGAACTGCGATCATCAGGCAAGCTAACGAACGAGGAAGCCGTTTCGTTGGTCAATGCTTCCATCCCCGGAAAGGTGGCGCAATGCGTTGCCAACCATCAGGTGCCAACCGAGCTGGCGGAGATGGCACGGACCATCCTCTCCCATTGGCGCGATGCGGATGCCCAGGAAGCCTATGGCGCGAGTGCTCTTATGTTGTTGACCAAGAACGATATGGGGGCGCACGAATATGCCCAGACACCGTTCGTCAGCATGGCCTTGGGCGCGATCAGGACGAGCGCCCGGGAGAAGCATCAAGCTGGCGGCACGACCCCCTTCCGGGTCTTCGAGATGGGCGGCGCCTACGGTTTGCACGGTGCCAGCCTGGTGGGTCCAGGCCATCCAGGGACGGATGTCTACTACAACGACATGGAACCAAGGCATGCCGCCCTGGCGGCCCGCATGGAATTGTCGAAGCCGGAGCTGGGCAGGAACTGGTTCGTGAACGTCTCCAAGGTCCCCAACTGCACGCTTCCAGCCAATTTCTTCGATGCTGCCACCGCTTTCCTGGTTTTCCACTTCATGAGCGGCGGTGAGATCGAACGGACCCTTGACCAGCTGTACGCCAGTCTGGTTCCCGGGGGCAGGGTCTACCTCCAGGCCACCGCGCCCACAAATGTATGTGCCTTCAGCGCGGAAGTGAAGGCGGTCCTGGACGCCAAGCTGAAGGAATGGTCGAACCTGGAGGGCCAGAAGCCCTGGCTGTACCTTCCGGACTTGCCCGAGTTCGCGGACCTTCTCAAGGGCCGCATGGTCAGCCATCCCCAGTACCGGGGGTGCCTGGACAAGGCCGCCGAAAAGGCCGGCTTCGAGATCGTCAAGGACATGTATGAAGGTTCCATCACTGAGCGCGAAACGATCGTGGCGCTGGGGGAGCGCCCGGGTAGCACCTATTGTCTGATCCTCAGAAAGCCGGCCAGCGAGGGCAAGGCCACTGGCTAGATCGTCACCCCGGTCCCGGCCCCCGGGGCCTGTCGGCTGTTCGTCAACCTGCTGGCCCTGGGCAGCCAGAAATTCGTGGAAATGGACAGGTGACGCCAGGCCTGGGAAACTTCCTCATGAACTATCGCTCCACGAAGTCCCTGGACAGCTTCCTCGCCCTCCTCGACGAGAAGGAGAAGGAGAACGCCCTGGGGACACTCGCCCGGGAGATCCAGCGCCTGCGTGAGCTGCCCGCCGGCGCCGGCAGGGCGCGCCATGTGCACGCGGCCCTGGACGAGGCCCAGGCGCGCTTCAAGGCCCAGAGGCCCGACATCATGCAGCAGGTGCGCTGCGGCAAGGGGTGCGCCCACTGCTGCCGCCTGTGGGTCGGCGTCACCCGGGACGAGGCCGAGCTGCTGGCCGAGCGCGTCAGGACGGGCCTGGCCCGGCCCGACCCGGCCCGCATGGAGTTGCAGAGCCACTGGACTTCGCCCTTCGACTACATCGGCAAGCCGGAGGCGGAGGCCTCCTGCGTGTTCCTCGGGGACGATGGCGCCTGCACGGTGTACGAGGACCGGCCCAGCCTCTGCCGGGTGGTCCTGGTGGCGAGCGATCCCGAGCTGTGCAAGGCCGGGGACGAGGAGGCCCAGGTCACCTCCCTGCTCAATCCGTATGCCGAGGTCCTGGCCTCCGCGGCCCTGACCGTGGACGCCGAGGACGACGAGCCGCCCCGCTTCGGGCGGCACCTGGGCACCACCGTCAAGGATCTGCTCGGCCGGAACGGTCCGGCCAGGCCATGACCACCCTGTTCCGGAGCCAGTTCCGGGGTTGACGGATTGCGTTCAAGGCGCCGCGGGTTCCCCCGCCAGGGTCCAGGCGAGGAGGATCATCTCCGCGGTGTCCTGACCGGCCCGGTTCAGCTGCTCCTTCACCACCGGCATCTGCAGCCGGGCGAACGCCGTCCAGTAGTCCGCCGCCGGGCCCGGCCGCCCGGGGCCGGCGAGGGCGCCGGCGGCGAGATCGTCCCGGAGCAGGGGCGCCACCAGGGCGAAGGACGCCTGGAGCCACGCCCAGGGCGCGTGCAGGCCCTGGCCGCCCAGGGCGGCGGGGCGCGCCTCCGGCTCCCAGGGCCCCAGCCGGTCCACCAGCCCGATCTCCCAGCGCTTGTTCACGCCGTGCTGGCCGGTGCGCTTGCCGTTGTGGTTCACGGTGGTGTGGGTGGGCACGTTCAGGTCGCCCACGTAGTGGCAGAGGATGGCCGCCCGGTACGCCGCCTCGTCGGCATCGCCGCCGCGGAACGCCGCGGTCAGGTCCCGGACCCGGTCCTGGATCACCCACAGCACCTGGCCGTCCTGCTGGAAGGCGTCCGGGCCCAGCCGGGCCATGGCGTCCTGGATGTCCCAGGGCACCTGGTCCGGCCCGCCGTAGGGCTCTGCGAACAGGCTGTGCCGGGGCTTTTCCAGGGGATCGGTGTCCTTCCAGTCGTCGGGATCGTTGCAGTGGTCGCGCAGGACGGCCTCCCGCCCCTGGAACCAGGGGGCCAGATCCGCGGGGAGGTCACGCAGGGCCAGGGCGGCCACGAGCTTGTGGCCCGCGCGGCCCCAGGCCGCCAGAGGCAGGGGCAGGCTCAGGCCCAGGGCCAGGACACAGGGGAAAAGTCGCATGAATAGCCTCGGTATGCAAAAGGGGTTGGAAAAAAGGGGTGGCGCGAAACCGGCAGTGTCGCACAATCCCCCCGGAAGCGGAAGTTTGCATTGAACTTCGTCCCGGGCCATGGGAAAATGAATCTCCCCTTCGAGGTGTTACGGTGTTACTTCATCCCAATCCAGCTGCTTGACCGCGACCAACTGTCCGGAGTGCTTGCCTCGCTGGCAAGGGATACCAAGGTGGAAGGGGAGACCCGGAATACCGTGGCCCGCATCCTGGAGGATGTGCGCCGGGACGGGCTGGAGGCGGTGTTCCGGCTGACCCGGGAACTGGACGGGGTGCGCCTGGACGCCGGGAGCTTCCGGGTGGATCCCGAAGCCGCCCGGGCCGCCCTGGCCGGGCTGCGCCGCACCAGGCCCGAGCTCATCGGCGACCTGGAGGGCATGGTGGACGGCATCCGCCGCTTCGCCCAGGCCCAGAAGGCCGCTCTGCGCGACGTGGAACTGGCCCTGCCCATGGGCGGCCGGGCCCGGGAGCGCTGGCTGCCCATGGCCACCGCCGGCGTCTACATCCCCGGCGGGCGCGCCTTCTATCCCTCCACCCTGGCCATGACCGTGATCCCGGCCCAGGTGGCCGGGGTCTCCCGCATCGTCGGGGTCACCCCGCCCAAGGCCGAGGGGCCCGACCCCCTGGTGCTGGCCACCGCCGCGCTGCTGGGCCTGGAGGAGCTCTACACCGTGGGCGGCGCCCAGGCGGTGGGCTGGATGGTCTACGGCGAGCCCCGGGCCGACCTGGTGGCCGGCCCCGGCAACCGCTTCGTGGCCGAGGCCAAGCGGCAGCTGGTGGGCACCTGCGGCATCGACTCGGTGGCCGGGCCTTCGGAAGTGCTGGTGATCGCCGACGCCGGCGCCGACCCCGAAACCGTGGCCGAGGACCTGCTGGCCCAGGCCGAGCACGATCCCGACGCCGCCGCGGTGCTGGTGTCGGACGACCCGGGGCTGCTGGACGCGGTGGCCGAGGTGCTGGCCTGGCGGGTGGCCGCGAGCCCCCGGCGCGCCATCCTGGAGGAGAGCCTGGGCCGCCACGGCCGGCTGATCCAGGCGGACCGGGCCATGGCCATCGCCTTCGCCCAGGCCTGGGCCCCCGAGCACCTGGAACTGTCGGTGGCGGACCCCGAGGCCTGGCTGCCCGCGCTCACCACCGCCGGCGCCGTGTTCATGGGCGAGACCAGCGCCGAGGTGTTCGGCGACTACGGCGCGGGCCCCAACCACGTCCTGCCCACCGGCGGCTCCGGCCGCTTCTCCAGCCCGCTGGGGGTGGCCACCTTCATGAAGCGCCAGACGGTCCTGGAGCTGGACCCGGCCCAGGCAAGCTTCCTCGCCCCCCGGGTGGCCCGGCTGGCCGAGGCCGAGGGCCTGGTCCACCATGCCCAGAGCGCCCTGCGCCGTGCCCATGGGCACCGCTAGGACGCTCCGGATCACCGGCCCGGCCCGCAAGCTCCGTCCGTCCACCCCCTGGAGGCGACATGCCCCTCATCCGACCTGAATTCCAGCAGCTCCGCGGCTACGTCCGGCCCGAGGGCGAAGCGCTGGGCCAGGCCATGGCCCGGCTGCACCTGAACGAGGCCCCCGAGGGCTGGCCCGGGGACGCCCGGGCGGCGCTGCTGGCCCGGCTCGCGGACCTGCCGTTCCACCACTACCCGGAGCGCCAGGGGGAGCTCACCGCGCGGCTGGCCCGGAGCCTGGGCGCCCCGGAGGGCGGCGTGCTGCTGGGCCCCTCCAGCGGCGCCCTGCTGGACCTGGCGCTGCTGGCCGGCGCGGCCCCGGGCGAGGCGGTGGCCTACCCGGTGCCCGGCTTCAGCCTGTATCCCATGCTGGCGGCCCGGCACGGGGTGCGGGCGGTGCCGGTGCCGGTGGGCGACGGCTTCCCCCTGGAACCCTGGCTGCGGCTGCTGGAGCAGGACCCGCCCCGGCAGCTGTGGCTCACCCTGCCCAACAACCCCACCGGCGCCTGGCTCGATCCGGACCGGCTGGAGCCCCTGCTGGAGGCGGCCGCCCAGTGCCCCGACCCGCCCCTGGTGGTGCTGGACGAGGCCTACGCCGAGTTCGCCCCGCTCACCCACCGGCTGGCCGTGGACCGCTACCCCAACCTGATGCTGCTGCGCACCTTCAGCAAGGCCCTGGCCAGCGCCGGCTGGCGCCTGGGCTACCTGGTGGGCGCCCCGGAGCTGGTGGGCCCCCTGGCCGCGCTGCAGCTGCCCTTCAGCCTGCCGGCCCCGGCCCTGGAGGCCCTGGACGTGGCCCTGGACTTCCGGGCCGCCTTCGCCGCCCAGGCCCGGGCCGTGCCCGAGCGCCGGGACCGGCTGGCCGCGGCCCTGAACGCCGCCCGCCCCGGGGCGGCCGCCCCCAGCGCCGGCAACTTCCTGCTGCTGCGGCCCGACCCCGGGCCGGCCCTGGCCGCCGCCGGGCTGCAGGTGCGGGCCCTCCCGGAACTGGGCGCCGGCCGCATCACCGTGGGCACCGAGGACGAAGCCCGGCGCACCGCCGCGGCCCTGGGCGCCCGGCTGGAACCGCCCGCGCTGCACGCCCCCCGGCGGCTCCTGGCCCTGGACGTGGACGGCGTGCTGGTGGACGGCGACCCCGGCTTCATGATCGCCGTGGCCAAGGCCGTGGCCGAGCTGGCCCCGGGCGTGCCCTGGGGCGACGCGCACTACCTGGCCTTCAAGCGGGTGGCGGGCTTCAACAACGACTACCGGCTCTGCGCCGCCGCCCTGGCGCTCAGCGAGCGCGGCGAGCTGGACACCCTGTGGACCGCCGAGGGCACCGGCTTCCCCCACCTGGAAGCGCGCATCCAGGCGCTGGAGGCCCGCTGCGCCGAAGCGGTCAGCCGCTGGTACAAGTCGGTGCCGCCCCCGGACGTCCCCCTGGTCACCCGGGCCGAGCTGGACAGCCTGGGCTGGGACCTGGCGGTGCTCACCGGGCGCAACCGGGAGGAGCTGGAATCCGGCTTCCAGGCCCTGGGCTTCCGGCTGCCCGGGGTGGCCGACATCGCCCCGCACCTGCGCAAGCCGCTGCCCGGGGGTCTGCTGCAGCTGGCCGACGCCTTCCGGGCCGAGGCGATCGTCTTCGCCGGCGACACCCGCGACGACGCCCGGGCCCTGCGCCTGGCCCGGGAAGCCCGGCCCGACCTCACCTGGACCTTCGCCGCCATCGGCAAGCTGGCGGATGCCATCGCCGGGGCAGGGGACCTGCGGGCCCCGAGCCTGCCCGATCTGCTCACCATCCTGAAGGGAGCCCGACCATGAGAAGTGCTGTGCTGGACCGGATCACCGGGGAGACCCGGGTGCGGGTGGTGCTGGACCTGGACGGCGGCCCCGCCAAGGTCTCCACCGGCCTGGCCTTCTTCGACCACATGCTGCTGCAGCTGGCCAAGCACGGCGGCCTGGGCATGGAAGTGGAGGCCACCGGCGACCTGGAGGTGGACGGCCACCACCTGGTGGAGGACGTGGGGCTCTGCCTGGGCGAGGCCCTGAAGCAGGCCCTGGGCGACAAGGCCGGCATCGCCCGGTTCGGCGAGGCCCACGTGCCCCTGGACGAGTCCCTGGCCCGGGTGGTGGTGGACCTGTCGGGCCGCCCCTGGTGCCACTACGACGTGCAGCTGCCGCCGCTGATCCTGGGCAACGGGTTCCACCCGGAGCTGGCCCGGGAGTTCTTCATCGCCTTCTCCCAGCGCGGCGCCTTCGACCTGCACGCCACCATCCTCTACGGCCAGAACACCCACCACCAGCTGGAGGCCCTGTTCAAGGCCCTGGCCGTGGCCCTCAAGCGCGCCCTGAAGCGGGAGGGGGAAGGCATCCCCTCCACCAAAGGCACCCTCACCCGCTAGGAGTTCCCCATGATCACCCTCATCGACTACGGCGCCGGCAACCTGCACTCGCTGCAGGGCGCGCTGCAGCGCCTGGGCTTCGCCAGCGTGCGGGCCGTGACCCCCGCCGATGCGGCCGAGACCGGCGCGCTGATCCTGCCCGGGGTGGGCCACTTCACCGCGGCCCGGGCGGCCCTGGTGGAGCGGGGCTGGTGGGACGTGGTGCCGGGCCTGGCCCAGGCCGGCCGGCCGGTGCTGGGCATCTGCCTGGGGCTCCAGCTCCTGGCCGAAGGCAGCGAGGAGAGTCCCGGCGCCACCGGCCTGGGCCTGGTGCCCGGCGTGTCCCGGCTGCTGGGGCCCGGGGTGAAGGTGCCCAACATGGGCTGGGCCAAGGTGCAGAGCCGCCGGGAGCACCCGGCCCTGCCCGGGTTCAGGGAGGACTGGCTGTACTTCGTGCACAGCTACGCCCTGGACGTGGACGCCGAGACCGTGCTGGAATCCACCCACGGCCGGCCCTTTTCCGCGGTGCAGGCCCGGGGCCGGATCATGGGCTTCCAGGGCCACCCGGAGAAGTCCGGGGCCTTCGGCGAAAGCCTGCTGCGGGGCGTGCTGTCCTGGATGGGGGAGGTCCCATGCGCCTGATCCCTTCCATGGATCTCCTGGGCGGCCAGGTGGTGCGCCTGCTCAAGGGCGAACGGCTGTCCGCCGGGACCTACCCGGTGACCCCCGAAGCCTGGGTGAAGCGGCTGGTGGACGCCGGCGCCCGGCGCATCCACCTGGTGGACCTGGACGCCGCCTTCGGCGGAGCGCCCCAGCCGGCCCTGCGCGGCTTCGCCCGGGCCTGGCCCGGCGTGGCGTTCCAGCTGGGCGGCGGCCTGCGCAGCCGCGAAGCAGTGGAGCGGGTGCTGGCGGACGGGTTCGAGGCGGTGATCGGCACCCTGGCCCTGGAGCGCCCCGGCGAACTGGAGGGCCTGGACCCCGCGCGGCTCATCGCCGCCCTGGACCTGCGGTGCGGGGCCCCGGTGGTGCGCGGCTGGACCCAGGCCTCGGTCCTGACCCTGGCGGCCGTGGCCGCGCCGCTGACCCAGCTGGGCATCCGGCGGGCCCTGGTCACCGACGTGGAGCGGGACGGGGCCATGACCGGCCCCGGGCTGGAGGCCCTGGCCCGGGTGGCCGCCCTGGGCTTCCGGGTCCAGGCTTCGGGCGGCCTGCGCACGCTGTCCGACCTGGCGCTCATCGCCGCCGTGCCGGGGGCGGAGTCCGCCATTTCCGGCAAGGCGCTCCTGGAGGGGCGCTTGACGCCGGAGGATCCGGCAGTGCGGGCGGCCATGGCCGCCCCGGAAGGAGATTCCTGATGGCCGCCAAACGCATCATCCCCTGCCTGGACGTCAAGGACGCCCGGGTGGTCAAGGGCATCAACTTCAAGGGCCTCCGCGACATGGGGCACCCCGCCGAGATGGGCGTGCGCTACGGCCTGGAGGGCGCCGACGAGCTGGTGTTCCTGGACATCGTGGCCTCCGAGGAGGGGCGCACCACCCGGGAGGCCTGGGTGTCGGAAGTGGCCGCCACCCTCAGCATCCCGTTCACCGTGGGCGGCGGCGTGTCCAGCGTCGACGGCATCTTCCGGCTGCTGCGGGCCGGCGCCGACAAGGTGGCGCTGAACACCGCCGCCATCGCCGATCCCGCCCTGATCACCCGGGCGGCGGCCGCCTTCGGCCGCCAGTGCGTGGTGGTGGCGGTGGACGTGGCCCGGGACCCGCTGCTGGGCTGGCGGGTGTTCGCCAAGGGCGGCAACGTCCCCACCGACCGCGACGCCGCCTCCTGGCTGCGCGAGCTGGAGGACCGGGGCGCCGGGGAGATCCTGCTCACCTCCATCGACCGGGACGGCACCGAGCAGGGCTTCGACCTGGACATCCTGGACCTGGCCGCGAATCTTTCCATCCCGGTGATCGCCTCGGGCGGGGCCGGCACCCGGGAGCACTTCCTGGAGGCGTTCCGCCACGGGGCCGAGGGGGCGCTGGCCGCCACCCTGTTCCACGAGGAGCGGCTCCGGATCTCCGAACTGAAAACATTCCTGGCCCAAGAGGGCATCGAGGTCAGACCGTGAGCATTCCCGCGATGGACAAGATCAAGTTCGACCCCCGGGGGCTGATCCCCGCCGTGGTGCAGGCCCCCTCCGGGGAAGTGCGCATGGTCGGCTACATGAACGCCGAGGCCCTGGCCGAGACCCTGGACACCGGCTGGGTAACCTTCTGGAGCCGCAGCCGCAACCAGCTGTGGGTCAAGGGCGAGACCAGCGGCAACCGGCTCAAGCTGAAGGACCTGTTCCTGGACTGCGACGGCGACACCCTGCTGGTGATCGCCGAGCCCCAGGGGCCCACCTGCCACCGGGGCACCCCCTCCTGCTTCGACGGCCAGGCCCCGGTGGCCTGGCTGGGCCACCTGGAGCAGACCCTGCGGGAACGCAAGGCCGCCGCCGGTCCCGACGGCAGCTACACCCAGAAGCTGTTCCACCGGGGCCCCGAGCGCATCGGCAAGAAGGTGGTGGAGGAGGCCGGCGAGACCGCCATCGCCGCCATGGCCCTGCTCATGGAGCCCACCGCCGCCCGCCGGGAGGACCTGATCAACGAGGCGGCCGACCTGCTGTTCCACCTGGACGTGCTGCTGGTGAGCCAGGGGCTCGGCCTGCAGGACCTCGCCGAAGCCCTCAAAGCCCGGCACCGATAATAATGTGGGGGGACCGCCCTTTTTTTCTGTGCGCTCTGATCGCACGCATGCGTGCGATCCCCACACCCCCACTCCATGCCCGGGCGGAGCCCAGGCATGGAGTCAAGGGCTGATCCGGAGCAACCTCATGCCTACCCACACCCCCAGTTTCCCCGATCTGCTGTTCGACGACGCCGCCCGGCTGCGCCGCTGGGAGGCGCTGCTCATGGCCCACCTGGACCGGGCCGGCTACCGGGAGCTGCGCCCCAGCCTGGTGCTGCGCAACCCGGTGAACCCCTCCACCGTGCGCTTCTTCGACGGGGACCAGTTGGTGGCCCTGCGCTGGGACTTCACCGAGGCCCTGGCGCGCACCCTGGTGCGCCGGTTCCAGGATCCGCCCCAGCGCCTGAGCTACGCCGGGCCGGTGTTCCGCCGCCCGGCCAACGCCTGGGATCCGGTGGAGCGGCTGGAAGTGGGCTGCGAGCACATCACCGTGGACCCCTCCGAGCGCACCGAGGCCGACCGGGAACTGGCGCGGCTGCTCATGGCGGTGCCGGCCCTGCTGGGGCTGGAAGGCTGCCTGCTGCACATCGGCCACGCCGCCCTGCTGCGCCGGCCCATGGAAGCGGAGGGCATCCCCCTGGAGCTGGGACTGGAAGTGGCCCGGGTGCTGGATCGCCGGGCCATCCACCGGGCCGCGGAGCTGCTCGACGGCCACCCGGCCAAGGCCCGGCTGCTGGCCCACGCCGAGATCCTGCTGTCCGGCCCCGACGGTCCCGGCAGCCTCGGCCTGCTGGCCCAGGGTCCCTACGGCGCCCTGCTGGAGGCCGAAGCCGAGCAGCTGGCCCGGGTGTGGAGCGTGCTCTCCGCCCAGCTGCCGCCCGGACTGACCCTGCGCCTGGACCTGGGCGATCTGCGCGGCCTGGCCTTCTACACCGGGCCCACCCTGCGCCTCTGGGCCCCGGGCGCCCAGCGGGAGCTGGCCGCGGGCGGCCGCTACGACGGCCTGTACCCGGAGCTGGGGCGGCCCTGGAACGCCGCCGGCTTCTGCGTGCGGCTCACCACCCTGCTGGAGCTGGGCGAGACCAAGGACGGTGCCAAATGAATCCGCTGAAACCGTTGCTCATCGCCCTGCCCAAAGGCCGCCTGGAGGAGGAGCTGCTGCCCCGCCTCAAGGGCACCGCCTTCGAGCTGGACGCCGCCGCCCTCAAGTCCCGCCGGCTGCGGATCCCCATGGCCGACCCCATGCTGTCGGCCATCCTGCTCAAGGGGGCGGACCTGCCCCGCTACGTGGCCGGGGGCGTGGCCGCCCTGGGCATCGTCGGCTCGGACATCCTGGACGAGTGCCCGGTGGACCTCATGGAGCTGAGCGACCTGAACTTCGGGGTTTGCCGGCTGAGCCTGTGCGCTCCCGACGGCACCACCCTGGAGGACCTCAAGGCCCGGCCGCACCTGCGCATCGCCACCAAGTTCACCGAGGCCACCGGCCGCTGGCTGCGCCAGGAAGGCCTCACCGCCGAGCTGGTGCCCCTGCAGAGCAGCGTGGAACTGGCTCCGGTGCTGGGCCTGGCCGACGCCATCATCGACCTGGTGCAGAGCGGCAAGACCCTCCTGGCCCACCACCTGGCGGAAGTCTCCACCCTGGGCAAGGCCTCGGCCCGGCTGGTGGCATGCCGGGGCATGTACCTGGCCGAGCCGGACCGCATCGGGCCCCTGGCCAAGGCCCTGACGGGGCTGCTCAGACAGGACTAGATGGCGTAGTCCGCCGGCGCCGCCCTGGACAGGAACCGCCGGGCCAGGTCCAGGTACTGCCCGGCCCCGGCCAGGGCCTCGGCCAGGTCCAGGTGCTCCTCCTCGGTGTGGGCCACCCGGATGGAGCCCGGGCCGGTGAGGGCGACGCAGCCGCCCGGGACCAGCTTGCGCAGGGTGTGGGCGTCGGAGGCGAACGGCACCGGAGCCGCGGGGAAGCCCTCGATGGCCGGGAAGTACTCGGGGTTCCGCTCGAAGATCACCTCGGCCTCCCCCAGGTCCGGCTTGAGCCGGAACACCTCCTGGCGGAACCGGCTGCCCGGCACGGTGCGGGCGAACAGCATGGCTTCCGCCTCGTCGGGGACGATGTTGATGGCCCGGCCGGTCCTGAGGGTGCCCAGGTTCCAGAGCTCCGGCCCCAGGCGCGGATCCACCGGCAGGGGCAGGGCGCGGATGGCGGTGATCCAGTCCAGCAGGGGGAAGGCGGCGTTGACCCCCTCCTCGGGGGTGCCGCTGTGGGCCGCCTTGCCCCGGCAGCGCAGGCGCAGGTGCAGGGACCCCTTCTGGCCCTGGGCGAGCAGGTTGCCGGTGGGTTCGCCGTTGATCACCGCCTCCACCCCGGCCAGGGGCTGCTTCAGCTCCAGGGCCAGGCGCGCGCCGAGGCTGTCGGTCTCCTCGCCGACCACTCCCAGGAAGGCGATATCCCGGTTCCCCTCCGCCAGCAGGACCCGGATCGCCTCGACCATGGTCGCCAGGATCCCCTTGGCGTCGCAGGTGCCGCGGCCCCAGAGCCGGTCCCCTTCGCGCCGGGGGGCGATGTAGGGCGGCACCGTGTCCAGGTGGGTGGAGAACAGCACCCGCGGCCTGCCCCAGAGGGCCAGGAGATTGCAGCGGCCGCCCTCCACCGGCTGGAGCTGGATCCGGGCGCCGAGCGGACCGAAGCGGTCCATCAGCAGCGGCAGCAGGTGCCCTTCCTGGCCGGTGGTGCTGTCGATGGCGCAAAGGCCCAGGGTCCACTGGGCGATCCGTTCGGCGTCGAGGGGGGTCACGGGCGCCTCCGGGGGCACGATGAAAAAATATCTTAATCTTATCAATAAAATCAGAATAGCCATGCCCTGTGAGCCGAATCAAGCTTATTCATTGGACGCCTCCACCCGTGCAGGTTCATCCGGCTTCTGCACCCGGGAGCCCGGCTTCCAGCACATTTCTTACAAAACATGTAATTAAAGAAAAAATAAGTTGACAGGTTCAAATCCATGAATTAGATTTGCTTCCAGTCATCCAAGTCTTTCTTTGTTTCTTGGAATAGTCATCAATCTCCCACCCTGAAGCAGCCCCGGAGGCCAACCCGTGACCAGGACCAGCGAACCCGCAGGGATGGCCCGGGCCGCGAGCTGTTGTCGCCGGAGCGCCATCGCCTAGGTCCTGCGAGCCCCTGCTTCCGTCCTTCCCCCAGGTCGGATCGATCGCGGAACCGATCGATCCGGCCTTGGGTCGATCTGCCCTCGCCCTATCACCGTTCCATGAAGGTGCTGCCCCCGGAGCATGGTGCCCCAGGCCGCCCCAGGGAACCCTTGTCCCGGAGCCGCAATGAAAACCCTATCCCTCCTCGCCCTGACCTTGAGCCTGGGCCTCCCGGTCCTGGCCCAGGCCCCCGTCGCGCTCAACATCGCCGACGTGGCCACCGCGAAGCTCGGCTTCCAGGCCCAGTTCCAGTTCCAGTCCAACACCGACCCGGTGGTCCAGGGTACGTCCGACAACTTCGTGGTCCGCCGCATCCGCCTCATCGCCGGCGGCACCGTGGGCGACAAGATCGACTGGCTGTTCGACACCGACGACCCGAACATCGGCAAGGTCTCGTCCAACGTCAACGGCACCAAGAACCTCAACAACCTCTACGTCCAGGACGCGGTCCTCACCTACAAGTTCAGCCGGGCAGTCTACCTGGACAGCGGCATCCTGACCATCGACCCGAACCACAACGGGCTCACCAGCTCCGCCCGCTATTTCGGCAACGACGCCTTCGCCTACGCCAGCCTGCAGAACGCCTACCTGGGCAACACCACCCCCACCGGCCTCCAGGGCAGCTCCCCGCTCAACCGGGATGTGGGCCTCTCGGCCCGGGGCCTGCTGGGCGACCACTTCGAGTACCACCTGGGCCTGACCAACGGCTACCGCAACACCGCCAACGACACCAACGGCACCACCACCCCCACCGTTCCCGCCGTGTCCACCAGCGACACCATCGCCTCCAACAACGCCCTGCGGGTGACCGCCCGGGCGCAGTACGACCTGTTCGACAGCGAGGGGGCCGGCTACACCACCGCGGGCCAGTATTTCGGCACCAGGAAGATCGTCAGCTTCGGCCTGGGCTACGACCGCCAGGACGCCTACCGGCAGACCACCGCCGACGCGTTCGTGGACCTCCCGGTGAACGGCGGCGACGAGTTCACCTTCGAGGGCGCCTACTGGCTCTACGACGGCGGCACCTTCCTGCCGACCCTGCTGCGGCAGAAGGACGGGAGCCTGCAGGTGGGCTACACCTTCGGGGCGACCCACCTCTCGCCTATCCTGCGCTACGAGGCCAGGCGCCTGGACGCCCCCGGCGATTCCAAGCTCAACACCCCCATCAACACCCTGGCCGCCTGGACCACCACCCCCGCCAGTTTCGACGAGGACCGCACCACCCTCGGCGTGGCTTACTGGATCAACGAACAGCGCGCCAACTTCAAGGTCTTCTACAGCGCCATCACCCCCAGGAACCAGGTGGGCAGCGCCGGCACCGCCGCCGGGGTCCATTCCGGCTTGCGCAACTACCACCAGATCACCGCCCAGTTCCAGGTCTACGCCTGGTAGTCAGTCCTGCATGAAGCGCTCCGGCCGGAACCCGGTCACCAGGGCGCCCCAGTGCCGGCCCTGGAGGTGGATGGGCATGGAGAGGTCGTTGAGGATCTCTCCGGTGTCCCGCAGGTTCTTCCCGCCAGCTGGGCGGTGTTTGACCTACCGCTGGACGGGAGAACGGGTGATCGTGGCCTTCGAAAAAACCCCTTCGCCGCCCGCTGAAGCGAGTGCCGTCAGCCCCGGTGCCACGGCACCGTCACCGGCTGGCCCGGCTGTGGCAGCACCGCCCAGTTATCGCTGATGAAGACCTTGTAACTGCCCCCCGCCTTGGCGTCCACGGCGATGAGGTTGGTGGCGGCGGCGTCCCGGGTCCCGCCCCGGGTCATGTGGCCGTAGGTCCCGGCCTGGAATCCGGTGAAGCCGTAGTGGTAGTCGTCCGGCGCCTCCACCAGGCGGGCGTAGAACACGTAGGTGCCCGGCGCCTTCAGGGACACGGTCATGGAGGGGGTGTGCGGCCCGTAGGCGAAGGCGGTGGTGGCGCCGGTGCTCACTTCCTGGGCGTAGACCGTCGCCGCGAAGGAGTTGTCGTTGTCGTAGATGACGAACTTGACCGTCACCCTGGGCGGCCTGGGCCCCAGCCAGCCGCAGGCGAGGAGCAGCGGCGCGGCCAGGACGGCGAGGACGAGGGCGGACGGCCCGCCGCGGCGGGCGGCGGGGCTGCGGTGCTTGGACATGGCTCAGGCTCCCGTGAGGTCGAGCTGGGGTTTCGCCGCGGTGCGCCGCAGCTGGGCCGGGGTGGCCCGTTCGAAGCGCTTCCAGGCCCGGCGCATCTGCTCGGCGGAGGAGAACCCGACCATCTCGGCCACCAAATTCAGGTTCAGGCCGGGCTGGGCCAGGAGTTCCCGGGCGGCGGCGGTGCGGATCCTGCGGACATAGGCCTGGGGCGAGATGCCGGCGTGCTGCTGGAACAGCCGGCCCAGGTGGCGCGGGCTGGTGTGGGCGCGGTCCGCCAGTTCGGCCACGGTCCAGCCGTGGGCCGGGTCCCGCAGCACCAGGTCCTGGGCGCTGTGCACCCGCGGATCGATGTGGTTCCGGTGGCACAGCCATGGCGACAGCTGGGGGTCCGCCCCGGCGCGGCGGAAGTACAGCACCAGCAGCCGGGCCACAGCCACCGCCACCTGGGCCCCGGCCAGGTCGGAGATGAGGTGCAGGGCCAGGTCCACCCCCGCGGTCACCCCGGCGCTGGTGAACACGTTGCCGTCCCGCACGAAGATCCGGTTCTCCACCACCTTCACCCGGGGGAACTCCCGGGCCAGGCGGCCGGTGAGGCTGTGGTGGGTGGTGCAGCAGCGGCCGTCCAGCAGGCCGCTCTCCGCCGCCAGGAAGGCCCCGGAGCAGACCGTGCAGAGCAGCTGGGCGGGGCCCACCGCGTCCGCCAGCCACCGGGCGGCTGCGCGGGCCTCGGGCAGCCGGTAGTCCTTGGCCGAGCAGGCCACCCCGGGCAGCAGGACGATGGCTCCCGCGGGAAGCCGTTCCGGCAGAGGCTCCAGGCCGCCCAGGGTGAGTCCCAGGGAGGACAGGGCCGAACTCGACGGGGCGATGTAGTGCAGCCGGAAGCGCGCGCCGAAGTCCGCCGCCACCCGGAACGACTCGGCGGTGCCGGCGAAGTCCAGCAGCATCGTGCCCGGCAGGACCAGGAAGTAGATGTCGGTCCCGGCGGGCCCGGATCGGAGCGGGTGGGTCAAGGCTGTCCCCTCAGGTGCTTTCAGCCACCATGGTGGGGCCGAAAGGTCGGGCCAACAAGGGCACTTGCGGACAGGTTGGCGGCGGATTCGGACATGGCTCCGCCGGCCGGCCGGGCCCCGGCCCCGGAACCGGAACGGAGCTGGCGGCATTCCTGGGCCATGCGCGTCGAGGGGCCGGAACGACGATCCGCACCCATGCCTGAGCGAATGCAATGACGAGCTGTTGGGTGCCGTCAAGGCGTCCATCCAGGCCGCGCTCAGCCAGGTGGCCCCGGGACGCAGCTGAGTCCCCCGACCGGAAATCCTGGCCAGCGAAGAAACCAAAGGCCGCTTGGCTTCATTCTGCAGAGAAGGGGCGGGGGGCAGGGTGGCGGACTTGCATGAAGGTTCCCGGGCGCCGGATCCGGCCGAGGGGCGCGATGCGGAGCGCGCCCTGAGCCAGGAGCAGCATCTGGTCGACAAGATCATCAACAGCCTGCCGGGCCTGTTCTACCTGTTCGACGACCAGCTGCGGGCGCGGCGGTGGAACCGGAACACCGAACAGGTCCTGGGCTTCTCGGCCCAGGAACTGCAGGGCAAGTATCTCGGCGACTGGCATGCCACCCCCGAGGGACGGGAGCTGGCCGTGCAGGCCTCCCTGCGGGTCCTGGCCACGGGCGGGTCGGCGGACGCCGTGGAGAGCGACCTGTGCACCCGCGGCGGCAAGCCCATTCCCTTCCTCCTCACCGGCATCCGCGTGGACACGCCGGATGGCCCCATGCTGGCGGGCGTGGGGATCGACCTGACGGAGCGCCGGCGCCTGGAGGAGTACCTCCGGCAGTCCCAGAAAATGGAATCGGTGGGGCGTCTGGCCGGCGGAGTGGCCCACGACTTCAACAACATCCTGACCAGCATCATGGGCAACCTGGACCTGGCCACGGAGGGCATACCGCCCGGATCGCCCATCCGCCGCTACCTGCAGAACATCCAGCACGCGGCCACCAGTGCGGCCATGCTGACCCGCCAGCTGCTGGCCTTCTCCCGCAAGGACCTGGTCGCGCCGCAGGTGGTGGACCTCAACGAAAGCATCGCCAACCTGAAGGGCCTGCTGGACCGGCTGCTGGGGGAGGACATCAGCTTCCGGATCAAGCAGACGCCCGGATTGTGGCCCATCCGCATCGATCCCGGCCAGCTGGACCAGATCCTTTTGAACCTGGTCATCAATGCCCGGGACGCCATGCCCAACGGCGGCATCCTCAGCCTGGGCACCTCCAACATGCGCCTGGACGGCACCTTCGTCGACAGCCACGGCGAAGGGGAGCCGGGCGACTACGTCATGTTCGCCCTGGCCGACACCGGGCACGGGATGACGCCGGAAGTGCGGAGCCGGATCTTCGAGCCGTTCTTCACCACCAAGGCCGTGGGCCGGGGCACCGGGCTGGGCCTGGCCACGGTGTTCGGCGCCGTCAAGCAGAACCGCGGCTTCATCGATGTCCATTCGGAACCCGGCAACGGGACCATCTTCCGGATCTACCTGCCCCGTGCCGAAGCCCAGCCCTCGGACCCGTCCAGGACCCCGGCGGACGTGTTCCAGGGCCGGGGCGAAACCGTGCTGGTGGCCGAAGACGACCAGCGGGTCAGCGCCATCGTGGAGGAGTACCTGGACCGGGTGGGCTACCGGGTGCTGGTCTGCGCCAACGGCATCGAGGCCCTGGATGCCGAACTGACCCTGGGCACCATCGACCTCCTGGTCACCGACCTGATCATGCCCGACATGAACGGCAAGGAGCTGGCCGACCGCATGCGCCTGCGCCAGCCGCAGCTGAAGGTCCTGTTCACCTCCGGCTACACCGCGGACATCATCGGCCGGCACGGCATGCTGGAGGAAGGCGTGGCGTTCCTGGCCAAGCCCTATGCGCCGGTGGAGCTGGCGCGGCGGGTGCGGCAGTGCCTGGATGCCGGGCCGGAAGCTCCAGGGCCAGGCTGCAACGGGCCGGCGTAGCGGATCCGTGGTCAAGGCCACGGATCCTCCGGCATGGGCAATCAGAGCTTGCTCGGGATGCGGGACGCCTGGGGTTCCGGCGGCGGTTCCTCGCTGGAGGGGTCCTGGCCAGGTTCCCCGGCGGAGATGGTCATGCCTTCGAAATCGATGACACCCTCCAGCGGCAGGCGCCGGATGGTGATGCTGGAGTCCAGGTCCTTGCCGGGGATCGGGAAGCAGTAGGTGCCCACCTCGCCCGGCTTGAGCCAGCGCTGGAAGTACGGGAACCGCATCGGCGGATCGTCCGGTTCGGGCCGCCAGGGGCTCCAGGGGCGGGTGACCGCGAGGGTCTGGCCGGTCTGGTTGTTCACGGTGAGCGTGGTGGCGGCGGGCGCGGCGACGCACACCAGCGCCCCGCAGGAAAAGAGCAGGGAAGACAGCAGGGACATGGGGGACTCCTCGGCGACACCGATGCCGTTCAGGTGTTCCGGACCGGGGTGGAGGTTCCTGGCAGGGTCCCGGCCAGGTGGAGCCGGATGCTTCCACGGCTGCATCCGCAGGTGGCGAACGGATTGCGCGTATGGAACAGGCTGGGCGTCTCGGCGAAGGCCAAGTGATTGCCGCCCGAATCCCCATCCGAGAAGGCCGCGATCCGCAATATATCGCTGAAATCCGCGGTGCGACTGGGTTCTGGAGAGAGGATTCGCCTCATTCAAAAGGGCCTGGAAAAGTAAGGGGAATGTTGGATACTGGTAACAAATCAGACCCTTATCCCCGGTGTCCAGATCCTTCCAAGGCTAGACTTGTTGCATCGATCCGTTCAGCCAGCCCGGTCCCGGGCGCGTCTCCAGAAGGGTTCATGCCCATGTCCTTAACTCCAGACTCTGCCACGTATGACCCCGCCCGCCACGGCGAGCGGCTGGAGACGGTGGTCCGCTACCGCCCCTATGCCTGGCCGGCCCGGATCCTGTTCACCCTCCTGTTCGCGGGCTTCGGCCTGGGGTTCATCGGCGCGGCCTTCTTCTTCGCCCGCCAGGTCACGGTGGACTGCTCCCACGATACGGCCACGTGCACCATCACCAAAACCTACCCGCTCCTGGGCGCGCGGCGCGAGTGGCACGACCTGGCTTCGGTCCGGGGCACCGGCCTCTGGAGCCGGCGCACCAAGAACGGCGGGATGCTCTATGCGGTGACCCTCAGGACCGATGCCGGCGAGGACTCCATCTCCGCCAGCTACGCCGCCTTCTACGCCCGGCAGGGCCAGAAACGGGCCCTGGACGCCTTCCTGGCTGACGCGGACGCCCCACCCCTGCATATCCTGTACGACCGGGGGAGCCCCGTGGGCTTCGTGATGTGCGCCTTCTCCCTGGTGATGCTCTGGACCCTGTGGACCACCTGGCAGGTGGCCACGGTGCGCTTCGAATGGTGGCGGGGCGCGGTGGTGCTGGAACGCCGCCGGTGGCCGCTGGCGCTCTGGTCCCGGGCCTTCCAGCTGGCCGAGGTCACGGGCGCCCGGGTGGAGGAGCGCGGCATGCGCCGCCGGAACACCTACCGCGTGCTGCTGGCCCTCGGCTCCGGGGCGACGGTGCCGCTGCTCACGGTGCCGGGCAGCGGCTACGGCATGCACTCGGAGGTCGCGGCGGAACTCAATGCGGCCATCGCCAGGCGCCAGCCGGCGCCGGCGCGCTACTGACCGCTGGCCGGCGCCTTGGGAGCGTCCCAGCCGCCCGCCTGGCCCGGGTCCTGGAGGTTCCAGCCGCCGCCCAGGGCCTTGTACAGCTGCACCAGGCTGACCAGCCGGGACCGCCGGATCTGGGTCAGGGTGTTCTGGGCCGGGAACAGCTGCTGCTGGGCCTCCAGCACTTCCATGTAGCTGGAGAGGCCGGCGCTGTAGCGCAGGGTGGCCAGCCGCACCGCGTCCTGGTAGGCGGCCACGGAGCCGGCCTGCTGGGCCTCGGCGTCGGCCAGCTTCTGGTAGGCCACCAGCAGGGTGGACACTTCGCCGAAGGCGCCGGTGACCGAAGCCTGGTAGCGGGTCTTGGCCTGCTCCCACTGGGCGACCGCGGCCGCCTTCTGGTACTTGAGCTTCAGGCCCTGCAGGGGCAGGGTGAGGGTCGGGTTGATATTCCACTCCTTGCCGGCGCCGAACATCCGGTCGACCTGGGGCGCCACGCCGCCCAGGAGGCCGGTGATGCTGAAGGTGGGGAAGTAGTTGGCCTGGGCCACGCCCACCGCGGCGTTGGCCGCCACCAGCTCCTGCTCCGCCTGCCGCAGGTCGGGGCGGCGCTCCAGCAGGGCCGAGGGCAGCCCGGCCGGGATGGCGGGGAGCAGGGGGAAGTCCTTCAGGCCGGCGCCCCTGGGAATGGGCCCCGGGTTGCGTCCCACCAGCAGGGAGAGCAGGTTCTCCTGGGCGGCGATCTGGCGCTCCAGGTCCGGGATGAACGCGGCCGCGCTGTCCAGCGCCGCCTCGGCCCGGGCCGTCTCCAGGGCCGAGGCCGCGCCGCCGGCCAGGCGCTGGCCGAACAGGTCGCGGGTGCCCTGGAAGGCCTGGGTGGTGGAGCGGGCGATCTCCAGCCGCGCGTCCAGTTCCCTGAGTTCGAAGTAGGCCTGGGCCACCTGGGCCACGGTGCTGAGGTAGACCCCGCGCCGGGCTTCCCGGGAGCCCAGGTACATGGCCATGGATGCCTCGTTCAGCCGCCGGAGCCGGCCCCAGAGGTCCAGTTCCCAGTTGATGCTGGCCTGGGCGTTGTAGGCGTAGCCGGTGGTGCCGCCCGCGGGGGTGAAGGGGGAGGAGTGGCCGCGGATCCAGCCGGCGCCGAGGGTGACGGTGGGGAAGTAGTCGGCATGCTCGACGCCGGCCCGGGCCTGGTACTCCATCACCCGCTGGGTGGCCAGGCGCGCGTCGAAGTTGTGCGCCAGGGCCTGGCCCACCAGGTCCTTCAGCACCGGATCGCCGAACACCTCCCACCAGGGCTGGTCGGCTAGGGAGGCCGCCTCCGCCGGAGCCGCGCCGCGGAAGGCCGCGGCGGGCTCCACCTGGGGCCGGCGGTAGCTGGGGCCCATTTCGCAGCCCACCTGGCAGCCGAAGACGAACAGGACCAGGGTCGGGAACGCCAGATGGCTCAGGGTTCGCATCGGGTCAGATCTCCTCATCCATGATGCCCTGTTCGGGACCGGGGATGGCCTTCACCTTCGCCTTGCGGTTGGCGATGCGTTCCACCACCACGAACAGCACCGGGATCAGGAACACGGCGATGAGGGTGGCGGCCAGCATGCCGACGATCACCACGGTGCCCAGGATCCGCCGGGACACCGCGCCCGAGCCGGAGGCGGTCCACAGGGGCACGCAGCCCAGGATGAAGGCGAACGAGGTCATGAGAATCGGCCGCAGGCGCAGCTTGGCCCCTTCCAGCGCCGCCTCCACCAGGCCCTTGCCCTTCTCCATCTCGTCCTTGGCGAATTCGACGATGAGGATGGCGTTCTTGGCGGAGAGGCCGATGAGCATGATCAGGCCGATCTGGGCGAACACGCCGAAATCGTAGTGGCGCATGTACAGCCCCAGGAACGCCCCGAAGATGGCCACCGGCACCGAGAGCAGCACCGAGAAGGGCAGGGACCAGCTTTCGTACAGGGCCGCCAGGATCAGGAACACGAACACCAGGGACAGGCCGAACAGCAGCCCGGTGGTGCCTTCCGCCTTGATCTCCTGGTAGGACAGGTCGCCCCAGTCGTAGCTCATGTCCGGGGGCAGCACCTGCCCGGCCACCTGCTGCAGGGCGGTGAGGGCCTGGCCCGAACTGTAGCCCGGGGCGGCCTGGCCCAGCACCTGGGCGGCCCGGATCAGGTTGAAGCGGTTGGTGTACTCCGGTCCCTGGATCCGGCGCACGGTGACCAGGGCCGACAGGGGCACCATGGTGCCGTCCTTGCTGCGCACGTGGAACCGGCCGATGTCGTCGGCCGCGGTGCGGTCCGCGCCCTCGGCCTGGAGGTAGACCCGCCACTGGCGGCCGAAGCGGTTGAACTGGTTCAGGTAGAGCCCGCCCAGGTAGGCCTGGAGGGTGAGGTAGACGTCGCCCACCGGAACCCCCTGCTTCAGGGCCTTGTCCCGGTCCACGTCGGCGTACAGCTGCGGCGTGTCGGTGGTGAACAGGGACTGCACTCCGGCCAGCTCGGGCCGCTTGCGGGCCGCGGCCAGGAACCTGGCGAGGTTCGCGGACAGGTACTCCGGCTCGCCGCCGCTGCGGTCCTGCAGCCACATGGAGAAGCCGCTGGAGCTGCCCAGGCCGGGGATGGCCGGGGGCAGGAAGCCGAACACGTTGGCGTCCGGGATCTCCCGGGCGAACCTGGCGTTGAGCTTGCGCAGGATCTCGCCGGCCTCCAGGCCGGGCTTGTCCCGCTCGTCCCAGGGCTTCAGGGCCACGAAGGCGAAGCCGTTGTAGGAGGCCGAGACCCGGGCCAGGAGGCTGAAGCCCTCGATGTTGGTGAGGTACTTCACGCCCTCGGTCTGGGCCATGATCGCCTCGATCTTGCGGCCCACCGCGTCGGTGCGCTGCAGCGAGGCCGCCGGCGGCAGCTGGTAGTTGAGGAAGAAGTAGCCCTGGTCCTCGGTGGGGACGAAGCTGCTGGGCAGGCTCCGGCCCATGAGCCCGTCCACCAGGAAGAACGCGGCGAGGATGGCGAAGGCCACGGCCGCCTTGCGGATGAGGTTGTGGGACACGTTCACGTAGCCGCGGGTGGCCTTGGCGAAGCCGCGGTTGAAGCCGTGGAAGAACCGGCCCAGCCGCCCCTCCATCTGCTCCCGGGGCTTCAGGATCATGGCCGACAGGGCCGGCGACAGGGACAGGGCGTTGAAGGCCGAGATCAGCACCGAGATGGCGATGGTGACGGCGAACTGCTTGTTCAGCCGGCCCTGGATCCCGCTCATGAAGGCCACCGGGACGAACACCGCGGCCAGCACCAGGGCGATGCCCACCACCGGTCCGGCCACCTCCTTCATGGCCTGGAGGGTGGCCTCCTTTGGCAGCATGCCCTGCTCGATGTGGTGCTCCACCGCCTCCACCACGACGATGGCGTCGTCCACCACCAGGCCGATGGCCAGCACCAGCCCGAACAGGGACAGGGTGTTGATGGAGAAGCCGAGCATGGGGAAGAAGGCGAAGGTGCCGATCAGGGAGACCGGCACGGCGATCATGGGGATCAGCGTGGCCCGCCAGTTCTGCAGGAACAGGAACACCACCAGGATCACCAGGGCCATGGCCTCCAGCAGGGTCCAGACGATCTCGTGGATGCCGGCGGTGACCGCCAGGGTGGTGTCCACCGAGACGGCGACGTCCATGTCCGGCGGGAAGCTGGCCTTGAGCCGCTGCAGCTCCTTCTTGACCGCTCCGGCCACGGCCAGCGAGTTGGAGCCCGGGGCCTGGTAGAGGGCCACCACGCAGCTGGGCTTGCCGTTCATCCGGCCGATCTGCTTGTAGGCCAGGGCGCCCAGTTCCACCCGGGCCACATCCCCGAGGCGCACCACGGAGCCGTCGGGATTGGCCCGCACCACGATCCGCTCGAACTCCTCCGGGGTCTGCAGCCGGCCCTGGGCGCGCACGGTGTAGGTCATCTCCTGGCCCTGGGGCAGGGGCTCGGCGCCGATCTGGCCGGAGGGGTTCACGGTGCTCTGCTGCTGCACCGCCTGGTTGAGGTCCGGCACGGTGAGGCCCAGCTTGGCCAGGAGGTCGGGCTTCACCCAGATGCGCATGGCATAGTCGCCGGCGCCGAAGGTGTTCACCTGGCCCACCCCGGGCACCCGGTAGAGCGGGTCGACCACGTTGATGGTGGCGTAGTTGCAGAGGTACAGCGCGTCGTAGGTGCCCTTGGGCGAATAGAGGCTGATGAACAGCATGGGCAGGCCGGTGGACTTGCGGATGGTCATGCCGTTGGTGTTCACGTCCGGGGGCAGGAACGGCATGGCCTGGGCGACCCGGTTCTGGGTGTTCACCTGGTCGATGCTCACGTCGGTCTGCACGTCGAACGTCACGGCCTCGGACATGGTGCCGTCGTTGGCGTTGGTGGACT
>Ga0181516_10000752_pt1 | contig 27294 bp, 29 predicted proteins | sample PEATcosm2014_Bin_25_FD_121104 | JGI IMG/M metagenome (GOLD analysis project Ga0181516, IMG submission 121104) | Peatland microbial communities from MTU Mesocosm Facility, Houghton, MI, USA - PEATcosm2014_Bin01_10_metaG | ecosystem: Environmental > Terrestrial > Soil > Wetlands > Peat | place... | reverse complement strand
TTTCTCTTTGGCGGTAATCTCAAGATGCTAGCAACGATCTATATGACGGACAAGTGGAACTACCACTGGTACGCACAACATTATGAGGACATTCTAAAAAAGGATCGCCGTAAGAGGCTGAACCTTCTTGAGATCGGGATCGGCGGGTACGACGATCCAAGGATGGGAGGAAACTCCCTGCGAATGTGGAGGGATTTTCTTCCCAATGGGCGCGTCTTCGGCGTCGACCTGTTTGATAAATCCCCTCATGATGCAAGACGAATCAAAACCTTCCGTGGTAGTCAGGTAGACCCCGCTTTCTTGGACGATGTAGTTCGAGAGATGGGAAGGATAGATGTGGTCATCGACGATGGAAGCCATATGAACGAGCACATCTTGTTTACATTTCGGCATTTGTTCCCTCTTCTAGCCGACGACGGCATCTATATAGTGGAAGATGCGCAAACGTCCTATTGGTCGGAATTTGGCGGTAATGAGTTGGATCGCAACGATCTGAGCACTGCGATGGGGTATTTCAAATCTCTCGTTGACGGGCTCGACTGGGAAGAGCTAAGAGGCAATTACAGGCCGACCTATTTTGATCAGAATATCAAGTCAATCGCCTTCTACCACAACTTAGTGGTTATCAAGAAAGGGGCCAACAGGGAAGGCGGTTGCCCGGTCGAGTAGGTTGCGGGGAGGCCGAGAGCTCATAGTACTCGCTGTAGCAAGGTATCTAGGGATCAACATTACGGCCTGGCCGACAGGCGCAGGTACTTCACGTTTGGGGCCAATCCAAAGCTCTCCGCGCTCTAACCGGCATTTCAATCGCCTCGGCAGTTCTGAAGGACCTTCATGATCGTAAAGTCAATTTCGTCACTAGAGCCAACTTTCTGTCGTGCAGTTGTTATTAATGTGTCGACAAAGGAGGTGTCGACCCTCGCTGTTCTGAGTGCATTGAGATACTCCTCACTTCCAATATTACTCATTGATCTAGAATCCACAGACGGAAGCTGGGAGTATTTCTCAAAGGTTATTGCATTGGACTCGCGGGTTAGTCTCTATTCGGCTCCCTTAGTAAAGCATGGCTATACTTTGGACCGTCTATTCAGAGAGTCAAGAGATATGAATCTCCTCCTTATAGATTCCGACCTGGAGATTCGTAATGCAGAGATTCTTAACTGGATGCTAAAAGCTATAGGATCAGCCGATGTGTTCGGCGCAGGAGCAGTCCATGGGCCTACGTGGCTTGGAAGTGTTCACGGGATGCCGGAGAAGGTGGCGCTCTACCAAGAACGAATGTGGATTCCACTTACACTGCTTAAAGTTCAATACATCAAAGGCGCGCTCGAAGAAGGTTATTCGTTTATTAACCGCTGGGTGCCCAACGAGCTGTGTTCTCTTCCATGGCTGTCGAAGGCGCTCTCCATGCGTTTTTTTGTCCCAGGGTTCAAAAAGGTACGAGCAGATTTCCTGCGGGGCACGCGACGTGTCTATCGAAATGAGCAACCCAATATTGTTTGCTGTGACACAGGCGCGGATATCTTTTGTCATCTTAGATACGACATTGGCGCCCGCTTCATTGATTTCGGGATTGAGGGCGTTACGAAGATGGCACATCACTATCACGGAGTGACGCGTCGCCGCTTGAACAAGCGTGATCGGAACGCTATTGCGATGGATGATATCATGAGCGAAGTTTTGCAACGACTTCAGCATGAGTACGGTGTCGAGCTTGAAGCCCCAGCGTTGTAAGTGGGAAATGGCGCCATCAAACGAAAGTAATTGTCTGGCGGTCAAGAAGAAGTGCCCATGCAGCCGGCAACAAGTGCCGTTCGGAAGTCTGCTGGAAGAAGTGCGCAACCGTGGGAAGCTCAAGTTCTGTGCGTAAAGGTAGAGGTAGAGCCGATGAAGGCAGTCATTCTAGCGGGTGGACGTGGAAGTAGGCTGAGCGAAGAGACTTTATTACGGCCGAAACCGATGGTCGAGATTGGTGGGAGGCCCATCCTCTGGCACATCATGAAGATTTACTCAGCCTTTGGAATTAATGACTTCATAATATGTCTCGGTTATAAAGGCAGTATGATCAAGGAGTTCTTTGCAAATTACTTTCTCTACTCCGCCGATTTGACTATCGATATGCCAAGAAACAAACTGGAATATCACAGAAATGACTGCGAACCATGGCGCGTGACCATGATTGATACAGGGCAAGAGACGATGACCGGGGGCCGGCTGCGGCGAGTGCTTCCCCATCTGGAAAATGAAGAGATGTTTTGCTTGACCTATGGCGATGGCGTTGCTGATGTCAATATTGCGAAATTGATTGAATTCCATAAAAGTCACGGTAAGATCGCTAGCCTTACCGCAGTTCAACCGGTTGGAAGATTCGGCGCTTTGAATATTCATACCGATGGAACGCTTTTGTCGTTTGCCGAAAAACCACAGGGAGACGGACGTTGGGTAAATGGCGGCTTCTTTGTTCTCTCTCCGAAGGTTGGCGCATACCTAAAGGACGACTCGACGATTTGGGAACGGGAGCCAATGGAGTCAATTGCGGCGGAAGGAAACATGGCGTGCTATCGGCATTCCGGTTTCTGGCAACCAATGGATACCCTCCATGACAAGGGAATTTTGGAAGATCTGTGGAGCAGCGGCTCTGCTCCATGGAAGGTGTGGAAATGAACTGGAGCGGCAGACGGGTACTTTTGACCGGACACACGGGCTTCAAGGGCAGCTGGTTATCGCTTTGGCTTCAGAAGGTGGGCGCGGAGTTGTTCGGTCTTGCTCTGGAGCCGCCAACTAAGGTGAATTTGTTTCAAGATGCCTGCGTGGAACGTGGAATGCGTTCCTATATTGGAGACATTCGGGACAGCGGCTTAGTGGGAAAGATATTTGCGGAAAGCCGCCCGGAGATTGTTTTTCATCTCGCCGCGCAGCCGCTCGTACGCAGCTCTTACGAGGACCCGCTTAGCACATATTCCACGAATGTAATGGGTACTGCGAATGTGCTAGAGGCTGCGCGAAAGTCGGACCATCTGCGCGCCGTCATCGTAATTACTACGGATAAATGCTACGAAAATCAGGAATGGGAATGGCCTTATCGCGAGACGGACAGCCTCGGGGGTTATGACCCATACAGTAATAGCAAGGCATGTGCGGAATTAGTGGTATCGGCCTATCGAAACTCCTTCTTCAATCCGTCCGAATATAGCCGCCATGGAGTGGCTGTTGCCACAGCTCGTGCAGGCAACGTGATTGGTGGAGGCGACTGGGCCGAAGACAGACTTGTGCCCGACATTATTCGTTCGTTCATGAATAAGCGCCCTGTGCGGATCCGACACCCATACGCGATTCGCCCTTGGCAGCACGTTCTGGAACCATTACGAGGCTATATTGGGGTCGCAGAGATGCTATGTGACAAAGGAACAGCGGGCGGGGAAGCGTGGAACTTTGGTCCTGAACAGCGCGACGCACGGCCCGTCGAGTGGATTGCGAATGAACTCACCGCGCTTTGGGGCGAAGGGGCCCAATGGGAGTTGGAAGAATCTCCGCAACCGCATGAAGCGAAGAGCCTGAAACTCGACTGGTCCAAGGCGGCATCCCGCCTCGGGTGGTGGCCTGATCTTCGACTAAAAGAAGCACTTGCAATGACAACTGCCTGGTACAAGGCGAAACTGCAAGGTCAGGATATGCGCTCGTTTACCGAAAGTCAGATTCAACGGTATGTGGAGCGCATCGAACGGAACATGAAGACTTTTCCAAACAGCGGCGAGGAATGCTTGTGAGCAGCACCAGAAAAGACGAGATACGCGGCGCGATTCAGCAGCTAACTGCCGAGTATTACAAGGAAACCTCCGCGGAAAAGTTGTTTGTTCCAGGAGAGACGCCTGTTCCCGTTTCTGGGCGCGTATTCGACGACAAGGACATGTTTGCCATCATCGATTCCGGACTTGATTTCTGGCTTACAGCGGGCCGATTTGCGGATCTGTTTGAATTTAAGTTTGCAAAGTTTGTGGGCGTGCGCGACGCTCGGCTAGTGAACTCAGGCTCTTCGGCAAATCTCATTGCGGTCACTGTTTTGACGTCTCCCACACTCGGGACACGTCAACTCAAACCTGGCGATGAAGTTATTACAGTTGCGGCGGGATTCCCGACGACGGTGAATCCGATTGTGCAGAACAGACTTGTGCCCGTATTTATCGACGTGGAACTAGGCACCTACAACGCCGATGTATCCCAATTGGAGAAGGCTCTTAGCCAGCGGACAAAGGCCATCATCTTTGCACATACATTGGGCAATCCTTTCAACGTTGCCGCAGTATCTGAGTTTGCGCGCAGTCACAACCTGTGGCTGATTGAAGACTGCTGCGATGCACTTGGATCTACCTTTGGTGGGAGGCGCGTCGGATCCTTCGGAGATTTGGCTACATTCAGCTTTTATCCCGCGCACCACATCACCATGGGCGAAGGTGGGTGCGTGGCAACGAATAAACCGCAACTTACGAAGCTAATTGAATCATTTCGAGATTGGGGGCGTGACTGTTGGTGCGCGCCCGGCAAAGACAATACGTGTGGTAAGCGATTTGATTGGCAATTGGGCGAATTACCTTACGGGTACGATCATAAGTACACTTATTCGCATCTCGGATACAATCTGAAAGTCAGCGACATGCAGGCGGCGGTTGGCGTTTCTCAGTTGGAGAAACTTGACGGTTTCATCGCCAGACGAAAGAGCAACTTTCGCTTCTTAACGGAGCAATTGCAACCACTATCGAGCGTGTTCCTGCTCCCTGAGGCTACCCCGGGGTCGGATCCGAGCTGGTTCGGTTTTCCGCTGGCCGTGCGCCCGGAATCGGGGATTAAGAGGGATGAGGTCATTCGATTTCTCGATTCGCGCAAGATCGGAACGAGATTGCTGTTTGGGGGAAACCTCGTGCGGCAACCTGCTTATCGTGACGTCGAGAAGCGCGTCATTGGGAATCTTCCAAACTCGGATTTCATCACCAGTAGCGTTTTCTGGATAGGCGTATATCCTGGACTGACGCAGCCGATGCTGCAATACATGGTTGACTCGCTATCAGATGTTGCGGTGAAGAACGTAGCAAACCGTTAACGCGTGATCATCGTTGGGCAATTAAATTGACAGCATTCGAAAAGATTGTAGAAACTCGAATACCTGGCTGCTATCTGATTAGCCCTTGGCGCCGCGCGGATGAACGTGGACAGTTCGTAAAGACTTTCCATGCGGAGGCGTTCCATGAGCTTGGACTCGAAACGGATTTTCGCGAAGAGTATTATTCCGTTTCTCGCAAAGGGGTTCTTCGCGGGATGCACTTTCAAGTTCCACCTTACGATCATGCCAAGGTCGTTTATTGTTGCTCTGGTTCAGTGCTAGATGCGATCGTCGACTTACGGGGTGATTCGAATAACTTTGGAATTCACGAGACTTTTCAGCTGTCTGATCAAAACGGACAAATTCTCTATATCGCCCCGGGTGTCGCTCACGGATTCTACGTGGAGAGCAGCGAGGCAATTTTGGTCTATAACGTAACAGTTGAATTCAAACCGGATGCCGATAGCGGCGTTCGATGGAATAGTTGCGGAATTAGCTGGCCCGTTGATTCACCAATCGTCTCTGTTCGGGACGCCAATCTTCCGCCGCTTGAAGACGCGAAGGGCCTGTTCAGTTTGAAGGTGAACCTTGGGTGAAGATAAGGTTGTCCTTGTAACAGGCGGCACTGGATTTGTCGGCTCACACTTGGTAAAGAATCTTCTTGAGAACGGATACACTGTCCACCTGCTCGTAAGAGGCGGTTCCAGGCTTGAGGAAGTGGACAGATTCATTGCGGGCGCGAACTCTCACGTGCACGATGGGAGCACACGCCAGCTTCTTGCGATTGTTAAAGAGATCAGACCACAAGTTGTCTTCCACCTGGCTTCACTCTTCATCGCAGAGCATTCGGCAGATCAGATTGACCAACTGGTCGCAAGCAATGTCTTATTCGGAACTCAGCTACTCGAGGCGATGGTATCTGCGGATGTCCGGTTCATCGTGAACACTGGAACCGCTTGGCAGCATTTTCATTCGGCCAGCCCACGTCCTTCGTGCTTATATGCCGCGACCAAACAAGCATTCCAGGATATTCTCGATTTTTACTCCGACGCATATGATCTTCGCGCAATTACATTGAAACTGTTTGATACCTATGGACCGGGAGACAGACGCCGGAAACTCTTCTGGCTACTAAAAAACGCATCAATCTCGGGCGAGGCGCTTTCGATGTCCCAAGGGGAACAGGAGATCGATCTTGTGCACATTGAGGATGTAGTTGATGCGTTCCGGATGGCAGAGTCGAGGCTTCTACGGGGTTCCGAATTCCCCCATGAGATTTATAGCGTTTCGTCCCGGAATCGATTGCCTCTACGCGCAGTTGTTGATCTCTTCGGAAAGCTTTTTGATAAAGAGCTAAGGATAAAGTGGGGAGAGAGGCCTTATAGACGTCGTGAAATTATGGTCGCATGGGACGACGGTACTTCGTTACCCAATTGGACACCCAAGGTTTCTCTTGAAGATGGATTAAGGAGAATGCTCCTTGAAGATCGTGCTGAAGGTTCTACGAGTATGTGATTGTGCTCCGCAAGGCTCAGGTTGGACCGGTGCACTTTGACAGCCTCATCAGAATTTGCAGAGCTCCAGAGTTAAATGACGACTTCGGCTTTGCACTGACACAAAATAGAACGTAGCACAATTAGAGTGCTACATAGCTTCTTTTTTCGCAGTTCTGATTGCAGCCGCAAAGTAGGCAGGTATCCAAAACCGTACCGAAGTCACCAGCTAGCGCTTCTTCTGAAGAGGAGGCGTGTCAGCCGTATTCAATGTCGTTAACAATGGAGTTTTGATGGCTGAAATTACCATAGGTCTTCCGGTCAGAAACGGAGGCGAGAGTTTGGCCCGAGCGCTCGACCAGATGCGGGCGCAAACCTACACAAATTTCCGCCTGGTCATCTCCGACAATGCCTCAACCGATGACACGCGCCGGATTTGCGAGGAGTATGCAGAGCGGGACGCACGCATCATATATCGGCGTCGAGATATTCTCATACCTGGATCAGAGAATTACCGCAGCTTGGTGATGGATGCGACCACGCCGTTCTTTATGTGGATATCTCATGACGATATCTGGTTTCCGACATTTATTGAGAAGTGCCTGACATTGATTCGAAGTCAGCCCGGAGTTGTTTGCGTGGTCCCCCGGTCGAATATCATCGAGAAGGGCGGCAGGCGCAAGATCTACAAGGGCACCGCACCGCTGCATGGAACGCCTGCACAGCGAATGCGTCTCTTCCTTAGCAAGGTTTACTTCAACCACCGCTATTATGGGATCTTTCGCACTGAAGCGCTGCAGCGCAGTTTCCCCATTCCGGATTGGTATTTTGCATATGATTGGCTGGTCGTGGCCCTCTCTACACTCGAAGGAGCGCATGATGAAGTCCCCGAAATACTGTTCGAGAAGTTCGCCAATCCTCGATACCATTATTTCAGAGCGCACAGTTTCGAAACACGATCTCCAATGGAGCGATTCTTGCCATGCCTTCGTTTTACAAGGGAATTGAGGGCCAGAGTTCCTGTGCAGGTCTGGCATGCGTGCCTGCCAGAATTGGTGGCCATTAACATTGAATTCATGTCGCAGCGACTGGAGTCTTTTCATACTTGGTTAAGAGGCCCGCTTAGCTTGATGCGCGTAGCCACGAAGATTGTTCGCAACCGGGCAGCGCTTTCGCCGGTGCAACATACTTCCGCGACGATTGAATGACCGATTGTTTCTGCACGCTCGAGAAAGCGGGCCGCCGCGGAAGATCGCCGATTGTTTGCGGAACTGGAGGGCCAAAGTTTGAGTCGAGGTAATCTGTGAGTTTTCACTCAATAAGTACTTGAAAATCCGCAAAGATTGAATACCTAGATTAGTAGCCTGCAAGAGGAACCGATGACAAAGAATATTTCGGTCGCAATTATTGAACCTGTCGGCGGCCATGGAGGGATGGACTACTATGATTTTGGGTTATGTGCCGGGCTGCTAGCCGCGCAGTGTGGCGTGAGCCTCTACTCTTGCGATGAGACTTCTCCTCCGGCGATTCCTAATCTCAGGTTTTACGCGGTCTATAAGCGAATTTATGGAAAGGCCAATCGCTGGATACGCGCGCTACGATTTATCCGGGGGAGTGTCGCCGCAATTTCAAGGGCCGTCCTCCAGGGTGATCAAATATGTCATCTGCATTTATTTCATGGTGAAGCACAGGAGCTAATACTCGTTTTCCTCGCCAAACTCTCTGGCAGGAAGGTTATCATCACCGTGCACGATGTTGAGTCTTTCTCTCCGGTCGCAATCAGCCGAACAATGATCAACAGAATCTACGGGCTCGCCGATGCGCTCATCGTTCATAACAAAGTTTCCGAAGAAGAGCTGACGAATAAGCTCGGCAACGCCCCTGTGAAAATAAATATTATCCCTCATGGGAACTACTTAGACACCGACCATCGGCTTGCTGATCCGCAGGATGCGAGGCGCAAGCTCGATATCGGCGAGACGCGCCGGGTCATTCTCTTCTTTGGGCAGATCAAGGACGTAAAGGGTCTGGATATTCTGATCGAGGCAATGCCGATAGTAGTTAATGCGATTCCGGAGGTCACACTATTGATCGCAGGGCGGCCGTGGAAGAAAGACTTCGCATCTTATGACGCCCTAATCGATAAACTTGGAATCCGCGACCGGTGCGTCCTCCACCTGCGATACATTGGAAATGACGAAATCGCCCTCTTTTTCGCTGCCGCTGACGTCGTGGTCCTTCCTTATAGGAGAATCTATCAAAGTGGTGTAATCCTCATGGCGATGAGTTACGGGAGGGCTGTCGTAGTCTCCGATCTACCGGGGATGACGGAAACCGTCAGCGACGGAGCGACAGGCTATGTCTTCCGCCAGGGGTCGAAGGACGCCTTGGCGGAACAGTTAATTCGAGTTCTAAAGGATGATGAAGGCCGGATGCAAGTGGCAGAGCGAGCCATGGAGCACATGCGCGTGAACTACGATTGGATGGTGATCGGCAACAAGACCGCGAATGTCTATCGAAATGTGCTCGGAATGTCGAGTGGCGAATAGATGCTATCGATGGCGCGATAACGCTTGTGAACTCTAACCTTCGCATTCCCGGGTGACAATTGATGGAAGTTCTTCAGGCAGTAAATCCAACGAAAGTAATGGTCACTGGAAGTGACGGATTTGTCGGGACGCATTTTTGCTCCACTTATTGCGGAGTTCCGCTTGCGGATAAGGACGGTTCAGTGGACTTACGCGATGCGGCGCGGGTGTGCTCCGCAGTTGCCGCCATTGCCCCGGACGCGGTGCTGCACCTCGCTGCACAGAGTTCTGTGGCGCAGTCATTTAATGATCCTTTGACCACAATTTCGGTAAATTTTCTGGGCACTCTAAACCTTCTACAGGCCTTGAGCGAAATAAGGTTCGAAGGTGTTTTTGTCTATGTTGGCTCGGCCGACGTTTATGGCAAAGTACCCGAAGCAGACTTGCCAGTCAAGGAGACTGATCCACTCCGGCCGCGGAGTCCTTACGCCGTGAGCAAAGTTGCGGCTGAGGCATTGTGTTATCAGTGGGGGCAGACAGAGAAATTCCGCATCGTATTGACACGGCCATTTAACCAGATTGGACCTGGACAAGATGGTCGCTTTGCCATTGCAGACTTTGCGCGCCAGATTGTCGAGATTCGCAGACAGACGCGATCGCCGGTGCTTGTTACGGGGAATCTGGAAGTGACGCGGGATTTTACTGATGTTCGCGATACCGTCCGTGCCTATCATCTGCTGTTACAGAGCGGGCAGAACGGCGAGGCATACAATATTTGCTCCGGGAGAGAACGAACGCTACGTTCAATGTTGGTAAGTCTGCTTGAAGTTGCAGGTGTAAAGGCAGAGATCCGAGTAGACCCGACGAGGCTGCGACAAAGTGAACAGCAGCGAATGGCAGGCGATCCGGGGAAACTCTATAAGGCGACAGGATGGACACCGGAGATATCCATGGAGAAGACACTAATTGATCTCTTGAGCAAGATTGAGAAGGAATCCTAATGACGAAGCACGCACTCATAACAGGAATCTCAGGGCAGGATGGCGCTTACCTCGCAAAGTTTCTGTTGACTAAAGGCTATTCGGTGCACGGAATTCTCGCGCGCCGTGGAACTGACACGCTCTGGAGGCTGCGCGAACTGGGAGTTCTCGAGGAGATCGACATTATTGATGCCGACCTCATTGACCTCTCGTCCTTAATTCGCGCACTTGAGGGATCCCAGGCGGCGGAGATCTATAACCTGGCAGCTCAGAGCTTTGTTGCCACATCCTGGAACCAACCGTTGCTTACAGCTGAGGTAACTGCCTTGGGCGCTTTACGGATGCTGGAGGCTATGAGAATCGTGAATTCCAAGGCACGCTTTTATCAGGCATCGAGCAGCGAGATGTTCGGAAAGATCCAAAGCGCGGTCCAGGATGAAAAGACGCCTTTCCATCCCCGGAGCCCATACGGCGTATCGAAGCTGTTTGCATATTGGAGCACCATCAATCACAGGGAAAGCTTCAACATGCATGCATCGAATGGAATCCTGTTCAACCACGAATCGCCGCTACGGGGAATTGAGTTTGTGACGCGGAAGGTTACAGATGCGGTGGCGAGAATCCATTTGGGAAAGCAAAAGGAGTTAAGGCTCGGCAATCTCGAAGCGCAGCGGGATTGGGGATTTGCCGGCGATTATGTCGAAGCAATGTGGATGATGCTTCAACAGGCAACGCCAGACGACTATGTGGTAGCCACGGGGACGACAATTTCCGTGAGAGAGATGTGCAGGATAGCCTTCGCTCACGTTGGGTTGAACTATCAAGACTATGTGATTACCGATCAACGATATTACAGGCCGGCGGAGGTAGATATTCTGATGGGTAACCCCACTAAGGCGCGAGAGTGCCTCGGTTGGGCGCAGAAAACCTCGTTCGAAACGATGATCGGCATGATGGTGGAGGCAGATATGCGCCGCGTGAAACATGAATGGAGTTAGTGTCGTACGAGTAACTTCCTGAGCGTTGAAATGTCGGCGAAATCTGAGGGAATCACAATGCTGGAATTCAAGAAAGTCGCGGGCTCTGAGCACTGGTCCCTCGGTGCGGTTGGCATCCTACTTCTTTGTTTCCGTATCTTAGGAGTCTGCCTTCGGACAGACGAAGGAGACCAGGCTAAGCTCGCTGTTTCACGAAGCATGACGGACACGAATGTGGCTGACATGTGCCCTGCATTCCGGCAGGAGGAGATTTGCAGCTTTCCCAATCTGTTCCAGCCGTTCAGGTGTGCTCTAATCCTTGTACTCATTTGGCGAAGGACTATCGCAGAAGTAGACTGTACCCGGACCGAGGCGCTCTTGAGCTCCTAGCGTTAGGCGACCTGACTTAGAGCGCGTGGTGCAGGTATCTTCATTTTATTTATCTTGGTGGCTCAGACAACGAAAACGACCCGCGGGCGAGGGACAGGGGTTATAGGTGCTTGAATCAGTAAATCATTCCGGCCTCAAGGGCCGCGCCGGGCGTGTGTTTATGCTCGTCCTGATTCTACCTATGGTATTTACAGAATTTAAGCGCTTTCCCATTCTTTCGGCGTTGCAAGACGTGTGGTGGGTGCTTAGTTTGCTGTATTTAATATTCGTGTATCCGAGTTGGACTACCCGCCCGTTCAAGGGAGTTTCTCGATTCGAGTGGTATGTCATCGCAATAATAATTCTAGTTCCGGCCGTTTCGTCCCTGAGCGCTTGGATGGTGTTTGGCCAACCGATCCTATGGGGCTTTGTCGCGACCAGGTCCATAGCCGGATTAGCGTCAGTGCTCTTCATGATCCGTGCCGTGAAACGCCGGTATTTCACGCTGGCTGAGATTGAATCGGCGCTCCTCATTTTAGCGTGGGGCACACTGTGCTGTTACACCCTAATGCGGATATTCTTGAATCCCCAAGAGTACCTGGCTTATCCGGGGTTTGCCGGACTATCGGGAGATGGATACGGCTTTACTTTTGCAAGATATTGCATTACATTTGGTTTTTTTTATTATATGTTTCGAGGTTTTCGCACCGGACGACGGGTGTATTACGTGATCGCCATGATTCTGATTATTGGAAGCCTAAGTGGAGGGAGTTGGCGAGCGGAGTCTGTCGTGTTGCTGGCGACGATTGTGATTTTGTTTTACAGATGGTCAAAGCTGAGGAACTTTGTTTTGCAGATGGCGGGAATTTCTCTGAGCTTGATACTGATTGTTGCGCTTGCCTGGAGGTTCATGCCCGAGATGGCGGCAACGGCCTCGGGAAGATTTCAGGATGCGATAACCGTGATGTTTACTGGAAACGAGGTGAGTGACGCGTCGGCCAATGCGAGAATCGGCGAATCTGTCATCGCTGTCGATGGCTTTTTGAAACACCCAGTATTTGGCAACGGTGCAGTCAGCAATAAGTGGGGGGGGGGATCGCAGTCGATATTAGGCGAATACTTTTATGCCGACGATGTTGGCATATTGGGCATATTGTACTCGGTCGGGCTCTTTGGCATTGCACTCTATGGATGGCAGTTAGTTTATCTCTTACGTGCATTGAAGAAATTGCCGCAGGGTTTCTCTACCCCTTTAATGGATGGGGCGAAAGGCGTGCTGCTCTCCAATATTCTGATCACGCTGACTTCACCTGCTTTGATGGAAGATGCGGGCGTTACGTTCTTTTTTATTGGATTGTTCTATCAAATGGGGCGGATGCCGCGCCTCGTGGAGGTTGAGGAACGCTTATCCGAGGGGTTCCATCCTGACGGGTGATTCTGAATACTCAAATTGTCGCGATACCGGTATTTATGAAGGTGTGAGCATAGCGAGACGTTCCGGGCGCGACCATTGCCCTTCGGGACATGGCGATGGAGAAGGCGATCTAAATTTTCATTGGCAGGATCAATTGTAAGTCAGTAAGAAACGAATCTGGCCATTGCAACCTGAAGCGGCACCGGAGGAAATGCAAGTGTCCCACGAGAAGAAAGTTATCCTCATTGAGCGCGTGTCTCTGGTTGCTGTTGGCACTCTTCTCCTCTGTCTTGCGATATCGGGAGCTAGCATCTGGATCGACGAGGCTTTGTCGGAAATGTTGGCGGCTCAGCCAACACTGGCCTCTTGGGCCTCAACTTTGGATGGAATGCAGGGCTCGGAGCCGCAGATGCCTGGTTATTTGATTTATCTGTGGGGTTGGGCGAGGCTTTTCGGAGTTACCGAATGGTCGTTACGCTTGGCAAATCTTCCCTGGGCGTTGTTGTTTACCGCCTCGCTAGCGTGGGGATCGGAATATCTCCTGGGGGTTCGAAGGTGGTGGCTGATCATCTGCCTGTCGCCTTTCGTGTGGCTATACATGAATGAAGCCAGACCCTATGCGATGCTGATGGGTCTGTCGATGGTAACAACCGTGGCTGTACTCGCGTATGGCCGGGATCCACAACGATTCCGCCACGCGCCGTGGTGGGTCATGGTATCGCTCTTAGCGCTTTGGTTTGTACATATGCTTACAATCACGCTTGTTGTAAGTCTATCGATCATTCTGTACATTTTGCGGCCGGCGCCGATAAGGAGTCTAGTTCGGGATTGGTTCGCTCCAGTTATTGTAACTTTGCCGTTTTTCTTCTGCCTATCACTGTATTATGTGCGTACCCTTGTGCAGGGGAAGGCGGGCGCGATCGAAACACCAGGTTTGCGCAATCTCGCCTTCGCACTTTTCGAGTTCTTCGGATTTGAAGGCTTGGGTGCGCCACGCGCGATGCTGCGTCTGTCTCCTTCATTTCATACTCTGCTTCCCTATCTTGGAACGGTTGGGCTCGGAGTAGTGGCCCTTGTGATACTTGTCATTGCGATACTTATGCACTTACGCGATTCGCGGGAAGGGCGGACGGTCTTTGCGTTGTCTACAGCGCTGGCGGCAGGACTGCTATTCACCCTTGGGCTCTCTTTTGCGGCTAATTTTAGGATGTTGGGCCGTCACGTTGCGACCTTTTTTCCAATATTTGCCTTACTTCTTCTGGCAGGAGTAGCGCCCAGGGCCAAGCAGAACACGGGTAGACTTGTGCTTGCAGGGTTGTTGCTTTTGGGGATTGCGTGGTCTGTTTCCGACTTTAGGCTTAGAATGCTGCAAAGCTATCAGAAAGACGATTACCGCGATGCCGCCGCACTCGCGCAGCACGCTCTACAGCGCGGCGAAGCAGTTCTATGGCTAGCGGACACATTGTCTGCTCGTTATTACGGTCTGCCGACCACAGACGGCCTCAGCCAGGGAGGCACTCTGTTGCCCGGTGCACCGCGTGCTGTCTCCGGCAGTTGCTCCGCGGCGGGCTTTCAACAGGCGCTTCAAGGTCACGGGCCTATCCTGGTTTTTGTTAGCGATCGGCCGGTGTTCGATCCAAGCGGTAATTGCCTTAAGATTCTCGAGTCTCTGAACAGGGAGCACATAGCCAGCTTTCCCGACTTCGACGTTTGGCAGGTGAACGGGGTCGAAAGCAATTCGGGGAAATCTTGATGTCGATGCCAGAAATGAACAGCGTTGGTTTTACCTCTTCGATGACTGCACGCCGCGTTTTTCAACCTACACCGGAAGGTGCGGCATGAATCAGCCTCCACCCTTGTCCCTGATCGTGCTGATGCCGCTTCGAGACGATTGGACGTCTGCCGCGGAACTGATCAGGCGGCTTGACAAAGCCATTTCTTCCGATGCCTGCACCATGGAGGTAGTCATGGTCGATGATGGCTCCGTGCAAAGATGCGACCGCAGCGACTTCCAAGGCGACTTCTCAGTTGTTCGAGCCATACGGACTCTACGTCTGCGCCGCAATCTTGGACATCAGCGCGCGATCGCCATCGGGCTGGTTCACGTTCGGCAAACCATGAGCTGCGACGCCATTGTTGTGATGGATGCGGATGGAGAGGATACACCCGAGGGAGTGGCGGAACTCCTTCGCGCCTATTTGGAAGCGGATGATGCCAAGGCCATTTTTGCTGAACGCAGCCGTCGATCGGAACCTCTTGTGTTTCGAGCTTTTTATCGTCTTTACAAATTTCTGCATCGATGCCTGACGGGCATTAGCGTGCGCGTAGGAAACTTCAGTATTCTGCCCTTCGCGTACCTTGGCACGCTCGTGGTGATGAGCGAACTGTGGAATCATTACGCCGCAGCGGTGTTTCGAAGCAAACTTCCCTTCAAAATGATCCCGATTCCCAGGGGTACCCGGATCGCGGGCACTTCAAGGATGAACTTCGTCGCCTTGGTTTCCCACGGTCTCAGCGCCATCTCGGTATTCGGCGACATTGTCGGCGTGCGCCTCCTCATTGGTTCTTTAACGGGCTCCTTCCTGGCCGGCTTGACGATACTTCTTGTCACCACGATCCGGGTGTTAACCCACCGAGCCATCCCAGGCTGGGTACCAATTGCAACCGGCACCCTCGCTATTGTCATGTTTCAATTCGTCGCGATTGCAGCGAGCCTAACTTTGCTTATACTTTCCAGCAGGACGAACTTAGGCTGTGTTCCGATCAGAGATTACTCATTGTTTGTGGAAGAGGCCGTGGACATTTATCACCATCGGTGAATTCACAAATGTTGGCTGCAAAATAGATTCCTTTGCGACCGCGCGGAATTGAAAAAGTACGCTGGTCTCGGCGGACGATGCCGGCCAAAACACAATACCGATTGGGAGATCACTGGTTCGTCCCAATCTCGCGAGTCTTCGAAGAGCTATTCCTATATTCCTTCCGATGAGCCGCGATGCGCTGGAAAGATTTCTTCCAGAAACTCCAAGGGATTGCCTTATCCTCACCGGCCGAGGATTCCAATCTGGCTCGAAAAATGAGGCTTTGCGTGCTTCAGATCCCGGCCATTCACCTTCCACGGCGCAGTGGAACACAGTCGTTCAAGGGAGTTACGGATTGGATTCGAGATGGTATCAAGCGCTCGCGGCAGTCGCTGGCGCTTCGGATGCAGTTTCACCAAAAATAGACGCGGCGCGTCTAACTCAGTCTAAGGCCAAGACACGCGAATGACGAATCGGGATAAAAAAATGGAAAGAAATGTGGCCTTCATCGCGATCATCCGAGGTGTGGCTCTGTTCGCAGGACTTGGATCGATGACCATGGTTTCCTATGCGGCCCCTCCAGTTGAATCGCCGGGAGGTGCGGGACAGGTGGCCAGCGCTTCGAATAGCGACCCGGATGACTGTGAGCCTGCGGTGCAGGGGTCGCCGTACATTCCGGTGGATAGCTGGGTCTATCCGGCCGTGCTGCGGTTGTACTCGCTGGGCTATGTCGGTACGGTCTACTTGGGGATGCGCCCGTGGACGCGCGCGAGTTTGAGCCACATGCTGGAAGATACGGCCGATCGCATCCAGGATGCCGAGGGAGAACCTCGCGTAGACGAGGCGGAAGAGTTGTACCAGGCGCTCACGCGCGAGTTGCGCGACGATGCAATTGACTCCTGCAGCGCAACGAAGGGGATGGCACGCATCGAGTCGGTCTACTCTGTTTTTCGCGGCATCAGCGGCACTTCGCTGCGCGACAGCTATCATCTCGGTTCGACAATCATCAACGACTATGGCAGGGAATACGCCAGTGGCCTCAATAACTACTCCGGCGCCAGCGGTTACGCGTCGGCCGGCCGTTTCACGCTTTACGTTCGCGGCGAGTTCCAGGGAGCGCCTGGAACTACCGGCTACTCCGCTGCACTGGGCCAGGCTCTTTCAACGGTTGACGGCACCACGTTCCTGAACGCCTCCACCGGCAATCCATTCAACCAGACCACTATTCCATTGGGGGCGATCGCCGACACCGCGCATGTCCGCTTCCTGGAGGCTTACGTCTCCGCGCAATACCTCAATCATGTGATCTCGTTCGGCAAGCAGGATGACTGGCTGGGTCCTGGTCTCGGCGGCGGCATGGCTTACTCCAATAATGCTGAGAATATCTACTCATTTCGCATCAATCGCATTGAGCCTCTGGAGATCCCTTGGCTTTCCAAGCTTACCGGGCCCTTTCGCTATGAGTTCGTGATCGGCGCGTTACGTGGCCATACCTTTATGCCCAACCCGGATTACGTCAGCAACCCTTCTCCTAATGTGCCGAACGTTATCAATCCAGGCGACCCGTGGATGCATGTTGAGAAATTTAGCTTTCGGCCCACCGAGAACGTTGAATTCGGTTTTGAGCGCACCGTGATTTGGGGCGGCCAGGGGCATGGGCCCATCACGCTCAAGAGTTTTCTTAGAAGCTTCATCAGCACGGCTTCTCCCGGCAACAATTCCAAGTTCGGCCCCACCGATCCTGGGGCTCGGTTCGCAGCGTTCGATTTCTCTTACCGGTTACCCTTCGTCCGTAATTGGTTCACACTCTACACGGACTCGGAGGTGCACGACGATGTTTCTCCCGTCGATGCTCCACGTCGTGCCGCTTACCGCCCCGGTCTCTATCTCTCGCACGTTCCGGGCATCCCAAAACTGGACATTCGCGTTGAAGCCGTCTCCACCGACCCGTCTCACTCAGACAATGCAAGCGCAGGCCAATTCCCAAGCCAGTACGGACATTTTATGTACTGGGAGTACATCCAGAGGCAGGGCTATACCAACCAGGGCCAGCTTTTCGGCGACTGGATCGGACGTTCGGACAAAGGCGGCCAGGGTTGGATTACCTATCACTTGAGCGGCAACGAATGGATCCAGGTTGGCGTGCGGAATCAGAAAGCCACGAAGAACTTTATTCCCGGATCAACCACACAGACCTTCACTGACCCAGCCTGCTCATCGAGTTCCGGTTGCCTGATTCCCGGTGGAACCACTCTAAACGACATTAACTTCCAGGTCGTCAAGCGCATCGGAAAAGACTTGGAGATCAAAGGCAATTTCGCTTACGAGCACTGGAAGGCGCCCATCTACCTTCCGGGCCGGCAAACCGTGACCGCCACCACGATTCAGCTCACGTGGTTCCCGGGAAGGAAGGTCAGCTTTTAGCGCGGTTAACTTGCGAGTTACACGACTCTCCCCGTCGGCACTCGTCTTGAATCCAATGACGCGACGATAACCAAGAGGAGGGTTTCCTCAACGGATTGAATCTGCGTCCGCATTGAACCGGGAGTTGGGAAGAACAATAGACCACGTTGCTTCGCGGAAGCGAATTGACGTGGTCTATTGTTGTCTGGGCCTTTGTTTATTCGATCCGGAGTTAGGGCTTGGTGAAGCGCAGACGTAGATCTCGGGCCAACTGGACAGAATGGCAGCGTGCAGCAGTTCGATGAGGAGGTTGAGGCGAGGCAATGAACAAGATCGACGAGGGGATGAAGATTGGTCAACAGTTCGTCGGGACCTGGAACGCTTCTATGACCCTATGTGCAGGCTGTATGCTTAAGGGAACCCTCGGTTCCTGCCTTCTCGCACCGCCGGATGGATGTGTAAATGGGGGAGACGTTCTGTTTTGTATGGCTTGAGGTAGAGGATGTCCCTGAACACATATTGGGCTTACGGTCTTCGCATCGATGCGGAGATTGTTTGTCCGGAACTCCCTATCCATCCAGGACCTTCAGGAAATGCAGATGTGACGATCCGATTGCTGGCGCCGATCGCGAGCGTTTCAGAATCCCTGGAGCAGCGCTATTTCGAAGTTCGTCCAGGCGTGTTTCGCATGGCAGTGCCCAGGGTGGGTCACTACCTGGTGGAAGCAGGGAAACTTATCTCAATCGAGCCTTTGGAAGGAGTTTCGGCGGAAGAGGTCCGCTTGTTTCTCTTGGGCTCAGCCATGGGTGCGCTGCTTTACCAGCGCGGATTGTTTCCGCTGCATGGAAGCACCGTTGAAACTCGCTGGGGTGCAATGATCTTTGTGGGAGCGCAGGGCGCAGGCAAGTCCACATTGGCAGCGCAGTTTCATAGCCAGGGATACCGCCTGCTTTCGGATGATGTATGCGCCGTGGCAGTAACGGCAGATGGATTACAGACTCTTCCTGCTCTGGCCCAGTTCCGGCTTTGCGCTGACGCGTACGAACGCCTTGGAACACCTGAGGGCGCGCGGTTCGACATAGATAAGTTTGTGGTGCCGATGGGAGATGGTTACTGCTCTCACCCGGTGCCGCTAAGGGCTATTCATATCCTCGGCGATCAGGAAGGAAATACGCCAGAATTCAGGGTGCTTCGCGGGTTTGATCGGGTGCAACGCCTTTTTGAAAATCTGTACCGTCCCGAATATCTTAAGGGACAGGGCACGCAAAGCGACCTGATGCGCCTGGCGGGAGAGATTGCACAGAAGGCTACGCTGGTGGCTGTCACCCGCAAGCGCGATCCGGCGGCGATCAAGGGATTGGTCGGCTTCCTGGAATCGGCATGGGCCGAACTCTTTGCCAAAGGCCCGTTCAAGGAGAAGATCTAAATGCGCAGCTTCAGTTCCGATGACAGATTGTCCCGCACCTGTGAGTTGCTTTCCACAGAGCTTGATGAGGAGACAGTTCTGATGAGTATCGACGCGGGGGCTTATTTCGGTCTCGAGGGCCCCGCTCGAAGCATCTGGAAGCTTCTGGAAACTCCCATGACCTTCTCGACCCTGGTGGACCAGTTGGTGAAGGAATATGAGATCACTCCCGAGGCCTGTGCCGCGGATCTGCAAGAGTTTTTAGCAAAGATGGAGCGGGAAGGTCTTCTGCGTGTCGAATGATCCAGCACGTCATGTGGTTCTGCCCGGCACGCGACGGCGGCTTCTGGTGGAAGCCTTGATCGCCTTACTGATTGCACGGTTGGCAATGTTTTTCCTGCCATTTCGGCGCATTGCGGCCTGGCTTGGGACGCCGGGAGCCGAGAGTTCTTCCACTGCGACGGCCGAGCAGATTCTTACCGCTGAAGCGGTGGGTAGAGCGGTAGGAATTGTCGGGCCGCGGGTACCGTGGGACGGGCGCTGCCTAGCACAGGCACTTGCTGCCACATGGATGCTGCGCCGCCGGGGTCTGGAAGGTACAGTCAGTTTTGGGGTTTGCAAAAGTAAATCCTCGGGATTCGAAGCTCATGCGTGGCTGCGCCTTGGTCCCTGCATGGTGACGGGTGGGCCCGATCACGAACGGTACAAGGTCTTTACTACCTTTGCGCGAAGGAAACCATGAGCGGAATCTATGGCGTCTACAGATATGACGGGGCTCCAGTGGACCCGCGATGGCTGGAGCGGATGAAGGCGGCCATGGCCTTCTACGGCCCTCATGGCGGAAACTGCAAGATCGAGGAGCCGGTGGGGATGGGGCACCTGTTGCTTGAGGTCAACCCTGAAGATGCTTTTGAGAGTCAGCCGATGCGGGTCGAGCGCGGCCTGGTCGTCACCGCGGCACGACTGGACAATCGCGCTGCGCTTCTGGAGGCATTCAACTTCTCTGAATCCGAGGCTTCGAGCATTGCAGACGGGCTTCTGGCAGGCATGGCCTTCGATCGCTGGGGCGAGGAAGTCTGCTCGCACTTGGAGGGAGACTGGGCATTGGCTGCCTGGGATGCCCGGGAACGTCGCCTGCTTTTGGCTCTCAACGCCTGCGGATGTGCCGGCCTGTACTACTACCAGGGCAGAGGCTTCATCGCCTTTGCGTCCAGTCTCAAAGCTCTTCTTGCGATTCCCGGCGTGGTCAAGGAACCCGATCGGCTTCGGCTTGCAGAAGTATTGGTCGCGTGGCAGCACGACGCGGAGTTGACTGCGTACAAGGGATTTCGGCGACTGGCTTGGGCTCACGCCATGACCGTTGCGCGCGATGGCCAAACGCGGACTTGGCGCCATTGGTCTCCAGCGGGCCGCAAATTGCTCGCTTTTCGGCGGGATGAGGAATACGAAGAAGCTTTTCTTGAAAACTACACACGCGCAGTTAAGAGCTGTCTGAGGACCCAAAAACCAGTGGCCGCACAACTCTCTGGCGGCCGCGATTCCGGTTCCGTGGTTGCTCTCGCGGCACCGCTTCTAGCCGCTGCGGGCCGTGGTCTGACGGCCTATACTTCTGTACCCTGTCTGCCCCCTGACGGCGCCGGGGAAGATCGGATAGGAAACGAATGGGAGTTGGCCCACGCAACTGCGATGCTGGCGGGGGCCAACGTTCAACACCTTGCCATCGACGCGGCAAACTATGGAGTCATGGAGGGCGTCGAGCACCTCCTTGATGTTCATGAAGGGCCCAGTCACGCGCCCAGCAACCACTTCTGGATTCAAGCTATTTATCAAACAGCGTCCCGGAACGGGGCTGCCGCAATCCTGATGGGGCAAATGGGCAACGCAACAGTCTCCTGGCATGGGAATGGATCCGCGGCTCTGGCGCTTCTCCAGGGAAGTCCGGCAACGGCATTGAAATTGTTGCTTCATGCGGAGCCAAACCCTTGGCTGACCCTGAAGCGGCAAGTGTTGAAGCCGCTGTACACCCCGTTGCTCCGGACAATCAGGCGCTCTCGTAGTTCCATCCACAGCTCGTGGCAGACCTATTCCGCTATCAATCTTCGCCTTGCGTCGGAGTTGGATCTGGAGGGCCGGATGCTGGCGAATGGGTTCGATCAGAGCTTTACGTTTTCACCCCTTGAAGACCTGCGCCCCCGCTTTTTCTCGCCCGACGTGGGCATCGGAACAAGTATGGGCTCGGAAATTGCGGCAATGCATTCGATTGCGAGTCTGGACCCGACAAACAACTTGCGCATGATCGAGTTCCTTCTGACGGTCCCCGACGACCAGTTCCGGCATGGAGATCAGGGGAGCTGGCTGATGAAGCGATCCTTCAAAAACCGCATGCCTGAGCCGGTGCTGACCAACCAGCGGAAAGGGTATCAGGCAGCAGATGCGGGCCATCGAATTCTCCGCGAACTTCCTGCGTTCCAGCAATGCCTGAGCGCTCTGGACGCATTGCCGGAAGCCCGGGAAATCCTCGACATGCCGGGTCTCCACCGTTGCCTGGAAGATTTGATCGTAAAGGTCGATCCTGAAACCACTGCAAGGGCGAGCTGGATTCTGCTTCGTGGCCTGGGTGTCGGGCTGTTTCTTCTCCGTCTGGCTGATTCCCGATCGTGAGGTTCTTTCCAAACATGCTGCGCAGCCAGATCGACCGCTTCTTCCACCAATTGCCCGCGGGCCGGCGCGCTCTTGGCCTGGTTTGGGTGGCGGCAGGCTGGTGGACCGTCACCTGGGCTGTCCTTCTGGTTGGCCAGGGATTAATCCCGGCAGGCCAGGCACTGCTGCTCCGCACTTTGGTGAACCGGCTTGTTGCATCGCGAGGGTGGGTTGGAATTGCGCCCTCGGCTCTTGGCATTGCAGGACTTTGGGTCGCGGGTCAGATCCTTTCCAGCGCCCTTTCATGGGTTCGCGCGGTACAGGCGGAGCGGGTGCAGGACGAGGTCCACCGTTTAATTCATACGCAGGCTCTTCGTCTGGACCTGGCCTTCTACGATCATGCCGAATCCTACGACCAGTTGTATCGTGCGCAGGTCGATGCAGTCTCTCAACCTCTGGCGTTGCTGGAAAACCTCGGTTCACTTGTTCAGAACGGGTTGGGTTTTCTGGTGCTCGCGGGGATTCTGTGGACCTATGCCGGGTGGTTACCCCTGCTTCTTGTTTTCACGGCGATCCCTGGCCTTGTTCTCGTGGCCCGTCAAATCCTGAAGGAACACCACTGGAACCTGGAACACACCAACCAGGAACGCCGGGCGCGCTACCTTGACTGGTTGATAACCGACCAGAGCGCCGCTGCGGAACTGCGCCTCTTCAATCTGGGAACCTACCATCGCAAGGCCTTTGAAAGTGTTCGGGAGGGTATAAGGGAAGGGAAGTTGCGCCTGGTTCGGGAGGGCGCGACCACCGAGCTGGGAGCCGGACTCCTGGCCTGGGTCGGAAGCGTCATTGGCCTTGGTTGGATGCTTCATCGGACCTTGGCCGGTAAAGTTGGCCTCGGTGACCTGTTGCTCTGCTTCCAGGCCTTTCAGCAATGTCAGGTCTTGCTTCGGTCCCTCCTGGAGGGGGCAGGCAAGATTTACCGAAGCCTGCTCTTCGTGCAAAATCTGGACGACTTTCTTCGCGTGGAGCCGGCAATCCGTTCCGGCGAGACCGGGGAGCCGGGATTGCCGGTGAAAGATGCAATTCGATTCGAGAGAGTCAGCTTCACCTATCCCGGAGGGTTCCATCGGGCTCTTGACGAATTCAACCTCGAGATACCCAAAAACAAGGTTGTCGCACTCGTGGGCCATAATGGGGCGGGCAAGAGTACTCTCGTCAAGTTGCTGTGCCGCTTTTACGACCCCGATAAGGGACGAATTCTCCTCGACGGGGTGGATCTTAGGGCGTTGGACCCAGAGGCACTGCGCAGCGGGATCGCTGTTCTTTTCCAGGACCCGGTTCGCTTTCAAGCATCGGCACGGGAGAATATCGCATTCGGGGACGTATCGGGGCTCTCAGACCAGGAGCGAGTATTGAAGGCCGCGGAGGACGCAGGAGCGCTTGAGCCAATCGAACGGCTGCAGGAAGGCTTTGAGACATTACTTGGCAAGTGGTTTGGGGGCGAGGAACTGAGCGGAGGCGAATGGCAGCGCGTCGCCTTGGCCAGGGCTTTCTTCCGGCGGGCGTCGCTTGTGATCCTGGATGAGCCAACAAGTTCCATGGATTCCTGGGCGGAACAGGATTGGCTGGGGCGTTTCCGCGCCCTCACTGCCGGCAAGACCGCCCTGATGATTACCCACCGCTTCACCACGGCCATGTATGCCGATCTGATTCACGTTCTCGATAAAGGGCGGGTGGTGGAATCGGGAACCCATGCACAACTGGTGGCGATGCGCGGAACCTACGCCAGTTCCTGGGCCGCCCAAATGCGGGAGATCGGCCATGCCTGAAGCTTCCTGGTTGTCGGGAGCGAGCCCAGCGTTCCGTCTTATTCTCGCCACCTCCTGGCTGGCGCCGGAATCGTGGCGGGGAAATCAAGAGGAGGCGATCCGCGCGGCGATTGGGGCCGGCCTGGATTGGACGGAGTATGTTCGCCTGGTTGACCGTCACCGCATTCCTGCGCTGAGTTGGGCCGCACTCAGCCGGGTGCCGGGGATCCTGGTTCCAGAGCCTGCAAAGAAGCAACTGCAAGAGCGAAGCAATGCGTGCCGGATGGAGGCCATAAAGCACTGCCTGCTGTTGGCCGAGGTACTGAAGGGCTTTAACCGCGCCGGAATTCCTGTAATGAGCATGAAAGGAGAAATCTTCTCCTCGGAGCTCTACGGAGACCCCGGGCTTCGCCAGTCAAGAGATTTAGACCTTGCGGTGATCCGGGATGACGTTGGCAGGGCGCAGGCCTGCCTGGAGAGTATGGGCTGGCGCCTCGATTCAACCTGGTTTCCATTGAGTCCGCGCCAATTGGAATGCGTCATGAGGCGCGAGTACCATTTTGGTTTCGTTCATTCCAATGCGAATTACATCCTGGAACTCCATTGGCGGAACCCTTGGGATACTCCAGCTCAGACAAGCGACATCTGGGCCCGGAGCGTCCAGTCCTGCTGGCAAGGATGCCTTTATCGAGCAATGAGCCCTGGAGATCTTGTTCCTTACCTTTGCAACCATGGGAGCGATCATCTCTGGTTCCGCGCGAAATGGCTTGGAGATTTGGCGCGTGCCCACACCGCGGGACAAGTAGATTGGGAGGAGTTGCTGAGCGAAGCGCGGAGAACTGGTCAGCAGAGAGTACTGCTGTTGGGATTGCGTCTTTTAAACCTCGTGTTCGGGCTTCCATTGCCCAACCTTCCGGAGAAGCAGTTTCCGGGCCTGCCACTGCTCCTGATCGAGAGGCCGCTTCGCGCGCTCAAGAATCCTGGTGAGCCTGATACTCGGGGTGCGCTTGCATTGCTCCGCGACCGGGTTCGCATGAGCCGGTACCAGATGCTGTTGCGGCCGCGAAAGACCTGGTGGGAAACCCTCTCCCAATTCTCATACAATCGCGAAGATTTCAAGGTGCTTCGTCTTCCGGATCGTCTCTTCTTGGGCTACGTACCCCTCCGACCCTTCCTGTGGGCCTGGCGGTGGTTGCGGCAGTCCGGGAATCAAACTCGTAAACACGTTGCTTGAACTCTCGGGCTGGCAGGAGGCCGCATCCCGGCCAACCGCAATGTCGCGACCGCACTGACAGTGAGTCACAGGAAGAACTCTTCGAAACAAGGAAAGAAATACGCTTACGAGCCAGCATTCATTGAGAGATGTGCCCAAGTGGTACTGTAAAAGAGAGTTGCCGCGTGAATTTACTGCAATACGTTTGTTCTTTGTCAAATTGCTCGAGATGTATTAGCTGCAATATGATTATTAGCTTGATCTGACGGCGGAAGATGCTTTAAGGTCAAAGAAGTAAGCAACTTTTCCCCAAGGAGAACGCGGATGAAAAACAAAGTTGAAACGATGGTTGAGCCCCGGAAACAATGGACCGCACCGGAACTGAAAAAGGTCGACGTTGAGCAAATCACAGCCTTCGGTTCGCATCCAGTGAATACCGACATTTTCCATTCCTCGTAAAATTGACCGCGAGGCCTGGCAGATTGGGCGGCGAAGAATGGATGGCGAAAAGAGCCTGAACGCACGTCTCGGCCTTTTTGTCGTGGAAAACAGCAACGTCTCCTTTCATCATGCCAATGGTGACGCGGGAAATACACGGGCGCTCTTCAAGCCGTTGTGCCGTGCTAGGAATTCGAACTGGGCGCTTCCCCTACTCTATCGAAAGCATTCACATCCTGCTGGGCTTGGCGATCAACCAGCTTAGCGCTCAAGACTTCGAGTCGCCATATCTTCGGAGGATGCTTCGAGTTTGACACTGGCCACGAATCGCCGACCTTGAAAGCGATGCTCGCGTCTGCCGGTGATCCCAACCGGGCTGCCGGTGTTCCCTTCGAGATGCGGAGCTAAACAATTTAGAATCTGCACCCAACGCCTCCTTTCCCGGTCTCCTGACAATGTATGCCACAGGCCGAAAGGGAGTACGTGTCCAATTTTCCACATCACTTTTGGTCCTTTTAGTCCTCAAGCACCGAAGGCCCCCAATCCCAGACACTGTAAAATTGAACAAAGTGAGATTCCCGTCCTCTGGAAGGGAGACCGCTTCAGTGCACGTCCACGGCATTTTTACCTGCATCCTGCAGGGGCAATCCACGGACGCGCTCACCAAGGGGCCACACGGCCGATTTACGGAGGGAGGATCGAATCGCATCGGACCTTTTGACGTCGTGGATTTGTTTAAGAGGGGTCGAGTACTCGCCGACCCGCGGGCTCTTGAAGAATATGCCCGAAGGCACGAGAACGACGCTGGAGACGCAATCCGCATCTAATTTCTGTAGTTGAATCACCCCTGTGCCGAGGCTGATTTCACCCCCCAGGAGCGAGCAATGCATAGCGATTCGTGGCATGTTCTCCATGTGCTTTCAAACCATGAGAAACGAGTGGCACAGCATCTGATCGTGCGTGCCGTTGAGCACTACCTGCCGCTCTACACAGAGCGCGTGAAGTGGACCGACAGAACCGTGGTCGCGGAGCGCCCGCTTTTCTCTGGATATGTCTTCGCCCGCATCACTCCCCAAACTAGAATCCCGGTGATTTCCACGCCTGGCGTTCTGCACCTGCTGGGTGATGAAGAGCGGGACTTGGTGCGCGATGAGGAACTCGCCAAGATTCGTGACGGACTGGCAAAGGGACTGCCGTTGCGGCCCCATTCCGGTATTTGCGTCGGAACACGAGTTCGCGTAAGGGACGGCGTCTTTGCAGGAGTGGAGGGCGTAGTAACAGACCTGCGCAAACAATGCAGAGTCATCATTACGCTTGCCGCAGTCCGCCAGTGTTTTTCGCTGGAAGTTGGGATCGATGAGCTTTCAGTTCTGAATTCACCGGTAGCCAAGCCGGGACTGAGCGCGGTTCCCGCCTACGGTTATTGATTCCTGGTGTGACGGGAGCGAACTCGTTCCGGCAGCCTGCGCTTTTGGGGCATTTTTGGTTTTACCGTGGACCAGTTTTGAAAGGGCACGGCTTTTGCCGTGCCGCAAAGCTCCAATGAAATCAATGGGCTTTAGCTGTCGTGTCTCAAGAGGTTGTTGTCACGGATCGGGACTCTGGTGATGGGTGGCAACTGATTCAGGCTAGCCGCGATTTCTCAAGCGTGCTGATTTCAGAGTGAGCGCAGTCAGTTTTTTGACCGGCTGGCTTTGGCTCTGGAGGCAGCGCGAGCCCACCGAGTGTAG
>Ga0181516_10000750_pt1 | contig 27349 bp, 18 predicted proteins | sample PEATcosm2014_Bin_25_FD_121104 | JGI IMG/M metagenome (GOLD analysis project Ga0181516, IMG submission 121104) | Peatland microbial communities from MTU Mesocosm Facility, Houghton, MI, USA - PEATcosm2014_Bin01_10_metaG | ecosystem: Environmental > Terrestrial > Soil > Wetlands > Peat | place... | reverse complement strand
TGTCCCATGGGCGTGAACTCGGCCATGGCACCGGAACCGAACGGCCTGGACCCGAATCCGGCCGATTCCCGAGTGGGAGCGCAGCCCATTCCGGTGGGACATGGCCCAAAGGGTGCCTCCGTTACGCTTCCGGCGAGGCGCGCGAAGGCGCGCCTCGATCCGGAAGCGACCAGGACGAAGGCCGGGGACCCGAACGCCGCTGTGGACGCACGTTCGATGATCGCATCATGGAAAAAAGCGGCGGATTGTGGGTTTGAAAGGAGGGCGGTTCGGGGGACACTTGGGATCTCTCCGTTCCACCCATTTCAAAACCCTTTTTTGTCGAAGGATTTTCATGCGAATTTCGCCGTGCCTCCTGGCCTTCTCCCTTTGCGCATCCCTTCCCCTGGCGGCCTGGGGCCGCAAGGGGCACGAGATCGTGGCCGCCCTGGCCTGCCGGGACCTCCCGCCGGCCCTGGCTCCCTGGTTCCAGGGCCGGGAGGAGATCCTCCGGGACCACTGCAACGACCCGGACCAGTGGCGCGAGCATGACCGCGCCGAGAATCCGCGGCATTTCCTGAACTCCGAGGCCTACGGCGGCCCCGCCGGCGTGCCTCCGGACCGCCGGGACGCCATCGCCCGGCTGGGCCAGGCGGCGTTCGAGCAGGACGGCCTGGTGCCCTGGGTGATCCAGGACCGGGTGCAGGACCTGGCCCAGGCCTTCCGGGCCGGCGACCCCGGGCGGGTGGCGTACGCGGCGGCCATCCTCTGCCACTACGTGGGCGACCTGAGCGTGCCCCTGCACACCACCGCCAACCACGACGGGCAGCTCAGCGGCCAGCACGGCGTCCACCACCGCTGGGAAACCGGCCTGGTGGACCGGCTGGGCCCCTGGGAGCCGGAGCCCCGCCCCGCCGTCCTGGGCGAGGGCGATTGGGAGGCGCCGTTCCGGTGGCTCCGGCAGTCCTACGCCCGGGTGGCGCCCCTGCTCAGGGACGACCTGGAGTCCCGCCGGCCGGGGGAGGCGGAGTTCCAATGGCACGCACGGAACTCGCACTACTGGACCGAGTTCGGCCGGCGCCAGGGACCGGCCGTGCAGGAGCAGCTGGCCCTGGCCGGCCAGCGCACGGCCCGGATGATCCTCCTGGCCTGGTCCATGGCCGGCAGCCCCGGCTGTTAGCCCAGGAGCGGGATGCTGTCCTGGATGGGGATTCGGCCGGGCCGACCGGCCGGATCCTTGGGCACCAGGACGGTCAACACGCCGTCCTTGAGCATGGCGTTGGTCTTGTCCACGCAGACGCCGGCCGGAAGGCTGAACGAGCGGGAAAAGCGGCCGAAGGTCCGCTCCAGGGCATAGTAGTCCGCGCCCTCGCCCAGGGCTTCGGGCTCCCGGGCGCCGGCGATGGTGATCCGCCCGGCGGTCCAGGTGACCTCCAGGTCCTCCTGCCGCAGGCCCGGCAGGTCGGCCAGGAAGGCGTAGTAGCCCCCGGTCTCCAGGATGTCGAAGCTGGGGGTGAACACCGGTTCCGCCTCCCGGGCCACCTTGGCCACGTCGAGATCCAGGAACGGGTCCCAGTTCATGAGCTTGCGGATGGCGGGCAGGGGTTCCGCCAACCCGCGGCGGACCGAAGTGGTGTTTTTCCTATGCCAGATCCTGGCCATGCGGGTCTCCTCTGATACACGGATGGATGTCATCGTGAAGCCAATGCCGATGGGCCCCGGCACATGCCCCGGAGGCCGGTCTGAATGGAAGCGGTCTAATGCTAAGCCGGATCGCCCCTTTTTTCAAGGCCAACTCAAGTAAATTGTTAAATTTATCATTTAAAACAGATACAAAATTTCATTTCAATGTCATACCGTATTTTTTAGCGGTAGTGATTGTTCACGACAAATTCCATGTTTACTATATATTATTTGTATTTATTTGATTTATTTAAACGGCCATGGGTTTGCCAGGTTCAGCTTGATCTTGACCCATAGACTGCGCCCGGGTTCTCCGATCCGGGCCCGTTCTCCAGGATAGCCCTGGATTGCGCTGATATTATGGCTGATATGCTCCGCGTAGTCCCGGTTGAACAGGTTGTCCACGCCGCAGCTGAGCTGGAGGCCCGGATGCGGCTTGCGGGACCGGTGGAACCCGCGGAGCCGCCAGCTGGCGTTGAGGGAGAGCACGGCGAATCCAGGGGTCCGCCCCAGATCCTGCCCGGCGATGGTGCCCTGGTCCAGGGCGAACCGGTTCTGGGGCGCGACCATGCGCACCAGGGAGCCCACCGACCAGGAGGCCTCCTCCCAGGCCAGCCCCAGCCGGGCTTCCAGGGGCGGCATCTGGGCCAGGGGCAGGCCGTCGCTGCGGTTCTCGCCCCGGGTATAGGCCAGGCTGCCGTCCACCCGCAGAGGGCCGGCCGGGGCCGCGGCCAGGGCCAGTTCTCCGCCCCAGCTGCTGGCCCCGATGTTCCGCGCGATGGTGGCGGGCCGCGAGGCCGGGCCCCCGGCCGGGCCGGGCTTGGGGAACCTCGACTGGATCAGGATGTAGTCGGCCACTTCCGACCGGAACCCGGAGAGGCTCAGCCGGGTGCCGCCCAGCTGCCAGCTGGCGCCCGCGTCCAGCTGGGTGGTGCGCTCGGGCCGGGTGCCGAAGGCGCTGGGACCCCCGGCCGCCTCGACGGGGAACAGCTCCCAGTAGTCGGGCGCCCGCCGGGCATGGCCCAGGCCCACGTACACGGTGGTCCCGGTCCGCTCCAGCTCCTGCTCCCAGCGCAGGAAGCCGCCGGCCAGCACCTGATCCCGGGTGGCCATGGCGGTGGGGTTGGAGATCCCGCTCGCGCCGCCCAGGGGCAGGCGCAGCCTGAGGTCCCGGGCACGCCACTGGTCGGCCCGGAGCCCGCAGACGAGGCGGCCGCCCCGCGGGAAGCAGCGGGTCCACTCCCCGAACAGGCCGGCGTTGTCCAGGGCGGCGTCCTCGGCCCGGGGCTGGTCCTGCACCGGCGCGGTCCACTGGTCCAGACTCCGGCGCACGGTGTGCTGGTCGAGCCGGAGATCGGCGCCCAGGACCCAGGTGCTGGCCTCGTCCGGACGCAGGGTGCAGGCCACCCGGGCGCCCCGGGTGGTCCGCCCGGGGTTGCGGGCCATGGGCCCCGGCGACCCGCTGGAAGGGGTGAAGGGCCGGAGGCTGGCGTTGTCCATGAGGTGGTCGACCCGGTTCCAGCTGGCCTGGAAGGTCACCTGGTCCACCAGGCCGCTGAGCTCGCGGGCTTCGCAAGCCAGGCCCAGGTTGTTCCGGAGGAAGCCCACCCCGTCCATGCCCCGGTCGGCGTAGGCGGCCTGACCGTCGCTCCGGGTCCCCCGCAGTTCCACCCGGGTGCGGGCGCCGGGAGTCCAGCCCAGGACGCCGCCGAGGCTCCAGCGCTCGTAGGCGGAGTGGATCCGGGTGCCGGCCCCGGTCCGGTAGTCCCCGCACCGGGACCGGATCCCGGTGGCCCGCCCGTACCAGCGCGGGTTGCCGCCCTGGACCTCCAGGATCCGGTCCTCCCGGCCGAAACCGCCCGCCATCCAGCTGCCGCCGGCCGCCCAGCCCGCGTCGGCCCAGCTGGGGGGCGTCCGCTGGAACAGCACGGTCCCCGCCGAGCTCCCGGGCCCATGCTGCACGGTCTGGGGACCCTTCACCACCCGGATCTGGTCGTAGGCTTCGGGAAAGAGGTAGGCGGTGGGGGGATCCATGCGGCCGCCGCAGCCGCCCGGCGTCTCCTCGCCGTCGGCCAGGACGCCCAGGCGCGAGCCGGCCATGCCGCGCAGGACCGGCTCGCCCCCGGTGCCGCCCTTGCGCACCAGGGCGAAACCGGGGATGACCCGCAGGCTCTCGGCGCCGTCCTGGGCCGGCACCGGCTGGCGCGGATTCCGGGGATCGAGCACGGTCACCAGGGGCTCCACGGGCATGGGCGCGGTCACCTCCACCACCGCCCCGGGGGGGTCCGGCCTTCCGGACGGGTCGCCGGCGGACGGCACCGCCAGCAGCGGCAGGCTGCCCAACAGGGCCGCGGGCACGGTGCGCCGGAGCGGGCGGTTCCGGTCACGGCTCAAGGGTTTCACGCAGCATCTTCATGAGGACGTTGTAGCGGTACGGCTTCTGCAGGAACCCGGCCAGCCCCTGGCCGCGGAACCGCCGCAGCGCCTCGCTCTCGTGGAAGCCGCTGCTGAGGATCACCGGGATCCGGATCCCCCGCTGCCGCAGTTCCCGGTAGGCCTCCTCGCCGCCCATCCTCGGCATGGTGAGGTCCATGAGGATCAGCCGGATCCGGTCCCGGTGCTGCTCCAGCATGCGCAGGGCCTCCACCCCGTCCACCGCCTGGAGCGTATCGAAGCCCGCGTGGTTCAGCAGCTTCACCGCGGCGGCGCGCAGGCTGGCCTCGTCCTCCACCACCAGCACCGTGCCGGTGCCGCGGAAGGTCTCCAGGGCGTCGTCGGCCACCGGGGCCAGGGCCGGCACCGCCTCGTCCAGCGCCGGCAGGACCACCTTGAACTGGGTGCCCTTGCCCGGCTCGCTGTAGACCCGGATGCCGCCCCGGTGGGCCCGGACGATGCCGAGGATGGCCGAGAGCCCGAGGCCCCGGCCGGTGAACTTGGTGGTGAAGAACGGGTCGAAGATGCGTTCGCGCACGGCCTGGGTCATGCCGACCCCGGTATCCGACACCTCCAGGGAGGCGTGGGGCCCCGGCGCCACGCCCTGGCCTTCGTACACGCTGCGGATGTAGGCGGCGCTCAGGCGCTCCATGCCGGTGCGGATGGTGATGCTGCCGTCCCGGTCCTCCAGCGCCTCGGACGCGTTCATGACCAGGTTCATGACCAGCTGCTGGATCTGGGAGGCGTCCCCCTGGATGACCAGCTGCTGGGGGTCCGGATCATAGCGGATCACCGCCTTGCGGGAGATGGAGGCCCGCATGAGGTGGATCATCTCCTCCACCGCCCGGTTCAGGTCCAGCGGTTCCAGCTGGAAGGGGCCCCGGCCGCAGTAGGTGAGGATCTGCCCCACCAGGTACGAGGCGTTGCCGGTGAGGCCCTCCAGGACCTGCAGATGCTCGGGGACCGGGGCTCCCGGGGGCAGTTCCAGCTTGGCCAGCTCCAGGTTGCCCTGGATGGCGCCCAGGAGGTTGTTGAAGTCGTGGGCGACGCCCCCGGCCAGCAGCCCCAGGGATTCCATCTTCTGGCTCTGGAGCATGGCCAGGTCGGCCTGCTTGCGCTCGGTGATGTCGGTGCTGAGGCTGCCCACGCCCCAGCAGTGGCCCAGGGCGTCCACCAGCGGGAACACGTGGTACAGGTAGTCGTGGACGGAGCCGTCGGCGTGCGTCCACTGCTCCTCCCCCTCCACGGCCTGGCGCAGGCCCAGCACCCGCTGCTCCCGCTCGGCCAGGCGCGCGTTGACCTCCTGGGGGAAGAGGTCGCCGTAACGCCGGCCGATGATCTCGGACTGGGGGCGGCCGATGAGGGTCTCCATGCGCGGGTTGACCACCAGGAACTGCCCGGCCAGGTCCTTCAGGGCGATGGCGGCCGGGGCGTACTGGATGATGCCCCGGATCATGGCCCCGCTTTCCAGGAGCTCCCGGTCCTGGGCCCGCACCTTGTCGGCCAGGTCCTGGGCCAGGTTCTGGATGCGGATCTCGGTTTCCCGGCGCTCGGAGATGTCCCGGGTGACCTTGGCATAGCCCAGCAGCCGGCCGCACCCGTTCCAGATGGCGGTGATGTGGGCCAGGGCGTAGAAGCGGCTGCCGTCCTTGCGCACCAGCCAGCCTTCCTCCTCGAAGTGGCCGCCGGCCCGGGCCTGCTCCAGGGCCTGGGCGGTCCGGTCCCGGCCCGGGTCCTCCGGGTCGTGGAAGCGGGCGAGGCCCTGGCCGATGATCTCCTCGGGCCCGTAGCCGAAGATCCGCTCCGCGCCCCGGTTCCAGGTCGCCACCCGGCCCTCCGGGTCGAGCCGGAAGATGGCGTATTCTTTCACCCCGTCGATGAACAGGCGGAACCGGGATTCCAGGTCCTCCAGCCGTTCCAGGGCCTGCCGCTTCGCCGCCTCCGCCGCGGCCAGGGCGGCATCCTGGGCCTCGGGCCGGGCCGGCCCGGGCGGGTCCGGGGGCTGCTCCCCGGGCGGCGCCGGCGCTTCCAGCAGTCTGGGCGCCAGCCCCAGCAGGACCCCCAGCGCCGCCAGTCCGGCCATGGCGGCACCGGCCTTGACGGCGCCCAGGGCGTGGAGCGCTCCGCTCAATCCGGTGCCCGCGGCCAGGCCGTCCAGGGCGGTCCAGGCGCGCCAGGCGTGCCAGGCCTGGACCGCATGGGTGAGGCCGAAGGCCAGGAGGAAGGACCCGGTCACCAGCTGCCAGCTCTGGGGCGCGCCCCGGCGCCAGCGGAACAGGCGCAGGAACGTCCCGAAGCCGAGGAGGCAGACCAGGGCGATGACCCCGTCGGCGGTGACGTTCAGCCACAGCGCCCAGGGCTCCGGCCCCGGAAGCGGGCCCGGCAGCAGGCACGGCCCATGGGGCGGGAACGCCGGTTCGGTGAACCATTCTGGAAACAAGGTCATGGCCAGCCACCCTGGAGTCTTCCAGGGGTATGCCGCCAGCGGGCCGCTGGTTCCGCGCTGGGAAAAATCGCCGGCCTGGCGCGCCAAGGCCCGGGGCGCCAGGTCAGTGGCCGGGCGCCCCGGGTCTCAGGCCCTTTCCGTTCCGGACGGGATCAGCCGGCGACGATCGCTCCGGACGGGCAGGTGTCGGCGCAGGCGCCGCAGTCGATGCAGGTCTCGGCGTCGATCACGTAGATGGGGTCTCCCTCCTTGATGGCCTCCACGGGACATTCGGTGATGCAGGCGCCACAGGCGACGCAGGACTCGGTGATGGTATGGGACATGGTCGGTCTCCAGAAAGGAACAATCCCAAGGTACGTCAGATCCCCGGGCAAATTGGTCACAACTTCGGCCCGGCCTGCGCTTCCGGTATGTCGGTATGGTTGGAGGGGGCCCTCCGGATCCGGAAGGCGCATTCCTGGAGCAGCGACCATGGCCGGCACCCCCCGGAACGATCAGGCGACCACGGCTGGACCCCTCGTCCTGAGGGTGCTCCTGACCATCAGCTTCTGCCATTTCCTCAACGACATGATCCAGTCGGTCATCCCCGCCGTCTACCCGATGCTCAAGACCGCCTTCCGGCTCAGTTTCGGCCAGATCGGGCTGATCACCCTCACCACCCAGCTGACCGCCTCCCTGGTCCAGCCGCTGGTGGGGGTCTACACCGACCGCCGGCCCCAGCCGTTCTCCCAGCCGGCGGGGATGGGGATCACCCTGGCCGGACTCCTGCTGATGGCCACCGCGTCCAGCTTCGGGCTGCTGCTCCTGGCCGTGGGGCTGGTGGGGGTGGGCTCGTCGGTGCTGCACCCGGAGTCCTCCCGGGTGGCCCGGATGGCTTCGGGCGGCCGGCACGGCCTGGCCCAGTCGCTGTTCCAGGTGGGCGGCAACGCCGGGGGCGCCCTGGGCCCGCTGCTGGCGGCCTTCATCATCGTGCCCCGGGGCCTGGGCAGCATCGCCTGGTTCGCCCTGGCGGCCCTGACGGCGGTGGTGCTGCTCACCCGGGTGGGCTTCTGGTTCCGGCGCCACGGCGCGCGGCATTCCGCACCCCGCTATGCCGCCGCCACCCACCGGCCGCTGCCGCCGCGCAAGGTGGCCCTGGCCCTGGTCCTGATCATGGCCCTGATCTTCTCCAAGTACTTCTACATGGCCAGCCTCACCAGCTACTACACGTTCTATCTCATCAGCCGGTTCCACCTGTCGGTGCAGAGCGCCCAGGTGCACCTGTTCATCTTCCTGGGCGCGGTGGCGGCCGGGACCGTCACCGGGGGGCCGGTGGGGGACCGGCTGGGCCGCCGGGTGGTGATCTGGGGCTCCATCCTGGGGGTGCTGCCGTTCACCCTGCTGCTGCCCCACGCGAACCTGTTCTGGACCGGCGTGCTCAGCGTGGTGATCGGGCTGATCCTGGCCTCGGCCTTCCCCACCATCCTGGTCTACGCCCAGGAGCTGATCCCGGGGCGGCTGGGCACCGTTTCGGGGCTGATCTTCGGGGTGGCCTCGGGCATGGGCGGGATCGGGGCGGCCCTGCTGGGACGGCTCGCGGACCAGACCAGCATCCAGTTCGTCTACCGGGTCTGCGCCTACCTGCCCGCCATCGGCCTGCTGGCCTACTTCCTGCCGGACCTGGAAAAGCTGGGGCCCGGGGCATGCCCGCCGTGATGGCTACCTTGGCGCTATGGTAATCTCGGATTTTCCTCACTCCCGAGCCCAGGGGACCGCCCGATGAACCAGACCCCAAGCAGAAACAACCCGGCCGACTTCAACGATTTCGTTGCGGCCATCGTGGCCAGCGACCTGGCCGAGCCGCGCACCCGGCACATCGACGCCGGCTCCCTGCCCAACCGCGACGCGGTGATCGAGGTGGTCAAGCTGCTGCGGGAGCTGCTGTTCCCCGGCTACTTCGGCCGGCAGCACCTGACCTCTTCGACCCTGGAATACCACGTGGAGGACGTGCTCCGGGCCATCGACACCCGCCTGTTCGAGCAGGCCCGCAACGCCGTCCGCCACCAGGCCGCCCGCAAGGGCATCCCGTGCCTGGACTGCGACCAGCAGGCGGAGCGGATCGTGCTCAGCCTCCTGGGCGCCATCCCGCGGCTGCGCGCGGTCCTGGCCACGGACGTCCAGGCCGCCTTCGACGGCGACCCGGCCGCGGCGGATTTCGACGAGATCATCTTCTCCTACCCGGGCCTGTTCGCCATCTCCACCTACCGCATCGCCCACGAGCTGCAGCTGAGCGGGCTGCCGCTGATCCCCCGGATCATCACCGAGTACGCCCACAACATCACCGGCATCGACATCCACCCGGGGGCGAGCATCGACGAATCGTTCTTCATCGACCACGGCACCGGGGTGGTCATCGGCGAGACCACGGTCATCGGCAAGCGGGCCAAGATCTACCAGGGGGTGACCCTGGGCGCCCTGTCCACCCGCGGCGGCCAGACCCTGCGCGGCGCCAAGCGGCACCCGACCCTCATGGACGAGGTCACGGTCTATTCCGGAGCCTCGATCCTGGGCGGCGAGACCATCATCGGCGAGGGCGCGGTGATCGGCAGCAACGTGTTCCTCACCCAGTCGGTGCCGCCCCGCACCCGGGTCAGCGGCAAGAACCCGGAGCTGCAGTACCGCAACCATACGCCCATCGAGTTCAAGCAGGAGTTCCTGCCGGACTGGGTCATCTGAATGACCCCGGTCCGGGAGCTGTTCCAGGGCCAGCAGGGAGCCCGGTGGGCGGTCGCCGCCACTTCGCCCGGGCAGCGCCGGGCCAGGCTCAAGGCGCTGCTGGCGGCGCTCCTGGCCCGCCGGGACGAGGCCCACGCCGCCCTGGCCGCGGATTTCGGCAAGGTGCCGGAGGAAGTGGACCTGGCCGAGCTGTACCCGCTGCTGGCGGAGCTGCGCGGCGCCATCCGCCACCTGGACCGCTGGATGCGCCCCGGCAAGGCGGCCACCCCCCTGGGCTTCACGGGCAGCCGGGCCTGGGTCCGGCAGGAGCCCAAGGGGGTGGTGCTGATCATCAGCCCCTGGAACTACCCGCTGTACCTGACCCTGGGCCCGCTGATCTCCGCCATCGCCGCGGGCAACTGCGCCGTGCTCAAGCCGTCGGAGTTCACCCCGCACGCCGCCGTGTTCATGAAGACCCTGCTGGCCGGCCTGTTTCCCGAGACCGAAGTGGCGGTGGTCACCGGCGCCGAGGCGGTGGCCCGGGAGCTGCTGGCGCTGCCCTTCGACCACATCTTCTTCACCGGCAGCCCGGCGGTGGGCCGGAAGGTCATGGTCGCGGCGGCCGAGCACCTCAGCTCGGTGACCCTGGAGCTGGGCGGCAAGACCCCGGTGCTGGTGGACGCCGACGCCGACCTGCCCATGGCCGCCCGGCGCATCGCCTGGGGCAAGTTCCTGAACGCCGGCCAGACCTGCGTGGCCCCGGACTACGTCCTGGCGCACCGGGCGGTGCACGGCCGGCTGGTGGCGGAGCTGGGCCGGGCGGTGGCGGCCTTCTACGGCGGCAGCGAAGCCGAACGGAGGCGCAGCCCGGACTACGGCCGGATCGTCAACGGCCGGCACCTGGAGCGGCTGCGCGGGCTGCTGGAGGGATCCCCGGGCACGGTGGTCATGGGCGGGGCGTGGGACGCCGCCGACAACTATTTCGCCCCGACCCTGGTCACCGGGGTGGCGGAGGACGCGCCGCTGATGCGGGAGGAGATCTTCGGGCCGATCCTGCCGGTGCTGGAGGTGCCGGACCTGGACGCGGCGGTGCGCTTCGTGAACGCCCGGCCCAAGCCCCTGGCGCTGTATGTCTTCACCGGCCGCAGCGCCGCCGCCGAAGCCGTCATCGCCCGCACCACCGCCGGCGGCAGCTGCATCAACGACACCGTGCTGCAGTTCGCCCACCCCAACCTGCCCGGGGGCGGGGTGAACGCCTCGGGCCTGGGCAAGGCCCACGGCTGGCACGGCTTCCAGGCCTTCTCCAACGCCCGGGGGATCCTGCGCAGCCGGCGCTGGTACTCGCCGGCGCAGCTGCTGTACCCGCCGTTCACGCCCCGGGTGCGCCGGCTGATCCGGGTGGTGCTGCGGTTTTTCTAGATGCCTTGCTCACGCATCACTTCAACTGACAGGCGAGCGAGATTCTGATCGTTGGCCGGGACGACGATGTGTTCGATGCGGCTGGCCACTTCCGCGCTTTCGAATGCCTGGGACCAGGTTACGAGGGTTCCCGTGAGGGACGGTGCCAAGGCGATGGTCAAGCGGAACTTCGGCTCGGAGTCGTGCTGAAGGACGACCTTCTTCGGTATTTGTCACCGACTCGCTGCCTTCCTTGCCCAGGCGCTCTTTTAGTTTGTTCCAATACTTGCGGGCAGTCTGGTGGTCCGGTTGCTGAATAAGCACCTGGAGCACATCCACCACGGAGAACCACCAGATCTCAGCTGCCTCGTCATACACCCGACGAATTTCGTGTTGTTCGAAGAACGCTGGATTGGGCTGCACGGTCGCCTTTCAGAATCTGGTCTGACACTAGGCGCCGGTTGGGCGCTCCGCAACTATGAAATTTCCACCATCAGGCCAGTATCTGAACCAAGCGCCTACGGGGCACCACCTTGCGCAGCGTCCAGGCACCGGGCTCACCGCCCCGAAAACTCATCCATGCTCCGGTCCACCCCGAAGAACCGCATCACCGCGTCGAACAGTCCCAGGGGCAGGATCCGCACCAGCAGCACCGCCATGACGAACCTGGGCATGACCAGGCGCTTGCGGTTGCCGCGCACGGCGCCCAGGATCCGCCGGGCCACGTGCTCCGGCTGCAGGATGGGCAGCAGCCGCGGCCAGCGGGTCTTCACCCCCCGGAACATGCCGGTGTCGATGAACCAGGGGCAGACGACGGTGGTGCGGATGGGGTGGCCCAGCCGCCTGAGCTCCAGCCGGAGCGACTCGTCGAAGCCCACCGCGGCGAACTTGGAGGCGCAGTAGTCGGTGAGCCGGGAGGTGCCGCCCAGGCCCGCGGCGGAGGCGATGGTCACCACGTGGCCCCGGCCCTGCGCGATCATGGCCGGCAGGAAGGCGCGCACGGTCCAGAACAGCGCCAGGGCATTCACCTGGAAGGTCCGTTCGATGGCCGCGTCGGTGCACTCCAGCAGGGTGGCGCCGGTCACCACGCCGGCGTTGTTGATGAGGATGTCCACCGGGCCCCGGCTGGCCAGCACCTGGGCCGCCACCGCCTGGACCGCCGGCCGGTCGCACAGGTCCACGGCGAACTGGGCGGCGTCCCCCCCGTCCTGGGCCAGTTCATCCCGCACCCGGGCCAGCCCGGCCCGGTCCCGGTCCAGCAGGGTGACCCGGGCCCCCTGGGCCCGGGCGCCCAGGGCCAGGAGCCGGCCGATGCCGCTGGCGCCGCCGGTGATGAGCACGTGGGCGTCCCGGAGCGCGGTCATGACGCCCCCCGCAGGTCCTGGACCAGGGCCGCCAGGGCCCGGACCTGGGCCGCCGGGAAGCTGGCGTTGCGCACCCGGACCGCGGCGCCGAAGGCCGCGAACTGGCTGAAATCCGGGCCGGCGCCGTACTCGGCGCTGATCCGGCCGCGGTCGAAGTGGCCGCCCCGGCCGGGCGGCGCGGTGAGGTACCGCAGCAGGGCGGTCCAGGTCTTCAGCTCCCGGAAGGTCCCGCTGCCCAGGGCGATGCGGTTGGCCAGGATCCGTGCCTGGCCATCCGGGGTGGCCCCGGTCAGCTGGGCGTCCCCCCGGGCGCACTGGTAGACGGCCGACCGCAGCCCGAACCGGGCCCGGGCCGCATCCACCATCAGGAGGGCATAGCGGTCCAGGACGATGCGGCAGCGTCCGGCGCCCAGCGGCGCCGCCGGGCCGGTGCAGGCGGGATCCGCGGGCGCGAAGGCGGACACCGGTCCGATGGCCGCCTCGGCCAGGGCGATGAGCAGGGCGTCCAGGGTGGTGGCGCCGGTGGCGGCGTCCCTGGCCGCGGCGCCCGCCACCCGGCCCAGCAGGGCCAGGTGGGCCGGAACCTGGGCCGGGTCGGGGTCGGTGAGGCGGACCATGGCGGCGGCGAACGGGTTGCCGGCGGCCGCGGCCTTCAGCAGCGCGGCGCCCTGGTCCTCGGGCAGCCGTTCCAGGGCCGCCAGGGCCCAGCGGGCCGGCACCGACCCGGCCCCGGCCCGCCGGGTGGCGAGGTCCAGGGCGCAGGCGGCGCCGGCGGCGGCGAACAGGGTCCCGGTCTCCGCCGGCTGGAGCCCATAGCTGAGCCCGGAGAGGTGGAGGTAGTAGTCCGCGCCGGCCAGCCCGGTCTGGGCCAGCAGCTGCATGGCGCAGAGCTCCCGCAGCCCCTCCGGGCCCAGGTAGGCCCCCACCAGGGGTTCGCCGGTGGCGTCGTCCTGGGCGGGGTCCGGGGACAGGCCCAGGGGCATGACCCCGTACAGATCGGCGAAGGTGAAGGCCCCGCCGGCGGCCAGTCCGTTGCGCAGTTCGCCCCTGGCCACCACCGCCGCGGTGAAGGGGGTGGGGTCGGCGGGCGGCGGGCCGCCCCCGGCCAGGATGGCGTTGGGCACCGCCCGGAAGGCGTCGGCGCAGAAGTTGCCCAGCCCGCTGGGGCCCAGGACGGCGGCGCGGTCGTCGACCGGGAGCGCCGGGACGCAGGCCCCCACCGGGTGGTAGATGCCCCGGGACGGATCCTCCGGCGCGTAGTCGCCGAACCCGGCCACCCGGGTGAACACCGGCGCCAGGCTCCGGTTCAGCTCCAGGTCCACCGCGCCCACCAGGCCGGCGCAGGCCGGATCGGGCCCGGGGATGCCCAGGCCGGCGAGGCTGGCATCGGTCATGGGGCGGTTCGAGGAGGCCTCCAGCACGACGCCGCCAGCCGGGTCGCAGACCAGGTCCAGCCGGGCGACGTGGGTCCCGTATGCGCCGGCGCAGCAGATGAGGGTCTTCCAGCCGTCCGCGGCCACGGTCCGGGCCGAGCCCAGAGGGTTGTGGGCGTGGCCCGAGGCGATGAGGTCGATGCCGGTCACGTGCCTGGCCAGGTCCACGTCCTCCCCTGCGGTGCCGGCGGGGTCGGTGCCGGCATGGTCCAGGGCGATGACCAGCCGGCAGTGCCGGCGGTTGCGCAGCTCGTCCACCAGGTCCTGGACCCGCGCGTAGTCCCGGGCATAGTCGGCGAAGCGCACCGGGGCGGCGGCGGGCGCCAGGCTGGCGGCGTCCCGGCCCATGAGCCCGAGGAAGCCCACCCGCAGGCCGTTGGGCAGGGTCTGCACCAGGGACCGCCGGATGGCCTTCCCCTCCCCCAGGAGCGGCGCCAGGTGCGGGTCCCCGCCCAGTTCCAGGTTGGAGGCGACGATGGGCGTGCCCAGGCCGGGCTCCCGGGCCGCCGCCTCCAGGATCCCGGCCAGGCCCGCGGGGCCGTAGTCGAACTCGTGGTTGCCCAGGGTGATGCAGTCGTAGCGCAGGGCCTGGACGAAGCGCAGGGCCAGGGGCCGGCGTTCCAGGGTGAGGTCGTAGAGGGTGCCCATGCTCCAGTCCCCGGAATCCACCAGCAGCACCGGGTGGCCGGCGCTGGCGCGCACCTGCCCGACGTAGGCCGCGATCCTGGCGTAGCCGCCTGCGGCCGGAGCGGCACGGTCCAGGGCCCCCGGCCCCTGGGCATGGTCATGGAGGTCGGTGGTCTGGAGGACGGTCACCCGCACCGCACCCGCCGGGGGCGGGTACGGGGCGCGGCCGGAGGGGGCGCACCCCGCGGCCCCGGCGGTGGGCAGGGCGGCGAGGAGGGCCGCCAGCAGGACGGCGAGGAGGCTGGGGACCGCGGGGCGGGTCGGCGGCATGGCGGAGTGCTCCTTACCTGGGAAGGTGGTAGTCGACGCCCACGGCGAGGATGAGGTAGCGCTTCTCGTAGGCCTTGTCCGGGCTGATGGCCGCGCCCTGGGCCGCGAACCGGGCCTGGAGCGCCTGGTCGCCCACGACGTCGGCGTTCCGGTAGCTGTGCATGAAGCCGGTGGCGGAGAGGCCGGCGTTGAGCCGGAGCCGCTCCGAGGCCTGGTACTGGAAGCCGGTGCCCAGGGACAGGTAGTCGGCGTGGGCGCCCGGAAGGCTGGTGTCCAGGGTGGCGGAGCGCCGCTGGCCGATCTGGGTGACGTTGACGCCCACGCTCAGGAGCCAGGGTCCGCCCGGCCGGAACTCCAGGGCCGCGGCCTCCTCGTAGCTGTCGCGGTAGTCCCGCCGGGCCACGATCCGGTCATCGGCGTTGTCCAGCATGCCCATGCGGGCGGAGTGTTCCAGGTAGGCGTTCAGGCCCAGGGAGACCCGGGTCCGGGGGCCGGTCTGCCAGCCCACGCCGAACCGCCAGACCTGGGGCAGGTCCAGGTGCGCCCGCTGGCCGTCCACGAAGCGGCCGCCGCCGTTGCCGCCGTTGCGCACCGCGGTGCGGAAATCCAGGCCGGTGGCCATCTCGTAGCCGAGGGCCAGCACCACGCCGTCCGCCGGGAAGCAGTCCACCCCGAGTTCCAAGGAACCGCCCAGGGCCCGGGAGCTCACGTCCACCGCCACCTGGCCCGGGGCGCGCAGATCGTGGCCGTACTGGTTGTAGGTGCAGGCGCCGTAGCCGCCGCCGGTGATGTCCTGGCGGGCGTAGACCAGCCGCCCGGCCAGGGCCAGGGACCACCGGGGGCTGATCCGTCGGGCGGCGCCCAGGCGCCAGGCCAGGAAGCAGGAGGCGCCCTTCAGGTTCGAGCTGGAGGGGAAGTACGAAGCGTCCAGTCCGGCCGCCGCCCCCGCCGCCTGGGCCTGGGCCGGGCTGCCGCCCGCCCCCAGCACCGCCGCGTAGGCGTCCTGGCCGATCGTCTGGGAATTCCGGCCGCCGTAGCCCGCGGCCTGCTTCCCGGCCAGGTCCAGGTTGGGCAGGCCGTCCGGCCAGCGGCGGGTGGCGGTGGCGCCGATGGTCTCCAGGGCGGTGAACACGGCCCAGCGGTCCCGGCGGTAGGCGGCGTAGACATTGGGCACGAACCAGACCGGGTTGCGGGATTCGTAGTTCCGGGCGCCCAGCGCCGGGTTGCCCTGGGTGCGCACCGTGGCCCACTGCAGGATGGTCTGGCTGCTGGCGTTGAAGCTGAGCCCCGGCCGCAGCGCCACCGTCCCGGCCATGTTGTAGTGGACGATGTCGGCGTTGTCGGTGGCGCTGTTGCGGTCGAAGCTGCGGATGTACTCGGCGCTCTGGTTGCTGTTGTAGAAGACCCCGCCGGCGCCGGCGGGAAACCCTGCGACCACGGTCAGCGCCGAGGCGAACCACGCTCTCACCAAACCGCACCTCGAATTAATGAATATTGTTTAAAAGGGGAATTAACTCTTTTATTTTATTCGACAGCAGCATCCTATTGAATTTGTCGGGATACCGTCAAGGGTTAGTTTGTAACTATTTCTGGAATTAATGAATGTGGCCCTATTTCAGATCCGGATCGCACCATGAAAAGGAACTTGACGCGGAGGAGATCGGTGCATGGGCAGCCGATCCCATCCCCGCATGGATCCCCAGGCCCCGCCGCAGGCGGGGTGATGGCCTCCGGCCATCAGATTTTTTCGGCCCCGCCGGCCCGGAGCGCAGGGCGGCCGAGATCCAGGAGGGCCTGCTTCCGTTCTCCAGCCCCTGGGCTGGAGAACGGAAGCAGGCCTGTCGGCGCCAAGCCCGCCCTGTGCTCCGGGCCGGCGGGACCGAAAAAATCCCCGGGGGATCCATGCTCGCCGGCAGCAGAAACCATCCAGCCAATGAACCTGATTTACTCAGCGTCCTCTGCGTCTCCGCCTCCTCAGCGTTTACATCTTTTTGATCCAATAACCGATACCATTAAACTATGGCATTTCAATGAAAATTCCATGTCAACAAATCCCAAACCCAATTCATTTAAAACGGATTCCTGCTTGACAGCAACCTGATTTCCATACAATCATGCTTTCTGTGTTTTCCCATCTCAACATAGTCATATTTATAACTACCCACTAAACGTTAAATGGACTCCATAAATTGCCGAAGCGCTTGTTCCGGGGCCGTATTCCATGAAATCAATCCAAGTCCCCCTGTGCGGAGCGGAGGTCGAGTCCCTTTCCTGGAGCGCCAAGGACCGGGACCGGGCCCTGGAGCAGGCCATGGCCGGGGACTTCGACCTGGTCATCATCGGCGGCGGCATCACCGGCGCGGGGGTGGCCCGGGAGGCGGCCCTGCGCCACATCCCCTTCCTGCTGGTGGACAAGGAGGACTTCGCCTTCGGCACCTCCTCCCGCTCCTCCAAGCTCATCCACGGCGGGTTCCGCTACCTGGCCCAGGGGGAATTCCGCCTGGTGCGGGAATCCACCACCGAGCGCAACTGGCTCCGCCACGCCCTGCCGAACCTGGTGCGCCCCCTGGGGTTCCACTTCTGCGCCTACGACGGCGGCCGGGACACCCCCCGCCGGGTGCGGGCGGGCATCCTGCTCTACGACCTGCTGTCCAACACCCTGGCCCCCTTCAAGAACGCGCCCCACCGCTTCCTCACCCCGGCCCAGCTGGCCGGCCGGGAACCCGCCCTGTCCCTGGACGGCGTGCTCATGGCCGGGCTCTACTACGACAACCTGGTGGACGACGGCCGGCTGGTGCTGGAAACCCTCAAGGAGGCCCGGGACGCCTCGGGCGGGCTGTCGGTGGCCCTCAACTACCTCAAGGCGGTCCGCATCCGCACCGGCCCGGACCGGCGCCCGGAGGTGGACCTGGAGGACCGCCTGGGCGGCGCGCGCTTCACGGTCCGGGCCGGGTGCGTGCTGAACGCCACCGGCGCCTGGACCGACGCCACCCTCGGCCTCGCCGGCGCCGATTCGCGCATGATCCGCCCCACCAAGGGCGTGCACCTGGTGGTGCCCAACGCCAGGCTGGGCAACCGGGAGGCCTTCGTGCTCCGGTCCCTGGACGACGGCCGCAGCTTCTTCGTGCTGCGCCGGGGCGACGTCTCCGTCATCGGCACCACGGACACCGACTACCAGGGGGACCCCGACCGGCCCTGGTGCGAGCGCGAGGACTGCGACTACCTCCTGCGCACCGTGAACCGCGTCTTCCCCGGGGCGCACCTCACCCCGGACGACGTCCTCTCCACCTCGGCCGGCATCCGCCCCCTGGTGCGGGGCAAGGACGGCAGCGCCTCCTCGGTGTCCCGGCGGCACCTGTTCCTGGATGCCGGCCACGGCCTGGCCACCATCGCCGGCGGCAAGCTCACCACCTTCCGGGCCATGGCCTGGGAGATCCTGGACCGCTGCTCCCGTCTGGGCTACCTGCGCCGGCTGCGCGGCCGGGAGGCGAGGCGCACCTTCTCCCGCAGGCCGTTCAAGAACGGCATGACCTGGGAGGCCTGGCAGCGGGCCGCGGCGGAGCATGGCCTGGACCGCCTGGTCCCGGCCGCCACCGCCCGCCACCTGCACCAGCAGTACGGCCACCAGTCCCTGCGGATCCTGGCGGAGGTGCGCCGCTGCCCCGGCGCCGGCGAGCCGCTCCTGGAGGGCCACCCCTTCTGCGCGGCCGAGATCCTGCACATCCTCGCGTTCGAGAACGCGCCCCGGCTCACCGACGTGATGATGCGGCGCACCGAGATGCAGATGCTGGTCTCCCACCGCCGTCAGCCGGAACTGGCCGGACGGGTGGCCGGCATCATGGCCGGCTTCTACGGCTGGGAGCCGGACCGGCTCCAGGCGGAGCTGGACCGCTACCTGGAGTACGTCCGCCACACCGTCATTCACTGAAGGAATGCCCATGGAAGACACCCTCCTGGCCGTGGACTGCGGCACCCAGAGTCTGCGCGCCATGCTCTTCACCCGGGCCGGGAGGCTGGTGGCCAAGGAGAAGGTCGACTACGAGCCGTACTTCAGCCTCCACCCGGGCTGGGCCGAGCAGGACCCCCGGGTCTACTGGGGCGCCCTCTGCGCGGCGGCCCTGGCGCTCAAGGCCCGTTCAGGACCGGCCTTCGCCCGGATCCAGGGGGTGGGGGTCGCCGCCCTGCGCAACACCCCGGTCCTGGTGGACGAGGCGGGCGAACCGGTGCGGCCGGCCATCCTCTACCTGGACCGCCGCAAGGCGGACCGCGTCTACCGCCCGGGCTGGGCCATGGGCCCGGTCTACGCCGCGGTGGGCATCCTGCCCACCATCCTCAAGGCCCAGGAGGACTGCAAGACCAACTGGATCCGCCAGCACCAGCCGCACCTCTGGGAGCGCACCCACAAGGCCCTGCAGGTGTCCGGCTACCTCAACCACCAGCTCACCGGGCAGTTCCGGGACTCGGTGGCCTCCCAGATCGGCTACCTGCCCTTCAACTACCGGAGCCTGCGCTGGTGCCGGCCCGGGGAGCTCAACGGCCGGGTGTTCCCGGTGGAGGCGCACCGGCTGCCCGAGCTGGTCGCCCCGGGCTCCCCCCTGGGGCGCATCACCCGCGCGGCCGGGGCCGCCACCGGCATCCCGGAGGGGGTGCCGGTGATCGCCTGCGCCTCGGACAAGGGCGCCGAGAGCGTGGGCACCGGCTGCATCGGCGCGGCCACGGCCTGCCTCTCCCTGGGCACGGCGGCGTCGGTGCAGACCACCACGCCCCGCTACTTCGAGCCGCTGGCCTTCTTCCCGGCCTACCCGGCGGCGGTGGCGGGGAGCTACAGCCCGGAGATCCAGGTGTTCCGGGGCTACTGGATGATCAGCTGGTTCATGCGCGAGTTCGCCCCGGCCGAGCGGGAGGCCGCGGCCAAGCTGGGCGTCCCGCCCGAGGCGCTGCTGGACCGGTTCCTCCAGGAGGTCCCGGCCGGATCCCTGGGCCTGATGACCCTGCCGCACTGGGGTCCCGGCCTCAAGTCTCCCGGCGCCAAGGGGTCCATGATCGGGCTGGGGGAGGTGCACACCCGGGGCTACTTCTACCGTTCGCTCATCGAGGGCCTGGGCTTCGCCCTGCGGGACGGCCTGGAGCAGATCGAGCGGGCCGGCCGGGCGCGGATGGAGCGGATCGCCGTGGCCGGCGGCGCCTCCCAGTCGGTGGAGATCTGCCAGATCACCGCCGACATCTTCGGCCGGGAACTCTGGGCCGGGGAGACCTTCGAGGCGGCCGGACTGGGGGTGGCGGCGCTCACGGCGGCGGGGGTGGGCCTGCACGGCGGCCTGGCCGAGGCGGTCCGGCGCATGGTGCGGCCCGGGCGGAGCTTCGCCCCGCGCCCGGCCAACGCGGAGCTCTACCGCAAGCTCTTCCTGAAGGTGCACCGGCGCATCCAGGGGCGCCTGGAACCGCTGCACCGGCAGATCCGGTCGATCCTGAACTACCCGGAAGGCGCCTCCGGGGACTGCGGCTCCGCCGCCGGAAAGGAGTGCCGCCCATGAATCGACCCGCCTTCACGCCCCCCTGGCTGCAGGACCCCCCGCCCGGGGGTTCCTGGCGCGAACTGTTCAAGTGGGGCGATCCAGGGCAGTTCAAGCACCCCGGAGCCAGGTTCTACCGGATGCTGAAGGAGGTATTCGCCATGACCGACGAGGATTTCCGCGCCCCGCGCCAGGCCGGGCTGGAACCCGCGGCCGCGCCCGGGCCCGGCCTGGCGGACGGCGCCCGGGCCGACCTGGAGGCCATGCTCGGGCCCGGGAACGTGGCCGTGGACGACCGCGCCCGGCTGGCCGCGGCCTACGGCAAGGGCATGCTGGACCTGCTGCGGCTGCGCCAGGGCATCGCCGAGCACCTCCCGGACGCGGTGCTCCATCCCAGGGACCGGCACGACCTGGTGCGGATCATGGACTACTGCTGCCGCCACCGGATCCCCATGACCGCCCGGGGCGCCGGCACCTCGGTGACCCGGGGCGTGGAGTGCATGGCCGGCGGCGTGGCCATCGATCTGCGCACCCACATGGACCGGATCCTGCGCTTCAACGAGACCGCCCAGACCGTCACGGTCCAGCCCGGCCGCTACGGCCCCCGGCTGGAGCGGGCCCTGAACCGGGCCCCGGAGCTGTTCGGGGCGGTCCGCCGCTACACCTGCGGCCACTTCCCCCAGTCCTTCGAGTTCTCCACCGTGGGCGGCTGGGTGGCGACCCGGGGCGCCGGGCAGAACTCCACCTACTTCGGCAAGATCGAGGACCTGGTCCTGTCCCAGGAATACGTGACCCCGGCCGGGGTGATCCGCACCGGGGACCATCCGGCCGCCGCCACCGGGCCCGACACCGACCAGATCCTGCTGGGCAGCGAGGGCGCCTTCGGCCTGCTGTCGGAGGTGACGCTGCGGCTGTTCCGGCTGATGCCGGAGCACCCGCTGCGCTTCAGCTACCTGTTCCCGGACTGGGCCTCGGCCCTGGGCGCCGCCCGGGAGGTCATGCAGGGCCAGTTCGGCTTCCCGTCGCTGTTCCGGCTCTCGGACCCGGAGGAGACCGAGGTGGCGCTGAAGCTGTACGGCCTGGACCGGCCGCTGCTGGACGGACTGCTGGGGCGGATCGGCCTGCGGGCCGGCTCCCGGTGCCTGCTGCTGGGCTCCACCGAGGGCGAGCGCGGCTTCGCCCGGAACCTGCGCCGGCGCATCCACGGCATCTGCCGCCACGCCGGCGCCCTGCCCGCCACCGGCCTGGTGGCCCGGGCCTGGGAGCGCGGGCGGTTCCGGGACCCGTACCTCAGGGACGACCTCCAGGACTTCGGCATCCTCATCGACACCCTGGAGTGCGCGGTGACCTGGGACGGCCTGGAGCGGGTGCGCCGGGGGGTCCGGGAGTTCTGCGCGGCCCGGCCCCGCACCCTGTGCCTGACCCACCTGTCCCACTGCTATCCCCAGGGGGCCAGCCTCTACTTCATCTTCATGGCGAGGATGGAGTCCATCCCCGAGTACCTGGCGTTCCAGGCCGGCATCCTGGACGTCATCCGCGCCCGGGGCGCCGCCATGAGCCACCACCACGGCATCGGCAAGATGACCGCCCCCTGGCTGGCGGGGCAGGTGGGCAACGCCCAGATGGACCTGTTCCGGGCCATCAAGCGCCACTTCGACCCCCAGAACCTCCTGAACCCCGGCGGCACGCTGGGATTGGATCTGCCGGAGTGAGGCGTACGAGTTCCTGTTTGCCGGGCGTCGTTGGCGCGGCTCGCTGATCGCTCGCCTTGCCAACGACGGAATGGCGGGAAGGAAGGTGCGCGTGTCCCATTGGCATGCATCTTTAAGCATCCCAAGATACGCAATATCGGCCCATCTTTGAATTAGTGGTAAATAAAATTATTAATTTTCATTATACTTAATAAATTACATCTTATAATTTTAATTAAAATTTTTGGTTGAAAAAAATTTCCGAAAATACAGACTGTTGGATGCCAAACGTTCGTTAAAACGTTCTGCACAAAATGTCATGAGTCCACCCGCGAGGCTGTCGATTCATTGATACAACGCTACCAAAAATAATGGTAATAGTTCATGAATACGTATTGGATTCAAATCTTTAATTATTTCCTCACTAGGGTCCAGTTGCCCGAATCACGGAGCTGCCGGGAGCGCACGCATGGATCTGACCAACCGCACGCCCTTGTTCTGTCTTCCCCTGAACGCCGTTACTCCGGAAGGGCAACGGGAATGCATCGTCATCGTGAAGCTCACCCTTGATCTGGTCCCCGCCGGCGCCATGCTCCAGGCCCAGGGCTTCACCCATTGGCTCAAGCTGAGCCAGGAGCAGGTGCCCATCGCCCTGCAGGACTCCTATCACGGCGAGTTCCTGAACAGCAGCATGCGCTGGGAGAGCGATACCGCGGCGGTCAAACCCAAGTGCGATGTGGTCGTGCTCGGGGAGGCCCATGCTCCTGGAGGCAAGCCCCACCGAAGCTTCCAGGTTCGGTTGCGGCTCGGCACCATCCAGTCCGAGCCCCTCCTGGACAAGCGTCTGCGGGTGACCGGAGCCCGGTGGCTCCAGCGCCGGAGCCGCCTGGGCCGTGTCCTGGGCTGGGTGGCGGGCGTGGCCACCCTGGGCCTGTGGCGCCGCTGCCCCTGGTCCCTCACCCGGCCCCAGACCGTGACTGTCCTGCCGTTGCGCTACGAGTTCAGCTTCGGCGGCCACATCCGGGCGCAGGCCTCGGACGGCTGGTCCCGCAGGGTTCCCGGACGCCGCTGCCTGCCGGGGGTGGACCCGGCCAGCCTGCGGAGAGCCTGGGCCGAGAGCCGGACCGATGGCCTCCTGGCGGAGGCCATGTGGGAGGAGAACTTCGTTGGCTGCGGCTACGCGCCCCGGTGGTACCTCAAGGCCGCCGGCATCCGGCGTCTGCCCGCGCCGCAGATCGAGGATCCCGGGCATCCATTCACGGCCAAGGCGGCGTGGCGGGCCATGGCGGGCAAGGGCCACGGCCGGTTCGGCCCCGCGCTCCGGGCCCAGGGCATGGGCGTGACCACCCGCAATGCCATGCCCCGGGTGCAATGGGCCGGCACCTGGGACCAGGACTGGGCCGCAAGCGGAACCTGCTACCCTCCGGACTATTCGGTGGCCTTCAACAACTACGCCCATCCCGACCTGCAGTGCCGTCACCTGGAGGGCGATGAAGTGGTGGAGCTCACCAACCTCTGCAGCATGGCCACGGCCGGCGCCTGCGATCGGGAAGGCAACCAGGTGCTCCGGTTCCAGTTGCCGGGGCTGTTCCCGTTCCTGCTGGTGGTCCATGCCAGCGGCCACTGGAACCAGGTCGCCGCGGTCCTGGACACCGTCATCCTGGCCCCCGGCGAAGGCAAGGTGACCCTGCTCCAGCGCGCCCGGTTCGGCGAGGACCCCGAGCCCACGCTGCTGGAACTGCGCATGGCCATGGCCGGGGAACCCCGGGAGGTCCCCTTCCTGGACGAAGACCCCGCGGACGAAGCCCAGGAGGCGCGCCATGACCGTTAGGGAATGCGCCCGCCAGGACGGCACCTTCATCGCCGTGAGCGAATCGCCCGACCCCTGCAAGACCCCGCCCAGCAACCGTGCGGTTCCGTACCAGATCACCGCCAGCCTGGAACAGTGCCTGTCCGTGTCGCCCAACGTGCGCTACAACGGCAAGCCGGTGGTCCTGGCTGGCGAATCCAGCATCGCCCAGGTCACCGGTGACGAGTCCGGCACCGGCGGCGGCGTGAAATCCGGCACCCACAAGGGCGACGTGCGCTTCCTCCAGGGCGCCGCCACGGTCAAGGCCAACGGCAAGCCCATCGTGCGGGTCCAGGACCCCGTGGCCATGAACAACGGCAACACCCAGGGCCGCATCCAGGGCGTGGCCAAGGCCGCGCCGGCCCTGGAGATCAGGCCCCAGGGGCAGCCCACCCAGTCCTGCAATGCCCCCCTGCCCCGTCCCCGGGGCACCATGGGACCCACGGCCAGTGCCGGCAACGGCCTGATCTGCTACGGGCGAGGCAGGGTCGACACCGTCAGCGCGGACGAATCGCGGCCCAAGATCCCGACCATCCCCATCGTGTTCGTGCCAGGGTGCATGGGTTCCAATCTCCGGGTGCGGCCCGAATGCGCGGCGGAGGTGCGCAGGCGCTTCGAGGAGGCCGGGCGGGGCGATGACTTCACCACCAAGGCCTGGGAACTGCCCAACGTCTACCATTCCCTGCCGAAGCTAGCCGGGACCTTTGCCATGGAAACGGTCTGGTTCCTGGACAGCCCCGCCGGCAAGACCGCCAAACGCTGGGAAGGGTTTGGCCCCAAGTTCCGGCAACTCCTGCTCAACCCGGAAACCACCGAGGTGGACGAGCAGGGCTTCATTCCCGGCGATCTGCGCCCGATCGATGGCAAGCCCGGCAAGCAGATGGCCGAGGCCCGGGGCTGGGGCAGCGTGCACTGGGACAGCTACGGCGACTTCCTGTGCCAGCTCCAGGCGCAGCTCAATCCCCTGCCCCATCGCTTCACCTTGGCGCCCGAGGCCCGCAAGGCCTTCATCACCGCCTTCCCCCATATCCACGGCCGCAGCCTGTTCGGCGACGACGCCCCCACGGACAGCGCCATCGAGCATGCCTCCAGGTTCCATTACCCGGTCTTCGCCGCCGGATACAACTGGACCCAGTCCAACCTCGACTCGGCCAAATACCTGCTGACCAGGATCGACCTCTGGCTCCGCCAGCTCCAGGAGATGGACTGCGAGTGCAGCCAGGTCATCCTGGTCACCCATTCCATGGGCGGTTTCGTGGCCCGGGTGGCGTCGAAACTGGACCAGGATGGCAAGCAGCAGATCCTCGGCGTGGTGCACGGGGCCATGCCCGCCATCGGTGCCCCGGCCCTGTTCCAGCAGGTGGTCGCGGGCACCGATGACGGCTCGCCCAAGGTGTTGGAGGATCTCCGTAAAATCGAGCCGCGGCTGCTTGGCCGGACGCCGGCCGAAACCACCGCCGTGGTCGCCAATTCGCCCGGTTGTCTGGAATTGCTGCCTTCGTTCCTGTACCCGAAGGGGTGGCTGCGGGCGGAGCGGGAACGGGCTAATGGCGGTGAGACCACGCAGGAATGGGCCTTGCCTATAGGGAACGATCCCTACACGGATATCTATCGGGTCAAGGCGGAGGGATTGAACCGTTTAGTCGATCCGGCGCTGCTGGATCCGGCGAAAATATCATTTAAAGAAACAAATAAAGTCACCACCTCACCCAGAGAGACTGCAATGCCTTGGGATCATTACATCTCTCGTATTAATGCTGTTGAAAAATTTCATCATACTTATCTTAATAACGTGGATTACCACCCAAATACATATGCATTCTATGGCGCCAAGAAAGCAACTTTCAACAAGATCCAATGGCATAGGGTTCCGGGCCGTCAAGTTTACGAAACGCCCTTCGAACCCAATAGAAGGGACTGGTATGTTATAAACGACGAGATCTATTGGGTGGGCGATGGGCACTGGATGCCCCCGAATGGGGATGGAGATAGCACCGTAGCCGTGGAATCCGGTAGCGCCCCTCAGATGCACGTCACCAAAATATACTGGGTTGAAGGCTTTAAGCACCAGGATGCCTTTAATATACCTCAAACCAGAGCTTATACTATTCTATCCATTTGTAAGTTAGTTAAAAATTGTAAGGCTTAATATATGGCAACGCATGAAAATGTTCGAATCGTTTTCCATACCCTTTCACAAAAAACAGCATTTCCCTTGGTTATCTGGGTTATCGCCCTGGTTCTTTTCGTAACTTGCCATCACTGCACAAACGAATGGGAGCGTCGAATGCATTATCAACCGATGGAAATACCTGAACTCGCTCCCCATGCCGTTGGTCGCTATGTCATTGGGTTCCCGAAAGGAGTGATCCTGCTTAACTGGTGCCAAACGCTTAGGGGACTTGGCAAGATCAAAATTACAAGAAACGTAAGCCAGTCAGAGTGGGAACAAAAGGTTAAAATCAGAGCAAATCATTTTCAATCAATTCCTCACAATAGAGGAGGTACGCAATTTGAGAAGATTGTTAAACTAAATATTCCATACAGTGCAAGTGTCCTTTATTGGCCGGATGATATCAGTCCTAAAGGGAATGATTTATGGTGTGAGACATACTACCTCAAAGAAAACGTTTTGTTCGAGGTTCGGATATATATCGATGTGGTCCCAAAGGATCAGGAAAATGACCTTCATAGACTCGAAGATACTCTTAGATCCATCCGATTCCTTCAACCCAATGAAATACCGAAGGAGCCCGGGGCTTGCTTTGATGGCGCCATGCTCATGGACGCACCGGAACGATTATACAGTGAGATGGTCGGGGCAAGCATACTCTGGCCGGATCGCCCAGATGTTCGGTTTGAATTTCTCGTATCTGACAACGGTGATCGCCCGGACCCCCCGCTCCTGACCCGGTTAAAGAGGGCCAATGCCATACCATTACTGGGGGTCCTGCGCTCCAGGGCTCGGGTGGTGGGCGGCATTCCGGGCGAGGAACACCTGGAGCGCGTGACGGAAAGCAACGGCACCGTCAGCCATCTGTTCATCTGGGAAGCCCAGGGGCTGCCCAATCGGTTCGACCATCCGCAAATCCGCCTGGACATGTCCACAGGCCACGGGAAGGATGCGCCGATCCATTCCACGCTCAGCGACGAGGATGCCCTGAAATTGTGGGACGCCGTCCTGGATTCCCTCCACTGGCGGCCCACCGAACCGCCCACCCAGGCTGGGCCCCGCACGCTTCCTGGGAGGCAATCATGAATATCCACAACAATGAATCCAACCGGCCCCGAACGCGCTACATGGCAGGCTCTGAGTCGGCAGACAAGTCCCTTGGGATAGTGTTTGGTTTGGGCTGGTGGGGAATATTTTGTCTGCTTGGCCTGATCTTTCACCAACCGATTTCTTCGGGCGAGTGTCTATTATGGATATTTATTACTTTGGTCGGTTGGGAATGGCATCACGAGTACCTCTTAAAAAAACAATACAAGACATTGGCCACTAGGATGGCTGTTATAACCATCCTGGTACCAGTTGTAATTTTTATTATTGGATTGTTCTTCCTCCCCGACCTTCGCACCCTATGAGGTGTGGAGCGTGAGGGGTTGGAATGGCGGCCGTCACACGGCTAGATACTGCCGGCACGGGCAGGGCCGTTGCATGCACCAGCATTGACCGGCACGGCCCTGGCGGCGCTATGAAGAAAGGATGAACCTCAACACACTGGCGACCATGCCGCCGGGGGCTTGTGCTCAAAGGCTTCCCTGTTCGCCGAACAAACGCTTGTTCCATTTCGGCATGTTCAAAAACCTCCACGACCCTGCTTCATCTTCGGTAAACACGACCACGAATGCAAAGGCGCCTCGCCGCCTTCCCACCAGCCCCTCCCCTGAACTCGCAAAAACGAAATA
>Ga0181516_10000749_pt1 | contig 27351 bp, 26 predicted proteins | sample PEATcosm2014_Bin_25_FD_121104 | JGI IMG/M metagenome (GOLD analysis project Ga0181516, IMG submission 121104) | Peatland microbial communities from MTU Mesocosm Facility, Houghton, MI, USA - PEATcosm2014_Bin01_10_metaG | ecosystem: Environmental > Terrestrial > Soil > Wetlands > Peat | place... | reverse complement strand
GACCATTAAGTCTGGGTGGCCCATGTCTGGGCAGGTGGCCCGGTCATTAGCCCCCTGAATCCCGCGTGCCCCATTCATCCACAGTTTTATCGTGGATGAGTGGGATACCACGAACCTCGACCGTCCGTTTTCCATACCACCACAAACGCAGCGGGCGAACGACGCCCGAGGGCACGCTGAGCTACACTTATTACCCGACGGGCAAAGTGGAAACCATCAACTCCTCCAATGCGCACGGGGCCTGGGTTGGCTACACCTGGGACGATCAGAACCGCCTCTCGACGGTGGTCGATGGCAATCTGCAGGGTGAGAACACCACCACCTACACCTACAACGCGGCCACACCGGGGCGGCTTGGCGGGTAGCCTCCCTCTCGAATGCACAACTTACGGACGAGTTCTAAATGGGAACTCCACCCTGGCGGACTTTCTGTCGCCAGGATGGAGGTTGGTTCGTTGAAGCGCAGCTTTTGCCTACGGCCGTTTCGGGGCCGAGTGGGATGCTGAATTCAGGGCTGAGTTTTGGGTTTCGCTTAGCGCTGCACCACCACGGTCAGGGTCATGGGGACCGCAATCGCCTGATGGTCGAGCGCGGCGGGGCGGAAGCGGGACTTGCGGACTGCTTCGGCCACTGGGGCGTCTAGCTCCGGGTTGGGGGATTTTACGACCTGCACATCCTCAGCGCGTCCTTTCTCGTCGACATTGAGTTGCAGGACAACTTCGGCATTGTTGGGGATTGATTCGTTGAAGGGAAGATCGATGTTGGGGGCGTAGAGGACCTGCGCGGGGATCACGCCGGTGCTCACCGAACGAACCTCGGTAGGGGTAGAGGCGTCAGTAGCGAGATTGCTTGCGACTGCCGCCGTGGGAAGGAACAACGGTGTGAAAAACAGACCTGCTGCAAGGATACGTCGCATGATTTACCTCCTGGGAGTTAATAGTAACCACCAAGATCATAATCCCAACTCTTAACGATTGTCAATAAAAATATTCACGTTCATGATTATAAACAACATATAACCTTGCACGTCGCAATTTATTGATTGACATGTATAGTCTGAGCTGAAATGCAATCAAATCCCGCCGGACCTTTTCACAGGCCAGGACGCAATGAACCAGACGTCCACCTGGCCTCGACATTGAGGCCTGGAAGTGAGCGTGTTCAGTTGGGAGGGTCTTATTTTGGCGCGTCGATGCGGACCAGGAGCACGTCGTGGCTCGCCAGCTCGAGAGGCTGGTTGTCGGCGAGGGTGATGGGCTTGCCGGTCCAGAGGTCTTTGCCGCTCTGTGTGCCGTGGAGGCCGAGTTTGGCGAGGTTGAGGTGGAAGGGATGGGTCGCGTAGCGGTCGCTGCCGGCGTTGACGACGGCGATGGCCGAGGCTCCGCCCGAGAGCTGGCGGGTCCAGACCTCGACTTCGCCGTCGGAGTAGGCGCGGACGCCTTGCCTGCCCAGCGCGTCCTGGTCGATGGCGATGACGTCGCGGTTGGTGAGGATGGCCTTGATCTCGGGTTTCATATTGGGCAGGTCGTTGCCCGCAAGCAGGGGCGCGGCCAGCATGGCCCACATCGAAAAGTGCGCGCGGTTCTCCGCCAGCGACAGCTTGCCGTTGCCCACTTCGAGCATATCGGGATCGTTCCAGTGGCTGGGGCCGGCGTAGCTCTCCAGGCCGGATTGCTGGCTGACGATGGCGTAGATTCGGTCCCAATGGGGCGAGATGTCGCCGGTGGTGCGCCAGAGGTTGCCGCCGATAGAAGGAGCCCACTCCCAGACGGCATCCCAGCCGTACTGGCAGAGGGAGTAAACGATGGGGCGGCCGGTGGCCTTGAGAGCCTTGCCCATCTTGTCGTAGGCGGCGATCATGAGGCGCATCTGCGCGGCCTTGTCGTTGGGAGCCTGCTTCTCCATGATGGAGGGGATGAAGCTGCACAGGTCGTACTTGAGGTAGTCGATGCCCCATCGGGCGTAGAGCTGCGCGTCCTGCTCTTCATGGCCGAGCGAACCCTCGAAGCCCGCGCAGGTTTTGGGGCCGGGCGAGGAGTAAATGCCGATTTTGAGGCCCTTGGAGTGGACGTAATCGGCCAGCGCCTTCATGTCGGGGAATTTGGAGTTGGCGTGGAGGACGCCGCTTGCGTCGCGCTCACCCTCCCAGGTGTCGTCGATGTTGACGTAGATGTATCCGGCGTCTTTCATGCCGGTGGAGACTATCTGGTCGGCGGAGTCGCGGATATCCTTGTCGGTGACTTTGCCGGCGAAGTAGTTCCAACTGTTCCAGCCCATGGGCGGCGTCTGCGCCACAACCTGCGGTGCGGCAGACTCTTGGGAGAATCCGCCAAGAGATGCAAGGGCAAGAACGGCGAAGGAGAGCGTGGTGATCGTGCGCATGTTCGATCCTCATGGAAACGATTGCAGGGGAATTCTATGCTGGGAGAGCGGATTCGGCAACGAGGGTGTGCCCGAATGAATGGCTGGTGCCGCAAGATGTCCACGCGGCGAGCGATGCCGACAAGAATCAGGCGTACTCTACTGAAGAGCATGTATTGCAAAGGGGATCGAAACCCGGATGACCGCTATTGACTCTGATGTCGCCGCACTTTTTCTTGATTTTTCCCGCCGTAAGCTGCTGGAGCAGTATTGGCCGCGGCTGCGGAACTGCGTCGAATCGCTGACAGATGAGCAGGTGTGGTGGCGGCCCAACGAGGCCAGCAACAGCATCGGGAATCTTATTCTGCATCTGAATGGCAACGCGCGGCAGTGGCTGGTTGCGTCTTTTAACCAGCAGGAAGATGGCCGAAACCGCCCCGTCGAATTCGCTGAGACCGGGCCGCTCTCCGCTTCCGCGCTACTAAGCGAACTTGGCGCAACCATGCAAGAAGCGTCGGATGTGCTTGGGCGGCTGACTGAGAAGGCCTTGATTGCCCGGTATGAGATCCAGGGTTACAACGTGAGCGGGCTGGAGGCCGTTTATCAGGTCGTGGAGCACTTCGGGCTGCATTATGGTCAGATTCTTTATATTGCCAAGAGTCTGACCGGCGTGGATTTGGGCTTGTATCGCGAGCTGAATGAGACTGGTCGGGCCTAGCAAGATCTCCTCTCCAATATCTAAATAAGGAAGGAACGCTTGGAGATTTGGAGCGCCCACATTCATAGGAAGCGAGGCAAAACCAAGAGGCCGAGGGAACCCTTCAAGAACAATACTTAAGTACACACTTGACAAACAATCTAGACTGATTAATACTTAATCATGCACTTAACTATTCCCCTCGGAGGAGAAAAGACCATGGACCAGAAACAGGTAGTCCACAATACGTTTGTCGTCGAGCGCAGCTACCCCGTCAAGCCGGAGCGCGTCTTCGCCGCATTCGCCGACCCTGCCCAGAAACGCCGCTGGTATGCTGAAGGCGAGCATAACCAGGTCGAAAGCTACGAGCACGACTTCCGCGTTGGCGGCAAAGAGCACTACGCCCTCGGCTTCAAAGAAGGCCATCCTTTGATGGGGCTCTCGCTCAAGAACGAGAACATCTATCGGGACATCATCCCGAACCGCCGCATCATCTTCACCTCTACCATGGCCGTGACGGACAAGTGCATCTCGGTCTCTCTGGGCACCGTTGAGCTTCTGCCGACCGAGAAGGGCACCGACCTGACTCTTACATTTCAGAGCGCATTTCTTGAGGGCTCCGATGGCCCTGAGATGCGGGAAGCCGGATGGCGCGGGCTGCTCGACAAACTGGCAAAGGTGCTTGAGAGCTAATCGCGGAGTGGCGTGGAAAGGCGTGGGAGCATGAAGAAAAAGAAACCCGATATCGACCGTATCTTCCACGCTCTCGGCGATGCCACGCGACGAGCCATGGTGGTGAGGCTCAGCCAAGGCCCCATGTCTGTGTCAGGGTTGGCAGAGCCCTTCGAGATGACTCTGGCTGCAGTCGTTCAACACTTGCAGGTGTTGGAGGAGTGCGGCCTGGTGCAAACCGAGAAGGTGGGCAGGGTGCGCAGTTGCCGCATCGAGCCCACCGGGCTCGACGCGATGGAGCAATGGATCAGAGATCGCCGCTCAGTGTGGGAACGCCGCTTAGATCGGCTGGGGGACTTGCTCGGTGGGGTGGAAGGAAACCAGTAGGGCTTGGGGAAATCAAGTTCCCGCCGATGGCAAATGGATCGGCTCTGTCGCTTATTCCTCTCAACAGAGCAGGATGATTCTCTACTTCAGCGAACTCATATCGATCACAAAGCGGTACTTCACGTCCTGCTTCAACATGCGTTCGTAGGCTTCGTTGATCTGCTGGATGGGGATGAGTTCGACTTCGGAGACGATGTTGTGTTCTCCGCAATAGTCGAGCATCTGCTGGGTCTCGGGCATGCCGCCGATCATGGAGCCTGAGAGCGCAGCGCGCTTGAAGATGAGGTTGCCCACATTCACCACTGGGAACTTTTCGGGCAGGCCGACCAGGCACATGGTGGCGTCCTGCTTGAGCAGGGCGGTGTAGGGATCGAGCGAGTGCGGGGCGGCGGCGCAATCGAGGATGAAGTCGAAGGACTTGAAGTGGGCCTTCATGGCGTCCGCATCGCGTGAGAGCACGACTTCATCGGCGCCGAGTCTGAGGGCGTCTTCGCGCTTGCCCAGATTGGTCGTGAACTGAACGACATGGGCGCCGAAGGCGTGAGCGAACTTGAGCGCCATGTGGCCCAGTCCGCCGAGACCCACGATGCCCACCTTCTTGCCGGGGCCTACCTTCCAGTGGCGCAGCGGCGAATAGGTGGTGATGCCGGCGCAGAGCAGCGGAGCGACGGCGGCGAGCGAAAGGTTCGCGGGCACGCTGTGGGCGAAGCGCTCGTCCACCACATAATTTGAGGAATAGCCGCCCTTGGTGACAGAACCGTCGACGCGGTCGATGGCGGCGTAGGTGAGCGTGGGGCTTTGGTCGCAGAAGTGTTCTTCGCCGCGATGGCAAGGGGCGCACCTGCGGCAGGAGTCGACGATGACGCCGATGGCGGCAATGTCGCCCGCGTTGAATTTTGTGACAGTGCTGCCACCGGCTATGACGCGGCCAACGATCTCATGACCGGGGACGAGAGGATAGAGCGCGTTACCCCACTCGTTGCGGGCCATGTGAAGGTCGGAGTGGCAGACGCCGCAATAGAGGATTTCGACTACGATCTCGGTGGCGCCAGGCTCGCGGCGAGTGAAGTCGAACGGAGCAAGCCGGGATTGAGCGTTAGGCGTGGCGTAGCCTTTGCATGCGGGCATGGGGAGTTTCCTTTCCGAGAGAAGTCTACAACAAGGGCGTGGAGGGACGAGTGAGGAAGTGAGCGAGTGAGACAGTGAAAAAGTGAAACAGTGAAGGAGTGAAGAAGTGAGACAGTGAAAGAGTGAAGAAGTGAATGAGTGAAGAAGTGAGTGAGATGGCGAAGAGCGTACGTTGTGGATGCCGAGGGCGGATCAAGGGCGCTGGGCGATGGCGACACGGGGGATGGATTGGAGGTCGGGGAGGAACTCAATGTTTTGGAAGCCGGAGTGTGTTAGCAGAGCTTCGATTGCGGACGATTGGCCATAGCCGATTTCGAGGGCCAGAAAACCGCCTGAAGTGAGACATGCAAAAGCTTGGGGGATGAGGCGGCGGTAAATGTCAAGGCCGTCGGGGCCTGCGAAGAGAGCCAGGGACGGCTCGTGGTCGCGTACCTCGACGGATAGGGTGTCGCGATCCGCGGTGGGGACGTAGGGCGGATTGGAGACTACGATGTCGAATTGCTCGTGGGCGACTGGGGTGAGGAGATCGCCTTGGAGAAACTGGATGGCTACTCCATTACGCTTTGCATTTCCGTGAGCGACTGCCAAGGCCAAAGCAGAGAGATCGATGGCGGTAACCTGCGCGTAGGGCAGCGTGTGAGCCAGAGCCACGGCGATTGCACCGGAACCAGTGCCGATGTCTACAATGCGCTGGGTATGAAAATTTGCAACTAATGCGAGAACCTTCTCGACGAGGTGCTCCGTTTCCGGGCGGGGAATCAGCACATTCGGCGTAACGTGAAAGGGCAAGCCGTAAAACTCGGCCTCGCCGATAATGTATTGGATCGGTTCGCCATTGAAACGCTGCACCAGTAACTCGCCGTAAGGTCGAATCAGATCACCGGAAATTTCATCCTGAAGGTGCGCCATCATCCACGCGCGATCTTTGCCCAGCAGATGCAGCAGGAGTAACTCCGCGTCCATGCGCGCCCGTTCCGCGTGCGGACCTGCGGTAAGTTCGCGTTCTGCCGCGCCCATCAGGCCCCGGATCGTTGATGGCTTGTTAGGCATTGCCGTCGGACTTCAATAGCTGGGCCTGGTAGTGGGCGATGAGGGCATCGACGATCGGCTGCAAGCGGCCTTGCATCACCAGATCCAATTGATGAAGCGTCAGGCCGATGCGGTGGTCGGTGAGGCGATTCTGCGGGAAGTTATAGGTGCGAATCTTCTCGCTGCGGTCGCCGGTACCCACCTGCTGCTTGCGCTCCTTGGCCAACTCGGCGTTCTGACGATCCATCTCCTGCTCGTAAAGCCGCGAACGCAAGACGCGCATTCCCTTTTCGCGGTTCTTGATCTGCGATTTCTCGTCCTGGCAACTGACTACGGTGTTGGTGGGGATATGCGTGATGCGGACCGCGGAGTACGTGGTATTGACGGACTGGCCGCCGGGACCGGAGGAGCAGAAGGTATCGATGCGGATGTCCTTGGCTTCGATCTTGATGTCAACATCCTCGGCTTCGGGAAGAACGGCAACAGTGATGGCGGAGGTGTGGACGCGGCCCTGCGTTTCAGTGGCGGGAACGCGCTGTACGCGATGGACGCCGCTCTCCCACTTCATCTGGGAGTAGACGCGCTCGCCTTCGATGATGGCGATGACTTCCTTGTAACCGCCCACGCCGGATTCCGAGAGCGAGAGCAGTTCGATCTTCCAGCGGTGCTGCTCGGCAAAGCGCTGGTACATGCGGAAGACCTCGGCTGCAAAGAGCGAGGCCTCGTCGCCGCCGGTGCCTGCGCGGATTTCGAGGATGACGTTTTTGTCGTCGTTGGGATCCTTGGGCAGCAGCAGGACTTTGATCTCTTCTTCGAGGGCGGGCTCGCGCGGGGCGAGAGCAGCAATCTCCTCCTCGGCCATGGCGCTCATGTCGGGATCGGAGAGCATGGCGCGAGCTTCGGCCAGCGACTGGCGGACCTGCTTCAACTCGCGAAACTTCATCACCGGAGTTTCCAGGTCGCTGAGCGCCTTGCCTGCCTGCTGATACTTTTCGCGGTCGTTGACGACCTCGGGCAGCGAGAGCTGGGCAGAAAGCTCGTCGTAGCGCTGCTCCATCTGTTGCAAACGATCAATCACGGCCCCTCCGGGGTTTTAGGCTTTGGATAAGAGAAGTGGAAATGGGCGCAAAACGAGTGTAGGCGGCGGGCGCCGCTAGAGGAGGGCCGGGATGGGGTGGTGGAGCGTCATGGTGCGATTCCTATTCTAGCGCGAAACGGGGAGTCTATAGAAATGGGTTGATGATCCGGACTCCGTCGACTTCCTGGCGATGCTGCATATCTTCGGAAAGCAAGATACGACAGCCGGCTTGTTTGGCCATATGGAGAACCAGAGCGTCGTAGTATGAAAAACCATGAAGGCGGTGCAGGTCGATTGCGGCGAGGATGTCGGTGACTGTAGGTTCGGCAACGGTGAATTTCGAATAGATCTCGACTTTGTTCCGGGCAATCGCGGCATCTAGTTTGAGCTTCTTGGTCACCGCAACGAAGTATTCCTGGAGGATCTGGAGGGAGACTACACCGGTTCGTTGTTGCCTGTGCTGTCTGATGAGGTCGAGAGCGGTCCTCTGTTTGGCTGGTTCGGTGTGGTCGTCACAGTAAAACAGGATATTTGTGTCGAGAAATGTGCGCGGAGACTTGGCGGAGGGCTTGAACTTTGCAACCGGCCTGCCAGATCTTGTGAAGACTATTTCTTCGCCCGCAGCAGCCAGCTCGACAAGCCTAGCGAGAGAAGCCTTAGCAGTGCCTGGATTAGCTGGCGGGCTAGGCTTATCTGCGCTCATAAAGTTCTTCTCGGTTAAACTTCCAACCGTTCGAATTCCCAAGCCCAGCAGTACGCTCCAGAAACTCGATGTCGCGCTCCAGGTCGTCGTCGCCAGCGATGTGCTGGAGGTGCTCGCGAATCTCCTGATTCAGGCTCTTGCCCACGGCGCGGAGCTTCTCCCGGGCGCGCTCGACGATCTGCTCGTCAATCGAGAGGGTGATATTCATGAGCACAGTATATGTGCGCACATATACTGTGTCAAAGCAGGCCGTGAACAGGTGACCGCCGGTCTGTTATTCCCCCAGTGCAGGGTGTAGTCCAGCTCTCGGAACGAAGGGCCTTTCAGCAGGGGCAGTTGGTTTTGTCTGCGGCAATTGCTTTTGAAACGATGGAGATGTCGCCGCGCTGCTCCCAGCCCTGCGACTTCCAAAAGCTGAGTCCGCTCTCGTTCTGGTTAAAGATGAAGAGGTGGCACTTCCCGATTCCTGCGTCCTTCAGAGCTGCGAGGGCTGCCTCGACCAGGCGGCTGCCGACACCCCGGCGGCGAGCAAACGCCTCCACTGCTAGATGATGGATGTAGCCCCTGCGCCCATCGTGGCCGGCGAGAAGCGCGCCCAGCAATCCACCCTCGGATTTGGCGACGAAGCTCATGCCGGGATTGCGCCGCAGGTAGCGCTCGATGTTCTCGCGCGAGTCGGCCTCGCTGAGTCCGATTCCCTCGGAGCGCTGCCAAAGGACGAGTGCGGCGTCATAGTCCGCTGCGTGGAATTCGAGAATTTCGATGGTCATCGATCTGTCCGGTGGTTGATTGATCTTCCCATTGTCAGCGAAACAGCTTCTGCGGACAAGGACTGCGAATCGGTCTGGCCCATATGTCCACAGCGTGCCCGCGGCACGGTCGTGTATCTTGGCCGGAGAGCTTGATTTCAGACCAATCCGATCAATTCCATCAAAGGGAGTGCCTTAGACCGCTATGCCTACTTTCGCCGCTATCGATATTGGCTCGAATTCATGCAGGTTGAAGATTGCGAAGGTTGTGGCGCACCAGTTGCGGACGCTGCATGAGGATCGCGAGGTTACGCGGCTGGGGGCGAGCGTCTTTGAGTCGGGGCTGGTTTCGCCCGAAGCCATGGCGGCTACGCTCAGGGCGCTCAAGCGGTTTCAGCGAGCAGTGCAGACGCATGGGGTGGATCAGATCCGGGTGGTATCTACCGCGGCGATGCGGGACGCGCGCAATGGACCGGCTTTTCAGGCCTGGGTGAAGGCGGAGACGGGTTGGACTCTGGAGATCATCTCCGGGCTGGAAGAGGGGCGGTTGATCCACCTGGGGGTAATGGCGGGCGGAGCGACGGGTTCCGAACCAGGCGTGGGCGGCCGCGTGCTGCTGGTGGACCTGGGCGGCGGAAGCTGCGAGATTACGCTCTCAGAGCACAAGCGGATCAAGGAGACCATCAGCGTACCGCTAGGAGCAGTGCGGCTGACCGAGGAGTTCTTGCAGGCCGACCCGGCGCCGCCAGAGGGTTTGGCAAGGATGCGGCAGTGGATCGGTCGCGAACTGAGGCGCGCACATCGAAAGGTTCAGCCTGCGGAAGTATCGCTGGCGATCGCTACCTCCGGGACGGCGGCGGCGCTGAGCGATGCTTGTGCGGGCGGAGGGAGGATTGCGAACGGCAAGACGGGCAAAGGCTCTGGAAGACCGGTCGGAAAATCGGCCAGCAAAACGGTGGGGAAGCCGGTTCAAGCTTTGGTGGCAGGAGCGCTGGCGGCGAAGCGCGGCTTGACTGGGGCGGGAATTTGCCCCACGCGCGAGGTGCGCAAGCTGGCGGTAAAGCTCGCAAAGATGACGCTGCCGGAGCGGGAAGCGGTGCCGGGGATCGGACCACGGAGGGCCGAGATCATCGTGGCGGGGGCGGAGGTCTTTGCCGAACTGCTCGAGAGCTTCGGATTGCCGGGGTTCCGCTACTCGGCGCTGGGACTGCGCGACGGAATTCTGGCGCAGATGCTTGCGGAGCAGGATGCACGAGCGACGGCGCACCGGGAATTCGAGCTCGAGCGCTGGGAGAGCGTGCTAACGACAGCGCGGCGGTATGGGGTGGATCTGAAGCGGGCTGAGCCGGTGCGGACCCACGCATTGCAATTGTTCAGGGAACTGAAGGCGCTGCACCAGTTGCCGGCGGAGTACGAGAGCTGGCTGTCAGCGGCGGCGATGCTGCGCGATACGGGCAAATTCATCAACCATCAGGGGCATCACCGCCATACCCAGTACGTTATTTCCAGCTCGGAGATTTATGGCTACACGCAACTGCAGCGGACGATCGTCTCGGCGATTGCGCGCTACCTGGGCAAGAGCCGCCCCCAGCCGGGTGACAGGGCGCTGCGTAATATTCCTGCTGATGAGCACAAGCATGTGCATCGGGCGGTAGTGCTGCTGAGGCTGGCGGAGGCGCTGAACCAGGATCGGGCCTCCGACGTGTTGCGCGTGGCGGTGAAGGTCTATCCCAAACGGGTCTATCTGGAGGTCGAGCCGGGGCGGACAGGCGCGGAACTGGAGCTTTGGAGTCTGCGCAAGGAGGCTGACTACTTCCGCGAAGTTTTTGGGCGGGAGCTCTTTGCCACGCTCAAGTAAATGGAGCGGGCCATGCGGGGATCGACGAGCCACCGCAAGAGGGGCGGATGGCGGTCCAGATCGACACGGGCAACCGAGCCCTTTCTCATGCGAATGGCGGCGCCTCCATTGCCGGTGATCAGGCGGCCGAGGAAATTGAAGACATTGGGGTTGTGGCCGACGGCCAGTACCCCTTCGCGGTCGGCATACTTCGCCAGCATCTCCTGAAAGTCAGCGTAATCGGCTCCGGGCGCCAGAGCCGGGCTTATCTCGACTTTTGCCTCGTAGCCCAACTCAGTGGCGACAAACTGCGCCGTCTGAAGGGCGCGCTTCAGGGGGCTCGCGACGACTACATCCACCTGCACTTTGAGTGCGTTCATAACGCGGGCCATCAACATGCACTGGTCCTTGCCCTCTTTGATGAGGGCTCGCTTGGCGTCGAGAGCGGGATTGTCACGAGCGACTCCGGCGTTGGCGTGGCGCATGAGGTAGAGGTTCATGGGGTTGGGTCCGGCGGGAGGGTGATTTGTAGGTCTTTCCGCTCCTCGATCTTCGATTTTAACACGCTGTTAACATTGCGGCGAAGATAAGATGTCTCTGGATTTGGTTCCGGGAATGTCTGCTTTTGCTGGGAGCCCAAGGCTCGGCGATAAGATGGCTGCCGAGCCATGGGCTGCTCCGAATGTCAGCCCGCTACTTTCGTCAGGTAGAAGCCAAACAAAACCAGAACTATCACAACCATCACGACCGCGATGCGCAGGCGCTCCTGGAAGACGGATCGGGGCGAGCCGAGGCGGGGCACCAGTGGAGCGGCGAAGAGCAACCCGCAGCTGAACCCGCCGAGGTGGGCCATGTTGTCGATGCTGATCCCGTAGTGCCCCACCCAGGTACCAAAGCTGATCGAGAGTCCAAGCACCAGGTTGAGAGCGGCAAAGTAGATGACCGACCGGCGCAGCCTTTTCAGCTCGAGAGGCGGTACCGGCAGGCGATTCGACTTGAGCAGGATAATCAGCGCGCCGGCGATGCCGAATACCGCTCCTGAGGCGCCTGCGCCGGCGGGAAACACAACATTAGGGTCAAATATCTCCCCGATCGCGTGGTGGGTGGCCCACTCGGCGTGGTATTTCACCCAATCGGAATAATTCCACCACCAGTTAACTCCGGTGGACAGCAGGTTGCCCGCCGCGCCAGTGAGAATATAGACCGCCAGCACGCCCGCCGAACCCAGCAGCGGCTCGGCAAGCAGGCCCAGGTTCCACAGGCACCACATGTTCGTTACCAGGTGAAGAATGCCTACGTGCACAAACATGGCGCTGACAATGCGCCACCATTCGCCTTGCACCAGGACGTTGCCAGCCCTGTCCGCGCCCCAATGCATCAGTTGATCGGTGGTGGGCGTGCCCGCGCTGACTCCGTGCGTCACCATGACCAGAAAAACAGCGCAGTTGATGGCAACAAGAAAATAAGTGGCCGGGGCATACGACCACGATGGCCGCCTGCGGCGGACTGGCTGCGGCGCAGGGATATAAACGGCGCCTGGAGGAAGAATCTCCGGCTTACGGCCGTCGCCCCCAAGAACTTGTCTTAGTTCAGGAGGTGGAGGAGGAGGGGGATAACTTCCCATGACTTCACTCTAAAGCATTTTTGAGGACGCAGTGTGACTGTGCACACGATCGACAGGCACGAAAGGCACATTGCGAAGAATTGCCAACGCAGGCAATGAGCTACCAGGGCAAAACTTCGATGTAATCTGGAGTTTGGGTTTCGATCGTAGCGTCACGGCCGGGGGGCTGTGCCCTGATTACATCTGTGGACAAGCGGGACTCGAAAAGGAGCGAAACTGTGAGTGCGGAAAAGGGAATTCGGCGGGCGTTGTTGAGCGTTACGGACAAGACAGGGCTGGTGGAGTTTGCCCAGGCGCTGGCGAGCTTTGGTGTGGAACTGGTTTCGACTGGCGGAACGGCGCGGGCGCTGCGCGAGGCCGGCCTGGCCGTGAAGGACATCAGCGATCTGACCGGCTTTCCTGAGATGCTGGACGGCCGCGTGAAGACGCTGCACCCGCGCGTTCATGGAGGGCTGCTCTACATTCGCGGCAACAAGGAGCACGAGGCCGCCGTCGCTGCGCACGGCATCGAGCCCATCGACATGGTTGTGGTGAATCTGTACGCCTTTGAGAAGACTGCGGCGCAGCCCGGCGTGGCCTTCGGCCACCTGATCGAGAACATCGACATCGGCGGGCCGTCGATGGTGCGTTCGGCGGCCAAGAACTTTGAAGACGTGGCGATTGTGACGCGTGTTGCCGATTATCCCGATCTGATCCAAGAGTTAAAAGCTACCCACGGTAGCCTCAGCCGGGAGACGCGTTGGCGGCTGGCCAAACAGGCCTTCGCGACCACGGCAGCCTACGATACGGCGATTGCCAATACGCTGGACCAGATTGCCGAAGCTCCCGAGCCTTCAGCGTCTGCCGCAGCGCAGGCGCCCAGCCTGCCCGCGACACTGCGCATCAACTTTCCGCTGGCGCAGTCGCTGCGCTACGGCGAAAACCCACACCAGCGCGCCGCGCTCTATGCGGACGGCACGGGGCAGGGTATCGCCGGCGCACGCCAGCTCCAGGGCAAGGAACTTAGTTTCAACAACCTCGTCGATCTGGACGCCTGCTGGGAACTCGCGCAGGAGTTCGACGAGCCTGCCGCGATCATTGTCAAGCACACCAATCCCTGCGGAGCGGCTACGGGTGCAACGATTTTGGAGGCGTACCGAAAAGCGCTGGCTTGCGACCCGGTCTCGGCCTTTGGCGGAGTCATTGGCATCAACCGCGAGGTGAATGGGGATGCGGCGGCGGAGATTGCCAAGCTCTTCGTCGAGGCAATCGCAGCCCCGGCCTTCACGGCAGAGGCCCGGGAGCGCTTCGCCGCCAAGAAGAACCTGCGGCTGGTCGAGGTGCATTCGGCTCCGGCACGCCCGGTGGTCAAGCATGTTTCCGGCGGGTTGCTCTTGCAGGACGCGGATACCGGCCGGGTGAACGAATCCGAGCTAAAGGTGGTCACGTGGCGTCCGCCGACAGCCGAGGAACTGCGCAGCCTGCTCTTCGCATGGCGCGTTTGCAAGCACGTCAAGTCGAACGCCATCGTTTATGCCAGAGACGGCCAGACCGTTGGCGTCGGGGCGGGGCAGATGAGCCGCGTGGACGCAGCTCGCTTTGGAGCCATGAAAGCCGTGCTGCCGCTCAAGGGTTCGGTGGCCGCATCGGATGCGTTCTTTCCGTTTCCGGACGGACTGGAAGCGGTGGCCGCCGCAGGTTCAACCGCGGTCATCCAGCCGGGAGGGTCTGTGCGCGACGAGGAAGTAATCGCGGCCGCTGACAAGCTGGGCATGGCGATGGTCTTCACCGGGATACGGCATTTCAGGCATTGAGGTTTGAGGGGTGAACGTGTGACGCCTACCGCACAGCCTCCGGTCTCATCATCGAAAGGTCTGCGGGAAAGAGTTGCTGCGCTTGCGGGACAGATGGACTGGTTCCGGGGGCTGCGGGCGGCTACGGCTCTCTGCGCGCCCATGGTGCTGGGCGATCTGGCGGGCATTCCTAACCTGGGCTGGGCGGCGCTGGGCGGGTTTGAGGCCATCGTTGCCGATCGGGGCGGCCCTTATCGAACGCGACTGAGCAGCCTGGTTACGCTTTCTCTGGGCGGGGCGGTGGGGCTGTTCCTGGGGTCGCTGGCCGGGGGAAGCCTCAACTGGGCGCTGCCGGTCACCGTGCTTTGGTGCTTTCTGTGGAGCTATTTGGCGGTGCTGGGCCAGCCGTTCAGCTCGGCCGGGATTCTGGTGCAGGTGATATTCATCTGCGGCATCGGAGCGCCCACCTCGTCCTGGCATGAGGCGCTCAGCCATAGTTTGCTCTTGGTGGCGGGCGGCGCGTGGGCGGCTCTGCTGTCGCTGTTCTTGTGGCCGCTGGACGCGTATCGGCCGGCGAGGGCCGCGGTGAGCGCCTGCTACGAGGAACTGGCCTCGTTTCTGGGTTCCGTGGCCGAACTCGCCAGCCGCGCCGGGCAAGCGGACCGAAAGAAAGGCCCGGCTTTGTGGCATCGGCTGGCTCAGCACCACCAGTACCGCGTCCGCCGGGCAGTGGAGCAGGGTTGGGAGGCGGTCGCCGCGATCCGTGCCGAACACCAGTCAGAGACTGAGCAGGGCCACCATTTGGTGGTGCTGCTCGAGAATGCAGACCTACTCATTGCGCGGACCGTGGCGCTGGCCGAGCATTTCGAGGTCGAGGCCGCGACGGACGAAGGCTCACCGTGTTTTGACCGGAGCCTGTCCGGACTCGCCGACTTGCGTTCCGGCGAGCTTTGGGTGGCGTCGCTGTTGGTGCGCCGCCGCGGACAGACCGTGGCCCACGCCCGCGCCAAGCGCTCCGAGATGCAGCGGCTGCCCTATTACATGGAAGGCTGCCTGGGCCAGGGGGATGCGACCGGCCGCTTTCTGATCGCGCAGATCACCGAAGGAGCTTCTCTGGTGGAGACGGCAATAGAGAGCGCGTCTCTGCTGCGGCTGGGTCAAGGGCTCGATCTGGCGTTTGCCCGCCCAGCAGCCGCCTCCGCAGGGCACTTTGGGTATGTCTACGAGCGGCTCGGGCAGCTTCGGCAGGGTTGGGATATGGGCCGGGCGATGGACCAGTTGGCGGCCAACTTTACGGGCAAGTCGCTGATTCTGCGCCACGCAGCCAGGGTTGCCATAGTCTGCGGGCTGGACGTGGCGCTGATCCTGCTGCTGCATATCGATCACGGCTACTGGCTGCTGCTGACTTCGCTGATCGTGCTGCAACCGCATGTTTCAGGCACCATGCGGCGGGGGCTGGAGCGGATCGGCGGCACGGTCGGCGGCGGGATTCTGGCCGCGGTGCTGGCTGCCCTGCTCCACTCGCAACTGGCCACGGCGGCGGTGCTGTTTCCGTTGGCGTTGATGGCTTTAGCGATCATGCCGGTCAGCTACTCGGCTTTTGTTTTCTTCCTGACGCCGACGTTTGTGCTGGCCTGGCTGCCCTGGTCCGGCGACTGGCAACTGGCTCTTGTGCGCACCGCGAATACGATTGCCGGAGCGGCGATCTCACTGATGGCCATGGTTTTCCTCTTTCCCGCTTACGAGAGGGACCGAGCGCCGGAGTTTCTGCGCGCCAGTATCGGGGCAGATCGCCGCTACCTGGCGCAGTTGGCCGAAGCTTGGAGGGGCCGCTCACTCTCTTCAAGGCAACTGGCCAACGCCCGCCGCGCCACTGGCCTCGCGCATAACGATACGGAAGAATCCATGGAGCGGCTGCTTTCGGAAAGCTGGCCGCGGCGACGGCCTTTCGCGCAGTTTGTGGCTGCTTTTGTCACCTATTTGAGACGGTTTGCCCAGAGCGTGACCACCTTGGCCAGCCTGGACGGGGAGTGGGCCTGGAAGCAATCCGGCGCGGTGCAGAGCCGGCTGGAGCTGCTGGACCGGCGGCTCGAATGGCTTGAAGAACAGACTGGGGCAGGCGCTCAGGCTGCCGGGACTTCGTGGCCCGAGCCGGGTATTCTTGATCTGCAGGAAGCGATCCCGATCCGGAAACTCGATCAGGAACACCCCGGTGAGCGCCAACTCGAGCGCCTGGAGCGCCAGACAGAGGTTCTGCATCGGCAGTTGCAATCGCTACGCGAGCACGGCTGGCTGCCGGGTGGCAAGCAGAGCTGAAAAACCGCCTCGCCCAGGGTTTTTCCCAGCCAATCGCGCCCATAAAAGAGCAAAATGCTGCTTTGCGCAAAGACGCTGCGACAAATGACGGTTAAAATCGTCTGTACAGTAGGCAGAGTTGCTCCTACCGGCTGCCTGCGTTGCCTCTCGGGTCTCCGGAACGGTTTTTGCCGTCCCAGCATCCGAGAAGGCACGGAATCCCCTGGATGATGAAGATAAAACATTGCGCGTTCCCCTCTTCGCTGCTGTTTGCCGCCGCATCGCTCGTCCTGCTGCCAACGGCTTATGTATGCGGCCAGACCGAGCCGGGAGGTACACTCCCGGAAACCACAGCTACCCACAAGCTGCCTGCAAGCGGCGCGAGTCAGGTTGCGCCCGCGAGCGCCGCACAAATCGCGACGGCGCCGGACCGAGCTCAAGCTTACTTCCACCTGTCCCTGGCCAATAGCTACGAGGACGATGCTGCTACCTTGGGCCGCCCCGAGCTGGCGACGCAGGCAATCGAAGAGTACAAGCTGGCGTTGAACGCCGACCCGAGCTCCCCGCAGTTGAACGACGGGCTGGCCGATCTGTACCTCCGCACTGGACGGGTACACGAAGCCGAGGCCACGGCCCGAGGGCTTCTCAAGGGCTCGCCCGACGACATTGATGCGCATAAGCTGCTGGGAAAGATTTATCTGCGCCAGTTGAGCGACGCATCCAATGCCGTTTCCTCGTCGTCGCCCTCCGGTAATGTGCTGGACCTGGCCATCGCCGAGTTCGAGAAGATCGTCGTGTTGCAGCCGAAGAGCGTCGAGGACCGGATGGTGCTGGGCCAGCTCTACACCGTCAAGCACGAGGGAGCCAAGGCTGAAGAGGAGTTCAAAACTGCCCAGGCAATCGAACCGGATTCAGAGGAAGTGGTTCTGAATCTGGCCCGTCTCTATGGCGAAAGCGGCGACTTCGCTCATGCCGCCAAGGTGATCGAAGCGGTTCCAGTGTCTGACCGCAGCCCCAAGATGGAGTTTGCCTTGGCCGCGACATATGACCAATTGAAGCAGCCCAAGGATGCGATCGCCGCCTATCAGCGCGCGGCCGATATGGACCCCGGAGACGAGCGCACAATGGATGCGCTGGGCCAGGCGCTGCTGAACGACAACCAGCTCGACGAAGCGCTGAAACAGTTCAAGCAGCTTGCCGAGGCCGATCCCGAGGATACGGAGGCTCTGATTCACATTGGCGAGATTCAGCGCCGCCAGGGAAAGTATGAGGATGCGCTGGCCACCGTCCGCAAAGCGCGCAAGAAGGATCCCTCTTCGCTGGAGGCCGGGTACAACGAGGGGCTGCTGCTGGACCAGTTGGCCCGCTACGATGAGGCGGCGCAGGTTTTCGAGAAGATGGTGGACCTGACTTCCCATGCCAACGGAGCCTACACAGGCGAGGAGAAGAGCAACCGCAGCATCTTCCTTGAGCGGCTGGGTTCGGTGTATCACGAAGAGAACAAGACCGAGCAGGCAATCACCACCTTCCAGAAGATGATCGACATGGGAGGCGACCCAGCGCTGCGCGGATACCAGGGACAGGTGGACGCCTACCGCGATGCCCGGCAGTTCGATAAAGCGATCGAGGTTTCTCGCAAGGCCGTCGATGCCGACCCCAAGAACCGGGATTTCAAGCTGATGCTTGCCGCCGAACTGGCGGACCAGGGCAAGGCGGATGAGGGACTAGCGATGGCCCGGGCGCTGCTGGACAACAGCGATAAGGACCGCACGGTCTGGCTGGCGTTGGGGCAGATGGATATCCGGCTGCGGCGGTGGAAAGACGCCGAAGAAGCCTTCAACAAGGCCGGCGCCCTGACCACCAAGAAAGAGGACCGCACTTATCTGCTCTTCCTCAGGGGCGAGTGGGCCGAACGGCAAAAGCACTATGAGCCGGCGGAGCAGTTCTTCCGCGAAGCTCTGGACCTGGACCCGGCGAACGCCATGACCCTGAACTACCTGGGCTATATGCTGTGCGACAAGGGTACGCGGCTGACGGAGGCTCTGAAGCTGATTCGCAAGGCCGTGGAACTTGAGCCGATGAACGGCGCCTTCCTGGATTCGCTGGGATGGGCCTATTTCAAGCTGGGACAGTACGAGTTGGCCGAGGAAAACCTGCGTCAGGCCGTCGAACGCGACCAAACCGATCCGACGGTTCACGACCACCTGGGCGAGTTGTACGAGAAGACCGGCCGCATCCGTCTGGCCGCAGCGCAATGGGAATTGTCGCTTTCGGAGTACGCGAAGTCGGCCGCCGCCGATGTTGATCCGGGCGATGTGACCAAGGTGCAGCGCAAGCTGGAAGGCGCGCGCGTGAAGCTGGCCAAGCAGGATAGCGCCATCGGTCAGCCGAAGCCGGAGTAGTCTGGCCAGATGCGGGCCAACCGCGCCATTTCGCCACGACGGCAAAATTCATCGCGGACCGATGGTCGAGATTGGTGCGGGCCCACCGTTCGTTAGAAAAAAACGAAAGATGGGCCACCCATTTCTTAGGGAAGGTTAAGATTCCGAAAGACTTAGGGTAGGACAACCGGCCTGTGGTTCTCAGGAACCGCAGGCCAGATATCTGTTAACCGACTGCTCGTAGCACAGCGACGGTTCGAGGGTCCAATCCCACTGCGGATCTTGCAACTTGGAATTCTTTCCTTTGTTGGCAGCTTTTTGGCTATCCAGGGCCCATTTCAAGGCACTCTTCGCGTCACCATAGTTTTTGTCGATTTTGAGCGCGGTTTTAAGATTGGTGATCGCCAAATTCGACTGGCCTAACATGCCATAGGAAATGCCAATGGCCCAATAGGCAGTTGCGAAATCCGGCTTGATCAGAACAGCATTTTGTGCCTCTGCGATGCTTTCCTGATACTGGCCTGCTTGATAGGCCAATCGTGCTTTGGTGAGTGGGATACTTGCCTTCAGAGAAAGAAGATCTTGCACCGGCTTCACAACTTGGGCATCCTTGGCGATCTGAAGAAGGTCAGGTTCCATGGAGGCGGGTGGCGCACCCTAAGTCTCTCTGATTATCAACCTTCCTCGAATGTGGGTGCCCCATCCTTCGCCTTTTTTCTGGCGAAGGGTGGGACGCACAACAGCCGACACGCCTCTGCTTCCCGCCGTCGCCCCGTCCATTCCGATTCGATCTCCACCGCGCCAAGTTCGCCTGTCGCGTAGTGCCGGAAGCTGGACCATTGCCATTGCTCCGGCTTCTCGACCAGTCCGCGCTTAACTGGATTGCGATGCATGTAGCGAAGTTTCTCGACACGCTTCTCTTCTTTATGCACGTTGAAATCGTAATACCGCCGCTGCCAGAACTGTACCGCGCCGCGCTGCTTCAGCTGGCGCGACGTCTGCTGTTTCAGCACCTGGAGCGCGACCGACAACGACGACCGGCGCGGCTCCCCGACCAGCAGATGAACATGCTCCGGCATCAGAACATAGCCGGCCACCACGAAGCTGTACCGTATACGCACCTTCTCAAGCTCATGCTCGAAGACGCTGTAGGCTGTCGCGTTGTCCAACAAGGGCTGCCGGTGATAACAACTAAAGGTCAGAAAGTGAAAGACTCCGCACTGTTGATAACGGACAAGACCCTTCGTCATGACGAGAGAATTGTACTCCCGCTCCGATGGCCGAGATTGGTGGGAACCCACCCTTCGTTAGAAAAAAAACGAAGGATGGGGCACCCACTTTTGATGGAATGTTTAGGTTTTGAAAAACCTAGGGTGCGCCACCCGCCGGCCGAGCTTCTCTGTTGGGCGCAGACCGGCACAGCGCAGCACATCGAGAGAGTTCCTGCTGCTACAAACTGCTTCCAAGGCGAAAACATGACTCCTCCAAAATCCTCAGATTCGGTGGGTCCGGATGGCGCTCTATTTTGTTCCTTCGGCGGCGGAGGCGATGTAGAGATCGACGTTGCTTTGGTCGACCAGCGACGTGCCGGTATCTACAAACGCGGGGTAGGGCGCGAAGGAGTCCGCGCTGTAGTCCTTGGTGAGATCCTTGGGTGGATCGTGGTAGATCTCGTCCAGCATTCTCAGCCCGACGTAGGCCATGGTGAAGGGTTTTTGCGCGATGGTGGCGTCGATTGAGCCGGACTTGATGCCGTCGAGGGTATCCTGATTCACATCGAAGGCCAGCAGCTCGCGGCCGCCGCCGCCGCGCTTGATGGCATCGGCGACCACCTTGCCCGAGGAGGATTCCAGGCAGACGAAGGCGTCGATTCTCTGCGCGCCAGTCAGGGCCATGGACTCCTGCGTCCAGTCGAAGGCGTTGCGGGCATCGCCCTTGATGTCCACGACGGAGACGATGTGAATATCGGGCCGTGTGGCGAGAACTTCCTTGAAGCCCTTGAGCCGCTCGTCGATGTTGGGCTGGTCGCCGAGGGTAAAGAAGACCACGTTGCCCTTGCCGCCGAGCTTCTCGATGATGCGCTTGCCGCCCAGGCGTCCGGCCTCGAGGTTGTTGGTTCCGATGAAGTAAAGGCGCCGGCTGGCGGCGGCGTCGGAGTCGATGGTGATGACGGGAATTCCGGCGGCGATGGCGGCATCGATCTCTGGCTTGAGCACAGCGGCGTCGGCCACTGAGATCAGGATGCCCGCCGGTTTGGCGGCAATGGCGTTATGCAACTCCGTCAACTCGGCCTGAGCATCGTAGTTGTCTGGCCCTACCACCCTGGCGGTGACTTTGTATTGCGCCGCGGCCTTGTTGAAGCCGGCTGCCGCTGTCTGCCAGTAGGGCAGCTTAATGTTGGCCGCAACCAGGTAGAAGACTTCTTTGTTGGAGTGTCTTCCCTCGCATCCCGAGGTGAACGCAACTGCCAGCGCCAGCAGGGCCAACGCTGTTTTCTCGATCGCTTTCATGCTTGCCTCCGTCTTGAGACCTCAGGGAACCTTCGGGGCCGGCGCGAGGTCTCATTCCCGCTCAGTCCCATACGAAAAAATTGGCTGGATCGTACTCCCATGCGACTGGTCCTGTCCAATCCATGCCCTGCTGGGAAGGTTATAGCACTGTCCGATCGTATCCCTGGTGATTTACGGCACGTGATCGAGATTCGTTGAGCGCCGGCGTTGCGGATTGCGGTATAACCAGATGTGAACCAGAGAAAGCGGATCGAGAACGGACTCGGAAACCAAATTGCCTGCCAAACTGCCTTCAGAGATTGCCGCCGGGGGAGACGCGGACGGAGAGCTGACCCGGCGTGTCCATGCGGAACCGCCGCATCCCTATCGCACGGCCTTTGGCAGGGATGGCGCACGGATTCTTCATGCGCGGGCCTTTCGGCGGCTAGCCGGCAAAACCCAGGTGTTCACGCGTTTGCCCGGCGATCCCCCTGCCGACCACTTTCGCAGCCGGCTGACGCACACGCTTGAAGTGACCCAGATTGCGCGCACGGCGGCCGCGGCGCTGGGGCTGAATGTGGAACTGACCGAGGCGCTGGCGCTGGTACACGACATTGGCCACCCACCCTTTGGCCACACCGGGGAAAAGGCGCTCGACAACTGCTTGCGCGGCTTCTCGCTGGGCTTCGACCACAACCTTCATGCGCTGCGCATCGTCAGCTGGTTCGAGCAGCGCTACGCGGCTTTTCGGGGCTTGAACCTGACGCTGGGCGTGCGAGAGGGGATCGTCAAGCACTCTCGCGATTACGCGGCCGGTGAGCACCCGGAGCTGGCCGAATACTTTCTGGACCGGAGACCGCCGCTTGAGGCCCAGCTGATCGATCTGGCCGACGAGATCGCTTATTTGACGGCCGATCTGGACGACGGATTGGACTCCGGGATCCTCACGCTGGATCAGATACGCGAGGGCGTGAGCCTGTTTCGCCGCTTTCACGACGCTGTGTTGAGGGAGTATCCGGCAGCGGCGCTCAAGCTGACCGTGAACGAAGCGCTCAAGGGCGTTTTGAATGCGCTGGTCACCGATCTGTTGAATGAGACGCCGGTGCGCGTGGCTGCGATCGGGGCAACGATGCTGGCCGAGATTCGCCAGACGCCGGAGCGATTGGCTGCCCTGAGCCCGGAGATGGAGGCGGAGCGAGCCGCGGCCAAGGAGTTCCTTTACGCGAACCTGTACAACTCCGCCGGCCTGGAGGCGGCGCACACGCACGCCGTGGAGGTGGTGGAGGGGCTGTTCGGCGCGCTGGTAGCCGATCCGGGATTGCTGCCGGAGGAACACCGGATACAGGTTCGTAGCGAAGGACTGGCCCGCACCGCGGCGGACTACATCGCGGGGATGACGGACAACTATATTGAGGAGGTCTGGGGGCGGTGCGGCGGGTTGTGAGCGGATGGGGCGGTTGCTGGGGGAGCACTATGGCTCAAAACGACAATCTTGCCTTGGTTTTGTGGTAGGCTTTGCGATTCCCGGAGCGGGGATGGGGCAGCTGTGAGCACGGTCACTTGCAACCCCATTGACAGTGCTGGAAAGTAAGTGAAAAATGGCGGGTCGAGCAAATTCGAGCCGTTGGAAGCGGCGTACGGAGGGAAAGTGAGAAACGTGGGGAATTGGAAGGCTTTTGGTTTTGTGGTTTTGACGGGCGCGGGATTGCTGCTGACAGGCTGCAAGTCGTCGCCGGAGTTGACGGCGGCCGGCGCGCAGGCGCTGATCCAGGCAAAGTATGACCAGACCCCCGCTGTGGGCGCGAACATCGCAGTGGACGACCTGGGCATGAGAATGGGCGCGTCGGACAAGTATTGGAACCGGACGAAGATCTATCCCAACAAGTTTTGGGCCGACTTCGACCTGACCCCGGAAGGCAAAAAAGCTCTCAAGCTGCAAAATGGGGGCGATGTGATCCAGTGGCGCCCGCAAAGCGCCGAGGATAAGAGCTATTCGATCATCGTGGTGACGGTGGCCGCCAATCATCTAAAGGCCCGCGACGTGAAGGATTCGCAGGACGATGCGGGAGGCAAGGGCGCTTCTTTTACGGAGAGCGTGAACCTGGACGGGGTTCCCAATCCGTTGCAGGATATCGCCCACAACCCCGGCAACAAGCTGAGCAACAAGAGGCAGGCCGAGTTTGCGCTGGACGGCGGGGCTTGGAAGCTGGTCAGCATCCAGTAGATATATCTCGCAGTGCGGAAAATTCTTTGCGGGCGGGGCCGAATTCGTTGACCTCGCCCGAGATTCTTGCTATTGTTAGAAGGTTCCGCAAGAACGCCTCCATTCGTGTGTCCTAACGAGGAGGTTGTAAGGGCAGCCCGGCAGGCAATGAAGTGGCCGGAGCTGGTCCCAAGGCCAGATTAACCGGCCAGACATGTCCCCGAAGTTGCTCTCCTCTTGCGGAGGGCAGGGGCAAATCGCATCGGCGCCCGCGCGTTCTCCACCTTGGAGGGCTATGCGGGCCGGGACCGCGAAACGGAGTTGGCTTTGCCCGCGAAGAGCGGGAAAACGCCCGGCCACCGTCCCGGTTTTCGTCTGAGATGGAAAGAAGGCAGACGCGAAGCAGCAACGATAGGGCTTCCGTGCGCGCGCGCAACCTGGAAAGGTTTGCGCGCATCCGCGGCGGGAAGCCCCGCGGGTCTGCTTGCGGCTGATGAAGTTGGAAGTAGCAGGGTTTTTGAAGGGTAAGGAGTTTCAGTTTGCCTACATTCAATCAGTTGGTCCGCAAGGGGCGCACGGCCCCGCGGTACAAAACGGCGTCACCGGCCTTGCAGGCCTCGCCGCAGCGGCGCGGCGTTTGCACCCGCGTGTATACACAGACGCCCAAGAAGCCGAACTCGGCCCTGCGCAAGGTAGCCCGCGTGCGGCTGACCAATGGGATTGAGGTGACCACCTACATCCCAGGCATCGGCCACAATTTGCAGGAGCACTCGATTGTGCTGATTCGCGGCGGCCGCGTGAAGGATCTTCCCGGCGTTCGCTATCACGTGGTGCGGGGAACGCTGGATTCGGTGGGCGTGGCCAACCGCAAGCAGAGCCGTTCGAAGTATGGAGCCAAGCGCGCCAAGGGCGGCGCGGCGCCAGCGAAGGGCAAAAAGTAGGTTAGGGGTCAGAGATCAGGGATCAGGGGTCAGGGCGGCTCCGAATCTGACATCTGAACTCAGGAAGACACGGTTCCGGGACGGAATTCAGGACCCGGACTAGGGCAGTGAGGCGCGAGAGCGCAGGGGATTTCGAGGATTATGCCGAGAAAAGGGCACATTGCGAAGCGGGAAGTGGCGCCGGATCCAGTTTACGGGTCCACGCTGGTCACCAAGTTTGTGAACTCGATGATGTGGGGCGGCAAGAAATCGACGGCCCAGGGCATCTTCTATCAGTCGATGCGCAATCTCGAGGAAAAGGGCGGCGGAGACGATGCCCTGAAGCTCTTCAAGAAGGCTGTGGAGAACTGCAAGCCGCTGCTTGAGGTAAAGACGCGGCGCGTGGGCGGCGCGAACTATCAGGTGCCGATCGAAGTGAATCCTGACCGGCGCACGTCGCTGGCCATTCGCTGGCTGATCACCTACGGCCGCAACCGCGGCGAAAAGGGCATGATCGACAAGCTGAGCAACGAGCTGCTGGACGCGGCCAACGGGCGCGGCGCGGCGATGAAGAAGAAGGAAGACGTCCACCGCATGGCCGAGGCCAACAAGGCTTTTGCTCACTACCGCTGGTAGTTTGCGGGGACTAAGGGACTAGGGACTTAGGGACTCGATTGTCTGAGTGCTTAATCTGGGCAGAAAGCGCGCCCAGTGTGAATTGAGATCGAAAACGGCGGGCTGAATGGCCCGCAAGGAAGAAATGCCGTGCCACGCACTACACCGCTGAACCGCTGCCGGAATATCGGGATCATGGCGCACATCGACGCCGGGAAGACGACAGCGACAGAACGCATCCTGTTCTATACGGGCATCACGCACCGCATCGGCGAAGTGCATGAAGGCACGGCGACCATGGACTACATGGAGCAAGAGCAGGAGCGCGGCATCACGATCACATCGGCCGCCACGACCTGCACCTGGAAAGATATTCGCATCAACATTATCGATACGCCCGGCCACGTGGACTTTACCGCGGAAGTAGAGCGGAGCCTGCGCGTGCTGGACGGCGCTGTGGCGCTGTTCGACTCGGTCAGCGGCGTGCAGCCGCAGACGGAGACGGTGTGGCGGCAGGGCGACAAGTACAAGGTGCCGCGCATTTGCTTTGTGAACAAGATGGACAAGAACGGCGCGGATTTCGAGCACGTTCTGGAGACCATCCGCAAGCGGCTGGGCGCGCGCCCGGTTGCGTTGCAGATTCCCATCGGCGCCGAGGCCGGCTTCAAGGGCGTCGTGGACCTGATCGAGATGAATGCCATCGTGTGGCATGACGAAGAGATGGGCTCGCAGTACGACATCGAGCCGATTCCCGCCGATCTGCAAAAGAAGGCTGAGGCGTTTCGCCTTCAGTTGATCGAAGTCATCGCCGAGACCGACGATGTGCTGCTGGAAAAGTTTCTGGAAGGCGAGACGCCTACCATCGCCGAGTTGAAGGCCGGCATTCGCCAGGCGACTATCGATTTGAAGGTCTTCCCGGTATTGTGCGGAAGCGCCTTCAAGAACAAGGGCGTCCAGACGCTGCTCGACGCAGTTGTGGACTACCTGCCGAGCCCGCTCGACAAGCCCCCGGTGGAGGGTATCAATCCATCGCACCCATCCGAGATTGAGATCCGCAAGGCGGAAGACAGCGAACCGCTTGCTGCTTTGGCCTTCAAGATCATCAACGATCCGTTCGGCAAGCTCTGCTTCGTTCGCGTGTATTCGGGATCGCTCAAGACGGGCGATACGATTCTCAATCCACGCACCGGCAAGACAGATCGCGTGGGCCGGCTGGTGAAGATGCACGCCAACAAGCGCGAGGACGTTACCGAGATTTACGCCGGCGACATCTGCGCATGCGTGGGCCTGAAGGAGCTGAAGACCGGCGACACGCTGTCCGCTCCGCATCATCCAATTGCTCTGGGCGCTATCACCTTCCCGGAGACGGTGATCTCGGTGGCCATCGAGCCGAAGACCAAGGCCGATCAGGAAAAGATGGGCGTGGCGTTGTCGCGCCTGGCCGACGAAGATCCTACGTTCAAGGTACGGACCGACGACGAATCGGGCCAGACCATCATCAGCGGCATGGGCGAGTTGCACCTCGAGATTCTTGTGGACCGCATGAAGCGCGAGCACAAGGTCGAAGCCAACGTCGGCGAGCCGAAGGTGGCCTTCCGCGAGACGATTCGCAAGACGGCTGAAGCTGAGGGCAAGTACATCCGCCAGACGGGCGGCTCGGGCAACTACGGGCATTGCAAGCTGCGCATCGAGCCGAACGAGCCGGGCAAGGGCTACGAGTTTATCAATGCAATCAAGGCCGGATCGGTTCCGAAGGAATACATCAAGCCGATCGATCAGGGCGTGCAGGGAGCCATCGAGCTGGGTATTCTGGCCGGCTACCCGCTGGTGGACATCAAGGTGACCCTGTTCGACGGCAGCTACCACGAAGTGGACTCGAACGAAATGGCGTTCAAATTCGCCGGATCGATCGCCTTCAAGGAAGCCGCGCGCAAGGCCAGCCCGGTGCTGCTGGAGCCGGTGATGGCGGTCGAGGTCACAGTCCCCGAAGAGCATATGGGAACGATCATCGGAGACATCAACTCGCGGCGCGGACGGATCGAGGGCATGGAGCACGCGGCCGGTTCGCAGGTGATCAAGGCGATCGTACCGCTGAAGGAAATGTTTGGTTATGTGAACGACATTCGCTCGTCCACGCAGGGCAGGGCTTCGTATTCGATGCAGTTCGCGCGCTACGAAGAGGCTCCGCGCATGATCGCCGATGAGATCATCGGCAGGTCGCAGGGTAAGTGAAGCAAGTGGACAGTGAACAGTGAACAGCAACTGACCACTGACCACTGAGAACAAGAGTTTTGGGGCTGGAGCCGGATGGCCGGCGCCCCTGGTTGAAACGGGAAGTACAGCTACGAAAGGGATGCAGGGACTTTTATGGCGAAGGAAAAGTTTGACCGGTCGAAGCCGCACGTGAACGT
>Ga0181516_10000748_pt1 | contig 27442 bp, 29 predicted proteins | sample PEATcosm2014_Bin_25_FD_121104 | JGI IMG/M metagenome (GOLD analysis project Ga0181516, IMG submission 121104) | Peatland microbial communities from MTU Mesocosm Facility, Houghton, MI, USA - PEATcosm2014_Bin01_10_metaG | ecosystem: Environmental > Terrestrial > Soil > Wetlands > Peat | place... | reverse complement strand
CGGCGAAATGGCGCGCATTGATCTTGTCCGCCAGCCCCGCCAGTGTGGGCATGAGCGCGCGCCCCAGGTCCGTCAGCCTCAACGTCAAGGTCCGGCGATCCGAGAGGGATTTTTCGCGACGGATTAACCCCTTAGCTTCAAGCCTCACCGCCAGCCTCGAGACATAGCCGCGGCTCAAGCCCAGCCGCAGGGCCAGACGGCTCGGCATCGCACCATTCACGTGCTCATGCAGCTTACGCAGCACCACCGATTCGGCAGCCGTGACGCCGACGTCCCGCGTCCGGAGGCGAAGCTCGTGGAATACCCGCCAGCCGACGTAATGCAACCAATAGGTCAGGTGTAACTCGACGGGGCTGATCGGGTGGGGCGGGCGTTGCATGGCGGAGCTCCGAAGTGTTCGTCGTCATGGCAACCATATTTTCAACAGAGCACCTCGTTGCACAGGCTGCTAAGGCGGGTCTTTCTCCAAATTAGTGAGGCTGCAGCCCTCAGGGGTCGGGGCGCGGATCGCTGGCAACCTGCGGCTCCGGAAAGTCCAGCAGGCCACGCTGATAAACCTCGCGTACTTCGGCGATGGCCACGCGCGCCTCCGTGTACAGCAGGGCGCGGTGCTCGAACAGCGCCGGTGGGATATTCAGCGGCACCGCTACGGCCTTGGCCACCGGTGCACCGCTCGAGGAAGAGTTCGGCAGCCTCTCCCACCCTTCCGGTAGTGGTGACCACAGGTGTTGCACGGCCAACGTCTCGCGGTGAGGCTTGAGCGGGAGCACGACTTTACCGAAGGGGGTCTGCGTCTCATCGAGCAGCCGATTCATTTCGGGCGTCAATCGGGACGGCACATACCAGTTCTCGGCCACCGACAACACGTGAGCGCCGCAGGTAAGCTCGACGCGCCGATAACGCACGGGATCCGCAGGGGATACCTGCAGATCCGATCGCACTTCGGCACTCGCCGGTGCCGCGACCGCATCGATCCGATGGGCCACAATCTGTGGTGGATCGGCCAGCTCATGCTCGCGACACCAGTGTTCAAGTGTGAGCGTCGCGCTCGAGCTCGACAGAATCTCGGCATTGAGCGACTCAATGAGCGCCAGCGCTTCCAGTCGAGCCATCGGTGTGTCCGTCCAGGTAGCGGCGCTGCTCACGGTCGATAGTGCGCAGGCAATCAGGGCTGTCGTCGCGATCAGGACGGCGGTCACTTTCGGCACGGGATCGCCCTCGTCGAGTTATGCGATTACCGTATCACCGCCAGGGCCTGTCGCACGAGCAGCGCGGCGAGTGTCAGCATGGTCAGGCCCACCAGCGAATCGAGAATGCGCCAGGCGCGCGGACGGGCGAACAACGGTGCGAGCAGCCGTGCGCCGTAACCCAGCGAAGTGAACCATACGCCGCTCGCGGCGGCGGCTCCGCCTACAAACCAGGCGCGAGCATCGGCCGGCTGGCGGGCGCCGATCGTGCCCATGAGCAACACGGTGTCCAGGTAGACATGGGGATTGAGCAGGGTGAAGCCGGCGGCTTGCGCCATGGCGAGACGTAGCGACAACGGTTGCCCGTCGGCGCCGGCGTACCGCGTCTGCGGGTGCAGCGCGCGGATTAGCGCCAAGAGGCCATACCAGAGCAGGAACGCAGTGCCGAGCATGGTCAGCAGCGACGTCAATCTCGGCGCGCTGCCCACAACCGCCCCGAGCCCGATCACACCGGCGGCGATCAGAAGCAGGTCCGCCAGCGCGCAGAAGCTGACGATGGCACCGACATGCTGGCGGCGGATGCCCTGGCGCAGCACAAACGCATTTTGCGCCCCAATCGCAACAATGAGAGTGGCGCTCAGCAGAAGGCCGGTGATGAAGGCGGAACCTGGCATTGACACACTGTGATGGCCGGAGCGCCTTTAATGAAGTTAAACTTCCTGTGCGTTGTTTAGCGTGCCTTAAGCAGGAGGAACGCCATCATGCTGGACTATGCGGGCCTGAGTGCCATCGCCGCCGTGGTTCGCGAGGGCTCCTTCGAGCGGGCGGCGCGTGCCCTGAAGGTGACGCCCTCGGCGATCTCGCAGCGAGTGAAGGGGCTGGAGGAGCGACTCGGCAGCGTCCTGATCGTCCGCGGTCAGCCCTGCACGGCCACGGCCACCGGGCGCCTGCTCTGCCGGCACGTCGAGCAGGTAGGACTGCTCGAGGCGGACCTGCGCGACGCGTTGCCGAAGTTATCGCAGACGGGCGCGCCGAACGCAGCGGACTCGCGTGCCAGGCTGCGCATTGCGGTCAATGCCGACAGTCTCGGTACCTGGTTCATCAGTGCGATGGACGAATTTCTGCGCACGGCGCCTGCACTGCTGGATGTGGTCCTCGATGATGAGGAGCACACCGTTGAGTGGCTACGCTCGGGTACCGTGCTTGCCGCCGTCAGCGCCAACGCCAGGGCCGTGCAGGGTTGCAACAGCGTGCCGCTGGGACGGTTGAACTACCTTGCCGTCGCGACTCCCGGCTATATGCGGCGGTATTTCCCGAAGGGTGTCGATGCCCGCTCATTGGCCTCGGCGCCGATTCTGCGATTCAACCGCAAGGACGGGCTGCAGGCACAATGGATCCGCCAGCTGTGTCGGCGCGCGTTCGATGTGCCGACTCACTGGGTCCCATCGACACAGGCCTTCGTCGATGCCGCACTTGCCGGCATCGGGTGGGCCATGAATCCGCGTTCGCTGGTGCAGGAGCATCTGCGCGCCGGCACGCTCGTGGAACTCGTGCCGGGGCGCGAGCTGGCCGTGCCACTGTATTGGCAGGTCTCACGTCTGGCCGTGCCGATACTCCGGCAGCTCACCCAGGCGGTGCTGGTCAGTGCGCGGGCGGCGCTTGATTCAAAGAGCTTCCACAAAGCGCGCTAGTCCCGCGAGGCAGTCGATCCAGCCGCACTCGTGTCGCGTCCGCGCCGCCGGGTTGGCGATGCGCTCATGCGTCACGATGACCTCGGTGGCGGAATCGCGCGGTATGAAGGTGACGCTGACCCGCTCGATGCCGGCTTCCGGGATTTCGAGGTGCCAGGTATAGATCAGCCTGCTCGGTGGCTCGATCACTTCAAATTCGCCGGCGATCCACAGCGTGGAACCATCCGGCATGCGATTGGCAATGCGGTAGCTTCCTCCCACGCGCAGATCGATTTCTGCGGCCGTGCAGGTCACGCCCGCAGGTCCCCACCAGCGCTGTAGCTGTTGCGGGTCTGTCCAAGCCGCGAATAGCGCCTCGGGCCGCGCGCGAATGGTTCTTCGGACGACAAGCGCGGCGGTATAAGAGTCTTTGGAGCTATCGCTCATGGTGTTCCCTCCGATTCGGCGTGCCGTGCCAGTGCGTCGAGCGTCTGGGTCCAGAACACCCGTTGCTCGACAAGCCATTGTTCGACTTCGCGTAACGGCTCGGGCCGGAGCGCGCAACGATGGACGCGGCCGTCGATGGTCCGCGAGATCAGTCGCGCCTTTTCGAGCACGCGCAGATGCTTTGAGACCGCGACGCGCGTCATGTCGAAGGGTTTAGCCAGATCCCCGACCATCGCAGGACCTGATGACAATCGAGCCAGCAGCCTCCGGCGCGTCCGGTGCGATAGCGCATGCAGGATCCGATCCAGGCGCCTCTCGTCGGCCACGAAACCTCCCCGCTTGCTTCAGCGGATGCTCTTGCAATAGGAAACCATTTGGTATCATATTGCAAGTGCCTGACAACGACGCAGATAGGGGGAGCGATCGAATGCAACATCAATACGTTTCTATGCTCACGTCTCGACGCAAGCTACTGACGGTCGGCGTCGCGGTGTCAGGCGCACTCGCACTGCGGCTCGCGCAGGCTGACACGACGGGTGCGAACGCGAGCGGCATCTCGCACACCGCCTACGCCATCCATCAGGAGCCCGATTTTGCAGCTTCGGCTGCGCGCATATACGCTGCGTTGCTCGATCCGCGCCAATTCGACCGCATCGTGGCACTCAGCGGTGTCATGCAAGCCATGCATCTGCAGAGCGCCTCGAGCCGCATCGATCCGCGCGTCGGTGGCGCGTTTGCGCTCTTCGGCGGCTACATTACCGGCCGACAGTTGGAACTGGTACGCAACCGGCGGATCGTGCAGGCATGGCGTGCGGCAAGCTGGCCCGAAGGGATCCATTCGGTGGCGCGGTTCGAGCTGCAGGCGCACGACGCGAGTTGCAGAATCGTGTTCGATCACACGGGGATCCCCGGCGACGAGGCCGAGTCGCTAGCCAAGGGCTGGCAAAGTCACTACTGGGAGCCGCTTCGACAGCTGTTGGCCGCCTGAGGATGCAAGACGATGAGTGCGGACATGACGATAAGAACGCTACGGCGCGAAGACTTCGCAGAGTGGCAGCAGCTCTGGGACGGCTATAACGCCTTCTACGGGCGCTCCGGGCCCACGGCACTGCCGGCCGAGGTCACGCAGACGACCTGGTCAAGGTTTTTCGATGTCTATGAGCCCATGCATGCGCTGGTGGCAGAATCTGGCGGGGGTCTGTTGGGGCTGACGCACTTTCTCTACCATCGCAGCACGATCGCTTTGGGACCGGTGTGCTATCTGCAGGATCTGTTCACGGTCGAGGCCGCGCGCGGTCGCGGTGTGGGGCGCGCGCTGATCGAGGCGGTTTACGAACGCGCCCTGGCCGCCGGCTCCTCACGGGTCTATTGGCAGACGCACGAGACCAATAAAACGGCGATGCGCCTCTACGACCGCATCGCGGAGAAGTCAGGCTTCCTGGTTTACCGGCACCTGTTCAGCTGAGCGCGCCAGTTCCTGCACGAACAGATCGAGCAGGGCCGGCCAGCCGCCATCGACCTGGTCTCGCATTTTCTCGCCGCCTTCGGCCATGCGCTCGAAATCGCGGTGCTCGAGTTCGACGCGCGTGCTGCCGCCGCTTTCGGCGATGAAGCGCACCTCGACCTCGGAGGCAAATTCGGCGCGCGCGTCCGAGGCCCAGGAAGCGTTGATTTCCCAACTGACCACGAAGCGCTCGGCGGGCTGCCAGACGCGCACATGCCCTACGACCCCCTCGGCGCCGTCCTCACCGATGGCATACCAGCGGCCGCCAACAAAGGGCTCGATGATGGAGGTGCGGATCGGTGCGCTGCCGGTACTGTGGTTCTTCGGCCACCAGCGGTCGATGCCCAGCGTGAAGACCTCGAAGGCTCTGGCAGGGGATGCCTGCACGGTGACGGTTTTGCGTACCGGCGCAATGCTGATCTTGCGATTCATGTTTTCTTCCTTGGGCGAATCGGTGGAAATGGAGCAGCCTCAACTTCCCGTTTGAACGCTTCGAGCGCGTCGTCCCAGAAGCGGTCGAGCCAGCGGCGCAGTTCGCCGAGACCGTCAGGATCGATGTAGTAGACGCGGCGTGCGCCTTCGGAGCGATCGGTGACGAGACCGGCCAGCCGCAGCGCCTTGAGGTGCTGCGATACCGCCGGACGGCTGACCGGAAGGCCGGCCGCGAGTTCGCCGACCGATGCGGGAGCTCGGCGCAGCCGCTCGAACACGGCGCGGCGCGTGGGATCGGCGAGCGCGGTCAGTGCCAGTGCGTAAGTCATGACTTACGGTAAGCCGGTACTTACCCAGTGTCAATTATCCCGTGGAATTGACGCTGTCTCCAATTTATTGGAAAGTATTTCCACCATGAGAGAGTCGGCTGCGACCGCCGCGTCGCCGCACATCGCTGGGGACATCAACGCACGCATCGCGCGGCAGGTGCGGATGCGGCGCACAGCGCTCGGGCTCTCGCTCGATGCGCTCGCCGCCAACTGCAGCGTCAGCCGCTCGATGATTTCGCTGATCGAACGCGGCGAGAGCAGCCCCACGGCCGTGGTGCTGGAGAAAATCGCCACCGGTCTCGGGCTGCCGCTGGCCGCACTGTTCGCGGATCCGGCCGCGCCCGTCGATCCGGTGGCGCGCGCGGCCGACCGCGTGTCGTGGCGCGACCCGCAATCCGGATACCTGCGACGCAATATCTCGCCCTCAAACTTTCCCTCACCGCTGCAGATCGTCGAGGTGGAACTGCCCGCGGGCGCCCGCGTGGCCTACGAGACCGGCGCACGCCAGGTCGGGATTCATCAGCAGGTCTGGGTTCGCCAGGGCAGCCTCGAGCTGACGCTCGGCCGACGCACCTGGCGCCTCGGCGAGGGCGACTGCCTGGCCATGCAGCTCAATGAGCCAACCATTTTCCGCAATCGCACGCGCAAGCCCGTGCGCTATATCGTCGTGCTGGCGAGCCTGCCATGACCGATACGACCATGACCGACATCGTTCGGATCGAAAGCCTGGAGTCGCTGGGGCAAGCGCAGATCGCGGCGCTCAGCGAGGTGCTGATCGATTGCGTCGAAGGCGGCGCTTCGGTCAGTTTCATGCTGCCGATGACCCGCGCCAAGGCTACGGCGTTCTGGCAGCGCACGGCCGAGAGCCTGGCGCGCGGGGAGCTGCGCGTGCTGGTGGCCATCGACGCCGCCGGCACCATCGTCGGAACCGTGCAGGTGCTGCTCGACCAGCCGGAGAATCAGCCGCATCGGGGCGCGATCGCCAAAATGCTGGTGCATCGGCGCGCGCGGCGCCAGGGCGCAGGTGCCGCCCTGCTCCGGGAGGCTGAGCGGCTCGCGTATTCGCTGGGCAAGACATTGCTGGTGCTGGATACGGCCAGCGGCGATGCGGAACGTCTCTACGCGCGCGAGGGCTGGCAGTACAGTGGCGAGATTCCCGATTACGCGCTGTGGCCTGGCGGCGGCCCCTGCGCCACGAAGATCTTCTACAAGTTTCTGCGCGACTAGACTGACGCGTCTAGGCTGGCGTGCCTGGACGCGCGGTGTCTTCGGGCGTCAGCAGGGAACGGAACAGTCGCGCCGCGGTGAAGGTCAGCGCGGCGGCGGCCGCCGCCAGCGCTGCGTGCAATCCCCAGAACTCGGTGCCCGGCAGGCGCTCGACCAGGCCGCCAAGCCAGCCGACCAGGTTATTGGTGGCAAACAGGTGCAGGAAATACACGCCGACCATCAACCCCGCGATTGATTTGGGAGAGGCGCGTGCGAACAGCGCCAGACCCACGGGCAGGACATTGGCGAAGCCGATGCTGTTCATCGCCTCAAATCCGAGCACCCAGCCCACGCCCGCTTTCCGGCCGCCGGCAGAAATCGCCGCGGCGGCCACCAGCGACAATTGACCGGCGACGCAGAAGACGAAGCCGATGGCGATTTTGTTGATCTCGCTCGGCTCCTTGAAGAATTTCGACCACCAGCGCCAGAAAGCCATGACGGCCAGCAACCCCAGGATGCTGACCGTCGCATCGACCGTGATCAGCCAGGTCGTCAGCATCTGGTGCCCGAAGAACACCAGGTCGACGTGATCCGGTACCCATAGCATGTACGCGTTGAAGATCTGTTGGTTGCCGACGGTGCCGATCGTGAGCACGGGCAGCAGCAGGACCAGCACCAGGACCACGCGCCATTCCCTGGCGGTCAGCCGGACTTTGACTTTCGCTTTCGGGTCCGCGGATGGACTATCCGCCGGCAGCCAGCGGCGGCCCGTGCGGTAGATCGCGAGCCCGATCAGCATGCCGATGCCGGCAGCGCCAAAACCGTAGTGCCAGCCGTAGAGCTCGCCCAGTGTTCCGGTCACGAGCGGGGCGACGATCACCGAACCGCTGATGAAGAGGTAGTAAATCTGGTAAGCATCCGCGCGGCGCAAATCGCTGGGTGCATACAGCGCGCCGATCTGGCTGGCGAGATTGCCCTTGAAGCAGCCCACGCCGATCAGCAGGCACAGCAACGCAATCAGGAATGACACATCGAAGGCCATAAAGAAGTGGCCCGTGGCCATCAGCAGCGCTCCGAGCGTCACGGTGCGCGTCCGGCCGAGCCAGCGATCGGCCAGCAATCCGCCGCCCAGCGGCGTTAGATACACAAGGCCGGTGTACAAGCCGAAGATGGCCGAGGCCAGTGCCACGGTCGTGAGCGCGTGACCGTAGGTGTGTTCGAGCAAGGCGCGAAATCCGCCGAAGCCCGCGATGTGCTCGATGTGGCCCGGCAGCAGCAGCTGCCTGGTCATGTAGAGCACCAGCAGGGTCTGCATGCCGTAGTAGGAAAAGCGCTCCCACGCCTCGGTGAAGGCGAGATAGGCGAGCCCGATCGGGTGGCCGAGGAAGGCTTTGTCGCGCCGGCTGTCGGCCCCGGATGTCAGTGGCGCGCTGCTCACGCGTCCGCGCGATGCCGCATTTTCTCAGCGGGGCATGCGATAATTCATTCTCGAAATGTATCAGCTATACATAGCGAACAAGAACTATTCCTCCTGGTCGTTGCGTCCGTGGGTGCTGATGACGGCACTGCGGATCGCATTCCAGGAACACCTGCTGCGGTTCGGAGATACGGCGCGCTGGGCGAGCTATCGATCGATAGCGCCGGCCGGCAAGGTGCCCTGCCTGGTGGATGGCGATATCACGGTTTGGGATACGCTCGCCATCGTCGAGTACCTGGCGGAACGTCACCCCGGGGTGTGGCCGGCCGATGGGACAGCGCGCGCCTGGGCGCGCTGCGCGGCCGCGGAAATGCATTCCGGCTTTTCGGAACTGCGCAATCGTTGCTCGATGACCTGCGGCGTGCGCGTGCGACTCAACGAGCATCCGCCCTCGCTCGACAACGACCTCGTGCGACTCGATGAGCTGTGGCAGCAGGGATTGAACCGCTTCGGCGGCCCGTTTCTTGCGGGCCCTGCCTTTACTGCCGTCGACGCCTTCTTCGCACCGGTAGCGTTTCGAGTGCAGACCTATGGACTGTCACTCGATGCCGTGTCGTCGGCCTACCTCGCGCGGCTGCTGGCGCTGCCCGCCATGCAGCAGTGGTATGCGCAGGCGCTCGAGGAAACGTTTCGCGATACGCCGCACGAGGAGGAAATGTTGCGAATCGGCCGGGTGCTCGAGGACTACCGCGCGACGACCGCGCTCAGCTCTTCTCGCGCGTGAGACTGGCGATGAAGACCGGCGCCCAGGTCCTGCCGCCATCGTCCGAGTAGGACTCTTCGAAATGATGCGCATTCGGTGTTATATCCGACCACACCGCGCGAATCAGCAGGGTCCTGCCAGCGCGCGTGTCCTGCGCAAACAACTCCCCGCGTCCGTTCCTGAACTCGCCGATCAGCGGCGAGGTCACGACCCCGTTCTGGCTGTCGACGAAGTCCTGGCTCCACTGGTGAGCCTGGGGGTTGTACGTAAACAGCGTCATCCCTTCCCAGTGTCCATTGGGGCCGTCGGCCTCGATTTCCTCCAGCCAGGCGCGGCCGTCCCAGACTTTGCGCACTGACACGGTGCCATTCATTTCCATGGAATGCGTACCGCCCGACAGCGGATCGAGAACGCGGCGGATGTGCGTGCGCCATACACCGAGATTGAAATCGAAGTCGTGCTGACCGTCGCGCACGGCCGCGGGCGCAGCGGGCGCAGCGGGCGCAGCGGGCGCAGCGGGCGTGGACGATGTCGCGGCAGTGTCTGCCGCGCAGGCGCGATGCGGGCAGGCGATGGTGCCGGGCCCGCCGAATATCATCAGCACGATCAATTTCTGCGTCGCCGTCATGTCATCCTCCAACCAGCCCCAGGTGGCCGCGATTATTCAGCCGCGCAAACTGGCGGTTAAGAGCCACTTTGGGGAAAAATAGCTGGGCCAGCATGGACACCCTGTTCGAAATCAAACTGGATGCGGCGGCCAAGGGCTCGCGACAGGCGTCCGAGTCGCTCTATCGCCAGCTCAAAGCGGCGATTCTCGATGGTCGGCTGTCAGCGGGTTCGAAGTTGCCCGTGCCCCGCATGTCCTCGCGATTCCTGGGGGTGTCGCGCAATACGGCCGCCGCGGTCTACGAGCGCCTGGCCAGCGAGGGTCACGTGGTCACGCGGCGCGGGTCAGGCACCTACGTCGCGGATGCCGCTCGTGCCGCTCGCGCGAGGCGGGCGCGCGGTGCCGGACGCGCCGCGCAGAAACCAGTGGCGCGCGGTGCCGATCAACGCCTGAACCCCTTCTGGCTGCGGCCGGACGTCACCGCGGCCATGGACTTCTGGCGCGACGAAGATTCATCATCGCGCGTGCGCGCCACGGTTGCGCCGATTGATTTCCGGCCCTCACTGATCGACTCGCGGCTGTTTCCCTTCGACCTTTTTCGCCAGGTCAGCGTCAAACAACTTCGGAAGCTCGAGAGCCGGCCTGCCCGTTACCAAAGCGCGCAGGGCAACCAGGGCCACTACCCGCTGCGTGCCGCCATCACGCGCCACATCGCGCTCACGCGCGCGGTGGTGTGCGAACCCGATGACGTGCTGGTCACCTCGGGCGCGCAGCAGGCCTTCGATCTGCTGGCGCGCGTGCTGGTAACGCCGAACGACACCGTGGTGGTCATCGAAGATCCGGGCTATCCGCCGATGCGCGTGGCCTTCTCCGCAGCGGGCGCGCGGGTGGTGCCCGTGGCGGTGGACGCTGAGGGACTGATCGTCGATCAACTGCCGGACGATGTCCGCATCATCTGCGTCTGCCCCTCACACCAATTTCCGCTGGGCGTGACGATGTCGGCACGGCGACGCCAGGCACTGGTGGCCTTCGCGCGGCGCCGCGGCGCGGTGATCATCGAAGATGACTACGACGGCGAGTTTCGCTACGAGGGCAGCCCGCTGGAAGCCCTGCGGACGGCCGATGCCGAAGATGTCGTCTGCTACGTCGGCACGTTCTCCAAGTGCATGCTGCCGGCGCTGCGTCTCGGCTTCATCGTTGCGCCAGGCTGGGCGCTGCGCAGCCTGATATCGGCCAAGAACTGCATGGACTGGCACTGCCCGACGCCCGTGCAGATGGGTGTGGCGCGGTTCATTGCCGATGGCCACCTGGAGCGGCACGTGCTCCGGATGCGACGCCTATATAAGGAGCGCCGCGAGTTGATTCTGAACCTTCTCACGGCCGACTTGAGCCAGTGGCTGACTCCCATCCCCTCCTGCTACGGCCTGCATGTGGCAGCGGAGGCTCGCAGCAGGCTCGATATGGACCGGGTTTCGGAGACGCTGCTGAGGGAACAGGTCAAGGTTCACGCCCTCAGCCGCTACTATCTGGGAGCGCCCGCAAAGGCGGGATTGATATTCGGCTATGGCGCCGTCGATCCGGCGCAGATCCGGCAGGGGTTCAGCGCGCTGCGGCGCGCGCTGTCGCGCCGATAATAAGAAAGCCCCGCGTCGCAGGCACGGCCGCGTTAGTCTTACCGAATGATTGCATTCAGGGGACTGCTCGCCCGCATCGCCGCCGCCGCATGCCTGCTCTGCGCCGCCCGCGCCTACCCGGCGGATACGACGCTGTTGATTCACGGTCATATCTACACGGCCGATCCGGCACGCCCGTGGGCGCAGGCGCTGGCACTGCGCGGCGCGCGCATCGAAGCCGTCGGCAGCGACCGGGAAGTGCTGGCACATCGGCAACCGCACGCGCACCTGATTGATTTGAAGGGGCGCACGGTCGTCCCGGGCCTGATCGACTCGCACACGCACATGCTGTTTGCCGCGATGGAAATCCACGGCTTCAATCTTTCCAATCCCGACCACAGCATCACGCCGGACCACCCCGATGAACTGACCGCCGCGATCAGGACCTTTGCGGCAGCCCATGCCGACGAGCGGCTCCTGATTGGTCGCGCCGATTTCAACACCGCGCCGCCGGCGATCCCGGGCCGGGCGCTGCTCGATGCCGCGGTGAGCGATCGGCCCCTGATCATCCACGACATGACCGAGCACGCGCTGTGGGTGAATACCCGGGCACTGGAGCTGGCGGGCATCACCGACGAGCCGGTCGCCAACGCCGAGGAGGAGCGCGGCATCATCCGCGATGCCAGCGGCCACCCGGGCGGGCTGCTGCTCGAGGCGGGACAGGAAGTCATGGAACGCGCGGTGCTGGCGCAGTACTCAACCGAAGAGAAACTCGCGATGCTGCGCGCCGCCGCGCAATACCTGAACCGGCTCGGCATCACCAGCGTCGTCAATGCCACGGGCGACCTGAAGGAAATCGAGCTGTATGCCGCGCTGCGCGATCGGGGCCAGCTGACGGTTCGCACGCGCACGGCCTTTGGTGCCGTGGCCGTACCGCACAGGCTCACGCCGCAATTCCTGGCCGATCTGGACGCGGCGCGCAGTCGCTATCACGACGAGTGGGTGTCGGCGAACCTCGTGAAATTCTTTGCCGACGGCAGCAGCGGGTTCATCCCGCCGCTGGTCTACACGCCGGCCGACTACCGCGCGCTGGTACTGGAACTCGACCGCCGCGGCTACCAGCTCATGACGCACGCCGAGCGCGGGGATTCGGTTCACATGGTGCTGGACGCGTATGAGAACGCGATCCGCACCAATGGACCGCGCGATCGGCGGCTGCGCATCGAGCACAATTTTCTCGTCACCGATGGTGACCTGCCGCGTTATGCGCAGTTGCAGGTGATCGCGAGCGCTCAGCCGCTGTTCTGCTGCTCGGAGATCGGCACCGGCTACGATCCTGCGGATCCGACGCCGGCGGATCGCTGGCACTCGCTGCTGGGCAGCGGCGCCGTGGTCGTGTTCGGCAGCGACTGGCCTTGCGCCTGGCCGCCGGATCCCTTCGTCAACGTGCAGCAGGCCGTCACGCGCCAAATCTGGCAGTCAGCCGATACCGCCAACATCGCGGGCCTGCCCGTGGACGGCGCGCACCAGGGCGGTTCGGTCCCCACCGGCAAGATCTATGTACCCGGGGAGCGGATTACGGTGCGCGAAGCGATCGATGCCTACACCCGCAGCGCCGCCTACGCGGCCTTCAGCGAGGATCATGTCGGAACGCTGATCCCCGGCAAGGATGCGGATCTGGTCGTACTGTCGCAGGATGTGTTCTCGGTCGATGCCCTCGACATTTCCAACACACGCGCGCTGCTGACCATGGTGGGCGGAAAAGTGGTGTTCGAAGCACCCTGAGCCTCATGCTCAAGTACATTGCCGTCGCCCTGCTGGCGCTGATCCTGATTGCGGTGGCGGCGGTCTGGCTTTTGCTGCGCGCCTCGCTACCGCAGCTGGACGGCCTCGTGCACGCGCAGAATCTGACCGGACCGGTCACCATCGAGCGCGACATCCGGGGCGTACCGACCATCACGGCATCCAGCCGTACCGATCTCGCCTACGCCACCGGCTTCCTGCACGCGCAGGACCGATTCTTCCAGATGGACCTGTCGCGGCGCCTGGCAGCCGGGGAGCTGTCGGAGCTGTTCGGGAAGATGGCGCTCGAGCAGGACGAGAGAGCGCGGCTGTTTGGATTCCGGCACGTCGCGCAAGCCGTCGTGCAACAGGCACCGGCCGATGTGCGCGCCTTCCTCGAAGCCTATACCCGCGGCGTCAATGCGGGCCTGGCCGCCCTGCGTGGCCGGCCCTGGGAATACTGGCTGCTGCGTTCGCCGCCGGTCTCCTGGCGGGCGGAGGACACCATCCTGGTCGTGCACGCCATGTGGTGGGATCTGCAGGCCGGCGGCTTTCGCCGCGAAATCCAGCGGCACCAGATCAACGAGCGCCTCGGCGGAAAGGCCTGCGAGGCCGGCTGGCAATGCGCGCTGCGATTTTTTTATCCCGAGCGCACAGCGTGGGACGCGCCGGACGATGGCAGTCTCACGCCGGCGGCCGTTGATGCGAACGATGTACCGACGCCCGACATACTCGATGTCAGAACCCTGACGCGGGTGAGTTCCACCACCGACTTGCCTGCAGCCCATCTGCCCGAGGTTGGCAGCAACAACTTTGCGGTGGCCGGGCGGTTGACGCGCAGCGGTTCAGCGCTCATCGCCAACGATATGCACCTGGCCCAGCGGGTGCCGGCCACCTGGTATCACGTGCGCCTGCGCATCAGCGCCGCGAGTGAGGATGCCGGGCTGGATCTGAATGGCGTATCGCTTCCGGGCACTCCGGCATTGGTGGCCGGCTCAAACGGCCACATCGCCTGGGGCTTCACCAACAGTTATGGCAGCTGGCTGGATGTCGCGCGCGTGCCGTGCTCCGGTCTCGAGGCAATCGCGCTGACCGTGGTGCACGAGGTCATTCATGTCCATGGCGCAGCCGATGTGACCCTGGATGTGAAGTCGGGCCCGCAGGGCGTGCTGGTGCGGCAGGACACCGAGCGGCAGAGCTGCTGGTTCGGCTCCTGGCTGGCGCAGGATCCGGCGGCGACCAACTTCGAGCTCATCGGGCTGGAACGCGCGAAATCGGTTGCCGATGCGCTCGCCGCCGCGCCCGAGATCGGCATCCCGCACCAGAACCTGGTCGTCGGTGACCGTGAGGGTCACATCGGCTGGACCATTGCCGGCCGGATTCCGGCCAGCACCGATGCGGGTCGCTCGCGCAATCCCAGCGCCTGGACCAGCGCGCGGAATCATCCGCAACTGCTGGACCCGCCTTCCGGGCGAATCTGGACCGCCAACGCGCGAGTCACATCGGATCCGCGCCAGGCCGCATTGATCGGCGCCGATCTGGCAGCGCTGGGTGCCGAATACGATCTGGCGGCGCGTGCGCGACAGATCCGGGACGACCTGCTGTCGCTCACGACTCCCGCGACGCCGGCCGACATGCTTGGCATCCAGCTCGATGACCGCGCACTGTTCCTGCAGCGCTGGCACGACCTGCTGCTGCAACTGCTGGATGCCGACGCTGTTACCCAGCATCCGGGCCGCGCGGACTTCAGGAATGTGCTGCTGACATGGAACGGGCGCGCGAGCGTGGATTCCGCCGCCTATCGGCTGGTGCGTGAGTTCCACGAGCGCACCGAACTGTCCGCCTGGAACATGCTGACCGGCGCACTCAATCTGCCCGAGCGCGATCGATTGACGATTCCGAGCCAGTTTGAGCATGCACTGTGGCTGCTCGTGACGCAGCAGCCCATGCATCTGCTGGCTGTGCGTTATGCGAGCTGGCGCGATTTCCTGCTGGTGCAACTCGACACGACCATCGCGACTCTGCAGCAGACCTGCGGCACCCTCGCCCAATGCAGCTGGGGATCGCGCAACACCATCGAGATTCGGCACCCGCTTTCGGCCGCCCTGCCGCTGATCGGCGGCTTACTCGACATGCCGACGGTCCAGCTCCCGGGCGACAACGACATGCCGCGCGTGCAGGATGGCGAGGAAGGGGCGTCCGAGCGCTTTGCCGTCTCGCCGGGTTACGAGAGCCAGGGGTACTTTCACATGCCGGGCGGACAGAGCGGCCATCCGTTGTCGCCTTACTACAGGGCCGGTTTTCTGGCCTGGGCGCAGGGCGAACCATTGCCGTTCCTGCCCGGCACTGCCGAACATACCCTGGTGTTGCAGGAGAACTGATTCATGGCAGCGTTACCCGAATCGCATGTGAGACTCCATTCCGGCGAGCTGTCCGCCGATATCGATCCCAGGGGCGCGCAATTGTCAGCGCTCAGAGACCGTGAGGGGCGCGATCTGCTCTGGAATGGCGATCCGGCCGTGTGGGCAGGTCGTGCACCGATTTTATTTCCCATCGTCGGCGTGCTCGTTGGCGGCACTTACCACCTCGGATCGAAGAGCTACTCACTGCCCCGCCACGGGTTTGCACGCAACAGGATGTTCTCGACCGAGAGTGCGGACCCCACCGAGACCGTGTTCAGATTGAGCGACGACGATGAGACGCTGCGGGTCTATCCGTTTCGTTTCAATCTGGATATGCAGTTCAAGCTCATCGGGCCGACGCTGTCCGTGACCGCCTCGATCCACAACCGCGGCGATGAAATCATGCCGGCCAGCTTCGGCTTTCACCCCGCCTTCCGTTGGCCATTGCCGTACGGGCAACCGCGCGCGGCGCATTTCATCGAGTTTGCCGCCGATGAACCCGATCCGGTCCGGCGTCTTGATGCGGCCGGCCTGCTGACGTCCGTACATCACCCCACGCCCATCGTGCAGCGGCGCCTGCTGTTGAAGGATGAGTTGTTCGAGGGCGACGCGCTGATCCTGGATCGAATCCGTAGCCGTTCGGTGATCTATGGGGCCGCGGCGGCCCCGCGATTGCAGGTGAGGTTTGCCGACGCCCCTTTTCTGGGCATCTGGAGCAAACCAGGCGCCCATTTCATCTGCATCGAACCCTGGCATGGGATTTCGGATGCGGCAGGGTTCTCGGGCGATTTCCGCGACAAGTCAGGCGTGGAACTGATCGCGGCCGGCGACTCGTTTTCCACCACCATGGCGATCTCGCTGCTGGATGAAGCCTGAGCGGGTATCATTCTCGCAGGCACTGTTGAGACTCGCCCACACGCGCGCCGGCAGTGACCGCTATACCTAACAATTCAAACTTCCCGACAGAAGGATTCTCCAATGAAACAACGAAATATCGTCGCTATGGCGGCAGCGATCGGTCTGGCGTGCAGCAGCGTGGCTGCGCTCGCCGATGATCATGCCTTCACCGATGGACCGGTCGTCAACGTCGCGTCCATCAGGACCGAGTACGGCAAGTTCGACGACTACATGAAGTATCTCGACACCACCTGGAAGGCAGAGCAGGAAGCGGCCAAGAAGGCCGGCTACATCATCAGCTACAAGGTCATCAACGTCGAGCCGCGTGGCGAGGACGATCCGGACGTGTACCTCGTGGTCACGTATAAGAACTGGGCGGCGCTGGATGACGCCACCGCCAAGGGCGATGCCATCGCCAAGCAGGTTGAGGGCACGCTGGCCGCATCCAACGACGCAGCGGCCAGCCGCGGCAAGATCCGGCGCGTGCTGGGCTCCTGGACCGGCCAGGAACTCAATCTGAAATAAGCCGCGCGCGTAACGGCAAGCAGGAACCAGTAAGCCGGGCGCGATGCCCGGCTTACTCATTTTTATAGGCGCGGCCTAGCTCTCGTTGTGCGCCACTTCCACGGTCCGCCGGGTACCTGCCGCCACATCATAGATATTGAAAGCATTCATGGTCCGGCCGTAGAGGTGCAGACTGACCACACGCGGCCGCTCCAGCGGCACGCCGGTGATGTGTATGTGATCGGGATTGGGCACGAAGCTGGTCACCGCGCCCCGCCCCAGCAGCGATACGCCGCCACGAACCAGGTTGATGCCTTCATTGTTGCCACGGTCCGGTGACAGGCGCACATAGCCGCGCTCCTCGAGCACGCCTTCCACCACGCCAACGACACCCCAGCTGCCGTGATCGTGCACCGGGGTCCATTGGCCTGACAGCCAGACCAGCGTATAGAGGGACAAATCGCCATCCGGGGTGGCGTATACCAGGTTGCGGGCGTAGTGATCAGGGTCGCTGCGATAATGTTGCGGTTCCAGAAAGCCGCCGGCGTGATCGATCAATTCCAGCATCAGCGGTGCAAGCTTGAGAACGCAGTCGGCAGGTTCCGTATTCTCGCAGCAGCCATGCTCGATCGCCTGCGATATGAATGTCTGTAAGGCTGGTGAGATCATGGAGTATCAACCCTCATGAGCACTGAGAAGGACCTATGATATTCGAAACCGTGTCCTCAGCCCCGCAAACGACTGGGTTGCAGCTCGCCCAATCGCTCCAGTACCGGATAGGCGGCCGAACAGATATGCGAGTGGATCCGCTTGAGGTCGCGCAGAATATCCAGATGCAGCGAGCTCGACTCGATGCTCTCGGGCCGACCCTCCCGTAATCGCGCCAGGTGGCTTTCCGCCGCCGCGAATTCCGCGGCACGCAGTTCGGCCTTCTCGGCGATCAACTTTCGGGCAATTTCCACGTCACCGGATATGAAGGCGCTGAACCCGAGCTTGAGGTTGTCGAGCACCTCCTGGTGAAAGGCGCGCAATTCGGCCGCGCCTTCCTTTGAGAACGCCAGGTGCTGCTTGATCTTCTTGCTGGCCAGCTCCATGAGGTTCTTATCGATGATGTCGCCCACATGCTCGAGATTGATCGAGAAGGAGATGATCTCCATGGCGCGCTGCCCGTCGCGCTCGCCCAGGCTGTCGCGCGTGATCTTGGTGACATACAGTTTGACCGCCTCGTCGAGCTGGTCGACGGCGTCATCCATGCGGCAGATCTCGGCGATCAGCTCGCGGTTATCGGTCAGCAGCGCCACCATCGTCTGACGCAGCATGGTCTCAACGATGTCCCCGATGTGAAGCGTCTCGCGTGCCGCGCATACCAGCGCCACGGAAGGTGTCGCGAGCGCCGCCTCGTCCAGATAAAGCGGCGTCGAGAGCTCGATCGGCTTGGTTCGCTGCGGCAGCAGCCGCGTCAGAAACCGCGCCAGGCCGTCCAGCGGCAGGATGAAGACCAGCGCCAGGGCGACATTGAAAGCGGTGTGAAAGTCCGCGGCCATGCGCGACGGGTTGTGTTCGAAGCGCGAGAACACTTCGGCGATGGGCTGCACAAAGGGCAGCACGATGGCGCAACCGACCAGTCGATTGATCAGGTTGCCCAGCGGCAGACGACGGCTGGCCGGGTTCTCGCTGCGACTGCCTTCCACCAGCGGGTTGATGGCGCTGCCCAGATTGGCGCCGAGAATCAGCGAAATGGAAGCGGTCGGGGTGATGAATCCCGAATAGGCCAGCGACATCACCAGCAGCACCACGGTGACGCTCGAATGGGCGCCCCAGGTCAATGCCGCTGCCACCAGCAGACACAGCACCGGGTCGCCGGTCATCGCAGTCAGCAGACTGCGCACCACCGGCGCAGTCTCGGCGGGCGCCAGGGTATCGAGCAGGATATGCAGCGACAGCAGCATCAGGCCGATGCCGATCGCCACCCGGCCCAGATCCCGCGTGCGGGGCTGGCCGCCGCGCTTGAAGGCGATCACGCCCACCAGGAACAGTACCGGGGCGATGGCCGAGGCATTGAATGACAGCAACTGCACGATCAGGGTGGTGCCGACATTGGCGCCCAGCATGATGGCGAGCGCCGGCACGAGATCGACGGCACCGCCGCTGACAAAGGAGGCGGTCATCAGACCGGTGGCGGTGCTGCTCTGTAGCAGCGCGGTTACCAGGATGCCGGCACCGCAGGCCAGAAAGCGATTGCGCAGGGCCTTGCCGAGAAATCGCCGCAACCCGGAGCCATACGCACGAACGATCCCGCTGTGGACCATGTGCAGGCCCCACAGCAGCAGCGCAACGCCCCCCATCAGATCGAGAATAATCAGACTGCCCAGCTCTTAATCCTCCGCCAAACGCCGGTGAAGGTAACGGCCGGACTGCGGCAATGTAAAGCGACGGCGTCGCGTGTCGGAAAGAAGCAAGCGCTGCGTCGCGCGCGTGCTGTCAGGCGCGCGCAGGGATAGTGATTCCTCGCGTCACGGCGGGGCGAGCCAGGAACCCCTCGAGCACCCGCGTGACCTGGGGGTAATCGGCGATTCCGACCAGCTCCCCTGCCGCGTAGAAGCCGATCAGGTTGCGAACCCAGGGAAAAATGGCGATATCGGCGATGCTGTACTGCTCGCCCATGATCCAGCTGCGGCCCGCGAGGCGCTGATCGAGCACGCCCAGCAGTCGCCTGGCTTCCCCGACATAGCGGTCGCGAGGACGCTTGTCCTCGAAATCCTTGCCGGCGAATTTGTTGAAGAACCCGACCTGGCCGAACATCGGGCCGATCCCGCCCACCTGGAACATCAGCCACTGGATGGTCTCGTAGCGCGCCGCCGGGCTCTGCGGCAGGAACTGGCGGGCCTTTTCCGCCAGGTAAATCAGGATGGCGCCTGACTCGAACAACGGCAGCGGCTTGCCCTCCGGGCCGTTGGGATCGAGGATGGCTGGAATCTTGCCGTAGGGATTCAGGGAGCGGAACTCGGGGGAGGCCTGGTCGTTGCTGTCGAAATTCACCAGGTGCGGCTCGTACGCCAGCCCGGTTTCCTCCAGCATGATCGAGGCCTTGACGCCATTGGGTGTGGGCAGCGAATAGAGCTGCACGCGGTCCGGATGCGCGGCAGGCCACTTGCGGGTGATCGGAAAGGCGGACAGATCAGTCATCGCTACTCCTGCTGAGCGCGCGCCAGCTCCAGCGCCTCGGGCAACAAAGGATTGTCGGTGTCGAAGGCAGCAGTCAACGATATCACCGCCTGATGCGCGGCCTGCAGCATACCGCCTGGATCGTTCAGTGCGGCCCTGGCCTTGGCGAGTTCCAGTGCCGCTTCGCCCACGTCCGCACTGATGGCCGGGTCCCGGGCGCGCCGGATGTCTTCCTGCAGCGCTTCCTCTGCTGCGCTGGCGGCGTCGGCCAATCGGTTCTGCGCACGGGCTATCCTGGCCGAGTCGAGCAAGGCGCGCGATAGCAGGATCGCAGCGCCGCCGTTCGGATCGCGCAATGTGGGCAGTATCCGCTCCAAGGCGCGTCGTGCCTCGTCGGGACGACCCTGCGCGAGCAGCAGTTCCGCGCGGGTGAGCCGTGCGCGCGCGAGTGGGGTGGTGCCGGAGGGGATGTTCTGGTTCCCGAGCGCTTCCACGCGCGCCAGCTCGGCGTCCGCTTCGGCAAAGCGCTTCAGTGCTATCAGGGCCTTCGCGCGATTCGCACGGGCGTGCATCTGCAACGACAGATCGTTGTCGGCGAGGGCAGCACTCAAGCCCCTGTCGTACCAGGACAGCGCTTCCTCCGCATGGCCCTGCCGCAGGAAACAGGAGCCGTAGAGAACGGCCATGGCCGTGATCACGGTGCGTCCCGTGGCCTGCAGCCGCGTCACCACCTGCTTCTCGCGCGAACAGGCTTCCCTGAACTCGCCAAAATTCATGTAGCTCGAGGCCACGTTGTGCAGGTCCGTCAGGTAGGCGTCGGTGTCGCTGAGGCCGGTCTGTTCCGATGCGGTCAGGGCCCGCTGCACGTACTCGAAGCCCTTGTGCGTATCGCCCGCCTGCTTGTAATAGTCCGCGATTCGGCCGAGCAGACCCTGATATCGCAGGTCACGGGTTTCCTTTGCCTGCTCCAGCACCGCGAGTGCCTGCTCCGCGATGCGCGTGGCGGCCGCCGGATCGCCCTGCGCCGCGGCCAGATCAGCCTCGGCCTCGGTGCAATCCTCGACGTAGAGGGGATCCGGGTGCTTGGTCTGCGCCAATGCGGCGCGCCCGGCCGACACCGCGGCGACAGCCTGGTCCATGTGGCCGAAGTCGATTTCGGCTTGCGCCAGCCCGCATTGCGACCGCGCCGTCAGCAGCGGATCGTGCAGGGATACCGCGATGGCATCCGCGCTCCTGATCAGAGCGTACTGCTTCTCCGTCAGGCCCAGATCGGCGTAGCGCGCGGAAAGGTTGAGCAGCGCGGTGGCGCGGAATCGGGGATCGGCCGTGTAGTGTTTGTCGAGCAGTTGTACGCCGGCATCCAGCAGTTGCTCTGCCGTGGTCGGCTTATCGCCGACAGTCGACATCATCAGCGTCACGAACTCGGCCTGCAGCTCCGCCCGTGCCGCCTGCGCCCGCGATTGATCGCGTTGAAATTGCGCCTCGCGCATCTGCAGCAGCGCGAACGTGGTCGCCGCAATCAACGCCAGCAGGGCGACCGATGTGGCGACGACCGCGGCGCGGTAGCGGCGCACGAACTTGGCGACCCGATAGCCCAGCAGATTGGCGCGGGCGGCGACCGGTTCGTGGCCCAGGTAGCGCCTGAGATCATCCGCCAGCGCGGCGGCTGTGGCGTAGCGCTCCTGCGGCAATTTGCGCAGGGCCTTTGAGGCAATGGCATCCAGATCACCTCGAAGTGCGCGCCGCGCAGCGGGCGCCGCGACCGCGGACATCCAGGGTGGCTCCCGATCGAGCACAGCCCTGATGCGCTGCGCACGCGAGGCACTGCCGATGTCGAGGGGAAGCCGCCCCGTGAACAGCACATACATCAATACCCCGAGTTGAAACACATCGGTTGCGGTGGAGGCCGGCTCCCCCAGCAACTGCTCGGGTGCCGCGAATTCCGGTGTCAGGGCAGAATCCTCCAGCCGCGTCGGCATCGAGAGTCCGGCAGTGTCGGCCTCGGGGTTCAGCAGCTTGGCGATGCCGAAGTCGAGCAGCTTCACCACCCCGTCGGCTGTCACCAGCACATTCGATGGCTTGATATCGCGATGCACGACCAGATTGGTATGAGCGTGCGCCAGGGCTGCGAGCACCCCCAGCAGCAGTTGAACCCGCGCCTCAATGCCGAGCGAATGCGAGTCGCAATAGCGATCGATTCGCTCTCCATCGACATATTCCAGAACCAGGTACGGCCGGCCGCTGCCGCTCACGCCGGCATCGATCAGCCGCGCGATATGCGGATGGGACAGGCGTGCCAGCAGACGACCCTCGCGCCGAAACCGGTCGAGGGCCGAGGGCGAGGCCGCATAGCGATCCAGAAATTTGATGGCACATTTGCCTTCGAACCGGCCATCGCTGCGGAAGGCGCGCCACACCTCGCCCATGCCCCCGCGCCCGATGAGGGCTTCGATCGTGTAGGGTCCTATCTGCTCGCCGATGAGTGCAGTCTCGACCGGAACCTCCACAGGACACTCGAGAAAGCCCTTCGCTTCGAGCTGGTCGCGTTCGATCAGCAGCTCGCGCAGCGCCGCGGCAATACCCGGTTGGTCGGCGGCCAGACTCTCCAGAAACTGCTGTCGCTCGGAGACGGATAGATCGAGCGCCTGGTCCAGGTAGGGCTCGACATCGGACCAGGTATGCCGATCGCCCCCCACGGCTACTGGCCCAGTTCGCGATGCAGGAACAATCTTGCCTTGTCCCAGTCGCGCTGAACGGTCCGCTCCGAGACGCCCCGCAGCCCGGCAATCTCGGTCAGCGAGAAGCCGCAGAAATATTTGAGATCCACCACTTCGGCCAGCGCGGGACTGTGCGAGGCGAGCTCTTCCAGGGCCTCGGACAACCGCACGAGTTGCAGTTCGTCCAGCGGTGCGTCCGCGCGTTGCGCGGCAATGTCATCCTCGAGCCGCGTGATATGAAACCCGGCGCCGCGCTTCTGCGCGCGATGCATGCGGACGAAATCAATAATGAGGCTCCGCATGACGCGCGCGGCATAGCCCATGAAACGTGCGCGGTCGACGAACACGGCCTGGCCTTCCGCGATATCGAGATAGGTTTCATGCAGCAGGGTCGTGGGACTGATGGATACGGCATTGCTGCGGCGCAGCTGCCGCTCGGCCAGCTGGTGCAATTCTTTATAGAGTGCAGCGAACAGCTGCTCTTTTGCTCCCAGGCTGCCCGATTCGGCGGCAGTCATGAGGAGCGCCCAGGACTGCTGCGCTTCCGGGGGCTGGTCCATGCCGTATCCTAGCCACGACGCAAGAATCCGCCTAGCGTACGGCGCTGCGTGAGATCGCGCTCAGTCCCTGGGCGCCAGCCACAGGAATTCACAGCCCTCGGCCTGTGATTCCAGGCAATAGGCGTAGGCGTTGTCGCGCGCCGCATCCCTGGACCTGTCGCTCGCCTGACGGGTCGATCCGTCAGCGGTCGGTAAGCCGATCCGAAGACTGAAGTAACCAAAGGTCAGCGCCGCGGCGGCTATCACGGTCGCCGTTGTCAATCGATAGACAAGTCGCATGGTCAACTCCTTGATCGGGGGCCCGATCAATAGAGCGGAAATGCGAGGTGAAAGGCGACACCGGGCCGGGCGACAGGCTCAGGCACAGTGAGCCTGGAAATGTGACGCACATCGCGATTGCGAAGTCACCGGACGGCGACATTTTCGGCAGCACGCGCTTTGCGGTTATAAGCACTGGCTTCGCCCATTCCGCTACCACTCAGAGACAGCTGCTATGCGCCGCACTGCGTTCGGGTCATTGGTTCTGGTCGCCTATCTGGCGCTCGCTGCCTGCGGCGGCGGCGGTAGCAGCAGCAATGACGGCTCCGGTTCGTCTTCCAGCAGCGGCTCGTCGACATCGTCGTCATCTTCATCCACTTCCAGCAGCTCAAGCGGCGGGAGTTCGTCATCTTCGAGCGGCAGCGCCTCTTCCAGCGGAACACTGACCGTGACCACTACCGCCTGTCCGAACGGCGTGCAGGGCACGGCCTATGCCGGCTGCACCATAGCCGTCACCGGCGGCACGCCGCCCTATACATTTTCAACCAGCGTAACTTCGAATAATCCGCCGTTGCCCGAAGGGATGTCGATCAACGCCTCCACCGGGGTCGTCAGCAGCGCGTTGATCGGGGGACAGGGGACCTACACCCCGCTCATCGTCGTCACCGATGCCGCGCACGCGCAGGCAAGTGCCCAGGTGACCTTTGCCATCAACGGCAGCAACGCGTTCCTCGCCACGATATTTCCCTCGACCTCCATTTTTCATCACCGGGTGGATGCGGCTTCCACCGGGCTCCCCGTCGATACCTCTCCGGCAGCCCCCATCTACAGTGGCTATCTGTCTGCGACGGTCAAGCCGTTCTTCGGCGGCAGCGGCTCGTTTCCCAATGGCATTCCCGCCGTCGAGGTCCCCAGCAATCAGCCCGACGTGGCCGTGACGACCACCCTCTATCAGTCTTATTTCTCATCGGGCCCGATTCCACCCTACGCTCCCGTGGAGGGAACCAGCGATTCGAGCGGAGATCGCCATGTGCTCGTCTATGTGCAGGCCGGCGGTGGGCACACGCCCGCGCTGTATGAAATGTGGCAGGGTATCTACCAGGGCGGTCCGTGGACGGATTCCTCCAATGCGCTCTGGCCGGATGTGACCTCGAATGCATTGACGACTCAGGGCGACGGCACATCGGATGCTGCCGGTCTGCCGGTGGCTCCGCTGCTGCTCAATGCGGATGAAGTCATTGGGAATGGCACACCGAGTGCGCCCAATGGAGTGGTGCAGCACCCCACCCGATTCACAGTCACGCACATGCTCAACTACTGGGTATGGCCCGCTACCGAGACTGCGGGCGTCGGTAGCTGCACGGCTTCGGGAGGCGGATCCATCGCAACCGAAAGCCAGATTTCGCAGGCTTCTGCTCCCGCCAGCTGCACGATGTCCGGCCCCGCCGGCGAAATCTATCGGCTCAAGGCGTCGGTTGCGAGTCCCGCCTGCGCCACGACGAGCCCGCAGTCAGCCATCATCATTACGGCGCTTCGAAACTACGGAATCATCCTGGCCGACAACGGGCAGAGCGGTGGTCTGATCGGCACTCCTGATGCGCGCTGGAGCGACGATGACCTGGCCTGCCTGAAAAGCCTGACACTGGGTGACTTCGAGCCGGTCAATGTCTCGAGCCTCATCGTCAGCAACGACAGCGGCGCGACTCAGTAAGCTCACTGCCCCGACAGGCGCTTTCCGTACGAGACCGCGTACGCCGGCGAGCGGAACAGCAGGATGGGATCGGGGGTCGGGGCCATGCCATCGGCCATGACCAGGGGGTCGAAGTTGATCGGCTCGCAGGCCACCCCCTTCTGCTGCGGTGTTGCCTCGGTGATGGTCAGCGTACCGGCAGTGAAATGCTTACGGGTCTCCGGCCACGCCAGGGTCGGATTGTCCTGTGGATCGCCGGGCTCGCCGACGTAGACGATCATGTCCCACAGCACAGGCCCCTTGCGAGCGCGCGCGATCAGATTCTGCTCAAGGAAGTCATGCGGCGCCGCCTTCATCTGCGCCTCCGTCAGTTCCCTGGTGCCATCGCGGGGGATGAAGCGCCATCTCACCGGGTGCTCGGTTCCTTTTGCGTCGATGAACTTGAAGGTATGGACGCTGAAGTAGGTGGTCTGATAGTAGTTGGCCGTCGGGCGATGATGGCTCGACAACTCCGTCAGCGCCATCGCGTCAGGATGGCTGGCAGCATAGGCTTTGAGCTTCTCGGGGTCGGGCTGCCCGGTCTTCGGATCCGGCTTGGCGGCAACGATGGCATCGCGGAAGGATGAGGGCGAGGTCGCACCGAAGATCGGCACATTGATCATGGTGATGTGCTGCAACGCGCCGCCCGGCAGATGGAACTCCAGTGCCATGCCGCGCGGAGCTGGCGCCGCATCGGGTACATCAGGATTACCGCCGCCGAGCGAAAAGCGCGCAATGACCGGCATGGACTTGCCGGAGAACAATGCCGAGCGGCTCAGGGCAGCCGCATCGGCTGTTCCGACAAACTCGCCGGCCGCGCACAGACCCTTGGTGTGATTCCTGCGCTGGCCCGCGTGCGCGCCAAAGGTGCCTTCAAACGCATCGATCATTTGAGGGGCGGTCACGGCGGTAGCGGCGGCGGGTTCGTCCGCGGCGAGCAGGGGGACGGCCAAAGCGGCTGATGCAAGCGTCATGACTGTGAGTCGCATGCCCCGGCGGGAAAATGACGATTTCATTACCGCGGATCTCCGTTGATAGGCGTCAGTTTACCAATGACACCGCCAGCATCGTGCTAATCCAGCAGCGGGTGCCCTGCCGGCAATTGATGCGCATACCAGGCGGCCAGCCGATGTCGCACCATCTTGTCGCCGACCTGCTCTTCGGGCATCGGTGCGATGACTTTGTCGTGCACGAGCAACCGATAGACATACAGCGCTTTGTCACTCGCCGAGTCCGTCGCCTCGAACTCCACAGCCTTGCGGCCTTCGGCATATTCGACCCCAGCGAGCAATGCTGCTTTAAATAATTCCGCTTCGTGCTTGAATTTCTTCACGGATCACCCGAGTCGTTGTGTTCCTACTCCGGATCGACCAGGCCCTCGGGCGCGCCGCGGGCCAACACGTCGGGCAAGGGCTGCCCCTTGGCAGTAAAAGTCAGCGAGACCGAATTCAGGCAGTGGCGCTCGCGAGTGGGCGGCGGGCCGTCCGGAAAGATGTGCCCGAGGTGGCTGCCGCAACGCGCGCAAACTTCTTCGACGCGCACCATGCCGTAGCTGGTATCGCGAATTCTCCTGATATGAGACTCCGCGTAGGGCTTGAAGAAGCTGGGCCAGCCGGTGCCCGAGTCGAACTTGGCGCTGGATCTGAATAGAGGCAGCCCGCAGAAACGGCAGCAATAAACCCCGTCCTGGTGATTGTCCAGGAATACGCCACAGAAGGCCGCCTCGGTGCCGTGCTCCAGCAGGACGTCACGTTCCCTGGGCGTCAAATGCGCGGTGATCTGCTTGCGCTGCGCCTCGGTCGGCGGTTGCAAATTGAATTGGCTCATGCCGATGCTTATTTTTGCAGCATCGGCCGACCTTCGTGGTCGACCAGCAGGTCGTGCATGTCGTTCGCATGCTCCTCCTCCTGCGCCAGGATCTTCTCGAGGAGGATCCGGGTGGTGGGATCCTTGTCCGCGAAGTAACGCACCATGTCCCGGTAGGTTTCGATCGCGATGCGCTCAGCGATCAGATTCTCCTTGATCATGTCGACCAGGTTTTCGCCCTCGACGTATTGAGACCCGGCTCGCAAGGTGAGGCCTTCCGGATTCATATTGGGTTTGCCGCCGAGCTGGTTGATCCGTTCCGTCAGCCAATCCAGGTGTTGCTCTTCCTCTTTGGCGTGCTGAGCAAACTCCGCCTTCACTGCCTCGCTGGAAATGCCCGTCGCGGCTACGGCATGGTATTTGTAACGCAGCACGCACACGATCTCG
>Ga0181516_10000747_pt1 | contig 27466 bp, 23 predicted proteins | sample PEATcosm2014_Bin_25_FD_121104 | JGI IMG/M metagenome (GOLD analysis project Ga0181516, IMG submission 121104) | Peatland microbial communities from MTU Mesocosm Facility, Houghton, MI, USA - PEATcosm2014_Bin01_10_metaG | ecosystem: Environmental > Terrestrial > Soil > Wetlands > Peat | place... | reverse complement strand
GGATCGATGATGACCTCCAGGAACGCCGGACCCGGGTAGCTCAGGAATTCCTCGACCACGGCGGCCACGTCCTGCTTGCGATCCAGCCGCTTGACCCACTGGAAGCCATCGGCGCTGGCGGCCCGAACGAAGTTCTTCTTATGCAGGGACTTGTCGCTGCCCGACAGTCGTCCCTTGAAGAAGAGTTTCTGCCATTGCTTGACCATGCCGTCGCCGAAGTTGTTCAGCACCACGACCTTGATCGGCAGATCGTAGGTCGTCACGGTCTCGAGCTCTCCGATGTTCATGCGAATGCTCGCATCGCCATCGAAGTCGATGACCAGGCGGCCTGGATTGGCCACCTGGGCACCGATGGCGGCGGGCAGGCCAAATCCCATGGTTCCCATGCTGCCCGAGGTCAGCCACAGCCGCGGATCGCGAAAATCGAACATCTGCGCCGCCCACATCTGATGCTGCCCGACGCCGGTGCTGATGATGGCCTCGCCACGGGTGCGACGATTGATCTCCTCGATCACATAGTGTGGCTGCACCAGTTCGCTGCCGCGGTCGTAATTCATGGCGTGCACGCGCCTGAGCTCATGCAGCTGCCGCTGCCAGGGTGCGAAGTCGAACTGCACCCCCGAGCGTTTGCCGCAGGCCGTCAGCGTCCGCAGCGCTTCGGGCAGCATGCCGACGTGACTCCACTGCGAGTGCTTGACCTTGTTGATCTCCGCCTGGTCGATGTCGAGATGCGCAATGCGGCGCGCGTTGCGCGCAAATTTGCGCGGATCGCCGGCGACGCGGTCATCGAACCGTGCCCCGACCGCAATCAGGAAGTCGCAGTCATCCACCGCATAGTTGGCGAACGCGGCGCCGTGCATGCCGAGCATGCGCATCGATAGCGGATGAGTCGTATCGATGGCGCCGATACCCATCAGCGTCGTGACCACCGGGATGCCGAAATGCTGCGCGAACTCGGCCAGCGGCACGGCCGCGCCACCATTGATGACTCCGCCGCCCACGTACAGCAGCGGCCGCTGCGACTGCTGCAGCAGACCGAGGAAATCGGCGGCAGCGGCCTCGTCGAGCACGCTGGCGGTCAACTCCTCGAGCCGCTGGCGATAGCCGGGGATCGGCAGGGTGCCTTCACCGGTGAACACGCCGATGGCTGTCTGCACGTCCTTTGGAATGTCGATCACGACCGGTCCCGGGCGCCCGGTGCGGGCGATCTCGAACGCGGTCCGCATGGTCGCCTCGAGACGCGTCGGATCGGTGACCAGGAACACGTGCTTGGCCAGCGACCCCATCATCGCGGCCACCGGTGCTTCCTGGAAGGCATCGGTGCCGATCGAAGCCGTTGCCACCTGGCCGCAGATCACCACGATCGGCACCGAATCGGCCATGCAATCGCGGACCGGCGTCACGGTGTTGGTGGCGCCGGGACCGGAGGTCACGAGGCAGACCCCGACCCGACCACTGGCGCGCGCGTAGCCGGCGGCCATGAATCCCGCACCCTGCTCATTGGCCGGGACGATCAGCGTCACCTGCTTGCCAGAGGCCCGGCGCTGCTCCTCATTGAATGTGAAGACTGCATCATAGGTTGGCAGGATCGCGCCGCCGCTGTAGCCGAAGATCGCGTCGGTGCCTTCATCGGCAATCACCTGCACGATGATCTGCGCGCCGGACATGGCCTTGCCAGCGTATCGATGGGCCCCGGGGCGCACGGCTGTTGCACTGTCAATCATCGCGCCATTATGGCCCATGTCGGACCACAATGGCCGAGCCCGCCCGCAATTGGCTATTCTGCGTCCCCATGCGCCATATCATCGGAATCCTGCTGCAGAACGAGGCCGGCGCGCTCACGCGCGTGGCGAGCATGTTCTCCAGTCGCGGCTACAACATCGAGTCGCTATCGGTCGCGGCCACCGACGACCCCACGATCTCGCGCCTGACGCTCGTCACCAGCGGCTCGGAGGCCGTGATGCTGCAGATCGTCAACCAGCTCAAGAAGCTCATCGACGTCGTCAGCGTCGAGGATATGACCGGCGGCGAGCATATCGAACGCGAGCTGGTATTGATCAAGCTGCGCCTCGACGCCGCGCGACGCGACACCGTGCGCGGCTATGTCATTCGCACCGGCGGCCGCGTGCTCGACCCCTCGAGCGAATGCTTCATCGTCGAGCTGCTCGGCAGCGAGGCCGAGATCAACGGCTTCATGCGCCATCTGGCTGCGCATGCCGAGCTGGTCGAGGTGGTGCGCAGCGGTGCGCTCGGCATCAGCCGCGAGACACGCACCCTGCGTCTGGTCGAATAGCGCGGCGATCAGCCGATCAGCGAGGCGCTTCAGACAGCGGCCGCGCCGGGGATCAGCACCGAGGCGCCGACCGTGCGCCGCATCTCGAGATCGCGGTGCGCCTGCGCCGCATCCTGCAACGCATATCGCTGGCCAATCGTCACCTTGAGCTTGCCGCTGCGCACCAGCGCGAACAATGCGCGTGCGGCGGCCGCGAGTTCCTGCGGCTTGGCGATGTAATCGAACAGCGAGGGGCGGGTCAGGAACAGGGATCCGCGGCGCGTGAGCTCCAGCGGCGCGATCGCCGGCACCGGACCGGAGGCGTTGCCGAAACTGACCATCATGCCGCGGCGACGCAGGCAGTCGAGCGAGTCGATGAAGGTGTCCTTGCCAACCGAATCGTACACGACGTCGGCCATCTGGCCGCGGGTGTACTTGCGCACCGAAGCGACAATCTCGTCCCGGCCGGCGACGAAGACCTGGTGACAGCCGCGGCGCTTCGCAATCGCGGCCTTCTCCTCGGTGCCGACGACCCCTATCACACGCGCGCCCAGGCTCCGCGCCCATTGCGACAGCAGCGAACCGACGCCACCGGCCGCGGCATGCACCAGCACATAGTCGCCCGCCTGGACCCGATAGGTCCGTCGCAGCAGGTACTCGGCCGTCAGGCCCTTGAGCATCAGGGCTGCCGCCTGCTCATCGCTGATCGCGGCCGGCAGCTTCACCAGCTGCGCGGCGGCGATGTTGCGGAACTCCGCATAGGCGCCTGCAGCGCCTTGGACATAGGCCACGCGCTGGCCGACCTTCAATCCGCGGACGCCCGATCCGAGCGCCGCCACCACGCCGGCGGCCTCGCGTCCCGGTATCTCGGGCAATGGACGCGGATACAGGCCGCTGCGGTCGTAGATGTCGATGAAATTGACGCCGATGGCGGTGTGCCGCAGCTGGACCTCGCCGCGCGCCGGCGGGGCGAGCTCCCGGGTCTCCCACTTCAGTACTTCGGCCGATCCGTGCTCGCGGAAGACGATGGCGTGGGAGGAGACGGTAGCCACAGTCGGGAGCCTAGAGTGCGGCGTTGTCCGTCTCGCCGGTACGAATGCGAACCACCCGATTGATGTCGGTAATGAAGATCTTGCCGTCACCGACTTTGCCGGTCTTGGCGGCCTTCAGGATGGCCTCGACCACCTGATCGACCAGATCGGAGCGGACCGCGACTTCCACCCGTGTCTTGGGCACGAAATCGACCACGTATTCCGCGCCCCGGTAGAGCTCCGTGTGCCCGCGCTGCCGGCCGAATCCTTTGACTTCCGTGACGGTCATGCCCGAGACACCGATTTCTGACAGCGCGGCGCGGACATCATCGAGTTTGAAAGGTTTGATAATCGCCGTAACCAGTTTCATGCGAGAACTTTCGCCTCCATTCTTGTTCGGTCGGCCACTTCCCCGCTTCGGGCGGGTGCACCTTTCGTGCCACGGTCAAGCGCTGCAATTACGCCCTGCCGGTGAGCGTAACCATCAGCTTCCGACTACGCTAGCACCAATTGAGAGCAAGGGCCCCCGGCAACGCTCATTTATAACGCGAATCGGTCATCTGAGCACGACCTTGGAATTCTAGTCGGCCAGATACTTTGCGAGATAGTCCTCGAAGCTGCCGCGCCGGGATGATTCGGCGGCCGCGAATTCCTGCAGCGACTGCTGCGCCTCGGCCTCGAACTCGCGCGCACGTTCGGCCGCCAGCGGCACCGAGTTCAGGCAGTAGTCCTTGTGCTCGCGCGAGACGCGCAAAGCCAGTGCCGGAAAGCTCCGCTCCCGCTCGCGCAGCTCATGCAGCAGGCGCGCCGAAGGAGTGCGCTCTACTTCCTGCAGCTTGAGAATCTGATCGCGCAGCGCCGCCACATAGGGACGCTGCGGGTCCACGCTGTCGAGCAATTCACAGATGCCCTGCATCGAATCGAGCAGCTCGGCGCCCCAGTCGCGCAGCGACACCCTCCGATGATCGCGCTCGAGCATCAGTTCCGGCTCACGGCCGCGACGTGCCACCAGCAGATGGTTGCGTTCGATCGCCTCTTCCTCGCTGGGTTCGATCGGCGGGCTGGATTTGAACAGCAGCACGATCAGCAGCGCCTCGAGGAAGTGCAGCTTGCAGGCATTCACACCCACGGGGTCGAATGCACTGTTGTCGAGCGCACGGACCTCGATGTATTCGACGCCACCGCGCGCGAGCGCATGCGTCGTGCGCTCCCCGGCCCGCAGTACCCGCTTCGGGCGTATGTAACTGTAGTACTCGTTCTCGATCTGCAGCGCGTTGGCGGACAGTTGCTGGTACTCGCCATCGCGTTTCACATCGAGTGCGGCAAACGGAGCGTGCGGCGCCCGGACCGCATGCCGCAGGTCGCGCAGGTACTCATCGAGGCCATTGACCGAGACCGAGGCCGCGGCTGGATTGCGGTTGCGATAGCCGATGTCGCTCATGCGCAGCGAGGTCGCATGCGGGCCGATCAGCGTATCGGCTCCCAGCGGCTCGAGCCCGCTGTCGCCGCGACCCTGCAGGAAGGATCGACACAAGGCCGGCGACGCGCCGAACAGATACGAGACGATCCAGCCGTGGCGGCGATAGTTGCGCAGCAGGTCGAAATAGCAGGCGCTGCGGAAATCCTGGGAGGCGTCGCGGCTCTGGCAGAACTCGGCATACAGCGGCCAGAACGGGGCCGGCAGCGAGTAGTTGAAATGCACGCCGGAGATGGCCTGCATCATGCCGCCGTAGCGGATCTTCAGCCCGTGGCGATAGATGTACTTCAGACGCCCCTGATGCGAACTGCCGTAACGCGCGATCGGCACCTCATCGTCGTTGCGCAGCTCGCACGGCATCGATGTGGCCCACAGCAGCTCGTCACCGAGATGGCGATAGACGAACTGGTGCAGATCCAGCAGGTACTGCAGCAGCGAGTCATTGTCCGGGAACGTGGGCGTGACCAGCTCGGTCAGTGCCTCGGAATAGTCGGTGGTGATGTGCGGATTGGTCAGCGCCGAACCCAGTGCCGCGGGGTGGGGCGTCTGCGCGATGCGCCCGTCGGGCGTGACCCGCAGCGACTCGCGTTCCAGGCCGCGGCTGCCGTGGGCCAGCAGCTGCTGTTCGCGGCTGTTGCTCAACGCCGCCAACCGGCGTTCGAATACGCGATCGACCCCCCGAGCGCTCATCCTTCCTCCACCTGTTCCTGCGGGCGTGGCATCCTATCAGCCTCGTTGCCAAATAAAGAGCGGGTCGCCGGAGGCGCACATGTTGATCGGAGACACTATTCGGCGCGTCGCCATCCTGGGTGGGGTGCGCACGCCATTCGCCCGCTCGCACACCGCGTATGCCGGCACCGACAATCAGGAACTGCTGACCGCGGCGCTGCGAACGCTGGTCGAGCGCTACCGCCTGCAGGGTGAGCGCCTCGGCGATGTGATCGCCGGCGCGGTCATCAAACACCCGAAGGATTTCAATCTGACGCGCGAATCGCTGCTGTCGACCGGCCTGGATCCCGAGACCCCGGGTCTCGATATCCAGCGTGCCTGCGGCACCAGCCTGGAAGCGGCGATCCTGATAGCCAACAAGATCGCCCTGGGGCAGATCGAGGCCGGCATTGCCGCCGGTGTCGATGACCTCAGCGATCCGCCCGTCGTCTACCCCAAGTCCTACCAGCGGCGGCTGCTGCAGAGCTTTCGCGGTCGCAGCTTCGGTCAGCGGCTGCGGCCGTGGCTCGGCATCAAGCGGGCCGATCTGAAGCCGGTGCTGCCGGCCGTAGTCGAGCCGCGCACCGGCCTGTCGATGGGCCAGAGCTGCGAGCTGATGGTCAAACAATGGCAGATCACGCGCGAGCAGCAGGACACACTCGCCCGTGACAGTCATGTGAAAGCCGCCGCTGCCTGGCGCGAAGGCTTTTACGACGATCTGGTGGCGCCGTTCCACGACCTGAAGACCGACAATAACGTCCGGGCGGACGCCTCACTCGAGAAGCTGGCTCAACTCAGGCCGGTGTTCGACCTGACGGGCAGCGGTACGATGACCGCTGGCAACAGCACGCCGCTGACCGATGGCGCCGGCGCGTTGCTGCTGGCCTCGGAAAGCTGGGCGGCGGCGCACGGACTGCCGGCGCTGGCGTACCTGCGTGCCGGCAAGACCTGGGCGGTAGACTTCGCCAGCGGCAAGGAGGGCCTGCTGATGGCGCCGGCCTACGCCGTGGCGGCGATTCTGCGCGACACCGGCCTGAAGCTGCAGGACTTCGACTATTACGAAATCCACGAAGCCTTCGCGGCCGTGCCGCTGTGCCTGCTGAAGGCCTGGGAATCGGCCGAGTACTGTCGGGAACGGCTCGGTTCGCCCAAGGCCTTAGGGGAAATCAATACCGCCCGCATGAACGTCAAGGGCGGCAGCGTCGCGATCGGCCATCCATTTGCCGCCACCGGCGCGCGCATCCTCGCGACGCTCGCGAAACTGCTGGCCGGTGATCCCACCGCACGCCGCGGACTGGCGTCCGCCTGCACCGCCGGGGGCATGGGGGTGACGGCTATCCTGGAGCGTGCGTGAGCCAGTATGAAACATTGATGGCGCGCGATGGCCACACCTTCAGGACCTATATCGCCAAGCCGCCCGGGCAGCCGCGCGGCGGCATGGTGGTGCTGCAGGAGATTTTCGGGCTCGCGCCGCACATGCTGCGCGTAGCCGACAGCTACGCTGCCCAAGGTTACCTGACGGTGGCGCCGGCGCTGTTCGACCGGGTCGCACGGGGAATCGTACTCGGCTACTCCCCGCCCGAAGTCGAGCAGGGGTTGGGCTATCGCAAGCAGATTTCAACCGCCACCGCGGTGCTCGATATCGCCGCGGCGGCGGCGATCTGTCGTCATGCCGGGAAGGTCGGCGTGCTCGGATTCTGCTGGGGGGGGCGACTCGCCTGGGCGGCGGCGGCCGAGCTGAAGCTCGGCGCCGCGGTGATCTACTACGGCGGCGGAATCCCGGACGAGCTGCCGAAAATCCCGCAGTGCCCGACGCTGCTGCATTTCGGCGAGCGCGACCGCTCAATCCCCGCCGCTGACGTGGCCAGGATCCAGGCAGCTTTCCCGGCCGGGCAATACCACCTCTACGATGCCGGGCATGCCTTCAACAACGATGATCGGCCACAGAACTACGATGCCGCCGCCAGTCAGCTGGCGCGCGAGCGCACGGCCGCCTTCTTGCTGCAGCACATTGGCTAGTGTGTCGACCGCCGCGCTGATCGTGAACACCGGCACGCCGCAGGCACCGACGGCCGGTGCGGTGTGGCAGTTCCTGCGCAGGTTCCTGTCGGATCGGCGTGTGATCGAGCTGCCGCCGCTGTTCTGGCGGCCGCTGCTCTACGGACTGGTGCTGCCGCTGCGCTCGCCGCGCAGTGCCGCGAAGTACCGCGAAATCTGGCGCGACGAAGGCTCACCGTTGCTGTTTCATACCTCGCGCCTGCGCGAAGCGCTGGCGCGCGAACTCATGCAGGCCCGTGGCGCGATCCGGGTTGAGCAGGCGTTCCTGTATTCGCCGCCGTTGGTGGCGCCGACGCTGGAGCGGCTGCGCACGGACGGAGTGCGGCGCCTGCTGGTGCTGCCGCTGTTCCCGCAGAGCAGCGGCAGTACCACCGGTGCGGTCTACGATCAGGTCGCGGCCGGGCTGCGTCGCTGGCGTGGACTACCGGCGCTGCGCTTCATAGACAGCTACTTCGATGCAGCTGACTACATTGCCGCTCTCGCCGCCAGCCTGCGCGAGCACTGGAGTCTGCATGGGCGCAACGCCCATCTGCTGATGTCGTTCCATGGCATTCCGCAGTCGTTCGTCGCCGGCGGCGATCGTTACGCCGATGAATGCCAGGCCACCGCGTCGCTGCTGGCCGCCGCACTGGATCTGCAGCCGCAGCAATGGAGCCTGAGCTTTCAGTCGCGATTCGGCGCCAATCGATGGCTGACGCCGGCCACCGATCAGACCCTGGCGGAACTGCCGGGGCGCGGTGTGCGCGCGGTCACCGTCCTCTGTCCGGGATTTGCGGCCGACTGTCTCGAAACGCTGGAAGAGATCTCGTTGACCGGACGCAATATCTTCCTGCAGGCCGGCGGCGAGCGCTTCGAGTATGTCAGTGCGCTCAATGGCCGCGCCGACCATGCGCGTGCGCTGGCGCAGGTGATCCTGCGGGCCAGCGAGGACTGGAGCTGAGAGCCTGCGCCCGGGTCAGAGATGTTCGGACGCTTTCTCGAATTTGCGATTGCCACCCGCGACATCGCGGCCTCGGTTCAGTTCTATGAGCGCCTCGGCTTCACGCAGCTCGCGACCAACGACGCCTGGCCGCATCGCTATGGGGTGCTCGGCGACGGCCGGATCTTTCTGGGACTGCACGAATACGCGATGCCATCGCCGGCGCTGCATTTCGTGCTGCCGGCACTGGCGCGCGCGCGCGCGCGGCTCGCCGCGGCGCAGCTCGAGCCCGAGCTCGTGCGTCTGGGCGATGAAGAACTGCATCATCTGAGGCTGCGCGACCCGGGCGGTCAGGCCGTGACGCTGCTCGAGGCGCGCACCTATTCACCGGGAACGGCGGCGTCCGAAACCGGATCACTGTGCGGATACTTTGTGCATTTGAGCCTGCCGCAACCGGACTTCGAACGGGCGCGAACGTTCTGGGAGCACGGCGGCTTCGTGGCCTTATCCGAGTTGGATGAGCCGTATGCGCATCTGCCGCTCACCAGCGATCGGCTGGAGCTGGCATTTCATCGCCGCCGCCTGATCGATGCGCCGTTGCTGGTGTTCGAGTGCGAGGATCTGGCGCGACTGCGGACACAGCTCGCAGCGCGTGGGATCCCGACTTCGAACGAACTGCCGCGCGGAGTCGAAGCGGAGCAATGCCTGATCGAAGCGCCCGAGGGCACGCTGCTATGGTGTCTGCGCAGCAGTCGCTGAACCGTCCTGGTATCGCGCCACCACGTTGAAACGGATATGGATGGTCTCGGCCACGCGCAATGCACCGAGACCCACGCCGTAAGGCGTCAACCCGAGCTGTGCGTGGGTGAGATCGAACTCGCCGCTGGCGTCGAGTTCTGCGGGCGTGATCGCCAGCTGCACCGGAACATCGATGGCGCTGTCGTGATCACGGACGCTGATGTTCAGGGTCACGAGCCAATGATCTCCCACGGATCGCAACGGTCCGGACTGGAGGCGAATCAGCGGGAAGCGCACCGCATTGAGCAGCTTCTCGCCCAGCATGTGCCCACGTGTGCCGTCGACGCTGGCAGCGTCAACCGGCGCCTTGAAGTCTTCGCCGAGTTCAGCCCGCAGCGCAGGCTCATCGACCGTCATCGCCGTCACCGGAAATTCGAGCGTGAAGCTGCCGTTCGCAGGATCCTTCGGCACCACCACCTCGCCCGAGAGCTGATGCACCGCGATCACATGGTTGTGTCCGAGACGCGCCATCGGACCGTCACGATAAACCAGCACCAGCACCTGCGACGCCAGAGGGTCGACGCGATAATGATCGATGCGTTCGGGCACCGTCTCGGGCGCCGGCGCGGGCGCGGGCGCGGGTGCCGGGAGCGGCGGTGCCGAGCGGCAGCCGGCCAGCCAGAATGTGCCAGCCGCGACGGCAATGACCGCCCGCTTCACCGATGTCCCTGATTCATCGATGTCCCTGACATTTCTTCACGGCAACCCCACCGCTGAATAGGACTCATTCGCAAAGAATAACTCAAAGGCGGAGGCCACCCTATGCCGCCGGCAGCGTTTGCGCGCTAGAATCTCACCTCGGCAGAACCAAGAGGATATCAACGATGACTCAGCCCGTATCACGTCGCGATGCATTGAAGCAGGTCATGCTGCTGGTGGGCGCAGCCGCCGCTGTACGATCTATCGACAGCGCGCACGCCGACGATCTGCCGCATCTGGATCCAACCGATCCGACCGCGAAGGCACTGGGCTACACCAGTAATTCCAAGACTGTCGACACCAAGGCGTTCCCGATGTACAAGCCCGGCTCAGCGTGCAACAACTGCATGCAGTTCCAGGGCAAGGCCGGCGATGCGTTTGGACCCTGCACCATCTTTACCGGCAAAGCGGTCAACTCCAACGGCTGGTGCCAGGTCTACGTCAAGCGGGCCTGATCACGCGAACGTCTTGTGTGCCGCCAGGCTGAGTCGCTCAGCCTGGCGGCACAGCAAGGTCCCGAATCCCTGGCCGCTGCAGAAGTCGCGAATCGACTCCAGATTCGGCGCTCGTCGCTGCAGATCCATGTGACTCACGGTCATCGGTACATCGCAGACGATGCGTGTCAATGAGCGCGCCATGTAGGCCGCCGCGCGATGCTCGCGCAGTCGCGCCGGCAGCGAGTTAGCGCCACGCATCGGCAGGCGCGCAATCGAATCGAGCTGCTCGAACAGTTCATCCAGCGACGTGCAGTGCGACATCAGCAGCGCGGCGGTCTTGGCACCGACTCCCGGGACGCCGGGAACGTTGTCGACGCTGTCGCCGCGCAGCGCAAGGTAGTCGGCCATCCGCTCGGGTAGCACGCCGAAGCGAGCCGCGATCTGTTCGTAGCGATATTCGGCCGCGTCGCCGTAGTCCCAGAAAACATCCTCAGGACCGATCAGCTGCGCCAGGTCCTTGTCGCGCGATACCACGGTGACGGCCAGGCCGGCGCTACGGCAATGCGCGGCCAGCGTGCCGATCAGGTCATCGGCCTCATAGCGATCGTGCGCGAACTCCGCCACCCCCAGGTGACGGCAGTACTGCCGGCAGAGCTCGAACTGGCGCGCCAGCTCGGGCGGCGGCGGCTCGCGATTGGCCTTGTACGCCGGATACAGTGTGTTGCGAAAGCAGCTGCCGTGGCTGCTATCGAATGCCACCGCGATATGGCTCGGCTGCCGGCGCTCCAGCAGATCACCGAGGAACAGTGCGAATCCATACAGTGCCTGGGTGGGCTGGCCGTCGGGATCGACCAGATCCGGTGGCAGCGAATACCAGGCCCGGAATATGTATACCGAAGCGTCGATCAAATAGACGCGCGGAGCGAGGGCGCTGATCGCCGCTTCCTCAGCGGCGCCAGCGCGCCAGCCGGTCGTGCAGCGGACTGCTGCGCGGAAAGTGCGCCCGCAGGTATTCCATCTGGTCGGCAAGCACCCGTCGCCCCTTCAGGAAGATGTATTCGGCGTAGGTCGGCGTGAACGGCACCGCGATCAGCTGCATCTTCGCCTGCTCGGGCGTGCGCCACGCCTTCTCGTTGTTGCAGCGACGACAGGCCGCCACCACATTGGTCCAGACATCCATCCCGCCCTGGCTGAATGGACGCACGTGATCGCGCGACAGCTCGCGGCTCGGGAAGCGCTGCGCGCAGTACATGCAGACATAGGCATCGCGTCGAAACAGTGTTTCGTTGTTCAACGGCGGCACGTAGTCATGGCGGGTATTGCCGGGGTTACCCGTATGGCCGACCGTGGCGACGATCGAGCTGACCTCGAGCACCGTGCGCAGGCCGCTGCGCGCATTGACACCACCATAGAGACGGAACAGCAGCGACCCGCAGGTATAGGCAACCTGGTCCTGATGGTAGAGCCGAGCTGCCTCGCGATAGTCGACCCACTCGAGCGGCATGCCGGCGATGTCCGTACGCAGCACCATCTGCGACAGACCGTGGCCCTCGGCATCGTGTTGTCCTGATCCAACGTTCATAATCTGTAAGATACGGCAGGGTTATGCGAGAATTCAACGCTCAGGGTCTCGTTGAAGAAAGCCCCCGGCGCCCCAGCCCGCGGCAGCCATAAAGGAGTCATGATATGCCGGTTACGATCGGTGCGCTCCGGGAGCGCGCGCCCGGAGAGACGCGCGTCAGCCTGGTTCCGGAGATTGCCGACAAACTGGCCGCAACCAGCGTGCGCGTGCTGCTCGAACACGGCGCCGGCACGCTGGCGCAATTCCCCGACGCCGGATACAAGACCGTTGAATGGGCCGATGGAGATGCGATTCTCGCCGCCGCCGACGTGCTGCTGACCGTGCAGCCGCTCAGCATCGAGCAGATTCAACGGCTGCACCCGGGCGCCGTCGTGGTCGGCTTCATGCAGGCTTACTCGCACGTCAAGGAAGTACAGGCCCTGCGCGACCGCAAGATCACCAGCTTCGCGATGGAGCTGATCCCACGTATCTCACGCGCGCAGTCGATGGACGCGCTGTCTTCACAGGCCGCCATAGCGGGTTACAAGGCAGTGTTGATTGCAGCGGACACGCTGGATCGTTTCCTGCCGATGCTCACCACGGCCGCAGGCACGATTCGCCCGGCGCAGGTGCTGATCGTCGGCGTCGGTGTCGCCGGTCTGCAGGCGATTGCCACCGCCAAGCGTCTCGGCGCGGTGGTCGAGGCCTACGACGTGCGCAGTGCCACCCGCGAGCAGGTCAAATCGCTGGGCGCGAAGTTCGTCGACACTGGCGTATCGGCTGAAGGCACCGGTGGGTATGCCCGCGAGCTGACGGACGAAGAGAAGCGCAGGCAGCAGGAGGTGCTGGACGCTCGCATCGCGGTGGCCGATGCCGTGATCACGACCGCCTCGGTTCCCGGGCGCCGCGCGCCGCGGATCATCTCCCGCGCTGCCGTCGAGCGCATGAAGGCCGGGGCCGTCATCGTCGACATCGCCGCCGAATCGGGTGGCAACTGCGAACTCACGCAGCCCGGGCAGGTGGTCGAACACCAGGGCGTCAAGATCGTCGGCCCGGTAAACCTGGCAGCGCAACTGGCATTTCATGCCAGCGAAATGTACGCCCGCAACCTTTACAACTTCCTGAAGAGCGCGATCACCAAGGACGGTTCGCTGGCGATCGACTGGCAGGATGAAGTGTTCGCGCAGTCGTGCCTGACCCATGCGGGCGAAATCAAGCACGAACCCACACGCAAACTGGTGGAGGCAACATGACCGGGATCGTCGCGCTGTACATTTTCATGCTGGCTGCCTTCACCGGCTATGAGGTGATCGCCAAGGTGCCGGTGATCCTGCACACGCCGCTGATGTCGGGCTCGAATTTCGTGCACGGCATCGTGCTGGTCGGGGCGATGGTCGCACTGGGTGCGGCCACGACGCCGCTCGAGAAGACCATCGGTTTCATCGGCGTGCTGCTGGCCGCCGGCAATGCGGTCGGCGGCTACGCGGTCACCGAGCGCATGCTCGAGATGTTCAAGTCGAGTGGCGCCAGGAAACCCGGCGCCGGCGCGGGGAAACACTGATGGGTGAGTATTTCAACGCCGCCGGACTGATCCAGGTCAGCTACCTGGTCACGGCGTTCCTGTTCATCATGGGCCTCAAGCGCATGAGCTCGCCGGTGACGGCGCGCAGCGGCATTCTGTGGGCCGGTGCCGGCATGCTGGTGGCGACGCTGGCGACGTTCCTCTATCCCGGCATGAGCAATTATCCGCTGATCATCATTGCGGTCGCGATCGGCGGCGCGATCGCCTGGTTCAGCGGTCGGCGCGTGGCGATGACCGACATGCCGCAGATGATTGCGCTCTACAACGGCATGGGCGGCGGCGCGGCCGCGGCCATCGCGGCGGTGGAGCTGTATCGCGGCGGCGCGATGTCGACAACTTCCGCCACGCTCGCCGTAGTCGGCGCCATCATTGGCGCGGTGTCCTTCAGCGGCAGTTTGATAGCCTTCGGCAAGCTGCAGGGATTGATCCGCAAGTCGCTGCGCTTCGGCGGCCAGCAGATCCTGAACCTGCTGATTCTCGCCGGCGCGATTGTCTGCGCTGGCCTGATTGCCTCGGGCTACAACGACTCCGCCGCCACGATCACCGCACTGTTCGTGTTCGCACTGGTGCTGGGTCTATCGATGACGCTGCCGATCGGCGGCGCCGACATGCCGGTCGTGATCTCGCTGTACAACGCGCTGACCGGCCTGGCAGTGGCGTTCGAAGGTTTCGTGCTCGGCAATGCCGCGATGATCATCGCCGGTACGGTGGTCGGCTCGGCCGGCACGCTGCTGACGCAGTTGATGGCGCGCGCCATGAACCGCTCGCTGGGCAACGTGCTGTTCTCGGGCTTCGGCGACACCGGCGGCGGCGCCGCGGGGACCGGCACTGTAACCGGCAGCATGAAACCGATCGAGGCCTCCGACGTCGGCGTCATGATGGCATTCGCGCAGAAGGTGATCGTGGTGCCGGGGTACGGCATGGCCGTGGCGCAGGCGCAGCACAAGGTATGGGAACTGTGTCAGCTGCTGATCGATCGCGGCGTCAACGTACGCTTCGCGATCCACCCGGTGGCCGGCCGCATGCCCGGTCACATGAACGTCCTGCTGGCGGAGGCCGGCGTGCCGTACGATCTGATCGCGGATCTGGATGAAGTCAATTCCGAGTTCGAGACCGCAGATGTCGCCCTGATCATCGGCGCCAACGATGTGGTCAATCCTGTGGCTCGCAACGATAAGTCGAGCCCGATCTATGGCATGCCGATCCTGAATGCCGACAAGGCCAAGAACGTGATCGTCATCAAGCGCGGCCAGGGGGCGGGTTTCTCAGGCATAGAGAACGCGCTGTTCTATCTCGACAACACGCGCATGCTGTACGGCGACGGGCAGGCCGCCGTATCGCAGCTGATCGCCGCGGTGAAGGCGGTCTGACTCCAGCAGCTAGCGTCCGTGCTGCCGCAACCGCTGCAGCATCTGAGTGCGCTCCTGCGGCGTGGCATTGCGCCAGCGCTGCCGCAGCAATGCGCGCTGGGCGGGCGGTAATTGCGAGAAGGTGCGGAAATTCTGCCGCACGGCCTGCTGCTGTTGCGGTGGGAGTTGCTGGAAGTGCTGCCAGCGCTGTCGGATCAGCGCCCGCTGCTCGGGCGGCAATTGCTGCCAGGACTGGAAGCGACCGCGGGCCTCCTCGCGCTGCTGCGGAGTCATGGAAAGCCAGCGCTGCGCCCCGGAGGACAGCGCCTGCTGCCGATCCGGCGGCAGAGTATTCCATTGACCCTGGAACTGACCCAGTGCCTGCTGCTGTGCCGGGGACAGTGACGACCAGGCCACACCGGGTGCTGGCGGCGACCCCGCCGGCGGCTCGGCACCCAGCACGGGCAGGCATACCAGCAGCAGCAGCGCGTACAGAGTGGGGTGACGCCTCATGGTGGCGCTACCGGCTTGGCCGCGATCGGCGGCGCTGCTGGCGTTGCAGCAGCGGCGGGCGGGTCGGCCAGTTTGACGCGCGCAGGCTCGCTGCCGCCGCCCGGGTTACTCGATGGCTTGCCCGCACGGCGCGCGACGTTGTCGATATCGGTGCGCGCCAGATATTCATTCCAGTCCTTGTCCTCGGAATCCACCGAGCCCAGAAACTCCAGCAACCCGCCGTCGGGCGCTTCGCCAGCCTGCGATACCGCCAGTGACGCCAGTAACGCCAGCAGCCAGAGGCCGCCCCTCAGGAACCGATTGACGGTGCGCTGGCACCGGTTGCTTCGCTGGCTGCCCATTCGTAGAAATCGTAATCTACTTCGTCATCCGGGCCGAGCTGCACCGCTTCGCTGTCGGCCAGCATTTCGAAATCCTCGGGCGTCGCACCGACGAGGGGATTGACCGCCGGATTCTCGCCGTGCGGCATGACAACAAACATCACCGCCACCACCGCCGCGGCCAGCGCACCGGCACCCGCCGGCATCCAATGCCGCGACAGCCTCCGCGACCAGGACGGCCGCGACGACAGCGCAGCATAGCGCGCACGCGTGAGTCGCGAGCGCGTGACGGCCGGCAGCGCCTCGGCACTGTCGAGCAGCAGCTGCCGTGCGCGCCGCTCGAACGCCTGATCATCGGTGGGGTTGTTCATGTCGCAAAGTCTCCCAGCTTCGCGCGCAGGGCCTGCAGGGCCCGAAAATAATGCGTTTTGACACTACCCTGCGAGCATTTCATTGCCGCAGCGGTCTCAGCCACGTCCATGCCCTCGATATTGCGCAGCAGAAAGGCCTCTCGCTGGCGCGCCGGCAGCTGCTGCAGGGCCTGCTCGAGCGACCGCATCATCTGGTCCGATTCGATCTGCGCCGCCGGGGTTGGGCCGCTGTCCGCGGCCTGATCGATGGGGTCCGGTCCCTCTTCTTCCTCGTCGGCCCGCCACGGCATGAAGCTCATGACCCGCTGACGCACGATGCGGCGGCGCTGCATGTCACGGATGCGGTTCTCGAGGATCCGATAGAACAGCGGCCGCCACTCCTCGGCTGGTCGCGACGCGTAGCGATGCGCCAGTTGCATCATGGCGTCCTGAACCACATCGAGAGCGTCCGACTCATGACGCAGTGCGATCTGTGCGATCCTGAAGGCCTTTCGCTCGACCTCCGCCAGAAATGTCTCGAGGGCGCGCGCACCGTCCTGGACTGATTCACGCAACTGGGTTTTCCCGGCGGGGAGCAGATCCGATGTCTGTGTTCCAAGATTAGCAAACGCGAGCATGCGCAGGACACCTACGCTGGATATTGAGGGCTGACTCAAACAGGAAAACGGCGCAAGAATGGGTTTGGTTGACACCCGCTGGCAGAAGCGGAAGGCCACCAAAATCATCCACTTATTCGAGCTCTTTTGGTCCGCAATCACGCCGTGACGACCCGCAGGCCGCCCCGAAGCTTGAGTAAGATCTCAACGCGTTGATCATGAACGGAAATGCGGGTTGATCAGTTTTTCATCAATTTGACATGAAAGCCGTAAAACACCGGTGATTTCCAGCGCGCCGACCACACTGTCCACAGACTTACCCACAGGGACTGTGGACAAAGTCACAGCGGTGCTGCGGGTGGCGCTGGACATGCCTCGCGCCAGGCTGTTCGATTACCGGCCTCCGGAGGGCCTGACCGTGGCGGACGTGCCCATCGGCGCGCGTGTCCGGGTACCGGTCGGAGCGCGGGAGCGGGTTGGCGTGGTGGTCGAGGCCGCCGAGCAGCCCGCAAACCCCGGGGTCGCGCTCAAGCCGATCCACGCACTGCTCGACGACAGCCCGCTGTTCGACGCCGCGTTGCTGCACCTGCTGCGCTGGACGTCCCAGTACTACCATCATCCGCTGGGCGAGGTGATCGCCGGTGCGCTGCCCAAGGCGCTGCGCCAGGGAGCACCGTCGCTGGCGCTGCGGCCGCACTGGCGACTGCGCCACCCGGCCGAGCCCGAACGCCCGCGGCGAGCGCCCCGGCAGCAGGCGCTGCTAAGCCTGCTGGCCGCACACCCCGAGGGTCTGGACGCCGATGCAATTGCCGCGGCACTGTCGAGCTGGCGCGACGCAGCGCGAGCGCTCGAAGCCCGCGGCCTGATCGAGCGCTACCAGCTGCCGGTGGCGGCAACATCGTTCGGCGACGCTGCCTTCGAACCGGACCCGGCGCCGAGCTTGTCGCAGGCTCAGCGCGAGGCGGTCGCGCTGATCGATGCGGCCGCCGACTCCTATATGGCGATCGTGCTGCAAGGCGCGACCGGAAGCGGCAAGAGTGAGGTTTACCTGCAGTGCGCCGCGCGCACGCTGGCCCGCGGCCAGAGTGTCCTGGTGCTGGTTCCCGAGATCGCGCTGACTCCGCAGCTGGTGGAACGCTTCCGCTGCCGGCTTGCGGGTCCGATCGCGGTACTGCATTCCGCCTTGAGCGATGCCGAGCGGCTCGCCGCCTGGCGCGCCGCCCGCGCCGGTACGGCTCGGATCGTGCTCGGCACACGCTCGGCCGTGTTTGCGCCGATGCCGCGGCTGGGCTTGATCGTCGTGGATGAGGAGCACGACAGCTCCTACAAACAGCAGGACAGCGGCTGCCGCTACTCGGCGCGCGACCTATGCGTCGCGCGCGCCGGCCAGGCACGGATTCCGGTGGTGCTCGGCTCGGCCACACCGGCCTTCGAGACGCTGCACAACCTGCAGCTCGGGCGCTATCGCGGACTGCTGTTGCCGCGCCGGCCGGATCAACCGCTGGCTCCGCGGCTGGCATTGGTGGACCTGCGGGCGCATGCCGCAACCCAGGGGTTGTCCGTGCCGGTGGTCGAGGCGCTGCGGCAGCATCTGGCTGCTGGCTCACAGGTGCTGGTGTTCATCAATCGCCGCGGCTACGCACCGACGCTGTTGTGCACCGCCTGCGGCTGGATTGCGCCATGCCGGCAGTGCGATGCGCGGCTGACAGTACACCGGGCCGCCGCCGAGCTGCGCTGCCATCATTGCGGCGCCACCGAACCGCTGCCGCAACGCTGCCTGCGCTGCGGCATGCCCGTGAAACCGGTGGGACAGGGCACCGAGCGGGTCGAAGAGACGCTGCAGCAGCTGTTTCCAGCCGAGTCCCTGGTGCGGCTCGACCGCGATACCGCTGCCAACGCGGCCGAGCTCGACCGCCGCATGCAGGCGGTGCGCAGCGGCTCGGCGCGCATCCTGGTGGGCACGCAGATCGTTACCAAGGGCCATCACTTTCCAGGCATCGCGCTGGCCGTGGTGCTCAACGCCGACCAGGGGCTTTTCAGTACCGATTTCAGAGCTGCCGAGCGCCTGGCGCAGACCATCGTCCAGGTCGCCGGTCGTGCCGGCCGCGAGCACAGCCGCGGCGAGGTGCTGATCCAGACCGAGTATCCCGACCATCCGCTGCTGCAAAGCCTGCTCGGCGGCGGCTACGAGGAGTTCGCAACCACCGCCTTGCGCGAGCGCGCGGCCGCGCAGTGGCCACCCTTCGGTCGGCTGGCGCTGCTGCGCGCCTCGGCCTTGACTGCCGCCACCGCGCTCGATTTTCTGACTGCCGCGCGCGGCATCGCGCCCGCGATCCCGGGCGTGCGATTGCTCGGGCCGGTCCCTGCCAATATGGCGCGTCGCGCGGGCCGCTACTACGCGCAGCTGCTGCTCGAGAGCCGCGAGCGCGCGAGCCTGCACCGTCTGCTCGAACGATGGCTGCCGGAGGTCGCCTGCCTGCCGCAGGCGCGCCGTGTCCGCTATGCGCTCGATGTCGATCCGATCGACATGCAGTAGACTCGCCGCCCGTTTTCCAGGAGGACCGTTTGATTGAAAGCCGAGCTTGAGCGATTGGTGGCCGCGGCGGTCGCGACGCTGGTTGGCACGTTGCTGCCGGAGGCAGTCGACTCCAGCGCCATCAGCGTCGAGCGTACGCGCGACAGCAGTCATGGCGACTACGCCTGCAGCATCGCGCTGAAGCTCGCGCGCAGCGCACACCGGCCACCGCGCGTGATCGCCGAGGCGATTCTCGCGGCGCTGCCCCAGAGCCCGCTGCTGGCGCGCGCCGAGGTGGCGGGCGCCGGCTTCATCAATCTATATCTGGCGCGCGGCGCGCAGACCGCGGTACTGGCTTCCGTTTTCGAACAGGGCGCGCGCTACGGCGAGAGTAACGGCGGCGGCGGCGAGCAGGTCATGGTCGAGTTCGTATCGGCCAATCCGACCGGACCACTGCATGTCGGCCACGGCCGTCAGGCCGCCTACGGCGCGACCCTCGCCAACCTGCTGCGCGCGGTCGGCTACCAGGTCACGCGCGAGTACTACATCAACGACGGCGGCCGGCAGATGGATATTCTCGCGGCCAGCACCTGGATCCGCTATCTGGAGCGCTGCGGCGAGACGCTGCCTTTTCCGGCCAATGGCTACCGCGGCGATTACGTGCACGCGATCGCGGCGCAGCTCGAGCAGCGCTGCGGGCGGGAGCTGGTGCGCCCCGCGGCCGCCGTCGCCGATGGCCTGCCGGCGGATGCGCCGGCCGGCGACAAGGAACAGTTCATCGATGCCGTGATCGCGCGCATGCGCAGCCTGCTGGGCGCCGCTGGCTTCGATACGGTGCTGGAGATCTCGCTGGCGGCGATGCTGGCCGATATCCGCGACGACCTCGGCGCCTTCGGGGTGCAGTTCGATCATTGGTATTCCGAGCGTGAGCTCACGCGCGGCGGCGCCGTCGAGCGCGCCATCGAAAAGCTCGACTCGCGTGGCCAGCTCTATCGCAAGGACGGCGCGCTCTGGTTCCGATCGAGCGCCTTCGGCGACGAAGAGGACCGGGTGCTGGTGCGAGCCAACGGACAGCAAACCTATTTTGCACCCGACATCGCCTATCACCTGCAGAAGCGCGAGCGCGGCTTCGCGCGGCTGATCGACGTGCTCGGCGCCGATCATCACGGCTATGTCGCCCGCTTGCGCGGCGCACTGATCGCAATGGGCGAGCCGGGCGAATGCCTCGAGGCCTGCCTGATCCAGTTCGTGAGCCTGTTCCGCGGCGGCGAGAAGATCCCGATGGGTAAGCGCGAAGCCCAGTTCGTCACCTTGCGGCAGCTGCGCGAGGAAGTCGGCAACGACGCCTGCCGGCTGTTCTATCTGATGCGCAGTCACGACCAGCCGCTCGATTTCGATCTCGAGCTCGCCAAGTCGCGCAGCAACGAGAACCCCGTGTACTACCTGCAGTATGCGCACGCACGCGTCGCGAGCGTGCGCCGGCAGCTCGAGGCGCGCGGCCTGCAGTTCGAGCAGGCGCTGGCGCTGCGCAGCCTCTCGACGCTCGATTCGCCGTTCGAGCAGGCGGTGCTGTCGGCGCTGACGCGCTTTCCGGAAGTGCTGGTCCAGGCAGCCGGCGCGCGCGCACCGCACGCGCTGGTGCACTACCTGCGGGAACTAGCGACCGCGTTCCACAGCTGGTACAACGCGGCCACCTTCATCGTCGAGGATCCGGCGCAGCGCAACGCGCGGCTCGGTCTCGCCTTCGGCGTGCAGCAGGTGCTCGCGAACGGATTGCGGCTGCTGGGCGTATCGGCGCCGGAGAGCATGTGAGCGGGCAGCGGCTGACCTCGCGCGACTACAAGCGCACGCGCCGCGGGCAACTGTCGTTCAATCTGTCGCGCTGGCGCGATCTGGGCATCGGCCTAGGGGTGGGGCTGTGTGTCGCGGGCGTGGTCTACGTGGCCGATCATCGTGCGGCCGACGCGCCGCTGCCGACCGCGCGTCCGGTGCCACGGCGCGCCGAGGGCGCCGCTGCCACCACGTCGGACGCCGCGGCTCCGGATTCGCCGGGCGGCGATCCGGCGCTGCAACCCGAGGGCAGCTATGACTTCTACCACATGCTGCCGAAGTTCGAAGTCGTGGTGCCGGAAAAGGAGCGCGGCTCGCGCATCGCGCCGGCCTCGCCGATCGACCGTCCTGGCGTCTACTTCCTGCAGGCCGGCTCCTATCGCGACGTCAATGTCGCCGAACGCATTCGCGCGCAGCTCGCCAAGCTCGGCATCGACGCCACGGTGCAGCGCGTGGCCGTCGATGCTGATGTCTGGCACCGCGTCCGCATCGGACCGATCCGCGATCTCGCCAGGCTCAACCACCTGCGAAGCCAGCTGCAGCAGAGTAACCTTGACGCGCTGGTGATTCGGGTCGACGACTAGGCCGAGTCCGCGCGACCGGCTCCCACCGACGGCACGCCTGGCTCGGAATCCCGCAGGAATCGGCGTTCCAGGTCATGCGCCGACAGCGGCCGGGACAGCAGGAATCCCTGCGCTTCGTGGCACCCGCGTGCGCGCAGCCACTCCAGTTGCGCCTCACGTTCGATGCCTTCCGCAGTCACCACCAGGCTGAGACTCTTCCCCAGCGACAGGATTGCGTTGGCGACCGCCGCGTCGCTCATGGAGCGGTCGACATTCCTGACGAAGGCTTTATCGATCTTGATCCGGTCGGGAGGAAATCGGGAGATGTAGGCGAGCGAAGAGTAGCCGGTTCCAAAATCATCGAGCGCAATGCGACATCCGAGCCCTCGCAATCGCTCGAGGGAGTTACGAATGGCTGCAGAGTCCTTGACCAGCAGTGACTCGGTGATTTCGATCTCGATCAGCGAGGTCGGTACGTTCGCCGCTGCCGCCTCGGCCTCCACCACCCGCGCAGGATCGCCGTGCAGCAGCTCTTTCGCGGACACGTTGACCGCGACCGGAACGAGGAAACCCTGATCCATCCAGATGCGCAGCTGTCGGCAGGCCGCGCGCACCACCCAGCTGCCCAGATCGATGATCAGGCCGCTGTCTTCCGCTATTTCGACAAATCGCGTCGGGGAAATATCACCGTGTTCGTCGTCGCACCAGCGCAGTAGCGCTTCCACACCCGCGAGCCGATTGTCGAGCAGCCGAAACTTTGGCTGGAACTGCAGGTGCAGCCGGTCATGCTGAACGGCGCGTCGAAGCTTGCCTTCCAGCTCGAGCCAGTCGCGCAACCGGCTGCTCATCGCCGGCGTATAAGCCGCGACTTCGCCGGCGCCGCCGGACTTGGCCTGATACATGGCGGTGTCGGCGTGCTTGAACACGGTCGCGACGTCCTGGCCGTCGTCAGGATAGACGGCCACCCCAAGACTGGTCCCGGAGAAGAACTCGAGGCCCTGATAGTCGATGGGCTCCCTCAGGCTGACGCAGCACGTGGTCGCGATCAGCATGGACAGTTCACGCGCCCGCTGGTGACGCAACATGATCACGAATTCATCGCCGCCGAAACGCGCGACCGAAACGTGCTCATGCTCCGCCCGAAATGGCTCGAGCGCTCGTGTGAGCTTGCCGGCCACGGTGCATAGCACGGCATCGCCGACCGAATGACCAAAAGTGTCGTTGATGCGTTTGAAACTGTTCAGATCAAGATAAATGACAGCGACGGATTGTCCCGACTCCGTGGCCGCGGCAAACATCTGCTGCGCGGTTTCGATGCAGCGCTGCCGATTGGGCAATCCCGTCAATGGATCGAAATACGCCAGACGCTCGATGCGCTCTGCCGCGGCCGCGTTACGCAGCACATATTCGATACGGCGCGGCAGCAGCGCCCAGTTCACCGGCTTGGAAATGAAGTCGGTTGCTCCCGCCTCGAAGGCACGATCGATCGCAGATGCATCGTCGTGACCGGTGACCATGACGATCGGAACGCCCGCCAGGTGCGGCTCGGCACGCAGCCGCTTGCAGACCGAAAAGCCGTCCATGCCGGGCATGTCCACATCCAGCAGAACGATCGCGACTGGCTGCGACAGCGCGGCCTGCAATGCCGCCTGGCCATTGTCGAAGCTCAACGCAGTCATTCCGGCGGCCTCGACCGAATCGGCCAGCAGCAGGCGTCCCGACTCCTCGTCGTCGGCGATGATCGCCACCGCCTCAGCGCGCGGCGGGGTGCTCATGCGCTCGCTCTGAGCTGAAGCTTACTCAGCTCCTCGAGCAGCGCCGGATGCGCCGCCATCAGTGCGGCGTGCAGTCGGCGCGCCGCCGCCGCGTCTCCCCTCTGGCAGGTCTGCTCCAGCAGGCGCACTTGCGAGGCAAAGGCCAGCGCCCCGACATTGGCAGCGCTTGAGGACAGTTTGTGAGCGATGGCGGCGGCGGCGGTGAGGTCTTGGGTGCCGAGTGCCGCCTCCAGCTCCGACAGCGATTTGGTCGAACTGACGTGGAACAGCTCGATGAGCTTCGGGTAGAGATCCGTCTGTCTGCCGCCGCGCAGGCTGCGGACGCTCGCGACGGCGTTCGCATCGATGTTCGACAGGCCGGCAGCCGAGTGCGGCGACTGCGATGGACCGATCCAGCGGCGCAGCATCTGGGCGCATTCCTCGAGCGTATATGGCTTGGTCAACAGATCATCCATGTCGGCCTCGATGCAGATGTGGCGATAGCTCGCCGCGTCATGCGCAGTCAGCGCAACGATCGGAACGCGCTGGCTGCCGGCACCGCGCTGCCGGATCAGCGCCGTCGTGGCAAACCCATCCATGGTGGGCATGCTCAGGTCCATCAGAATCAGATCGAAACGCTCCGCCGCGCTGCGCGCGGTCGCTTCCTGTCCGTCCTTTACCCATACCGAACTGCATCCAAGCGCCGCCAGATAGCCCTGGGCAACGGCGGCGTTGACCGGCTCATCCTCCACCAGCAGCACATGTCCGCGCCAAGTTTCAGCCCGCGCCGCGGGCGGCGCAGCACCGGAGGCGGGCTCGGAAAGGCCTGCAATGGCTTCATGCAGCGCCGCGCGGTGCACTGGCTTGGCGACAATATTGGCGGACCCGACCAGGTTGAGGAGATCGCAGGTCTGCGCCTCGGTGGCCGATGCCACCGCCAGGAGCGCGGCGCGTGGACCGGCGCCGGCCGCGGCGTACACGCGGAAGTAATCCGGGTAGCTGCCCGCATCCACGATGATCAGATCTTCCGTGCCGAGAGCCGCGAACGGCAGATCGCCGTCATGCATGTGCGGGGAGAGACCGAAGGCCGACAGGTGCCGCCACAGGCACTCGGCCAGCGCCGGACGTCGCGTCAGCACGTGCACGCTGTGCCGGGGCAATGGCGCCCAGGACTGCCGGGCCGGCTCAGCGATCTGCTGCATGGTCACCGCCAGCGTGAACGTGGAACCCATCCCCGGCATGCTTTCGACACGAATCTCGCCGCCCAGCAGGCCCGCCAGCTCGCGGCAGATTGCCAGCCCGAGACCACTGCCGCCGAAGCGGCGCGTGGTCGATTCGTCGGCCTGGGCGAAGGGCTCGAAGATCTTGGCGATGGTCGTCGCCTCGATGCCAATTCCGGTGTCGATGACGCTGATCAGCACGCAGGCGCGATCGGATTCGACGCTCTCCAGTTCGGCCTTGACGACGACTTGACCTTGGCTCGTGAACTTCACGGCGTTGCCGATCAGGTTCATCAGAATCTGACGCAGGCGCAGTGGATCACCGAGCAGGCTGCCGTGCTGCTGCAGCGGCGGCCACACAATCAACTCGATTCCCTTGGCTTCCGCCGCCCCCATGAACAGACTGGTGCATTCCTCGAGCATCACGACCAGATCGATCGGCAGCGACTCCAGCTGGATCTTGCCCGCCTGGATTTTCGACAGATCCAGCAAATCGTTGACGATCTGAAGCAGCACCTGCGCGGAGGAGCGCACGGTTTCGGTCAGGCGCATCTGCATCGCGGACAGTGGCGTGCGTGCCAGCAGCTCCGTCATCCCCACGACGCCATTCATGGGGGTGCGCAACTCGTGGCTCATACGGTCCAGGAAGTCGCTCTTGGCACGCGCGGCGTGCGCCAGCTGGCGGTTACTCTCGAGCAGCTCGCGCGTTCGCAGTGCGACCTCCGACTCGAGCCGCTCGCGGGCGGCGACCACCTGCCGAAACTTGCGCCGCTGCAGGCGCAGCCGATGGGCCACCAGTCCCAGCGCGGCCAGCGCATAAATGGCATAGGCCCAAGGCGATCTCCAGGGCGCCGGATTGCGGTGAATGCTCAGTCGCAGCGGCGAGTCGCTCCATACCGAATCAGCGTTGGCCGCCCGGACCTCCAGCACATGATCGCCGGCATCGAGATTGGTGAGTGTGACGCGATGTTGCTTACCCAGATCGATCCACCGGTCGGTCAACCCCGCCATTCGATAGGCGATGTGGTTGCGCTGGGGAGAGACGAAGTCGAGCGCGCCGAAATCCAACGACAGGACGCTGGCCTGATAATCGATGACGATATGGTCACGCAGCCAGTACGGTGTGGTGCTGGGGGCCGGTGCGCCCATGACCTCGAGTCCGGTCAGCGCCAGGCGCGGTGCCCGGCGGGATTCCGACAGCCGCGCAGGATCGAATATATTGAAGCCACCCGGGCCACCGAAGCACAGGCGACCGTCTCGCAGGCGGTAATAGGCGCCGAAGTTGAATTCCTCCCCCTGCAGGCCATGCTCGCGATGATAGGTCTTGATGGCACGCGAATCGGGATCGAGGCGCATCAGCCCGGCATTGCCGCTCAGCCAGATATGACCGCCCGCGTCGGGCAACACACCATAGATCGTGTCGCTGGATAAGCCATCCTCGCGCGAAGTCACCTGGAATCGGATCGCGTCGGGCGCGGTCGCAGAGCCGATCACGCGCGCGAGGCCGCCGCCGTCGGTCCCTATCCAGACCCGGCCTTGCAGGTCCACGGTGACCGCGTAGACGGTGTTGGCCGGCAGACTCGAGGCGTCGTTCGGATCGTGACGAAAAACCTTGATGACCGAACCATCAGGACGGGCGAGGTTGAGGCCGCCGCCATCGGTGCCGATCCAGAAGTTGCCACTGGGGTCTTCCGCGAGCGCGCTGGCGCTGGCAGCGCTGAGCGCGCCAGGCCGTTCCGAGCCATAAACCAATTGGCGCACCAACCCGGTCACCGGATCGAGCACATTGACGCCGCCATCGTGAGTGCCGACCCAGATCCGCCCATCATGGGCCTCGAGAATGGCCATCACACCGGCGTCGCTCAGGCTGTGCGGATCGCCGGGTTTGACGGCAATGACTTCCAGCCGCCCGTTGGCAGATAGCTTCCTCAACCCGCCTGCCATGGTGCCGATCCACAGCGTGCCATGCCGATCGAGTCGCAATGCCATGACGCGCTGGTCGCCAATGGCGCCCGCGTGTCCCGTGAGGGTGTCGATGGGAACCGCCTGGCCGCTGTCGGCATCGAACTGCACCAGACCGCCTCCGAGGGAAGCGATCCAGACCTTGTTATCGGGCGCATCGGCAAACGCAGTCACCAGTTTGTCGTCGAGCCACGCCGGTCGGCGGCCGCCGAGTTCCCAGCTGCGTGGATTCCAGCGGCTGACGCCGCCCGCGCGGGTACCGATCCAGACCAGTCCGCTGGGGTCCATGTACAGCGACATCACGTACGAGTCGCGCAGCGAACTGGCATCGTTCTCGTCGTGACGGTAGTGACCGAAGCTCCCGGTGGAACGATCCAGCAAGTCGAGCCCTTCCGCGGTGCCCACCCACAGGCGTCCCGCCTGATCCTCGAGCACCGCGCGAACGTCGTTGCTGCTCAGCGAAGTCGGCTGCTTCGGGTCATGGGCGAAGTGCTGCAGCACGCGACCGTCGCGGTCCATGCGGCTGAGGCCGCCATCATAACTGGCGATCCAGATGTCACCGGCGCGATCCTCCAGCACATGCGAGATCTGGTTACTGCTCAGCGACTGCGAGTCCTCAGGCGCACGGCGGTAGTGAATGAATGCGCCAGGATCGCTTTGCCACCGATCCAGACCGGCCTGAGTGCCCACCCACATGCTCCCTGAGCGGTCGAGTGTCAGGGTATAGATGTGGTCGGCGACCAGTGAATCCGGGTCGGACGGATCGTGACGTCGATGCTGGATGCGGCCGGTGACGGGGTCGAGGATATCGATGCCGGCATCGAGGGTGCCAATCCACACCTGGCCGGCCGCGTCGAGCGCCACCGCGTGCACCGCGTCACTGCCGAGCGAGGCGGTATCGGCTGGGTCGTGGCGGTACACCGTAAACCGG
>Ga0181516_10000746_pt1 | contig 27473 bp, 30 predicted proteins | sample PEATcosm2014_Bin_25_FD_121104 | JGI IMG/M metagenome (GOLD analysis project Ga0181516, IMG submission 121104) | Peatland microbial communities from MTU Mesocosm Facility, Houghton, MI, USA - PEATcosm2014_Bin01_10_metaG | ecosystem: Environmental > Terrestrial > Soil > Wetlands > Peat | place... | reverse complement strand
GTTCTCGTCCTTGGGCGCCATGAGGATGAGGTTCGGCATGCAGCGCAGGTAGGCCATGTCGTAGAGGCCGTGGTGGGTGGGGCCGTCGGCGCCCACCAGGCCGGCCCGGTCCATGGCGAAGGTCACCGGCAGGTTCTGCAGGCAGACGTCGTGCAGCACCTGGTCGAAGCCCCGCTGCAGGAAGGTGGAGTAGATGGCCACCACCGGCCGCATGCCCTGGGTGGCCAGGCCCGCGGCGAAGGTCACCGCGTGCTGCTCGGCGATGCCCACGTCGAAACACCGGTCCGGGAAGGCCTTCTGGAAGAGGTTCAGCCCGGTGCCGTCCAGCATGGCGGCGGTGATGCCGACGATGGTGGGATCGCGCCGGGCCAGTTCGGTGAGGGTGTTGCCGAAGATGGCGGTGTAGGTGGGCGGCGCGGGCCGGGCCGGGTCCACCGGGGCCTTGCGGATCTCGCCCGTTTCCGGGTCGAAGGCGGTGACGCCGTGCCATTTGAGGGGATCCTTGAGCGCCGGGGCATAGCCGAAGCCCTTGCGGGTCTGCACGTGGAGCAGCACCGGGCCCGAGGCCATCTTCTTCCTGGCTTCGGCCAGCGCCTTGACCACCGCGGGCAGGTCATTGCCGTTCACCGGTCCCAGGTAGCTGAAGCCCAGGTCCTCGAACAGCAGGCCGGGGACGGCGATGCGCTTGAAGGACTCCTCGCTCCACTTGGCGGCCTTGGCCAGGCGCATGCTCACGCTCTGCACCGGGATGGCCTTGATGGCGTTCTCGATGCGGTCGCGCCAGCGCTTGTAGTACTGGCCCGAGATCATCTGGTTCAGGTAGCCCTGGAGCGAACCCACGTTGGGGTTGATGCTCATGTCGTTGTCGTTGAGGATCACCATGAAGTTCCTGGTTTCCAGGAACCCGGCCTGGTTCAGGCCCTCGAAGGCCATCCCGGCGGTCATGGAGCCGTCCCCGATCACGGCGATGCAGGCGAAATCCTGCTTCTGCAGGTCCCGGGCGGTGGCCATGCCCAGGGCGGCGGAGATGGAGGTGCTGGCGTGACCGGCCCCGAAGTGGTCGTAGGGGCTCTCCTCCCGCTTCTGGAACCCGGACAGGCCGCCGTGCTTGCGCAGGGTGGGGAAGCGGTCCTTGCGGCCGGTGAGGATCTTGTAGGGGTAGGCCTGGTGCCCCACGTCCCAGATGATCCGGTCGGTCATGAAGTCGAACTGGCTGGCCAGCCCCACGGTCAGCTCCACCGTGCCCAGGTTGGAACTGAAATGGCCGCCGGTCTCGCTGATGGAATCGATGAGGAACTGGCGCACCTCCGCCGCCAGCTGGTCCAGCTGCTGGGGGGTGAAGTGGTGGATCTGCTTGGGCGAGGCGAGGGAGTCGAGCAGGGGGTAGGGGCTCACGCGCTCCGCTCCGCCAAGTAGGTGGCCAAGCGGCTCAGGGAAAGGGGATTCGGTAACGGCTGAAGCAGACATAGGGCACGCTCGGTGGCCGCCTGCAACTCGCTCCGGGCTCCGGCGAGCCCCAGCAGCAGGGGGTAGGTGATTTTACCCTTGCCCTGGTCCTTGCCAACCCTCTTGCCCATGGCGGCTTCGGTGGAGGTGGCGTCCAGAAGGTCGTCCTTGATCTGGAAGGCGAGGCCCATGGCCTCTCCGGCCGCCCGCAGCGCCTGCCTCTGTGCGGGGGTCGCGTTGCCGGCGATGGCGCCCATCTCCAGGGCGGCCCGGAGCAGGGCGCCGGTCTTGAGCCGGTGGATGACCTGCAGCTGCGCCAGGCTCACCGCCCCGGCCCGGGTCTGCTGTTCCCCCTCCAGGTCCAGGGACTGCCCGCCCACCATGCCCTGCCAGCCGGCGGCCTCGCCCAGGACCTTCAGGGCCTCCACCCGCCGGGACGGGGGCAGGGCCGGATCGGCGGCCAGGACCGTGAACGCCTCGGTGAGCAGCCCGTCCCCCGCCAGGATCGCCTGGCCTTCGCCGAACACCCGGTGGCAGGTGGGCTTGCCCCGGCGCAGGTCATCGTCGTCCATGGCCGGGAGATCGTCGTGGATGAGCGAGTAGGTATGGATGTACTCCAGCGCCACGGCGCAGCCCAGGGCGCTCTCCGCCCCGGCCCCCACCGATTCGGCGGCCAGCATGCACAGCACCGGGCGGATCCGCTTGCCGCCGGCCTTGAGGCTGTAGGTCATGGCCTCGGCCAGGAGGGCCGCCTCGCCCCCGGCGAAGGGGAGCAGGTAGCGGGCTTCCAGCAGCGGCAGGAGACGGTCCAGGTCGGCGCGCACCAGCTGCGCCGAACCGCTCAAGACACGTCTCCGTCCAGGGGTTCCGCCCGGTATTCCCCGCCCAGGCCCTGCTTGAGCACTTCCACCCGGCGCTGGGCCTCGGTCAGCTGCTGCTGCAGGGCCTTGCTCAGGTTCACGCCCTCCTCGAACTCCCGCAGCGCCTCCTCCAGGCCCAGCGAGCCGCTTTCCAGCTTCTGGACCACGGCCTCGAGCCGGTCCAGGCCATCGTCGAAGGAAGCGGGTTGCGTCATCATAGAATCAAGGTTAGGTCCCTTCGCGGTACGATTCCAGCGCAGGATGCGTTAACTTCGGATAAAGGACGGGTGGCGCAATGGCTCGAGTGCTCGTGGTGGATGATAGCCAGGAAACCTGCGATCTTCTGGAACTGCTGCTGGGAGACGGCAAGACCGGGAGCGGCGGGGTGACGGTGGTCAAGGCCACCCGGCCGGAGGACGCCATCCGGCTCCTGGAGGCGGGCGGCTTCGACCTGATGCTCTCGGACATCAACCTGGAAGCCAGCCTGGACGGCCTGGACCTGCTGCGGGTGGCCAAGCCCCTGGGGGTGGAGACCATCCTCCTCACCGGGTTCGGCACCCTGGAGAAGGCGCTGGAGGCGGTGAAGGAAGGCGCCTTCGATTTCCTCTCCAAGCCCTGGAACAACGAGGAGCTCAAGTCCCTGGTGAAGCGGGCCATCGTCATGAAGGAGAGCAAGGAAGGCCGCCGGCCGGCCGACGCCACCCCCAACCTGCGGCAGAGCCTCATGATCGGCTCCAGCCCGGCGATGATGGAGGTCTACCGCACCATCGCCTCCCTGCAGAACAGCCGCACCACCGTGCTCATCGTCGGCGAGAGCGGCACCGGCAAGGAGCTGGTGGCCCAGAACATCCACATGAGCAGCGACCGCAAGGACCGGCCCTTCGTGGCGATCAACTGCGGGGCCCTCACCGAAGGGCTGCTGGAGTCCGAGCTGTTCGGCCACGTCAAAGGCTCCTTCACCGGCGCGGTGTCGGACAAGAAGGGGTTCTTCGAGGAGGCCACCGGCGGCACCATCTTCCTGGACGAGATCGGCGAGACCTCGCCCAACTTCCAGGTGCGGCTGCTGCGGGTGCTCCAGGAGCAGGAGGTCCGCCGGGTGGGCGGCAACAAGACGGTGCGGGTGGACGTGCGGGTGATCGCCGCCTCCAACCGGGACCTGGCGCTGATGGTCAAGGCCGGCAAGTTCCGCGAGGACCTGTACTACCGCCTATGCGTGGTGGAGATCCGGGTGCCCCCGGTGCGGGACCGGTGGTCCCGGGACGCCCGCACCGGCCAGATCATCTCGGACATCCCGGCCCTCATGGACCACTTCATCGCCGAATGCTCGCGCAAGGACCACCTGTCCTACCGCATCCGGGCGGACGCCCGCCAGCAGCTGGAACGCTACAGCTGGCCGGGGAACGTCCGGGAGATGGCCAACATCATCGAGCACCTGACCCAGCTCAGCCGGGGCCGGGAGATCACCCCCGAGGACTTTCCCGACAAGATCCGGGACGAGATCCGCACCCGGAGCACCGATCTCCCCCACGCCCCCACCCCGCTGCTGGAGCTGGTGGAAGGCTGGGACCACCTGCCCACCCTGGAGGAGCTGGAGCGGCGCTACATCCAGGTGCTGCTGAAGCACGAGCACCGGAAGAGCCGGGTGGCCGAGATCCTGGGCAAGGACCGGACCACCTTATATAGGAAGCTGAAAGAATTGGGCTTGGCCGACGGCAGCGAGGAGCCCGGACTGTGATCGTCCAGGTCGCCGCATTGCGCCCGCAGTCGTTTCCCGGAAAGCGCGCGCTGCGCACGCACGTTCCGGGAAACGGTCCGGCCTGGCCCGTCCCGACCGTGCTCCGCCCTTTGGGGGGACCGGAACGCTGACCCTGGGCTTTGATGCAGATCGCAACACGTTGCAGGATTCCACGGTGGGCCCGATGGAGTCGTTGATGTAAACACTGTAAATAATAATATTACAAATTGGCCCGGATGATGCTTGCTAGAGAGCCATGACTCGGCCGTGCCGGTCACCAATGGAGATCACCCATGAGCAAGCTCGCCGCACTGCTGATCGCAGCTGCCCTTATTAGCCCGGCCTTCGCCCAGACCCCGGCTGCGCCCGCAGCCGCCGACAGCACCAAGAAGGTCGAGACCAAGAAGCCGGCCGCGAAGAAGAAGGCCATGAAGAAGGAAGTCGCCCCCAAGGCTGCCCCCGCCGCTCCCGCGCTGACCGCCGGCGACGCGCCCGCCGCTGACGCCGCCGCTCCCGCCGCCAAGCCCGCGAAGAAGATGAAGAAGGCCAAGAAGGCTCCCAAGGCCGCTGCCGCTCCCGCCGCCCCCGCCGCTCCCGCGCTGACCGCTGGTGACGACGCTCCCGCCGCTGCCGCTCCCGCCGCCAAGCCCGCGAAGAAGATGAAGAAGGCCAAGAAGGCTCCCAAGGCCGCTGCCGCTCCTGCTGCTCCCGCCGCCCCCGCGCTGACCGCTGGCGACGACGCTCCCGCCGCTGCCGCCGCTCCTGCCGCCAAGCCCGCCAAGAAGGCGAAGAAGGCCAAGAAGGCTCCCAAGGCCGCTGCCGCTCCTGCCGCTCCTGCCGCGTAACGTTCTACCGATCCGCAAAGAGGGCCCAGCGATGGGCCCTCTTTTTTTATGCCTGCATTGCCCGCCAGCGCTCACCGCTCCCGCGCAATGGACTGCCCCAGCCATCTTGAACCTGGGACACGCCACCTGCCATCCCTGCCGCGCCGCTTTGGGGGGATCCGGACCGCAGCGCAGCGGAGGTCCGGATCCTACCCAAAGCGAACGCCGGTCGGAACCCGTACGACCGTTCAGCAGACCTCGTGCAGCCAGTGGTTCGGGTCGGGCGCCACGCCATGCTGGAGGTCCAGCAGGGCCTTGCGCAGCCGGGTGGCCACCGGGCCGGCTTCACCGCCGTTGATCACCCACTGGCCGTGGTTCGACTTCACCACGCCGATGGGGGTGATGACCGCCGCCGTGCCGCAGGCGAAGGCTTCGGTCATGCTGCCGTCCTTGAGGGCGGTCTGCCAGTCCTCCACCGAGATGCGGCGCTCCTCGGCGCCGTAGCCCATGGACTTGGCCAGCTCCAGCAGGGTGAGCCGGGTGATGCCGGGCAGCAGGGTGCCGGTGAGCACCGGGGTGACCACCACCGTCTTGCCGCCTTCCTGGTAGACGAAGAAGATGTTCATCCCGCCCATCTCCTCCACGTAGCGGCGCTGCACCGCATCCAGCCAGACCACCTGGTCGCAGCCGGCCTCCTTGGCCTCCTTCTGGGCGATGAGGCTGGCGGCATAGTTGCCGGCGCACTTGGCGGAGCCGGTGCCGCCGGGCGCGGCGCGGACGTAGTTCTCGGAGATCCACACGGTGACCGGCTTCACCCCCTGGGCGAAGTAGGCGCCGGAGGGGGAGGCGATGATGATGAACAGGTATTCATTCGAGGGCTTGACCCCCAGCTCGGCCGCGGTGGCGATCATGAAGGGCCGCAGGTAGAGGCTTTCGCCGATGGCGGAGGGCACCCAGTCCCGTTCCTGGCTGATGAGGGTGTCCGCGGCTTCCACGAACAGCTCCACCGGGATCTCCGGCATGGCCAGGCGCCGGGCGGAGGCGTTGAAGCGGTTGGCGTTGGCCTCGGGGCGGAAGGTCTTGACATGGCCGTCCGGCTGGCGGTAGGCCTTGAAGCCTTCGAAGATCGCCTGGCCGTAATGCAGCACCGAAGCCGCGGGATCCAGCTGGATCGGGCCGTACGGCTTGAGCACGCCGCGGCCCCAGCCTCCTGCCTCGCTGTAGGGGATGACCACCATGTACTCGGTGAACACCTTGCCGAAGCCGAGGCCCTGCATGCGCTGAATCCGCTCCTCGGGGGTGATGGGCTGCGGCGCCAGCTGGATGTCCAGATGGGCGGTGGGGGCGGTGAATGGACTCATGGGATCTCCTTCAGGTGATGGCGGCAGAGTGGGCGTGCATCAGGCCGCCCAGCCGCGCGATGGCCTCGCGGGTTACGCAAGGTTCATGGGTGGAAAAATTGAGCCGCAGGCAGTTGGTACCCCTGCCGTCCGGGAAGAACAGCGGCCCGGGGGCGATGCCCAGCCCGTGGGTGATGGCGGTGCGGTGCAGGTCCAGGGCGGAAAAATCCTCGGGCAGCACCACCCAGAGGTGCATGCCGCCCTTGGGCTCGGTCACTTCGGTGCCCCGGGGGAAGCTGGCGCGGATGGCCTCCAGCATGGCGTCCCGGCGTTCCCGCAGGGCCTTGCGCAGCCGGGACAGGTGCCGCTTGAAGCCCCCGGAGGCCAGCAGGTGGCCCACCACCGCCTGGGACAGGGTGGGCACCGAGATGCTGTGCACGCCCTGCACCGGGCTCAGCCGGTCCAGCATCCGCTCCGGGGCGATGAGATAGCCCAGCCGCAGGCCCGCGGCCAGGGACTTGGAGAAGCTGCCCAGCTGGATCACGTGGTCCGCGTTGGCCAGGCTGCGGCAGGAGGGGATCCGGGTGCCGATGAAGCGCAGGTCGCCGTAGGTGTCGTCCTCCACCACGGGCACCCCGTGGGTGCGCGTCAGGGCCAGGATCCGCTCCCGGCGGGTGCGGCCGAAGGTCATGCCGGTGGGGTTGTGGAAGGTGGGCACGGTGAACAGCAGCTTGACGTCGCCGTTCTGCAGGATGGAGGCCAGACGCTCGGTGTTCAGGCCGTTGCGGTCCACCGGCACCGGCACCGCCTCCCGGCCGAGGGTGCGGATGAGGGCGAGGGCGCCCACGTAGCCGGGGCTCTCCACCGCCACCCGGTCGCCGGGCACGGTGAGGGACTCCAGCACCAGGGCCAGCCCGGCCTGGGCGCCGGGCACGGCGCGCACCCCCCAGCCGTCGGGGATCGGCTCGCCCTCGTCCGCCAGCCACCGGGCGATGGCCGCGAGGTAGGAAGGCAGGCCTCCGGGCGGGGCATAGGCCCAGGCGTCCGCCCCGAGCTCCTTCATGGTCTGGACATGCCAGCGGCGCAGCGCCTCCCCCGGCAGCAGGTCGGCGGGCGGGAAATTGGCGGAAAAGCTCACCAGCTCCCGATTCTGGGCCCGGCCCAGGGTCTCTCCCAGCCAGGTCCCCAGCTCGTCCTCCCGGACCGTCAGGGCGGAGCCCTGGAACGGGAACGCCTCGGCATCCCGCAGGGCGGGGGCTTCGGGCAGGTGGTCCGCCACGAAGCTGCCCCGGCCGGTCACCGTTTGCACCCAGCCGGTGCGCTTGAGCCCGGCCAGGGCCTTGAGCACCGTGAGCCGGTGCACCTGGAAGCGCAGGGCCAGTTCCGGCACCGCCGGCAGCCGAGTGCCCGGGTGCCACTCGCTCTTCTGGATGAGCATGCGCAGGGACCTCTGCAACTGAAGGTAGAGGGGACTGGCTGCCTCGGGGTTGAGCGGTTCGATGGGGGCCATGACCCCCAAAGTTTGGGCTATTTATTAAGAAAAGTCACTTATTGAGGTCCGGCCGGTATGCCAAGGCATACCGGCCGGGGGCCGGGGCGGGGTTTGCGCCGGTTCCATACCGGCACAGACCGCCTTATTTCACGGCCAGCAATTGCACCTCGAACAGCAGGGTGGCCCCGGGGGGGATGGCGTCCCCCGCGCCCTGGTCGCCGTAGCCCAGGGCCGGCGGGATGATGAGGACCCGCTTGCCGCCGACCTTCATGGACTTGATCCCCTCGTCCCAGCCGGGAATCACCTGGCCTTGGCCCACCGGGAACCGGAACGGCTTCCGGGGGTCCTGGGCCGAGTCGAACAGCTTGCCCCGCTGGTTGTCGTTGTAGATCCAGCCGCGGTAGAGCACCGAAACCGTCTGGCCGGCCTGGGGCGCCTTGCCCTGGCCCGGGCGCATGTCCACGTACTGGAGGCCGCTCTTGGTCTTGATGAAGGTCGGAAGGGGGGGCTTGGCCGCGAACAGCCCCAGGGACAGAATCGCCGCGGCGATCCCGGGCAGGCGCACTTTCATTGGGAACTCCTAGAGGTTTGGGGGAGTGTCATGTCAGCTCCAGCAGATCCCTGGGACGGATCCCGGTAGCGCGGCCGGTGCCCAGGGCCGAGACCCCGAAGGCTTCCGGAACCAGCACCGCTTCGGCGACCCGGCGGACCTGGTCCAGGTCCACCCGGTCGATTTCCTGGATCTGCTGATCCAGGGTCAGCAGCCGGTCCATGTGGATGGCCTGGTGGGCCAGGGCGAACATGCGGCTGCTGGTGGACTCCTGGTTGAGCACCAGGCTGGTGCGGAGCTGCAGCTTGGCCCGCTCCAGCTCGTCGGCGGTGACGCCCTCGCGCCGGAGCCGGGCGCACTCCGCCACGGTGCGGCGCACCAGCTCCTGGGCCCGGTCCGGGGCGCAGCTGGCGGCGATCTGCAGCGCGCCGGTGTCCCGGTACTGGCTGAGGTAGCTGCCCACCTGGTAGCACAGGGCGTGCTTCTCCCGCAGTTCCATGAACAGACGGGAGGACATGCCGCCGCCCAGCACATAGCCCAGGAGGTTCACCGCGGCCCGGTCCGGATGCTGGTGCGGGAAGGCCGGGAACCCCATGGCCAGGCTGGCCTGCTGCAGCTCCTTCCTGGGGGTGTTGAGCAGGAAGGGCCGGGACTGGTTGGGGCTGGGCCAGACGCCATCCCCTTCGAGCCCCCGGGGGATCAGGGCCAGGATCGGCTGGAGCAGTTCCAGGAAGGCGTCGGTCTCGATGTCGCCGGCCGCCGCGATGAGCAGGTTGGGGGCCCGGTAGGTCTTCCGGAAGAAGGCCCGGGCCTGGGCGGCGCCATAGCCCGCCACCTGGTCCCGGGTGCCCAGGATGGGGTGGGCCAGGGTCCCCCCGGGCCAGAAATTCGCGTAGAACAGCTCGTTCACCCAGTCATCGGGCTGGTCCTCGCTCTGGCTGATCTCTTCCAGGATCACCTTCCGTTCCCGGGCCAGCTCATCCTCGTCGAACCGGGGCGTGGTCACCAGCTCGCCCAGCAGGTCCACCAGGGCCGGCAGCTGCTCCCGCAGCACCTTGCCATAGAAGCAGGCGGTCTCCTTGCCGGTGAAGGCGTCGACGTTGCCGCCCAGGCGGTCCGTGGCCTCGGCCATGGCCTGGGGCCCGGGATAGCGCTCGGTGCCCTTGAACACCGTGTGCTCGATGAGGTGGGCCAGGCCTTCTTCCTGGGCGGTCTCGAAGCAGGATCCCCGCTTCACCCAGAAACCCACGGAACAGCTCCGCACATGGGGGAGGGGCTCGACCAGAATCTCGGTGCCCTGGGAGGTCACGGTGCGGAAGGGGCGTTTGGGCATCCCCAGAGTGTAGCCTATCTGCCCAGGCGCGCGAGGCGCCCGATGCGGAGCAGCAGCTTCACCCGGTGCCGGCTGTCCTGGCCGTCCAGGGGCTTCAGGAGGCGGTCCTGGATGTGCTGTTCAAGAGGGGCCAGCCAGGGTTCCTCCTCCTTGGTGGCCAGCGCCAGGATGGGCAGGGCCGAAGCCCCGGGGAGGTTCCGCAGCTGGATGATCCACTCTTCGAGATCCTGGAACCTGGCAGCCAGCCCCAGGTCCAGGGCCAGCAGCTCCGGAACCGAAGCCTGGACCCGCCGGAGGGTGTCCGCCAGGGTCTCGGCCCCCTCGGCCTGGATGCCGTCCGGCCGCAGGTGGGCACCCAGCTGGGTCTGGACGGCGCCGGAGGCCGAGGCCACCAGGAGGGTGCCATGGGCCACCGGGGGATCGTCCGCGCCGGTGGCGAGGCGCCGGCCCAGTTCCAGCGCGAGCCGGGCCCGCAGGCGGAACACCACCTCGTGCTCCAGTTTCGACAGGAAATCGTCGGCGCCCGCCTCGAGGCTGCGCTGGCGCAGGTCCCGGGCGAGGGCGGTGAGGATGACCACCGGGATGGACTGGAGCAGGGGGTCGCCCTTGATCCGCCGGCTCAGGTCGAAACCGTTCATGCCCGGCATCACCGCGTCCAGGACGAGGAGATCCGGCCGGTGGGATTCCAGGAAGGCCAGGGCATCCTGGGCGCTGGCCACGGCCTCCACCTGGGCGCCCAGGTGTTCGAAGCGCGCCGCCATGAGGCGCCGCATGTAGGCGTCGTCATCCACGAACAGCAGGCTCACCTTGCCCCCCTGCGGGTCGGGCTCCTGGTCCCGCCACGGCTGGCCGGCTTCTGGGTTCCCGATCGGGGTCGCCTGGTTGTCCATCGTCACTCCCGGCCGCTGACGGCCAATCAGACGTTATAGAAAACGCCGTGCTTGAAAATCACGGGGCTGTACCCACAGCGTACCATCAGGCTCCATGAAAATGCCCGGCCTGATGCCGGGCATTTGGCCTGGGAAAGCGGACTATTCGGCCACGACGTCGGGCCGGCGGCGCTCCTTGAGACGGCCGGCCTTGCCGAGCTTGTCCCGCAGGAAGTACAGCTTGGCGCGGCGCACCTTGCCGCTGCGGAGCACTTCCAGGTGGTCGATGGAGGGGCTGTGCAGGGGGAACACCCGCTCCACGCCCACGCCGACGCTGATCTTGCGCACGGTGAAGGAGGTGCGCATGCCGCCGCCGCGGATGCTGATGACCACGCCCTGGTAGACCTGGATGCGCTCCTTCTCGCCTTCCTTGACCTTCACATGCACCTTGACCGTGTCGCCCGGGGCGATCTTCGGCAGGTCCGTGCGCATCATGCCTGCTTCCAGGCGGTCGATCATATTTGCCATGACATCTCCTAAAGGGGCCAGCGGTCCAGACACCAACAACGGCGGGACATGTAACCCGAACCCTGGATGGGGGCCATATAGTTTAACCCGCCGGCCCGGAAAAGGAAGCAGGTATTTAGCGGATAATCCAGCCTTTCCACCCCTTGGGCTTGGTCCGGTCCCGGTCTTCCGGATGCTCCGCCTGCCAGGCGCACCACTGGTCGGCCCGGGCCAGGGCCGGAAGGCGCCCGGCCAGGAAGCGCGCCCAGAGGGCGGGCCGCAGCCGCCGGGTGCGCTCCATGGCCTGCCGCAGGCGCCAGAGCCGGATCGCTTCGTGGTTGCCGCCCAGGAGCACCGCCGGGGCCTCGACCCCCTCGAACACCGCCGGGCGGGTGTAGTGGGGGTGGTCCAGCAGCCCGGTGGCGAAACTGTCCGCCTGGGCCGAGGCCTCGTTGCCCAGCACCCCGGGCAGCCAGCGGCAGACCGCGTCGATGAGGCAGAGGGCGGGCAGCTCGCCCCCGGACAGGACCGCGTCGCCCACGCTCAGCTCCTCGTCCACGTAGCGCTCCACCGCGCGCTGGTCCAGGCCCTCGAACCGGGTGCAGACCAGGATCAGCTGGTCCAGTCCGGCCAGCTCCACCACCTTGGCATGGTCCAGGGGGGGCGCCGCGGGGGAGAAGTGGATGACCCGGCCGCGCCCCAGCCGGGGCAGGGCGGCCAGGGCGTCCCGGAGCACGTCCGGGCGCAGCACCATGCCGGGGCCGCCGCCGAACGGCGCGTCGTCCACGTGGCCGAAGGGGTTGCCGGCGAATTCCCGGTAGTTCAGCGCCGCCAGTTCGTGCCCCAGTTCGCGGAACGCGCGGCCGGTGACGCCGATGCGGGCGGCGTCCATCAGTTCGGGGAAGAGGGTGAGCACATCGAAGCGCATGATCTGCTTCTAGCATGGCCGGGGCTTCGGGGTGGGACGAAAATCATCGCCCAGGGCAAGAAAAGGCGGAAGGAACGCCGGGCCGGTGCATCCAATAGGCAACAACCCCACCTCGCCGCCGCACCCCGGCGCGTGTTTCCTGAAACAGCAACGCAGCAGGAGGAATCCATGGAGTCAGGCATCCTGGGCCTGGTTGGCCAAGGGGGTCCAAGCCTTGGGATCATCGCCCATATCATTCTCAGCATCATCAAGATCATCTCGATGTTCACCGGATGATCTGGTTCCGGGCCCCCGGGACATGATCCGAAACCATTTTGAATTGCAATCAAAACTCATTTTTTTAACAGGAGATACCCATGCTTGAATCCGGCGCGGATGTGGTTTTTCGGGGACTGGTCTTTGACTACCTTGGCCTGCTGATCGCGGTGCTGACCCTTGTGCAGCTGTTCTGGAACCTGTTCGCGCGCGAGTGAGGATCGCCTCAGGGGCGATCCCTGGGTTCCGGCCATAGCGGCATGACCCGGATCATGTACTGGTCAAAGAGCGGTACCGTGAAGGCGTTTTCGCCGTGGGCCGGGCTGTACAGCATGCCCTTCTTGATCAGGCTGTTCCGGACCGGTGCCACGCTGGTGACCTTCACGCCCATCTGTTCGGCGATGTCCCCTGAGCGTTGGGGCCTCGGTCCACCCTCGGCCATGGCTCTCAGGTAGGCCTTCTCCCGGGGGGTGAGGCGGTCGAAACGGACGCGGAAGAAGCTCTCGTCCAGGCCCTCGACAACCAGATGGGAAGCGGCCCGGACCGTGGCCAGATCGATGGGCGACACCTTGGCGGTATTCCAGACCTCGTAGCCCCACTGCTGGAGGAAGTACGGGTAGCCTTCGGTGACACGGACGATTTCCTCCAGGGCGCCCTCGGTGAAGGTGACCTGCTCCTGGCCCACGGGTCCTGTCAGCGCCTCCCGAGCCTCCGCCGAGGTCAGGGCGCCGATGTCAGGGAACTCGAACAGCCTTTCCGCATAGGACTTGGAGCGGCCGGCCGTGGCGACGATCTGAGGCAACCCGGCTCCGAACACCACCAGCGGGAGCTGCTTCTGGGCCACTCGGTGGACCGCCATGATCAGGGCACTCAAGTCTGTTTCACGCAAATATTGAAGCTCATCGATGCACAGGGCCACGGCAGTCTTCCGGTCGGCGGCTGCCTCCCCGACCGCCTCGAACAGATTTCCCAGGTCAGATTCGAGATCTCCACTATCGGCAGATCCCAGCTCGGCATCGATCCCGAGTTCGACTTCCCCGATCCTCACCTTCAGGCCTGAGGCGAAGCTCTTGAGTACCCGCAACCCTCGTTTGGCCTTGGTGCTGATGTTTTCCATGGCGTCCAGGGAAAGGAGAATCTGGCGCAAGGGAGCGAACAGCAGTTCGGCGAGGGACTTGTTTTCGGGGGTCTCCAGCATGATGGCCTTGTAGCCGGCCGCCGCCGCCTGTTCCCGGATCCGGAACAGGAGGACGGTCTTGCCGACACCCCTGAGCCCGACCAGAATCAGGCTCCTGGCCGACCGGCCGAGCTGGATCCGCTGGAGGGCGACATCCGCTTTCCGCAGCAAGGCGTTCCGGCCGATGAAGGCCGGCGGTGGGGTGCCGGCGCCAGGGGAAAAAGGGTTTCGGACAGGATCCATATCAAGCCACCTTACCCAAAGTTACGCCAAACACAGTATAACTTGGTAACATCGGGTAAGAAACCTATAACTGCCAAGAGCGTCCCTGCCGGGCTCACTCCCCGTTGGACCCCGGCTCGGACCAGCCCTCGCCGTCCTCGATCCCCGGATCCTCGGCCACCCGGTAGCTCTCGGCGCTCCAGGCCCCCAGGTCCTTCAGCCGGCAGCGGTCGGAGCAGAAGGGCCGGGCCGGAACCTTGTCCCAGATGACGGGCTTGCGGCAGACGGGGCAGGGGCGGATGACCATGCCCCAGTCTAGCGCCCCATGACCCCGGAAGCTCGTCCTCCACCTTGCTTGAATGACCTTAAAGAAATCTTAGTCCAAAATGGAAGATCCGCTTGACGTGCTCCAAAGGTGCCTTACACTTGGAGTTCAGGGTGGCCCCAAGGTCATCCGGCACGATCAAGGAGACAAACATGGGCAAGATCATCGGTATCGATTTGGGCACCACCAACAGTTGCGTCGCCATCATGGAAGGGGGGCAGCCGAAGGTCATCCCCAACGCGGAAGGCTCCAACACCACCCCCAGCGTGGTGGGCTTCAACCCCAAGACCAGCGAGCGGCTGGTGGGCGCCTCGGCCAAGCGCCAGGCGGTGGCCCAGCCCAAGAACACCGTGGCTTCCATCAAGCGCTTCATGGGCCTGCCCTTCGCCGAATCCGAGAAGGAGCAGCGCCTGGTGCCGTACCTGGTGGAGCGCAGCGAGAAGGGCAGCTGCGTCGTCAACATCATGGGCAAGCACTACACCCCCGAGGAAATCAGCGCCATGGTGCTGGTGAAGATGAAGGACAGCGCCGAGGCCTACCTGGGCGAAAAGGTCACCCAGGCGGTGATCACCGTGCCGGCCTACTTCAATGACGCCCAGCGCCAGGCCACCAAGGACGCCGGCGCCATCGCCGGCCTGGAGGTCATGCGCATCATCAACGAGCCCACCGCGGCCGCCCTGGCCTACGGCCTGGACAAGAAGAAGGACGGCACCATCGCCGTGTTCGACTTCGGCGGCGGCACCTTCGACATCTCCATCCTGGAGGTGTCCGAGGGCGTGGTGGAGGTGAAGTCCACCAACGGCGACACCCACCTGGGTGGCGACAACGTCGACCAGATCCTCATCGACTGGCTGGTGGAGGAGTTCCAGAAGACCGAGGGCATCGATCTGCGCAAGCAGGCCGACGCCATGCAGCGGCTGAAGGAAGCGGCCGAGAAGGCCAAGTGCGAGCTGAGCACCACCACCCAGACCGAGATCAACCTGCCCTACATCACCGCCGACGCCAGCGGCCCCAAGCACCTGGTGCAGATGATCACCCGGGCCCGGTTCGAGTCCATGCTGGAGCCGATCCTGGCCAAGCTGAAGGTGCCCTGCGAGAACGCGGTGAAGGACGCCAAGCTCACCCACAAGGAGATCGACGAAGTGGTGCTGGTGGGCGGCTCCACCCGCACCCCCAAGGTCCAGGAGCTGGTCAAGTCCATCTTCGGCCGGGAGCCCAACAAGAGCGTCAACCCCGACGAGGTGGTGGCCGTGGGCGCGGCGGTGCAGGGCGGCGTGCTGGCCGGCGACATCAAGGGCGTCCTGCTGTTGGACGTGACCCCGCTGTCCCTGGGCATCAACGCCAACGGCGGCCAGATGAGCGTCATCATCCCCCGCAACACCACCATCCCCACCAAGCGCTCCGAGGTCTACACCACCGCCGCGGACAACCAGCCCGGGGTCGACATCGAGGTGTTCCAGGGCGAGCGCCCGCTGGTGGAAGGCAACAAGCTGCTGGGCAACTTCCACCTGGGCGGCCTGCCGCCGGCACCCCGGGGCATGCCCCAGATCGAAGTGACCTTCGACATCGACGCCAACGGCATCGTCCACGTGATGGCCAAGGACAAGGGCACCGGCAAGGACGCCAGCATCACCCTCACCGGCTCCACCGGCCTGTCCAAGGACGAGATCGACGCCAAGGTGCGGGAGGCCGAGGCGCACAAGGCCGAGGACGAGGACCGGAAGAAGCTGCTTGAGAACAAGAACATCCTGGACCAGACCATCTACCAGGTGGAGAAGCTGATCAAGGAGAACGGCGATAAGCTGCCCGAAGGCGACAAGCAGGAGGCCGAGGCGGCCCTGGCCGAAGGCAAGGAGGCCCTGGCCAGCCTGGACAAGGCCCGCATCGAAAAGGCCCTGGAGAGCATCACCGCCAAGTCGCACAAGCTGGCCGAGTCCATCTACAAGGAGAACCCCCCGGCGCCTCCCGCCGGCGGCGGCGCGGCCCCCGGCGGCGAGGGCAAGAAGGACGACGACGTCATCGACGCCGAAGTGGTCAGCTAGCCGCGAAGTCAGTCCCGGGACGACCGGAGCCGGGACCCAGGTCCCGGCTCTTTTCGCAGCCAGAAAAAACATGAGTCCCGCTGGCGCAAATTTGAGGTAGATTGCTGCCATGGCCCATCCCGATTTCTACAAGATCCTGGGCGTCCCCAAGGGCGCCGCCGAAGAGGACATCAAGAAGGCCTACCGGAAGCTCGCCCGGAAGTACCATCCGGACCTGAACCCCGGGAACAAGGACTCCGAAGCCCGGTTCAAGGAGCTCACCGAGGCCAACGAGGTGCTGTCGGACCCGGAGAAGCGGAAGAACTACGATACCTATGGCGATCCGGCGGGGCCGGCGGCCCAGGCGCCGGGCTTCTCCTACGACGCCTTCGAAGGGGGCGGCATGGGCGGCGCCTTCCAGGACCTGTTCCGGGGCTTCGGCAACAAGGGGGGCCGCCGGCGCGCCGGGCCCAAGCCGGGCGAAGACACCCAGCACACGGTCCGCATCGGCTTCAAGGAGGCCTTCCACGGCACCCGGCTGTCGCTCAGCCTGCAGCGCTCGGAAACCTGTCCGGCCTGCCAGGGCTCCGGGGACCTGCCTGGATCCCGTCCGGCCACCTGCACTGCCTGCGGCGGCAAGGGCTTCCGGGAGGAGGGCACGGGCTTCTTCCGCACCCGCCAGGACTGCCCGGCCTGCGCCGGCACCGGCAAGAAGGCGCCGCCCTGCCCCACCTGCCAGGGCCGCGGCCGGATCCCCAAGACCGAACCGGTGACGGTGGCCATTCCCGCCGGGGTGGAGGACGGCACCCGGCTCCGGGTCGCCGGCAAGGGCGAGGCGGGGCGGCGCGGCGGCGGGCCGGGCGACCTGTACCTGCAGATCCAGGTGGAACCCGATCCGCGCTTCGAGCGCCGGGGCCCCAACCTTTATCTTGATCTTCCCATCAGCTTCTCCGAGGCGGCCCTGGGCACCAAGGTGGAGATCCCCACCCCCGAGGGCCACTCCACCATCCGCATCCCCCCCGGCACCCAGAGCAACGCCAACCTGCGCCTGAAGGGCCTGGGGATGCCCATCCCGGGCAGCGCCACGCGGGGCGACCTGTTCGCCCGGATCAAGGTGGTGACCCCGAAGATCGTGGACGAGCGCAGCAAGGAACTGCTGCGGGAGCTGGCGGAGCTCAACGACGCCGGCATCCGCGAAAGCGCCGGGAGGTAAGGCATGCGCCGGGATCCCAAGAGCGGTTCATTCATGATCGGAGTGGTGGCCGCCCGCTACGAGATCCACCCCCAGACCCTCCGCCTGTACGAACGGGAGGGGCTCCTGCTGCCGTCCCGCACCGAAGGCAAGACCCGGCTCTACAGTGAAGAGGACCTGGAGCGGCTGGAATTCATCCTCAGCCTCACCCGGGACCTGGGGGTAAATCTTGCCGGGGTGGAGGTGGTCCTGAATCTTCGGGACCGGATGAAAAATATGCAGGAGGAAATGCAGCGTTTCGTGGAAACATATGAATCGAAAATGAAGGCTGCCGGCATTGAACCCGAACGGGCGCGGGAAGGCATTCCTTCTACAGGGCTGGTCAAACTCACGTCCCAAGGTCTGCGCAAGCGATAAGCTGGTTCCGCTTTTGGTATCCTGGTCCCTCCCTTGAAGGTGGAATGTGCCCCAACGGCATCTGGAAGAACGATCACTGGACAAGTACTTCGATTCGATCCGGGATCTGCCCCTGCTCACGGCGGAGGAGGAGCGGATCAACGGCCGCCTCTGGCAGAACGACCGGAACCCCGAAGGGCTGCGCATGCTCGTGGAGGGCAACCTGCGCTTCGTGGTGAAGGAGGCCCGCAAGTTCCAGGGCATGGGCCTGGACCTGCTGGACCTCATCTCCGAGGGCAACCTGGGCCTGATCGAGGCGGCCAAGCGGTTCGACCCGGAACGGGAGAACAAGTTCCTCACCTACGCCTCCTGGTGGGTGCGCCAGGCCATCTTCCACGCCCTGGCCGAGCACGGCAGCAAGATCCGCCTGCCCCAGAAGGTGGCGGGGCACCTGGTGCAGCTCAACCGCATTTCCCACCGGCTCGGCCAGGGGCTGGGGCGGGTGCCGACGGTGCAGGACATCGTCGACGCCAGCAGCTTCACCGCGGAGGAGGTGGAGCGCCTGCAGCTGCTCCAGCAGACCACCGCCACCGTGTCCACGGAACAGGGCATGGGCGAATCCGACCTCACCCTGGGCGACAGCCTGGAGCAGACCATCGAGCCTTCGGCCATGGAGACCATGGACCAGGAATCCTTCCTGGACCAGGTGCGGCTGAGCCTGGCCCTGCTCAATGACAAGGAGCGCCGGATCATCGCCCTGCATTTCGGCCTGGACGGTTCGGATCCCATGACCCTGGAACGCATCGGCCAGTCCTTCGACCCGCCCATCAGCCGGGAGCGGGTGCGCCAGATCGAGGAGCGCGCCTTCATGAAGATCCGCGACCGCCGGCGGGTGCTGCTGGGCCAGTTCCTGAAGGGGGATCGTTCGTGAAAGGCCAACCAGGCTGCCCCCTTTGCGGGGGGCTGGGGGTGCTGCTGGATCCCGATCCGCTCCAGCCGGCCCGTGCCTGCGCCTGCGCCGACCAGGCGGCGGCCCAGCGGATCCTGGAGGGGATCCCCAACCGCTACCGCGGGGCCAGCCTGGAGACCTTCTGGGAGTGGTGGAAGATCCAGCACCCCAAGGAGAAGCTCACGGCCGCCCTCACCGGCGCGCACCAGCTGCTGGAGCACGCCGAGACCCGGGAGACGCTGCCCGAGGACCTGCGCTCCAAGCTGGACCTGATCCTGCACAAGTGCGGCCCGCGGCCCCAGGCGGACGGGGAGATCACCTGGCGCGACCCCCGGCCGGCCCAGGAGCCCCAGGGCTACCGCAGCCTGTTCAACTGGGCCCGGAACGACCGCGATCCGGCGGACTTCTGGTGGATCGACGGGCCTCCGGGCAGCGGCCGGAGCACCCTGGCCGCGGCGGTGCTGAAGGCCTGGTGCGAGCACTGGCAGCGGGCCGGGCTGTTCGTCTCGGTGCGCGCCTTCAGCCTGGAGCTCAAGGACATCTATTACGACTCCCGCAGCTTCCGCAACACCGACTTCCTCAGCGAGCGGGACCGCATGGCGCCCCTGCTCAAGGCCCCGTGCCTGGTGCTGGACGACTTCGACCGCCTGGACGCCGACATCCGGGTGGTGCGGGCCCTGGCCCAGCTGCTGGACCACCGCTACAGCGAGGAGCTGCCCACCCTGATCACGGCGGGACGCTGGGCCGAGTCCCTGCAGGCCACCGACAAGGAGACCTATCCCCTGCTCCGGCTGGAGGACAGCAGCCTGTTCCGGCGCCTGGCCGCGAGCAAGCGGGTGGTGCTGCGGCCGACCCTGGAGCGGCTGCTGGAAAGTGTGAATGGATAATTTCTGATGAAGCGCATCCTGCGGGCCCTCCTGCGCCTCCAGCTCCGCCGCCCGGCGGCGCTGTGGCTGGCCCTGGGCGCGCTGACGCTGCTGCTGGGCCTGGGCGTGCTGCGGGTGGAGCGCCGGCTGGACCTCATGAGCCTGCTGCCCACCGACAACCCGGTGGTGCGCGCCAGCATCGAGGCGGGGGTGGGCCAGCAGGAGCTGCTCTGGCTGGCCGCCGAAGGCCGCCCGGGCGACCTGGAGGCGCGGGAGGCCTGGGCCGAGCACCTGGTGGAGAACCTGCTGACCGACACCGGGGTGCCCCTCAACGGCATTGGTGATGACGGGCGCATCGCCGCGCCCATTCCGGTGCCGGGGCCCATGGGCGCCTCCCTGTGGCCGCCCCTGCTGGCGGCGGGCAGCTTCCTGGAGGGGGACGGGGACGTGGGCCGGCTGGTGACCGAGAAGGCCTATGCCCTGGCGCCCATGCTCCTGGGCGACCGGCTGGACCCGCTCCGGGACCCGCAGGAGCTGCGCCGCCGCCTGGACCGCACCGCCAAGGCGCTGGCCTCGCCCGACCCCGCCAAGGCCAAGCTGGCCCAGCTGGACCCGCTGGGACTGCTGCAGCTTTTTCCCGGCGGGGACGAGACCGTGGCCGGGGCCACCCGCTCGGCCCGGGCCTTTCCGCTGAAGCTGCGCACCGGCTACCTGGAGACCAAGGACGGCCGCTTCGTGCTGGTGCCGCTGGTGCTGGACTTCCCCAGCGGCAACAGCCAGGCCACCGCCCGGGTGCTGGCCTGGCTCGGCCGGGGCGGCACCGGGCCCCTGCCGGTGAAGGTGTCCCATGCCCAGGTGGTGGGGGCCCTGGCCGCCGGCCCCGGGCGCGCCTTCGCCATCCAGGCCACCGGCGCCCACGCCATCGCCTACTGGGAATCGTACCGGCTCACCCGGGAGATCCTGTTCAGCCTGGCCCTGAGCTTCGTCCTCATCGGCCTGGTCTACTGGATCGGCTTCCGCACCCTGGCGGGCTACGGCTTCGTGGTGGTGCCCCTGCTGCTGGGCATGTTCTGGGCCCTGGGCCTCACCGGCTGGATCCTGGGCCGGCTGAACCTCATGGCCGCGGCCTTCGGCGCCGTGCTCCTGGGCATCGGCGACGACGTGGGGATCCTGCTGTTCAGCCGCTACCGGGACGAGCGCCAGGGCGGGCGGAGCAAGGCCCTGGCCATCCGGGCCGCGCTGCTGGCCACCGGCCCGGGCGTGGTGGCCGGCGGGCTGGCCACCTCCTTCGCCTTCCTGGCCTGCATCGCGGCGCCGTTCCCGGGCTTCCGGGACCTGGGGCTCACCGCGGGCCTGGGGCTGCTGGCCTGCATGGCCTCCAGCTTCCTGGTGCTGCCCGGGCTGCTGCTGGCCCTGGACCGGGGCACCGGCACCTTCGCCCCCGGGGCCGTGACCGAGCCGGCCCGCCGGATCCCGGGCTGGAAGCCCGCGCTGGCCCTGGCGGTGGTCCTGGCCGGCCTGTGGGGCGCCCGCCACGTGACCTGGCAGGAGGACCTGCGCCAGTTCCGCCAGCAGGGCAACCCGGCCCTGGCGCTGCAGGAGACCCTCGGCCACGCCCTGGGCGCCGGCCTGCAGCCGCTGGCGGTGCAGCTGCCCCTGGACGACCCGGACAACCTGCCGGGGCTCTGGAACCAGATCATCGTGCCCCTGCGGCGGGAAGGGCTGCCCATGCCCACCTGGCAGGAGCCGTCCCCGGATCTGCGGCGCATCCTGGCCTCGGACACCTGGTACGGGCGGGTGCTGGAGGAGGCCGGCCGGGCCGGGCTGGACCCGGTGGCCCTGGAGCGGCCGCTGTCCGCCTTGAGGGCCAGCGCCGCCTCGCCCCTGGCCGTGCCCCTGGCGCTGCAGGCGCTCATGCCCCCGGTGCGCGTGGCGCCGCCGCGGCCCAAGTGGCGCCTGGGCCTGTTCGGCGCCCGTCCGGCCAGGCCGGCGCCGGCGGAGGAGGCGGGGCCCCCCGAGGCCTTCACCCTGCCGCTCCGGCTCAGCGAGGCGGCCCAGGAGCGGGTCGAGGACCCCATCGAGGACGCCGGAGCGCGGATGGTGGGGACCCGGCCGCTGTTCCGGGCCATCAAGGAAGTGGCCCGCCACGCCCTGCAGCAGATCATCCTCCTGGCCCTGGCGGCGGTGCTGGCGGTGGTGGCGGTGTTCGGGCGGCGGGTGCGCTTCCTGCTCCTGGCCCTGGTACCCCTGGCCGCCAGCCAGATCGGCGTCCTGGGGATCCTGGGCTGGACCGGGGAGCCCCTGACCTTCCTGTCCCTGGTGGCCATCCCCATCGCCCTGGGGGTGAGCGTCGACACCGCCATGAACCTGCTGCACCGGGCCCGGCTGGAGCCCCAGGCCGCCGCCCGGGTGGCCCGGGTGAACGCCGTGTGCGCCGGCACCACCCTGGCCGGGTTCGGCGGCCTGGTGTTCAGCGGCTACCGGGGCCTGCGCGGCCTGGGCCTGGCCGCACTGGGCGGGGTGGCCCTGGCCCTGCTGGTCACCCAGTGGGTGCTGCCGTGGCTGCTGGAGCGGTTCCCCGTGCAAAAGGACAAGGCATGAACGAGCTGGAGCGCAGGGTGCAGGACCGGCTGGCGGCAGGCCCCCTGCCGGCGGCGGAGGTGATGGCCCTGGCCCTCTACCATCCGGAACTGGGCTACTACCGCCGGACAGAAGGGCCATGGGGCTTCCAGGGCGCCGACTACTACACCGCCCTGGACCTGGGGCCCCTGCTGGGCGAGGCCATGGCCTGCCGGCTGGGCCGGGCCTGGGAGCGGCTGGGCCGGCCGGACCCCTTCGTGGTGCTGGAGCCCGGGGCCGGGCGGGGCTGGCTGGGGCGGGACCTGCTGATGGCGGCCCGGGGGTCATTCGCCGAGGCCCTGCGCTACCTGCACCGGGATGACAACCCCGCCGCCGCCTCTGCCGCCCGCTCGGCCCTGGCCCCGTTCCTGGCCACCGGGCAGGCCCGGCTGGTGGCCCAGGATGAGCCCCTGGCGCCGTTCAACGGGGCCATCATCGCCAACGAGCTGTTCGACGCCCTGCCCGCCCAGCCCTGGCGCTGGGACGGGGAGCGCTGGGGCTTCGAGGCCCTGGCCGCCGGAGGGCCGGTGTGGCTGCCCGGCGAGCCCTGCGCCGCCACCGCCTGGTTCGCGTCCCAGGCCGAGGGCGGGCTGGAGTCCGGCGACGGCGCCCCCTGGTGCGAGGGCCTGCCCGCCCTGGTCCAGGACCTGGCCGGGAGCCTGGAGGCGGGGCTGTTCCTGGCCATCGACTACGGCGAGACCGCCTCCCGGCTGCTGGACAAGGGCGCCGACCTGCGCCGCTACCGGGGCCACGAGGTGGACGGCAAGTGGTGGGAGGACCTGGGCACCTCGGACCTCACCGCCGACGTGGACTTCACCCGTTTCACCCACCTGCTTGAAGGCCAGGGCCTGGCCGAGACCTCGCACCTGACCCTCAGCCGCTGGATCCGCGCCCACGCGCCCCTGGCCCAGTGGGAGGATGAGTGGCAGGCCCTGGAGCCCGCGGTGCGCATGCAGCGCATGGAAAATCTGCTGCAGTTGACCCTGCCCACGATGATGGGCGACCGGTTCCGGGTGTTGGAGGCATGGCAGGGCCGGTGAGGCTTCCCTTGCAAATGCAGATGGCTCTTGTTGTAATCCTGCGCATGGGAGGATCCATGAACCGGACCCTGCGCAAGCGCCCCACTCATCTCAGCCTGACTCCGGCCCGCCTGGCCTTCGGCCGCCGATATGCAGCTGGCCACGGCACCTCCCTCTCCGAACTGACGGACAACCTGCTCAGCGCCCTGGAGCAGGTGGCCGAGGCACCTCTGGAAGAGGCCGCTCCGGACCCCCTCGACGGCATCCTGCTGGGCACGGCCATGGTGGACCTGGACAAGCGGGCATTGCGCCATGCGCGGCATGAGGGGCGCCTCGCCCGATGATCGCCGAACCGCTGCCTCCGCGTCGAATTCTTGTTGATCCGGTGACCGATATGCTGAATGACGACCACGGTGAATCATTCGGCGAATTCGAGCCGCATGGCAGTGATGCTTAATTCGCGTCCAGGAGCGCATCCCGGTGTCCGGCATCCGGCAAAGGTTCCGGCCGCTCGAAGTCCTCGGGCATGCCCGCGAAGCTCGCGGCATAGTCGACCGGCCAGCCCCGTTCGGTGGCCGACTCGCGGACCAGGGTCTGGGCGGCCCTGTGAATGCGGACCCTGTCCGTGGTGAACCGGAAAGTCTTGGGGAGACGCACCGTCCGTACCGGTTCGCGCCCAGACACCTTTGCCCTGGGATGCCGCATCGCTCCACTCCCCACCGGAGCTTATAGCACGTTTTTTTCCCCGCACCATGCCCGGATCCGGGCCAAGACCCTTTTTTGCCTTGCACCGCCTGCCAATGCGTGGCAATCTAATGGACCTTGTCTTGGGCTCCTCAAGTGCGCCGCCACCTTCCCGGCTCCGCCGCCTAAGCCTCCTTCGCGAGGATGTCATGTACGCAGTGATTCAAACCGGTGGCAAGCAGTACCGAGTGGCCGAGGGTGAGATCATCCGGGTCGAACTGCTGGAAAAGGAACTGAAGGAAGTCTTCGCGTTCGATCGCGTGCTCCTGGTGGACAACGACGGCGAGCTGAAGGTCGGCAAGCCCACCCTCGACGGCGCCACGGTGACCGCCGAAGTGATCACCCATGACCGCCGCAAGAAGGTGTTCATCTTCAAGAAGAAGCGCACCACCACCTACCAGCGGACCCAGGGCCATCGCCAGGGCTACACCGAAGTGCGCATCACCGGAATCAAGGCTTAACCTGAACCCGAACAGCAGAGAGGTTTTATCATGGCTCACAAAAAAGGCGTAGGCTCAAGCCGCAACGGCCGCGATTCCAACGCTCAGCGGCTCGGTGTGAAGGCCTTCGGCGGCCAGCTGGTGACGGCCGGGTCGATCATCGTCCGCCAGCGCGGCACCCGGTTCCACATGGGCGTGAATGTGGGGATGGGCACGGACCACACCCTGTTCGCCAAGGTGGAAGGCAAAGTCCGCTTCCAGGATAAGGGCCAGTATGGCCGTTTCATTCATGTGGATCCCATCGAAGCTTGATCCACGCCGTTCATGATGAGGGCGCGCGGCCATAGGTCTGCGCGCTCTTTTGCTTTCCAGGTAGCCTGATGTTCCTTGACCATTTGACCCTCCATGTGGAAGCCGGGCACGGCGGTGCCGGCGCCGTGAGCTTCCGTCACGAAAAGGGCGCCGAGTTCGGCGGGCCCGACGGCGGCGACGGAGGCCTGGGCGGCTCCGTCTCGTTCCGGGCCGACCGCAGCCTGAATACCCTGAATCCCTACCGCAACCAGCGCAGCTTCCTCGCCGGGAAGGGCCAGGCCGGGGCCGGCGGCCTCTGCCACGGCAGCGACGGGGCCAGCGTGATGCTGGACGTGCCCCTGGGCACCGTGCTCCGGGACGCCGCCAGCGGCGAACTGCTGGCGGAGCTGCTGGAGCCCGGCTGCGTGGTCTGCGTGGCCCGGGGCGGGCGCGGCGGCCAGGGCAACAACCACTTCAAGAGCTCCACCAACCGCACCCCCCGGCACGCCCAGCCCGGCGAGGAGGGGGAGGTCCGGGACATCGACCTGGAGCTCAAGCTCATCGCCGACGTGGGGCTCCTGGGCTTCCCCAACGCCGGGAAATCCACCCTGGTGAGCCGGGTCTCCGCCGCCCGGCCGCGCATCGCCAACTACCCCTTCACCACCCTGGAGCCCCAGCTGGGCGTGGTGGCGGTGGACGAGCTGGTGAGCTTCGTCATCGCCGACATCCCGGGCCTCATCGAAGGCGCCGCCGGCGGCGCCGGGCTGGGCATCCAGTTCCTGCGCCACGTGGAGCGCACCCGCATGCTCCTGCACCTGGTGGACCTGGCCGATCCCATGGTGGAGCCCGAGGAGGCGGTGCGGATCATCCGGGGCGAGCTGGAGGCCTTCTCCCCGGTGCTGGCCGCCAAGCCGTGCTGGCTGGTGGGCACCAAGCTGGACGCCCTCCAGGACGACGGCCGCCGGCACCGGTTCGAGGCCCTCTGCCGGGCCCGGGGCCAGGAGCCCATCCTCATCTCCGGGGTCACCGGCGAGGGGATCCGGCCGCTGGTGTTCCGCATCGCCGAGGCCCTGGCCCGGATCGGCCCTGCATGAGCTCCGCGGGCGCCATGCGCACCGGGCTCCTGGGCGGCACCTTCAATCCGCCCCATTTCGGCCACCTCCGGCTGGCCGAGATCGCCCTGGACGCGCTGGGCCTGGACGAGGTCCGCTTCATCCCCACCGGCACGCCGCCGCACAAGCCGGTCCCGCCCGGGGATCCGGACGGCGCCGGCCGGCTCCGGCTGCTGGACCGGGCCCTGGCCGCCGTCGCCTTCCCCTGCCGGGTGGAGGCGCTGGAAGTGGAGCGGGGCGGCACCAGCTTCACTGTGGACACCCTGGAGACCCTGGCGGCCCGGGAGCCGGGCCGCGGGTGGATCTTCATCATGGGCAGCGACCAGCTGGCCGGATTTCCGTCCTGGCGGCGCCCGGAGCGGGTCCTGGAACTGGCCTCCCTGGCCGTGGCGCCCCGGCCCGGCGGGCCGGACCCGGTGGGCGATGACGGCGGCTTGCCGGCCATCCTGGCGGGCCGGGTCCGGCCCCGCTGGTCCGGCGGGCCGGGCGAGCTGGTGTGGCTGCCGGGCACCGAACTGGACCTGGCCTCCTCGGACCTGCGGGCGGACCTGGGCCGGGGCGAACGCCCCCGGGGCATTCCGCCCCAAGTAATGGCTGCGATTTTGCGGGAAAAACAGTACCGTTAGACTTGTATGGGAGATCCAATGAACCTTGACCAGCGGCTTGCGAGCGTGGTGGAAGCAGCGCGCTCCAAGAAGGCGTTCCGGATCCGGGTGCTGGACGTGACCGGCGTCGCCAGTTTCACCGACACCTTCGCCTTCATGTGCGGCGGCAGCGACCGCCAGAACCGGGCCGTGGCCGACGCGGTCGAAGCGGCGCTGAAGCTCGGCGGGGAGCGGCCGCTCTCCACCGAAGGCGCCCAGAACGGCAACTGGATTTTGCTGGACTACGGCGATCTCATCATCCATGTGATGGACGAGGAGACGCGCAGCTTCTACAACCTGGAAGGCCTCTGGAACGGCGGGCGGGAGGTGGCGCTGCCTCCCGAAGTGCTGCCCGGTGCCGCCGCCGTCCTGCCCGAAGCAGCCGAGGAATAAAGCCATGCTCAATCAGCACAGTGCTTTTGACGCCATGCAGGCCCGGTTGCGGGTGGCGGCGGAACTGTACGGCCTGGAGGATGCCCTCTTCCAGGTGTTCATCGCGCCCATCCGCTCCATCATCGTCAGCTGTCCCGTGCACATGGACGACGGCCGGTGGGAAGTCTTCACCGGCTACCGGGTGCAGCACAACATCGCCCGGGGCCCGTCCAAGGGCGGCATCCGCTACGATCCGCGGCTGACCCTGGACGAGGTCAAGGCCGGCGCGGCGTGGAACACCTGGAAGACCGCCGTGGTGGACGTGCCCTTCGGCGGCGCCAAGGGCGGCGTCATCTGCGATCCCATCACCATGAGCCAGGGCGAGCTGGAGCGGCTCACCCGGCGCTACATCGCCGAGATCATGGACCTGCTGGGGCCGGACCGGGACGTCCCGGGCATGGACATGGGCACCAATTCCCAGGTGATGGCCTGGGTCCTGGACACCTTCTCCATGCACACCCGCAAGACCGAGACCGCCGTGGTCACCGGCAAGCCCATCTCCCTGGGCGGCAGCCTGGGCCGCACCGAGGCCACCGGACGGGGCATCCTCATCTCGGCCCGGGAGGCCATGCAGCGCCTGGGCAAGCCCCTGGCCGGCGCCACCCTGGCCATCCAGGGCTTCGGCAACGTGGGCTCCCAGAGCGCGCGGCTGCTCCATGAGGCCGGGGCCCGCATGGTGGCGGTGTCGGACCTCAAGGGCGCCATCCGCAACGACCGCGGCATCGACACCCACGCCCTGCTCAAGCACCATGCCGAGTTCAAGACCGTGGTGGGGTTCCGGGGCGCGGAGCCCATGGACCCGCGGGAGCTGCTGACCATGCAGGTGGACATCCTGGTGCCCGCCGCCACCGAGAACCAGATCACCGAGGACAACGCCGCCAAGGT
>Ga0181516_10000745_pt1 | contig 27489 bp, 19 predicted proteins | sample PEATcosm2014_Bin_25_FD_121104 | JGI IMG/M metagenome (GOLD analysis project Ga0181516, IMG submission 121104) | Peatland microbial communities from MTU Mesocosm Facility, Houghton, MI, USA - PEATcosm2014_Bin01_10_metaG | ecosystem: Environmental > Terrestrial > Soil > Wetlands > Peat | place... | reverse complement strand
CGAAGGGGCACGCCGGGGGCATGGGCACGACGTTCCGGGTCGAGCCGTTCCCGCTGGCGGCCACGCTGATGACCCGGCCCAGGCCATCGAACCCGTAGCTCACGGTCCGTCCGCTGGGGTAGCGGATGGAACCAATGGCCCCCCGATTCGTGTAGGTGTAGCCGATGGCGGAGGTCAGGCCCTCCTGGGTGGTGGTCTCCATGCGCAGGAAGCCGCCCTGGTCCGGCGGGAAATAGTCGAAATGCTGTTCGACGCTGCCCGTGTCCCCGCTTGCAGTGCGAGTCGCATCGGTCAGCAGGGCGCCGGCATAGCTGAACCGCTCAGTGGCGGACCGGCCGTCGGGGGTGGCGGCACTCAGCTCCCGGCGCCGGCCCAGCCCGTCGTAGGCCAAGGTCCGGCTGCGGCTGGAACTGCCGACTTCGACGATCCGGGTGGGCAGGTTCAGGGCGTTGAAGCCGCCATAGGCCGTGGTCCCGGTTTCAGGCTCGATCTTGCGGATGAGGCGGCCAAGAGGATCGTAGAAGAAGGTCCTGGTCTGCCGCTGGCCATCCTTGGCCGCGATGGTCTCGACTTTGATCACGTTGCCCATGACATCGTATGTCTTCCGGGTGACATCCCCGCTGGGGGCCGTGACCTGGACATCCTGGCCGAAGGGATCCGTCATGATCCGCGTGGGGCACGCGCCGTTGAAGCTGCGGGTCACCTGGTTGCACCCACCCTCCACCGCGGCATAGGCCAAGGTGGTGGTGGTTCCGTCGAAGTCCGTCTGGCTGACCGGTCGATCCAGGAAGTCGTATTGGGTGGTGCGGGTGACATGGGTGCCGGCCCGGCTGTTCTTGGTGGTGGCGGCCAGCCGGCCATGGCCATCGTAGGCATAGGTGATCTGGGTCCAATCGGGGCATTCTTCGGCGATGGGACGGCCGAATCCGTCCAGATGGGTGGTGGTGACCCGGCCGTCCTGGGTCCTCACCATGGTCCAGGGATCGGGGTAGGCCGTGGTGACTGGGGCCAGGCCCTGAGTGGCAGTACGGATGACCCGGCCAAAAAGATCGTAGGCCAGGGTGGTCTGGACGCCTTTGTCATCGGTCATGACGGTGGGCCGGTCCGCCCCGTCGAACCCGCCCGCGGATTTGGTGGTGGAACGGGTGCCCGCCGGCACCTCCTGGTACGCCGTGGTCCACACTGCCGGCTGTCCGGTTCCGGGGTCGTACTGCACCGAGAGGTTCGCCGGCGAGGCGAGGATGGCACCGTTCTCCACATGGTCGACAGACTGGGAGGCGAGCTTGCCTTCACCGTTGTAGGTGAAGGCCTGGCCATGCCGACAGTTGTAGGCTTCCAGGCTGGTCCGCCGCAACTGGAGACGAGTCCCCTGATCCCAGGTCTTGGTGGTGATGTAGGTATCGCTGATCCCGTGAATGGGAGGGAAGCGGGTGATCCTGACCTGCGTGTCCTGATGGCCCTCCAGCATGCCCCACCGGTCGTCATATCTGAAGTCCTGGATCTGGGCGTACCGGTAGGTCCCGGCCACGCCAAACTGGTCGGTGCGGTTCAGGACCTGAAGACCCGTGGGATCAGAATAAAGGTAGCTGGTCCGCCGATCACGCTCGCCACTGCCCGTGGTGGTCACGGATTGGGGCAGGCTGAGGCTGCCGTCCAGGCCACCGCCCCGGTCAGCACGGGTCCCGCTCTTGGTGGTGGTGGTCAGGGCGCTGGTCCCGTCCGTGACGGTGCAGGATTGCAGGAACATGTTGCGGTAATCCAGCAGGCTGGCGGTGGGCGAGGCATAGGTGAAAGTGCTGGTGCGGTCGGGCTGGGCGTCGTCCCCTTGGTTCCATCCGTCCTCACAAGTGGCGGTCCAGGTGGGCAGGGCCCAGCGTCCCCATATGGCGCATGGCAGATGGCGCTTCCAGGTCATCGCGTGGGTGGCGGAACCCCGGCCGCTGAGGTCGGTCTCCTGGACCCGGTCGACCCCCCAGAGCATCATCGGCCAGAGGTCGGCCGCCTCGAATACCATGTAGCGCCTCTGCTCCACAAACCGCGTCTCCACCAGGGCCGGGCTGGTCAGGGAAGTGAGCGCGGCCAGGTTCCCGTCGTAGCCCAGGCTCCAGACCCGGGATACGGTCCCGGTGCTGGAGGCGCCAAGGGGCGGCGCTTCGGCCACGCTGGAACCCGCATGGCTCCAGCTGGGCTGGTCCAGGTCGCCGGCCTCCCCCACGGTGATGGTGGTGGGGCGGGCCATCAGGCCGCCGGTGTACGGCAGCAGCGGTAGGTTGGTCCGGCGATTCCCCCATAACTCCGAGTATGAGAAACCCACGGGGTGGCTGATGGCGGTGCCCGAGTAGCCGCGCATGAGGACGCTGGGGCCTGCAAAGCCGACGAAATCCGCCCGGAGCAGGTCGTGCAGGTCGGTATTGTCGTTCCAGTTGGCATAGCGGACGGTCACCCCCTGGTTCCGCTGGTTGAGGGCATCCACCCGCACCAGGGAGGCGACGCCGGGGGGGAGTCCGGAGGCGTTCAGGGTCCACTGGAAGGTGACCCAGTGGCCGAATCGGTCCGCCCAGTAGACCGGCAGGCTAACGTGCGCGTCCGGGTGCTTGCCGGGGTAGCAGGCCGACAGGTAGGGCGGACACACGGCTTCCACTTCGGCGAATACCCGGATGCGCTCCTTGTCCATGACGATGTCGTAGTTGCTGACGGGGCCGTAGCCGGACGGCAGGTGGCTGGTGACCACCGGCGCGAACGACGCATTGAGCGCGGCCGCCGGCAGGCTGACCCAGGCCAGGCTGCCGTCAGTGCTGATCTTTGGCTTGACAGGGAGGGATGCGATCCCGAAAGCGGGCGCCAGCGCGGTCCCATACCGCGCATAGGGCGAAGGGGACGTGTAGGATTCGAACTCGCTTGCGGAAAGACTGCGGCCGTCCTCCAGGACCAGCATCCGGTTCCCCGCCCCCTCCCCCTGCCAACTCCAGCCGATGTAGCCGAAGCCCAGGGTGCCATGGACACCGAAGTCCTGCCACGTGGAGTCCGGGTCGGAGGGATTCCCATGGTGTTCCAGGCAATAGGACATGAAGGACCCGTTCATGGTGAAGGCCACCGGGATGGGGACCTCCCCGGTGACGGTCCCGATGGGGATGGACAGGGACAACTGGCCCCGGCCAGGATCCACCTGCCAGCCGCTGGCGCCCGGATGGCCGGCCACCGGGGGGGTGGCGATGCGCCCGGCCTGCTGGGCCGGCAGCAGGGCCGACAAGGTGAGGGCAAGACAAAGTTGGGCAAAGCGAAACCGGGGCATGGCCAGCCTCATGGAGAACCGTCCAGGGGTTCGGAGTTGTGCGGAGGAACCGGCGGGCAAAGCTCGCCCCGGCCGGGCCCAGGTGTAGGGTGGGGTCAGTGCTGTTCCAGCGGCGAGCATAGCCGACCCGCCAAACGCCAATCAAGCAAAATATGCCGAAAAATTACCAATAATTATTATGCAATATATTGCAGATATTACGCTTATTGAATGGTATGTCAGAAAGTCGTCGGCCTCCCGGGTCATCCCGTGTCCGAATCCATATTGAATCCCCTGCCCGCCAGGTCCCCGCATCCACCGTCCGTGCATGCATCCCAGGCGGCCAGCATGGGCTCAGTCCCGAGAGGGGACGAACCCATGCTGACCGCCTGGTGCCAGAGACCTGGCCGGAACCGCGGAGTGCGCGTCAGCGCAGGTGCCGCCCGGGCCCGATGCGGATGCCTCCGAACTGGGACAGGATGCCGAAGGCGCTGAGCACCCAGATGACCACGGCGATGATCACGACGACGTTGAGGATCCGCTTGATGGTCGACTGCATGGGAATGTAGGTGTTGATCAGCCACAGCACCACGCCGACCACGATCAATACGATGACGAGCTGGCTCAGCAGCATGTTTTCTCCCTGGCACTGTGCTTGCGTTTGCAGTCAAGGACGTCCTGGACCGCCGAGGCCAGGACATCGTCCACCTGGAACTCCGGCACGAAGGCGGCGCTCCCGGAGTCGGGCGCCGGCAGCGCCCGCGCGGCCCTGGCGATCATGGATGCGGCCAGGTCGGGGGCGATCTTGCCGGTGTCGATGACCAGATCGAAGGCATCGGCGGCATCCCAGCTCATGCCGTAGACGGATTTGACGAATTCCTTCTGGATCCGGTCGTTGCCCGTCACCAGCCGTTCCGCCTGGCGGGGCTCCTCGGCCGCCGGCGCGGCATCGAAGGCCTCGGCCCGTTCGATGCGCAGGGACAGGGGCGCCTGGATCCTCACGTTGAGGACGCCCGGCATGCCTTCGAGGATGGCGAAACCGCCGCGCCCCACGATCACCACATCGCCGTGGTTGGCCAGGGCCTGCAGGGACCGGTTGAGCATGTTGAGGAACGCGTCCCGCTCCTCGGTTTTCTCGGAGCTGAAGCTGTCCCAGAACCCGGGAATGGACCGGTACTCCTGGTCGAACTCGACGATGCCGTAGCCTCTGAGCATGGTCTCGATCGTGGATTCATCGGCGAGATGGTAGCCCAATGACCGGGCGGCCTTCTCGGCCACGAGGCTGCCTTCGCTGCCCAATTCCCTGGATATGGTGACGACGGACATGGCCGAGCTCCTTTGGGTCGGCCCGGCGGCTCATGCCGCTGGAGGCCTTGGCTCGTAGAGGGCAAAACCCACGCCAATGTTTAAGTCTTACTAACTTGAGTGTTATCGCTTAGCAGCCAACGCTGCCGCTGGGGGCGGTTCGATCAAGATGAAGGAGGACCCGCATCAAACCGGAACGGGCCAGGCATTCCCGCCGGGCCCCGGGGCCGCTCAGGCCAGGCGGAGATGACCACCGCGAACAGGATCGAGGACTCCCGGAGCCTCACCCGCAAAACAACGTTGTTGGTTTGCAAGGCTAGCCCCACACCGGGCACACTCCTGGAGGGGTGGTCATCCGTGAAACGCATGCTGAGGTTGCTCCTGGTCTCCCTGGCCGTGTTCGCCGGGATGCTCGCCCTGGCCCTGGGCTTCGGCGGGCCGCGCCAGCCGCCGCCCATGGCGAGCATCAGTGATCCGTTCCAGCGGGTGGACTTCTCCGACCTTCCGCCGCTCAGCCGCTGGACCGCCCGGGACGGGGCCAGCCTGGCCTACCTGGCCTATGCGGCCCGGGGCGGCGTCGCCAAGGGCAGCGTCGTGCTGGTGCACGGCTCCTCCGCCAGCAGCAGCAGCCTGCACGTCCTGGCCAAGGCCATGGCCGCCGCCGGCTACAGCGCCTACGCCCTGGACATCCGCGGCCACGGCGCATCCGGCACCCGGGGCAGCATCGGCTACATCGGGCAGCTGGAGGACGACATGGAGGACTTCGTCGCCGCGGTGCAGCCGGCCCGCCCCGCCACCCTGGCCGGGTTCTCCTCGGGCGGCGGGTTCGTGCTGCGCTTCGCCGGCAGCGCCCGGCAGCACCTGTTCACCGACTACCTGCTGCTCTCCCCGTTCATCAACCGCAAGGCCCCCACCTTCCGCCCCGACGCCGGGGGCTGGATCAGGGTGGGCGTGCCGCGGATCATCGCCCTCAACCTGCTCAACACCCTCGGGGTGCGGCATTTCAACGATCTACCCGTGGTCCGGTTCGCCCTGAGCCCGGCCGCCATGACCAGCCTCACGCCCGCCTACTCCTATGCCCTGGCCCAGAACTTCCAGCCGGAACAGGACTACCGGGCCAACATCCGGGCCCTGGGCCAGCCGGTGCGGCTGCTGGCGGGCCAGGCCGACGAGGTGTTCCACAGCGACCGCTTCGCCGAGGTGTTCCAGGCGGCCGGCAAGGCCGTGCCGGTGACCCTGCTGCCCGGCATCGGGCACATCGGCCTGACCCTGGAGCCCGCCGCGGTCCAGGCGGCGGCGGCCCAGGTGAAGATCATGGATGAACCGTAGGCGCGGGGTGCTCCGGCATGACCAGCGCGGGAAGATGGTGCGGGACGGCGTGGGTGAAGGCCGTGAAAACGTAGTTCAAGGTGAACCCCACCGCGAACAGGATGGCCATGGCCGGAATGGCCGCCACGGCCCACCTGATCATGAACGCTGCCATTGAATTGAAGGGAATATCGATATCGACGATGGCGACGTTGGTGACCGGCCCGCTGCCGGCCGCCTGGTCCTGGGTGTTATCGATGAATTCCGCGCGCAAGGTTTCCAGCTCCTCTTCGGTGATGCCTGCGCAGCACTGGGCCAGGGGATACAACGATTTCGTGTTCATCGATTCCGCCACGAACCCGACGATTTCGTGGGGTTTCCAGCCCTCCAGCCTCGCCTGGTCGGCGAAGGCCTTCTGGATGTCCAGGAAATTGCCTTTCTGATTCAAAATATCGAATTTGATCTTCCTGGTGGCGACCATGCGACTCCCCTTGCCAGAGATAAAGTTGGTGTAAATCAATATGTGATCGGACCCGGCCGTTGGCAAATGCCTTTCGGCTATCGGACCCATCCAAGGCCGGCGCCGCCCCGGCACCCCGGAAGCCGCCCCCCCGGCCGTGGTAGGCTGGGTCATCATCCTCGGGGGGGCTGTGTTGCTGCGCATCGAATGCATCGCCATCGGCTCGGAACTGCTCAGCGCCGGACGCGTGGACACCAACTCGGTCTGGCTGGGGGAACGCCTGGCGGAGATGGGGCTGGCCTTCCACTGCAAGACGGCGGTGGGCGATGACCGGGAGGACATGCGCGCGCTGTTCCGGGCGGCCCTGGAACGCTCGGAGGTGATCCTCTGCACCGGCGGCCTGGGCCCCACCTTCGACGACTTCACCAAGGAGGTCTGGGCCGAGGTGGTGGGCGCGCCCATGCGCGAGGACCCTGCGGCCAGGGAGGAGATGCTGGCCTACTACGCCTCCCGCAACCGGGTCCCCTCCGCCAGCAACTTCCAGCAGGTGGTGCTGCCCGAGGGCGCCGAGCGGCTGCGCAACCCCGCCGGCACCGCCCCCGGGGTCTACTGGGAAAACCCCAAGGGCTACCCCGGACGCCGGATCATCCTGTTCCCGGGGGTGCCCCGGGAGATGAAGCTCATGTGGGAGCAGCAGGCGGCCCCCAGGCTCCAGGCCTTCGCCGGGACGCCGGTGCAGACCCTGCGCATGGTGTTCGGGGCGGTGCCGGAGAGCGCCCTGGGCGAACGCACCCAGGCCCTGCGGGAGCGCTTCAAGCAGCTGGACTGGACCATCCTGGCCGGGGGCCAGCACGTGGAACTGGTGGCCCGGGGCCGGGAACCCGGCATCCTGGCGGAGGCCCGGCAGGCCTTCGAGCAGGAACTGGGAGCGGACCTGGCCTTCGTGGGCAAGGTGGGCGGCCTGGAAGACGCGGTGTTCGCCCTGCTCAGCCGCCGGGGCGAGACCGTGGCCGTGGCCGAAAGCATGCCCGGGGGCCATCTGGCCGCGCGCCTCACCGCCGTGCCCGGGGCCTCGGCGGTGTTCCTGGGCGGCGCCACGGTCTACTCCGCCCGGGCCAAGGCGGTGCTGGCCGGACTGGACCCGGCCTTCATCGCCGCCCACGGCACGGTGTCGGAGCCGGTGACCGCGGCCCTGGCCACCGCCATCCGCGAGCGCCTGGGCACCACCTGGGGCCTGGCGGTGACCGGCAACGCCGGCCCCACCGAGGACAAGGACGGCCCCGCCCCGGTGGGCACCTGCCTGGTGGCGGTGGCCGGACCGGACGGGACCGAGTGCAAGGCCTTCCGCCTCCCCGGCGGCCGGGCCGAGCTGCAGGTGCGCGGCGCCTCCTGGGCGCTGGACGCGCTCCGGCGCAGGCTGCTTTAGCCGGTCAGGTCACCGGGCGGCCTGCAGGGTCACCGACCCGGTCGCGCCTGGAGCGCCGGACACCATGAGCCACCAGTCTCCGGCCTGGGCCGGCAGGGTGCCCGCCGCCGGCCCGAGGTTCCCCGCGCAAGTCCGCCCCTGGGCCCGGCGCATTGTGGGAAAATCAGCCATGACCAGAAGCTACATTCTCGCGCTGGACCAGGGCACCACCAGTTCCCGGGCCATCCTGTTCGACCGTTCCGGCCGGGTCGCCGGCTCGGCCCAGGCGCCGTTCCCGCAGCTCTACCCCAGGCCGGGCTGGGTGGAGCACGATCCCATGGCGATCTGGGCCGGCCAGGCCCAGGTGGCCCGGGAGGCGCTGGCGGCGGCGGGGGCGCACCCGGGGGAGGTGGCCGCCATCGGCGTGGCCAGCCAGCGGGAAACCACCGTGGTGTGGGAGAAGGCCACCGGCAGGCCGATCCACAACGCCATCGTCTGGCAGTGCCGGCGCACCGCCGGCATGTGCGACGAGCTACGGGCCAGGGGCCTGGAGCCCGCCGTCCGCGAGCGCACCGGGCTGGTGCTGGACGCCTACTTCTCCGCCACCAAGCTGAAGTGGATCCTGGACCAGGTGCCCGGGGCCCGGGAGCGGGCCGGCCGGGGCGAACTGCTGTTCGGCACCGTGGACACCTGGCTGATCTGGAACCTCACCGGGGGCGAGGCGCACGTCACCGACTACAGCAACGCCTCCCGCACCATGCTGTTCGATATCCGCAAGCTGCGCTGGGACCCGGACCTGCTGCGGGAACTGGACATCCCCCCCTGCATGCTGCCCGAGGTGAAGCCCTCCAGCTGCGTCTACGGGACCGCCTCCGGCCTGTTCCCCGGCGCCGGCATCCCCATCGCCGGGGACGCCGGCGACCAGCAGGCCGCCCTGTTCGGCCAAGGCTGCTTCAAGGAGGGCATGGCCAAGAACACCTACGGCACCGGCTGCTTCCTGCTGATGCACACCGGCGCCGCGCCGGTGCGCTCCAGCCACGGCCTGCTCACCACCATCGCCTGGGGCCTGGACGGAGAGGTGGCCTACGCCCTGGAGGGCAGCGTCTTCGTGGCCGGGGCCGCGGTGCAGTGGCTGCGCGACGAGCTGCGGATGATCGACAGCGCCGCCCAGTCCGAGGCCCTGGCCGAGTCCGTCCCCGACAGCGCCGGGGTCTACGTGGTGCCCGCCTTCGTCGGCCTGGGCGCCCCCCGCTGGGACATGTACGCCCGGGGCGCCATCCTCGGCCTCACCCGCGGCGCCGGCCGCGGCCACATCGTGCGGGCGACCCTGGAGGCCATCGCCTACCAGACCCGCGACGTGCTCCAGGCCATGGCGGAGGATTCCGGGATCCGGCTGCGGGCGCTGAAGGTCGACGGCGGCGCGGTGGCCAACAACTTCCTGATGCAGTTCCAGGCCGATATCCTGGACGTGCCGGTGGAGCGCCCCGTGGTCACCGAGACCACGGCCCTGGGCGCCGCCTTCCTGGCCGGGCTCGCCGTGGGGTTCTGGCGGGACCCGTCCGAGCTGGCGGCCGCCCGCGCGGTGGAGCGGACCTTCCGGCCGGCCATGGCCGCCGCGGAGCGGGAGCGGAAGTACCTGGGCTGGCAGCGGGCCGTGGAACGGTCCACCCGGTGGGAAACGGACTAGGATCATTGCAACCCCATCCGAAGGCTGTGCCCATGACCGCGACCCCGCCCGAGACCACCAGCCCGACCCAGCCCGTCTGGCCCGAGCCGCCCCCCGCCCCGGCCCCCGGCACCCGCCCGGACGCGCTGCAGGTGGAGGTGGGCATCGTCGGGGCCGGCATCCACGGCGCGGCCCTGGCCCGGGAGCTGACCCTGAGGCACGTGTCCTGCGCCCTCATCGACAAGGGCGCCGTGGGCGGCGGCACCTCCCAGTGGTCCACCAAGCTGCTCCACGGCGGCATCCGCTACCTGGCCACCGGCGACTTCCGGCAGATGCGCGAAGGGCTCCGGGCCCGGGCCAGCTGGATGCGCATCGCCCCGGACCGCTGCCGCTGGGACGCGTTCTGGATGCCCCACGAGGGCCTGTTCGAGGGCCTGGCCCACCGGCTGGGGATCGGGCTCTACGACCACTGGGGCGCCGACCGCCCCGGGTGGCCCGAGGGCCTGAAGCTGGGCGGCGTGCCCCAGCCCCTGTTCGAGCGGGATCCCCGGGCCCCGGGCGGCCCGTTCCGGGGCGCCGTGGCCTACGCCGACTGCCTCACCTGGGACCGGGAGCTGGTCCAGGACCTGGCCGCCTCCAGCGCCGCCGAGCTGCTGGACTTCCACGAGGTGGAGCGCTGGAGCGACGCCTCCGGCCGGCTCGGCTCCGCCCGGCTGCGGGACCGGCGGGACGGGACCGCGCGCACGGTCACCGCCCGCCAGTGGGTGTTCGCCCTGGGCCCCTGGACCGACGGCGCCCTGGGCCAGTGGTTCCAGGAGCCGAGCCACCGCCTGCGCCTGTCCAGCGGGATCCACCTGTGGCTGGACCCCATCCCCGGCTGCGAGCGCCCCTGGGCCATGCTCCGCCCCGGCGGCCGGATCCTGTTCGTGATCCCCCGGGACGGCCGGCTCCAGGTGGGCACCACCGAGCGGGAAGTGGACACCGGCTGGGTGCCCATCGCCGCCTCGGAGCGGGAGGAGCTCTACCAGGGCCTGGAGGCCTGCATGCCGGCCATCCCCTGGCGTGGACTGCCGGTGCGCCGGGAGGAGCTGGGGGTCCGCCCGCTCACCGGCGGCAAGGGCAGCACCACGAAGCTCAGCCGCGAGGCGGTCCTGGAAGCCCACCCGCGCTTCGAGAACCTGCGCCTGGTGCTGGGCGGCAAGCTCACCACCGCCCGCCTGCTCATGGGCCAGCTGGCCACCGAGCTGACCGGCCTGCCCTGCCCTGAATCCGCCACGCAGCCGCTGCGCGGGAATTAAGAACGGGTTCCGGTGAGGCGGCCCTGGCCGGTGCGGATGCTCGGTCCCACCAGTTTCCAGAACTTCCGGAAATAGGCGACCCCGCTCCACACCGACAGGATGGTCGCCAGCCAGAGCAGGATGACGCCCATGCCCCAGAAGAAGCTGAACGGACGGGGCAGGCGGATGAAGAAGCGGAAGATCCCCAGGCCGGTCCACTGGTACAGCCACACATCGAGCTTGGGGCCGAGGATGAGGCAGGAGATGGCGGCCACCTGGGCGCCGAACTTCCACTTGCCCAGGCGCTCGGCCTGGATGGTGACGCCCTCTTCGCTGGCCATGCCCCGCAGCTCGGTGACGGCCATTTCCCGGGCCAGGATGATGAAGGTCATCCAGGCCGGAGCGAGCCCCAGCTCCACCAGGGAGATGAGCGCGCCGGCCACCAGGAGCTTGTCCGCCAGGGGGTCCAGCAGCTTGCCCAGGGTGGTCACCTGCTTCCAGCGCCGGGCCAGGTAGCCGTCCAGCAGGTCGGTGAGGCTGGCGATCCAGAACACCAGGACGCCGGTGATCTCATGGTTGGTGGCCCGGGTGAGGAGTATCACCACCAGGATGGGGACCATCAGGATCCGGCCAAAGGTCAAGGAATTCGGCAGGTTCATCGGCTCGCTTCAGCAGTGGGACAGGGGTCCGGGGTCCAGGGTGTAGCTATGACTCTACTAGGACTCGGACCGGCGATCAGTTAAAGTTCAAGCATGACGACCCTGACCCCTTCGACCGCCGCGGTGTGCCTGGGAGCCTTCCTCGGAGGCAGCATCCCGTTCGGGCTGCTGCTGATGAAGCTGGCCGGCAAGGGCGACGTGCGCGCCCAGGGTTCCGGCAACATCGGCGCCACCAACGTCATGCGCTCGGGGGGCAAGGCCCTGGGCCTCGTCACCCTGCTGCTGGACGCGGCGAAGGGATACCTGCCGGTGGCCCTGGCCCGGATGGCCGGCCTGGGGCCCGGGCGGCTGGCCTTCGTGGCCCTGGCGGCGGTGCTCGGCCACATGTTCACACCCTGGCTGACGTTCAAGGGCGGCAAGGGGGTGGCCACGGCCCTGGGCGCGGTGCTGGCCTACCATCCGGCCATGGCGCTCCCCGCCTTCGGGGTATTCCTGCTGTCGCTGCTGCTCTTCCGCTACGTGAGCCTGGGCAGCGTGCTGGCCGCGGCCACCCTGTTCCTCACCACCCTGGGCTGGTTCGGCAGCTGGGCCTTCCCGCCCCTGCCCGGGACCCTGCCCCGCTGGCCGCCGCTGCTGGCCTGGGCCGCCCTGGCGGGGCTGGTGATCGTCAAGCACCGGGCCAACCTGGGCCGGCTGTTCCGGGGCACCGAGTCCCGTTTCTGGGGCGCCAAGCCCGCACCCGAGGCCGTGAGCAAATGACCAGACGCACCGATGTCGCAGTGTTCGGTTCCGGGGCCTGGGGCACCGCCCTGGCCATGACCTGGGCCCGCCAGGGGGCGCGGGTGGCCCTGTGGGGCCATCCCGAGTCGCTGGTGAACACCCTGGCCCTGACCCGGCGCCACCCCATCCTCGGGGACGTGGAGCTCCCGCCCAGCGTCCGGCCCCTGTCCGACCCCGAAGACGCCTTCAAGGCCCCCATCTGGGTGAGCGCGCTGCCCACCCAGATCAACCCCATGGTCTGGCAGGATCTCGCCGCCCGCACCGCCCTGCGGCCGGAGCTGGTGATCCACGTCAGCAAGGGGATCCTGCAGGGAAGCCACCTGCGGGTCTCGGAAGTGCTGGGGCCGCTGCTCCAGGTCCCGGTGGGGGTCCTGTCCGGCCCCACCTTCGCCGACGAGGTGGCCCGGGACCTGCCCACGGCCATCCTGCTGGCCCTGCCCACCGCCGTGGCCGACCAGCGGGCCATGGAGTTGCAGGCGCTGTTCGCCACCCCCAACCTGCGGGTCTACCTCACCCGGGACGTGCTGGGGGTGGAACTGTGCGGCGCCTTCAAGAACATCCTGGCCATCGCCGCCGGCCTGGTGGAGGCCCTGGGCCTGGGCAACAACGCCAGGGCCGCCCTCATCACCCGGGGCCTGGCCGAGATGTCCCGGCTGGTGGAGGTCATGGGCGGACGCCCGGAGACGGTGATGGGCCTGGCCGGCATGGGCGACCTCATGCTCACCGCCACCGGCGCCCAGAGCCGCAACCGCCGGTTCGGCGCCATGCTGGGCCAGGGCCTCAGCCCCGAGGCCGCCACCAGCGCCCTGGGCGACCAGGTGGTGGAGGGGGCCTTCACCACCGAGGCGGCCCTGGGCCTGGCCCGCCAGCACGGCCTGGAGCTGCCCATCACCCAGGAGGTGGGCCGGCTGCTCAAGGGCGCCGATCCCCGGGAATCGGTGCAGCGGCTGATGAAGCGGTCCCTCAAGCAGGAATAAGCCGCCCTGGTTGGAGTTGCCAAGTGGCCAGGGTCCGGATCCGGGCCCGGCCCTGGCCTGGGGCCGGAGGCCTGGGCTAACCGGAAGCTTTGCAGGATTTAATAATCAACCAATATTTTTGTTAGCAATGATCCGGTAATCTCCTATATTCATTAAATGCTACTGACGATTTATCAATTTTCAGTTCATTAACATTCACCAGCCCTGCGGCAAAGGAGGCGCCCCATGTCCCCCAGCTCCATGGTCAGGCCGTCCAGCCCGGTGCTGTGCGTGGAGGATGACGCCCCCACCCGCAGGCTCCTGGTCAAACTGCTGGAGGCCCGGTTCGACCAGGTCCTGGCGGCCGGGGACGGCGCGGAGGGCCTGGAGCTGTTCCTGCGGCACCGGCCCGGGCTGGTCATCACCGACATCAAGATGCCCAACCTGGACGGCATCGAGATGGCCCGGGAGATCCGCGCCCGCACCCCCTCCACCAAGATCATCATCACCACCTCCTTCGGCGCGGCGGAACTGCTCCTGGCGGCCATCGAGATCGGCGTCACCGACTACGTGCTCAAGCCGCTCACCCCCGAACGGCTCTACGGGGCCATCGACAAGTGCCTGCAGGTGACCGTGCTGGAGCGGCAGCTGCTGGACGCCAAGGCCCAGACCGAGAACGTCCTGGAAAGCATCCGCGACGCCTTCTTCGCCCTGGACAAGGACTGGCGCTTCACCTACGTCAACCTCAAGGCCGAATCCTATTTCAACCTGCCCCGCTCCCGGATCCTCGGCAGCACGCTGCCCCACCTCCTGCCCGGGGGGGTGCCGGCCCACCGGGAGTACCAGGCGGCGATGCAGTCCCAGCAGAGCCGGTCGTTCCAGTGCTACACGCCGGCCCTGGACGCCTGGCACGAGGCCCGGGTGTTCCCGCTGGAAGGCGGGATCTCGGTCTACCTCCAGGACATCACCGAGGCGAAGAAGGCCCAGGAGGAGATCCGCTTCCTCGCCTTCTACGACAAGCTCACCAACCTGCCCAACCGGACCCTGCTGCAGGACCGGATGCTCAACGCCATCACCCGCTGCCAGCGGGACGGCCACCAGGGGGCGATCCTGTTCCTGGACCTGGACCGGTTCAAGAACATCAACGATTCCCTGGGCCACGACAGCGGCGACCAGGTGCTCCAGGAGGCCGCCCGGCGCCTGAAGACCTGCATCCGGGAGTGCGACACGGTGGCCCGGCTGGGGGGGGACGAGTTCATCGTGCTGCTGGACGGGATCGACCATTCCCGGCACATCCAGTGGGTGGTCGAGCGCATCCTCAGCGTCCTGGCCCAGGACATCCAGCAGGACGGGGTCCCGCTCAGCCTCACGGCCAGCATCGGGGTCAGCCTCATCCCCTCCGACGGCAGCAACGTGGACGACCTGCTCAAGGCCGCCGACACCGCCATGTACTACAGCAAGAAGCGCGGCGGCAACGGCTACCACTTCTACCGCCCGGACATGAACGCCCGCACCCAGAGCCTGCTGGTGCTGGAAAGCAGCCTGCGCAAATCGTTCCAGAACCGGGATTTCAGCGTCGAGTTCCAGCCCCAGTACCGGCTCCGCACCCGGGAACTCCAGGGCTTCGAGGCGCTGGTCCGGCTGAACCACCCGGAGCTGGGGGTGGTCCCGCCCAGCGACTTCATTCCCCTGGCCGAGGAGACCGGCCTCATCCTGCCCCTGGGCGAGTGGGTCCTGGAGACCGCCTGCCGGCAGGGCCGGGCCTGGATGAGCCAGCACGACGCCCCCCTGCGCATGGCCGTGAACGTCTCCAGCCGGCAGTTCTGGCAGGGAGACCTGGTGGACACGGTGTTCCGGGTCCTGGCCGCCACCGGGTTCCCGCCCACCCAGCTGGAGCTGGAGCTCACCGAGAGCATGGTCATGAACGACGTGGAGCGGGCCATCGAGACCATGCACAGCCTGGCCGCCATGGGCGTGCGCATGGCCATCGACGATTTCGGCACCGGCTACAGCTCGCTCTCCTCGCTGCAGCGGTTCCCCATCAAGGCCCTGAAGATCGACCAGTCCTTCGTCCGGGAGATCACCAGCAACCCCAACGACCAGGCCATCGCCCAGGCCATCGTCGGCCTGGCCCACGCCCTGAAGCTCGAGCTGATCGCCGAGGGCATCGAGACCCCCGAGCAGCTGTCCGCCCTCATGGAGCTGGGCTGCGAGAACGGCCAGGGCTTCTACTTCAGCCCCCCCCTCGCCGCCCAGGACATCCGCGCGATGGTCCTGCACGTGTAGTCCGGGTCCCGGACTTCCGGCCTGTTCGTTTCCTGCAACACTGGGACCCGGGGGATGGTTATGCCTCGGACCCGCCCAGGAGCCAGGATTTGGCACGGAGGCGTTCCATGCTCCGTTCGGGCAGGAGGTTCAGCGGGGTGCGCAGGCCGGGCTCCAGGCCCATGCGGGGCACGGCGGCCTGCTCGAAACCGAGCCGGGAGCCCTCCTGGAGCCGCAGGGGCAGCTGGGCCACCGGCCGCACCTCGCCGGTGAGCCCCACCTCGCCCATGAACAGGGTCTTGGGGGCGAGCAGACGGCCCAGGGCGCTGCTGGCCAGGGCGGCGATCACCGCCAGGTCCGCGGCCGGGTCCTCGATCTCCAGGCCGCCGGCCACGTTCAGGTAGACGTCCCGGTCATGGAGCTGGATGCCGCCGCGCCGCTCCGCCACGGCGCAGAGCATGGCCAGGCGCTGGCCGTCGATGCCCAGGGCGGTGCGCCGGGGGATGCCCAGGCCGGCGGAGGCCACCAGGGCCTGGATCTCCACCACCATGGGCCGGGTGCCCGAGAGCACCACCGTGGCCGCGCAGCCGGGGCTGGGCTCGGCCTCCAGGAAGAACGGGTTGCCCTCCACCGGCACCAGGCCGTGGCCGGTCATGGCGAACACCCCCAGTTCGAAGGCGGCGCCGAAGCGGTTCTTCAGGGCGCGCAGCAGGCGGTGGTGGTGGTGCCGGTCCCCTTCGAAGGCGAGCACCGTGTCCACCAGGTGCTCCAGCACCTTGGGCCCGGCCAGGGTGCCGTCCTTGGTGACGTGGCCCACCAGCACCAGGGGCGTGCCGCTGCCCTTGGCCCACCGGGCCAGCAGGGTGGCGCAGCCGCGCACCTGGCTCACCGACCCGGCCGCGGATTCGAATTCCGGATCGAACAGGGTCTGGATGGAGTCCACCAGGAGCAGGGCCGGCTTCATGGCCTCCGCGGCCTCCAGGATGCGCCGCACATCGGTCTCGGCGAACAGGTGGATCCCCGGGTTCTCCGCGCCCAGGCGCTGGGCCCGCAGCTTGATCTGGCGTTCGCTCTCCTCGCCGCTGGCGTAGAGCACCGTGCCCTGGCAGGCCGCGGCCCACTGCAGCACCAGGGTGGACTTGCCGATCCCCGGCTCCCCGCCCAGCAGCACCACCATGCCCGGCACCACCCCGCCGCCCAGCACCCGGTCCAGTTCCAGCAGCCCGGTGGCGCACCGGTCCGTGTCCGAGACCGCCACCTCCATCAGCGGCACCGGGTCCAGGTAGGCGCTTTCGGCAAAGGCGCTGCGCGCCCGGGACAAGTCCTTGCGCAGCCCCCCCCGGACCTCCTCGATGGTGCCGAACCCCCCGCACGACCCGCACTTGCCCATGGCCCGCGGCACCCGCGCCCCGCACGCCGTACATTCGTACACCACCGTCTGCTTCACCATGGTTCGACTCTAGCGTATCGCGGGGCTGATCGCGCGGGTCCCGGCCCGGCATGCCCTTTTCAACACCCACCCCAAGGCCATCCCCGCGGGGTCGCAGCGCCGGTTCCGGAGGCGGGCCTTTTGCCGCCTCAGCATGAGCATCCGCCGGCAAAAGGCCCGACTCCGGAACCGGCGGAATGCCCGTCCGGAACACGAACAATTCCCGATCCCCCGACCTCCCCCCGCCGCCCCCGCCGGGGGGTTTGGGCCTATAAGTTGGGGGGCTGTTGCAGAACTTATGGAGGGGGCGGAGGCGCCGAGGCGAAAGCCGTTCGGTAGCCCCCCGCGTCAGGACCCTGTCAAGGCGAAAAAAGCATGGAACGCGCTAAAACCGTGGTTTGATACCTTCAAAATCCCCTCCTGGACCGTAAAAAGCCATTTTCAACGGACTTACGAATCGAGGAGGGTCGCCTTCGGGCACGGGCCTGTGGAAAACCTTGTGGATATCCCCTCCGGCATGGGCCGAAACCGGTTGACGGTTGAAGTTTCCCATGCACCCCCGCCCCGCTTTCCGTTTTGCAAATGCTGCGGTTACATGGCTTGAATTGAAACGATCAAGGTCAAGGCATTAAATTCCCAGACCAGAGTTATCCACAGTTTCAGGTTTCTTTCGTGTTGACATCCACCACCGTCATTCTAATTACTTATGACAAAGGGGTGACGAAGCCGTAACTGCGGGCCGGTTCAAACCAGTTGCGCGGCTTCCCGCAGCTGCACGCTCACCAGCCGGGAGATGCCCAGCTCTTCCATGGTCACGCCGTAGAGCGTGTCCGCCGCCATCATGGTCGGCTTCTGGTGGGTGATGACCACGAACTGGGTGCCGTTCTTCATGGACTGGACCATGGCCGCGAAGCGGCCCACGTTGGCCTCGTCCAGCGGCGCGTCCACCTCGTCCAGCACGCAGAACGGGCTGGGCTTGTAGTGGAAGATGGCGAACAGGAGCGAGATGGCGGTGAGCGCCTTCTCGCCGCCGGAAAGCAGGGTCAGGGCCTTGGCGCTCTTGCCCGGGGGCTGGGCGGTGATCTCGATGCCGCACTCCAGCAGGTCCTTGGGATCCTGCAGGCTCAGGGTGGCGCTGCCGCCGCCGAAGGCCTCCCGGAACACCTCCTGGAAGCGGAGGTTGATGAAGTCGAACGCCTCCCGGAAGCGTTCCTCGGAGATGGCGTTGATCTCGCGGATGGTCGCTTCCAGGTTGCCGATGGCCTCCAGCACGTCGGTGCGCTGCTGGTTCATGAAGCCCAGCCGGTCCTCGGCCTCCTTGAGCTCCTGGATGGCCAGGGGGTTCACGCTGCCCAGCTCCAGGCGCTTGCCGTGCAGCTCGCCCAGGCGGGTCTGGTGCACCAGCTCCCCCTGGGTCCAGGCCTGGCGCTCGGCCTCGGTCACCGAGCCGAGGAATTCCGGGACGGTCATGGCCAGGGCCAGCTCGATCTCCTTGGCCGCCGCGGTGATGCTGCCCTGCACCTGGGCCCCCTGCAGCAGCGCCTCCTGGTGCAGCTGCCGGGCGTTCTCCAGGGCCTGCTGCAGCTCCCGCCCCACCCGCTCCTGGACCCGCAGCAGCTCCTGGGCCGCCTCGATGCCGGGCTGGGCCGCCCCCTGCTGCTCCACCAGGACCGCACGTTCCTGGAGCAGGTGCTGGACTTCCTGCTCCAGCTCGGCGAGCCGGCCGGTGGCCTGCTCCGAACGTTCCCGGGCCAGCACCAGGTCGGCCTGGATCCGCCCGCGCTCCGCCTCCAGGTCGAAGTTGCCGCGCTGCAGCTGCTGCAGGTGGCGCTGCAGCGCGTCCCGCTCGGCCCAGGCCGAGGCCCGCACCCGGGAGGCCTCCACCAGCCGCTCCCGCCGCGCTTCCAGGGCCCGCTGGGCCTCCTCCCGGCGCGCTTCCCCGGCCTGGATGGCGGTGCCGAGCCCGGCCTCCTCGGGCTGCCCCTCCGGCACTTCCAAGTCGCGCATCTTCGCCTTGAGCGCGGCGATCTCGGCTTCCAGCTGCTCCCACTGGCCATCGGCCCGCTCCTGGGACTCCCGGATCTCCCGCAGCTGGACCGCCACCGACGCCCCCTTGCCCTTCAGGTCCTCCAGCGCCCGGCGCGCGGCCAGGTGGTCCTCTTCCATCTCCTTGAACCGGGAGGCGGCGTCCCGCATCCTGTAGTCCAGGGCCTTCACCTCCGCCTCGAGGGTCTCCACCCGGTCCAGGTGCTGCTCCCGGGCCCGGCGGGCGGCCTCCTGCTCGCTGCGCAGCTTGAACGGCGACGCCGCCGGCGCCGCCACCCCCACCTGGATCGGGCCGAAGGGCAGCTTGACCAGCCGCGGGGAGACGAAGCCCAGGTCCGGATGCCGGGCGCCCAGCCCCGGCAGGTCCGCGTCGGCGCACAGGAAGGCCCGGGCCAGCAGGCCCTCCAGGGGCCGGGCCCGGCCGGGCTTCCAGCGCAGCCGGGCGGACAGCGGCAGGCAGTCGGGGGGCGGCGTGGGGGCGGGGGCGGCGGGATCGGCCTCGGCGCTGACCCAGAGCTGGCCCGGCGCCTCCGGGGTGCGGCCCAGGGCGGCCGGCCCCAGGGCCACGGCCTGGCTCCAGGCGCCCAGCAGCCGTTCCAGGTGCGGCAGGTCCGCGTCCTCGATGAGCAGGGCGTCGGCCAGGGCCAGGGGTTCCTCGCCCCACTGGCGCATCCAGAGCAGGGCCTTGCGCAGCTCCTCGGAGCCGGCGCTGTCCCGGAGCAGGTCGGCGAGCTGGCGCAGCCGGCGCTCCTCGGCGTCCAGCGCCCCCTCGGCCTCGCGCAGGGCGGCGGTGGCGGTGCGGTGGGCCTCCAGGGCCTCCTGGCGGATCCGCCCCTGGATCAGCACCGCCTCCTCGATCTGTTCCAGCCGGTCCCCGGCGCCCTCCTCCTCCCGGCCCAGCCGCACCTGGTCGGCCTGGAGCGCCTCCAGGCGGGGCGCGCGCATGGCCTCTTCGTGGTTCAGGGCGTCCAGGCGCCCGCTGCGCTGGGCGATCTCCTGGTGGATCCCGGCGCGCTGGCGCTGGACCGCCAGGGCCTCCTTCTCGGCCTCGGCGCGCCGGGCCCGCAGTTCCTTGAGCTCGCCCTCCACGTGGCGCAGGGCGCCCCCGGCCAGGGCGGCGGCCTCCTCGGCCTCGGCCACCAGGCCCTCCCGGGCGGCCAGGGCGGCCCCGGCGGCCTCCAGGGCCGCCTGCAGCCTGGCCACCTCGGCCGCGGAATCCCCGGTGCGGGCCGACAGCTCGTCCAGGCGCAGCTCCAGCTGCTCCCCCTGGCGCCGGGCGTCCTCGATGCGCTCCCCCTGGAAGCCCCGGTCCTGCTCCAGCAGGCCGCAGCGCTGGTCCAGGGCCAGGACGGAGCGGACCCGGCGGTCCTGCTGGTGGATCAGCTCGTCCAGGGCCAGGTGCAGGTTTTCCACTTCGGAGCTCTTGTCCGAGGCCTGGGCGGTGAGGGCGGCGATGTTGCGCTCCAGGGCGTCCAGGTTCTCCAGGATCGCCTCCTTGGCGGTTTCAAGTTCCAGCGCCTTGCCCGCCAGCAGGATGCGCTGGGTGGCCCGGATGCCCGCATCCAGGTCCTGGGCCCGCCGGGCCTTGGCCGCCTGGCGCTTGAGCGACTCCTGCTGCTTGCTCAGCTCGAACAGGATGTCGTCCAGGCGCAGCAGGTTGGCCCGGGTCTCCTCCAGCCGCCGCTCGGCGTCCCCGCGCCGGGCCTTGTAGCGGGTGATCCCGGCCGCCTCCTCCAGCAGCGAGCGCCGGTCCTTGGGCTTGGAGGAGAGGATGAGGTCGATCTGGCCCTGCTGGATGAAAGAGTAGGCCCGGGTGCCCATGCCGGTGTCCATGAGAAGGTCCTGCACGTCCTTCAGCCGGCATTCCCGGCCGTTGATGCGGTAGTCGCTGCCGGTGTCCCGGTACAGCCGCCGGGACACCACCACCTCCCGGGTGGCCCCGGGCAGGGCCGGGTCGGGCATCTCCAGGGTGAGCTTCACCTCGGCCATGCCCATGGGCTTGCGGGCCCCGGTGCCGGCGAAGATCACGTCGGCCATCTCGCTGCCGCGCAAAAGGGTGGCGCGCTGCTCGCCCAGGACCCAAGCTAATGCGTCCGATATATTGGACTTGCCGCACCCGTTCGGCCCCACCACCGCCGTCATCCCCTCGGGGAAGGTCAGTTTCTGGGGATCCGCAAAGGATTTGAATCCATGAACTTCAAGGGCAATCAAACGCAAACTGGCAACTCCCCCCTTGGCAAACGCCACCTATACTTCATACATGTAAAAACTTCCTCCTATGGGAATAATCCTGGCGGGCGATAGACTGACTTTTTCAACTTTCCCCGGAGCTGATGTGCCGAGACTTCCTGGAACCATGCCGATCTTGACGCCCCTGACCAGCGGCGGGGAATCCAGCCGATGAGGATTGCGGGGCCAGGGCAGAAGCTTGCTTCCATGGTATGGCTGGAGCCTGGGCGCGTCCATGCCGGAAGCAGCCAGCATGCCCTGGCCGGGCTTCCCGGCGGGGAGGAGCTGGCCCGGGCCCTGGCCGGGCTGCCCCCGGGCCCGACCCACTGGGTGGTGGATGATCTCCTGGTGCCCGCCCTGCTGCTGCGCGACATCGTCGAGCTGCCCGCCGGGGCCGAAGCCCGGGAGGCCTTCTTCCGCTGGCGTTTCAATCAGGACCTCCTGCTGGAGGCGCCGCAGTTCGTCCAGGCCCTGGCCATGGGCGAGAACGCCTGGCTGCTGGCCGGGATGGACCAGGAGCTGCGGGAGGCCTGGGTCCAGGCGGCGGCGGCCGCGGGCCGGCCCATGCGCCTGCTCCAGCCCCGCTGGCTGTGGATCTACAACCAGCTGGCGGCCCACCGGGAGATCCCGGGCCTGCTGCTGTCCCTGGCGTCCCGGGACGGGGAGAGCTTCACCGGCACCCTGGCGGCCTGGGGGCGGTCCCTCACCCTGCTGCGCCAGTGGTCCGACCCGGCCACCCTGGAGGTCTGGAACCAGGAACGGGTGCTGCCCACCGTCGCCTACCTCCAGCGGGACGCCCGCTCGCCCCAGGACCTGCACGTCTGGGGCGCCCCCCGCTGGCCCGAGTGCGGCCTGGCGGTGCGGATCATCCAGCCCGAGATCCCGGCCCAGGAGTCCCTCTGATGGCCGCATCCATCCTCAAGCTCAACCTCGCGCCGCCCAGCAACACCTGGCGCTCCAACCACCAGGCCCTGGGCTGGGCGGCCCTGGCCCTGGGGCTGCTGGTCCTGGCCGGCTCCCTGGGCCTGACCTTGCAGGCCTACCGTTCGGCCGCCAGCTCTGGCCGGCAGGCCGGCGCCCTGGATGCCCAGATCCAGGCCGCCACCGAGGCCAAGGCCAAGATCCTGGCCGATCTGCGCAGCATCGACGTGGCCGCGGAGCTGCCCCACTGGCGGCTGGCGGAACGCATCTTCACCGAGCGCAGCCTGCCCTGGTCCCGGCTCACCGCGGAGCTGGAGCGCAGCCTGGTGGAGGACGTGCGCCTCACCTCCATCCAGCGCAACCGGGGCGCGGACATGAAGGTGCAGATCAAGCTCAAGGGCGAGGCCCGCACCCGCGAGGCGGAGGCCGCCTTCGTCGAGTCCCTGGCCAAGAACCCCTTCTTCGAGCAGGTGATCCTCGAGCGGGAGGGCGAGCTCCAGGGCGGCGGGGTGAAGTTCGACTACACCCTGGCGGTGGCCTCGGTGCCTCCGGCCTACGTGTCCCTGCCCAAGTACGGACCGCCCGCCAAGGCCCGGCCGGCCCACCCGGCCGCCGCCCAGATCCCGGCCCACCCGGGCGCCGCCATGCCGGTCCGGCCGAATGTCGCCGTCCCGGCCCCGTCCGCACGGGGCGGGTTCCCGGTGCAGGAAGGCCCGCCCGGCCGCTACGCGCCCGGCATGCCCCACGCCATGCCGCCGGTCCGGCACCACCCCGAGCACGAGGAGGACGAGGAATGACCGCCACCCTCCGCGCCAGCAAGTTCCGGCTCATCGGCGGCGCCGCCCTGGCCCTGGCCGGGCTGCTCATCGCCGTGTTCCTCCTGCCCGACGCCTCCCAGCAGCAGACCCAGAAGCGCAAGGCGGCGGCCGACGCCCAGGCCGCCCTCACGGTCCAGCAGACCAGCCTGGACCAGGCCCGGGCCGAAGCCGGCCGGGTCAAGGCGGGCCAGCATTCCCTGGCGACACTGCTGCAGAACATGCCGGCCCAGAACGTGGGCAAGCTGCAGTGGCAGCTCAGCCAGAGGCTGTACGACCTGTCGGGCAAGCACCAGGTCCGGCTCATCGCCGTGAAGTACGGGGCCCCGGCCCGGGAAGGCGCCAAGGGCGCCCAGCTGGAGTCCGTGGACGTGGAGTTCAACGCCACCGGCGTCTACCAGAACCTGAAAGCCTTCATGCTCGCCCTGGAGGGGAGCAAGCTGCCGTTCGCGGTGGTGGGCGCCAAGATGGAGGAGACCGACCAGGGAGCCCACTTGACCATCACCTTGCGGGCGTTCCGCCAGGCCCCGGCCGTGGCCGACGAGCCCCAGAGCGGGGAGGGCGCATGAGCCCCGTGCTGAAATCCGTGGAACCCAAGGCCTGGCTCCAGGAGCTCAAGACCAACCGCCGGCTCCAGGTGGGCCTGGGCTGCCTGCCGGTGCTGGTCTGGCTGCTCTGGCCCTCCTCGCCCCCGCCCCGGGCCGGCCGGAAGATCGCCGGCAACGGCGCCGCCAACCAGGCCCTGGACGAGCGCCAGGCCCGGGAGCTGCAGAAGCTGCCGGACCTGTCCCGGCTGGACCTGGCCGGCGAGCTGCCCAAGGAAGACCGGATGTACCGGGACCTGTTCCAGTTCGAAGGCCCGCCCCCGCCGCCGCCGCCCCCCCCGCCGCCCCCGCCGCCGCCGAAGCCGCCCACCCAGGCGGAACTGGATGCCCTGGCCCTGCGCCACGCCCGGGAGCAGGAGACCGCCACCCGGCCCCAGGACCTGCGCTACCTGGGCTTCCTGGGCAGCGCCAGCGCCGGCCGTCTGGGCGCGTTCATGCGCGGCGAAATGCCGGTCACCATCAAGCAGGGGGACCTGGTGAACCCCCACTGGCGCCTGGTGAAGCTCACCAACATCTCCGCCGAGTTCCAGAACCTGAAGTTCACCGACCTCCAGCAAAAGATCGACGCCGTGGACCTCCAGGGCGGCCGGGGCGGCTCCGCACCCTCCAATGACTTCTGACACGTACCAGGGGATGACCTAGATGCTGAACCGAAGAATCTCCCGCACCACCCTGAACCGCGGGCTGGCCCTGTCCCTGAGCCTGGTGGTGACGCTGGGCTGCACCCTGCACAAGGCCACCAAGGCCTACGACGCGGGCCGCTACGACGAGGCCCTGGTGGAGTACCGCAAGGTGCTGCTCAAGGACCCCGACAACGTCAAGGCCATGCTCGGCGTGCGGCACAGCGCCCCCCTGGCGGCGGAGCAGCACCTGGCCCGGGCCAAGGCGGCCGAGGCCCACGGCCAGGACGACGCCGTCTACCGGGAAGTGGGCATGGCGGTGGTGCTGGATCCCGCCAACGCCGTGGCGGTGGACTGGATGGCCCGGCTGGCCCGGGCGGCGGAACGCAAGCGGGCCAAGTACGAGGCCGAGGACAGCGTCGACGCCGAGCGCGCCAAGGGCGAGGCGGTGAACGCCCTGCCCATCAACCCCAGGTCCCTGGAGGGCATGGACCTGAACTTCACCCGCAAGACCAGCCTCAAGGAGATCTTCCAGCAGCTGAGCAAGAACTCCGGGGTGAACATCATCCTGCACTCCTCGGTGTCCGCCACGGACATCCAGATCTCCGTGGACCTGCGCGGGCTCACCTTCCAGCGGGTGCTGGACACCCTGATGCTGCAGAGCGACCTGTTCTACAAGGTCCTGGACCCCAACACCATCATGGTGTTCAAGAAGACCCCCCAGAACCTGCAGGAGTACGAGAACAAGCTGATCCAGACCTTCTTCCTGTCCAACGCCGAGGTGGAGAGCGTCCGGCAGATCTTCAACGCGCTCATGCCCCAGCTGCGGGTGTTCATCGACAAGCGGCTCAACGCCATCACCGTCATGGCCCGGCCCAGCGACATCAACATCGCCAAGCGCATCGTCAGCCAGCTGGACAAGGCCAAGCCGGAAGTGATGATCTACCTGGAACTGCTGGAAATGGCCGAGACCACCACGGAGAAGTTCGGCCTGCTGCCGATCATCACCCCCCTGGACACCAACGGCACCTACGCCATCGCCGCCACCCAGAACAGCGCCCTGCTGAACGGCTCCTACTCCACCCAGAACGGGTCGCTGTCCATCAACAGCAGCAGCATCCAGTACCTGCTCCCCAGCCTCAAGCTGGACATGGCCAAGACCAGCGGCGAGACCAAGCTCCTGGCGGACCCCAACGTCCGGGTGGTCTCCGGGGAGACCGGGGAAGTGAACATCGGCGACAAGATCAGCACCACCCAGTCCAGCATCGGCGTCCCCGGAGCCGCCAACGCGGCCACCACCGCCGCCGCCGCCACCGGCAGCACCGCCGCCTCCACCATCGCCGGGGCGCTCACCTCCCAGACCCAGTACAGCTACGAGGATGTGGGCGTGAACATCAAGGTGAAGCCCCGGGTGCATTTCAACGGCGACATCACCATCGACCTGGAGTCCACCATCAAGTCCCTGAAGGCGGGCGGCGATCCGGGACGGCCGAACATGACCCAGCGGGTCATCAAGACCTCGGCCCGCCTGCGGGACGGGGAGACCGCCATCTTCGGCGGCATGCTGAAGGAGGACGAGGCCAAGAACCTCCAGGGCCTCTGGGGCATCACCGACATCCCCGTCATCGGCGACCTGCTGGCCAACCACAACAACCAGAAATCCAAGGTGGACGTGATCCTGTCGCTCCGGGCCGTGATCGTGCGCAAGCCGGACCTGAAGGAGGACGACTTCGAGGCCTTCGATCCCGACCAGGCCCCCAGCCTGGCCAAGCCCTTCGCCCCCCAGACCCCCAGGGCCACCCTCAATGTCCCCATGAACATCGCCCCGGTCATTCCGCCGTCGGCGGCCGCCCAGGGGCTCCCGGAACCCCTGGTGCCGGTGCCCTACGATCCGCGGACCGGCTCGGCGGCCCCGGCGCCGGCCCCTGAGGCGGCCCCGGCCGGAGCGGCACCCGCCCCCGCGGCCCCCGCCGAGCCTGCGCCCGCGGTTGTGATGCCCCAGGGCGACGCCCCGGCGGCCCATCCCGGCACCGGCGACGAACCCGCGGTGGCCGTCCCGGACGCCAGGATCGCCCCCGCGCCGGAGGCCAAGGCCGCGGCCACGGACTCGGACCTGGTGTTCTTCATGAACCCATTATCAACCGAGGTAAGCAAAGGCCAGCCGGTGCAGCTGACCCTGGTGGCCAGCGGCGCCAAGGGCCTCACCAGCGGGACCATGCAGCTTTCGCTGGACCCCAAGCTCACGCTCAAGTCCATCAACCCGGGCGACTTCATCACCGGGGACGGGGGCACCCTGGACAGCGCTCCCGGGGCGGGCGGCCTGGTGAACCTCACCTTCAAGCGCAAGGGCGCCTTGGACAGCGGCACCCTGGCGGTCATCAACCTGCAGTCCAGCGGCAGCGGCAACGCCCCGGTGCTGGTGCAGGGCGGCCAGTATCTGGTAGGCTCCAATCCGATCTCGGCCCGGGTGGTGAACGCCCTGGTCACGGTGAACTGATTGGCGGCGGACGGAACCAAAGGCATGGCAAGGCGCGGCTTCACCCTCCTGGAGATGCTGGTCACCCTGACCGTGCTGATGATCCTCGCCAGCGCGGTGATCCCCATGGCCCGCAACGGCATCCGCCGCGGCAAGGAGCTGGAGCTCCGGCGCGACCTGCGGGAGATGCGCCTGGCCATCGACAACTACAAGAACAACGTGGACCAGCAGAAGATCAAGGCGCCCCCGCCCGAGAACAACGGCTACCCGGAATCCCTGGAGAAGCTGGTGGAGGGCGAGACCATGATGGGCAAGACCACCAAGATGCGCTTCCTGCGCCGGATCCCGGTGGACCCCTTCACCGAGAAGGCGGAATGGGGCATGCGCTCCATCAGCGACGACCCCACCAGCACCGGCTGGGGGGGCGGCAACGTCTACGACGTCTACAGCCTCGCCCCCGGGGTCGGCTCCAACGAGGTCCCATACAAAGAGTGGTGATGCATTTGCCACGATTTTTTTTCTTGCGGATGCCATGGAACCGCGCTAGGATTGTGTTTCAGGCATGAAGGGCTCTCGCGGGAGACCGGCAGACTGAGCGGATATGGCGGAATTGGTAGACGCGCTAGCTTCAGGTGCTAGTGGCTGCAAGGTCGTGGGGGTTCGAGTCCCTTTATCCGCACCAGCTTGACAAGCGCCCTGGGTCACCCCGGGGCGCGTTTTTATGGGTCCGGTCCGGACCCGACCCGTCCGGGGGCATCCGGACTTGACCATGGCGCGGCACGGGGCTGCACCAGCCGGTGACGGGACGCTTTCCCGAAAAGGAGCCAGCATGGCCCTGAACGTCGAACAGAAGAAAGTCATCATCGAAGACTACAAGGTGCACGAGAGCGACACCGGCTCCCCCGAGGTGCAGGTGGCCATCCTCACCAAGCGCATCAACGACCTCACCGAGCGCTTCAAGGTCCACACCAAGGACTACCACAGCCGGCGCGGCCT
>Ga0181516_10000743_pt1 | contig 27551 bp, 23 predicted proteins | sample PEATcosm2014_Bin_25_FD_121104 | JGI IMG/M metagenome (GOLD analysis project Ga0181516, IMG submission 121104) | Peatland microbial communities from MTU Mesocosm Facility, Houghton, MI, USA - PEATcosm2014_Bin01_10_metaG | ecosystem: Environmental > Terrestrial > Soil > Wetlands > Peat | place... | reverse complement strand
TCGGCAGCACCTATTCGGATGAGGAGATCGCCAGCGTCGCCAACTACGTCACGGCCCGCTTCGGCGCCAAGGGCTCCGATCTGACCGCAGCCAATGTGGCGAAGTTACGCGCCCAGGATTGAGCCGGCATCCTCGGTCGCCAGCCCGCCGATGGCCGACCAGTCGAGCTTTTCACCGCCCTGGGCGAGCAACCGCAGAAAGCGGTCATGCAGCAGGCTCACGATCGGCATCGGTACGCGCAGTGTCTCGGCGGCAGCCATCGTCAGGCGCACATCCTTGTGGCCAAGCGGCGCGGCGAACCCCGCCGGCTCGAATTTGCCCGCGGCGATCAGCTCGCCGTAAATCCTGTAAGGCGGTGCCGGGAACATGGTCGCAGTCAGCAGCTCGACGTAGGCCTTGCGATCCACACCGGCCTTGCCGACCAGGGCGATGGCTTCGCCGAGCGATTCGATCATCGCGGCGATCAGGAAATTGCCGCTGAGCTTGATCAGGTTGGCGACGCTGGGATCGGTGCCCATCGGTACGGTCTTCTGACCGGCGGCATCGAACAGCGGCTGGCAGGCCGCGACGGCGGCCGGATCACCGGCGGGCACGATGAACAGCTTCGCCGCGGCGGCGGCCTCGGGCCGACCGAACACCGGCGCGGCAATGTAGCGCTGGCCCGCATCGGCATGCGCCTCGGTCAGCCGCTTCGACAGCGCCACGCTGATGGTACTCATCGAGACATGGATCGCGCGCTGCGGCAACGTCGCCAGCAGCTTGCCATCGCCCCAGACCGTGTCGCTGACGGCATTGTCATCGGCAAGCATCGTGATGACCGCTTCACCGCGACAGGCGTCCGCCAGCTGCGCCGCCTTGCGCGCCCCGAGTTTCACCAGCGGGTCGGCCTTCCCGGCGCTGCGGTTGTAGACCGTGACTTCATGCCCGGCCTTGACGAGGTTGGCCGCGATGGCCGAACCCATTTGACCCAAGCCGACGAATCCAACCTTCATTTGCCATCCTCCTTAAGCTGAAGCATGTAGTGCGCAATCACTGGCGGAACGACGAAGCACCAGTCACCCCGGTAAGCATAGAGGGTGCGGCGGCGCAGCGCTCAGCGCCGCGAGTGTGCTTCGATCCAGGCCTGTGCTTCGGCGTTGATCTCGCGCGGATTGCGCCCCGCGGCGGCGATCGGCGGCCCGATGATGACGCGGATCGTGCCGGGTTTCTTCAGCAGTCCGCGGCGCGGCCAGTAGTAGCCCGCGTCATGCGCGATCGGCACGATCAATCGCCCGGTCTCCGCCGCCAGCAGCGCGCCGCTGACGCCGTACTTGCGCGTTTCCCCCGGCGGCATGCGGGTGCCTTCCGGAAAGATCACCACCCATTCGCCCTCTGCGAGCCGCACCTTGCCCTGCTCGAGCACGCCGCGCACCGCCGTCCCGCCGCTGGAGCGGTCGACCGCGATCGCGCGCAACAGCATGATTCCCCAGCCGACGAACGGAATCCAGGTCAACTCGCGCTTCAGCACCCATACCTGGGGCGGCAACAGCAGCGCCTGCGCCACGGTCTCCCAGCTCGATGAGTGCTTGATATAGGCGATGTGATTACCGGCCGGCAGGTGCTCGTGTCCTTCGACGCGATAGTCGAGCCGGCAGGTCCAGCGCAGCACGGCCATGATGACCCGCGCCCAGACGCGTGCCAGCTCGAAGCGCGCGCGAAACGGCAGCAGCGGGCAGGCGCAGCTGAAAAAGATGCCGTAGCAGAAGGTCCACAGCAGAAAGAATGTCGTGAAGCAGAGCGAGCCCAGGAACTGCACGACCAGCAGCCTGTCGCTAGCCCGGCAGCCGTGACAGATCGGCAATGCCGGCGAACAGGTCGCGCAACCGCGCCAGCAGCGCGAGTCGGTTGTTGCGCAGACTCTCGTCGGGATCGTTTACCAGCACATGATCGAAGAATTGATCGACGCTGCCGCGCAGCCCCGCCAGTCGATCGAACGCGGCGGCATACTGGCGATCCCGGATCGATGCCTCGACCGGTTGGCGCAGATCTTCGAGTGCGCGATGAAGCGCGTGTTCGGCGGGCTCCCGCAACTGCTCCGCGCGGACCGTGAGCGCTGCGCCGGCCGATGCCGCGGGCGCGGATTTCTTCAGGATATTGGCGATGCGCTTGTTGGCGGCTGCCAGGCTCGCGCCTGCGGGCGTCTGCGCGAACGCCAGCAGGGCTCGCAGTCGCGCATCGAAATCGAGCAGCGAGCCGGGGCGCGTTGCCAGCACCGCATCGAACATCTCGGTGCTGATGCCGCCGGCCGCACTGCGCTCGAGATACTGTGCACGCAGTCGCTCGGCGATGAAATCGTAGACTTCATTGACCACCGTTTCGACGCGCGCCGGCAGATCGGCGAGCGGCTGCTGGCCTACGGCACGCTCGAGCAGTTCGCCCAGGTCGAGTTCGCGCTGGTGCTCGAGCACGATCCGCAGCACGCCAATGGCAGCGCGACGCAACGCAAACGGATCGCGCGTGCCAGTCGGCTTCTGACCGATGGCAAAGATGCCGGTGAGCAGGTCGATCCGGTCCGCCAGCGCCACTGCATCGCCGACCAATGAGCCGGGCAACGCATCGCCTGCGCCGCGCGGCAGGTAGTGCTCGCGAATGGCTTCGGCGACCGCCGCCGGTTCACCGTCGGCAAGCGCGTAGTAGCGGCCCATGATGCCCTGCAGGTCCGGAAATTCACCGACCATGGCGGTCGACAGATCGCACTTGCAGAGGGTCGCGGCGCGCGCCGCATGGGCGAGATCGCCGGCCCCGGCACCGATGCTGCCGGCGATCCAGCGCGCCAGCTCGGCGATGCGGCGCGTGCGGCTGGCCTGGGAGCCGAGCTGCGCCTGGAAAGTCATGGCTTCGAGTCCCTCGAGTCTTGCCACCAGCGGCAGCTTGCGATCCTGCTGCCAGAAGAACTCGGCATCGGCGAGCCGTGGCCGCACGACGCGCTCGTTACCCGACCGCACGACTGCCGGCTCGGGGCTGTCGATGTTGCTGACGGTGATGAACCAGGGCATCAGCTCACCGTGCGCGTTTTCCAGCGCGAAGTAGCGCTGATGATCCTGCAGCGTCGAGATCAGCACCTCGCGCGGCAGCGCCAGATAGCGCGCATCGAATTGCCCCGCGATCGCCACCGGCCATTCCACCAGCGCCGTGACCTCTTCCAGCAGCGCATCGGACAGAATCGCGCGACCCTGAAGGCTAGCGGCCAGCGACTCCACCTGCGAGCGCATCACCGCGAGCCGCTCTTCGAACAGCGGCAGCACGCGACCGCGCTGCTGCAGCATGCGGGCATAGCTCGACGGTGTTCGCACCCTGAGCGCCCCCGGCGCCATGAAGCGGTGACCGAAGCTGGTGTTGCCGGCGGTGACGCCGAGCATCGAGGCTGGAATCACCTCCGAGCCATGCAGCATCACCAGCCAGTGCACCGGCCGGACGAATTGCGCCTCGAGGGCACCCCAGCGCATCCGGCGCGGGATCGGCAGCGCATCGAGCGCCGACTGCACCACAGCTGGCAGCAGCGCGCTGGCGGCTGCGCCGCTCTTGCGGCCGCTGTAGTGCAGATATTCATTGTCGTTGGCATCACGCTCGGTGCCGAGCGCCTCCACCGGCACGCCGCAGCTGCTGGCAAAGGCCAGCGCCGCCCGGGTCGGCGCGCCCGCGGCATCGAAACTGACCCTGCGCGGCGGTCCACGACGGATGATCTGCTGCTCGGGCTGCTGCAGGCTCAGGCGACGCACCAGCACCGCGAGTCGCCGCGGTGTCGCGTAGGACGTCACGGCGCCGTGCTTGAGCGCCAGTTCCTCAAGTCGCGCCACCACCGCCTCGGCGAATGCGCGCTCGAGCGCGCGCAGGGATTTGGGCGGCAGCTCCTCGGTGCCGAGCTCGACCAGGAAATCGCGGCTCATGCGCTCGCGGCCCGCTGCAGCATCGGGAAGCCCAGCGCCTCGCGGCTGGCGTAGTAGGCCTGCGCCACACCGCGCGACAGCGTTCGCACGCGCAGGATGTAGCGCTGCCGCTCGGTCACCGAGAGCGCGCCGCGCGCATCGAGCAGGTTGAAGGTGTGCGAAGCCTTGAGCACCTGCTCGTAGGCCGGCAAGGCCAGCGGCACCGCCAGCAGCGCGTTGCAGGCCTGCTCGTGCTCATCGAAGCGGCGCAGCAGCACGGCCTGGTCGGCGTACTCGAAGTTGTACCGCGACTGCTCGACCTCGTTCTGGTGGAACACGTCGCCATAGCTGACCCGGCCGCTCGGTCCAGACGTCCAGGTGATATCGAAGATGCTTTCGACGCCCTGCAGGTACATGGCAAGGCGCTCGAGACCGTAGGTCAGCTCGCCGGTGACCGGGCGGCAATCGAGTCCGCCGACCTGCTGAAAGTAGGTGAACTGCGAGATCTCCATGCCGTTGAGCCACACTTCCCAGCCCAGCCCCCAGGCACCGAGCGTCGGCGACTCCCAGTTGTCCTCAACGAAGCGCACGTCGTTGATGCGCGGGTCGAATCCGAGCGCGCGCAGGCTATCGAGGTAGAGCTCCTGCAGATCGAGCGGCGAGGGTTTGATCACCACCTGAAACTGGTAGTAGTGCTGCAATCGGAACGGATTGGCGCCATACCGGCCGTCGGTCGGGCGGCGGGAGGGCTGCACGTAGGCGGCGCTCCAGGGCTCAGGCCCGATCGCGCGTAGAAAGGTCGCCGAGTGAAAGGTGCCGGCACCGACTTCCATGTCGTAGGGCTGCAGGATCACACAGCCGCGCGCGGACCAGTAATGCTGCAGTGCGAACACCAAGTCCTGAAAAGTCAGCGGCTTGGGACCGATCTTCGGGCGTTGCATCAGGTTACGAGTATAAGAGAGTGCGGCAGCGGGGCGTGACTATCTCGCATGCACTATAATAGGGCACAGGCGCGCTGACGGGGATCGCGCGCATTCCTAAATGTCTGCATTTTCAGGCAGGTCCTGCGCACGGTGTTTTGGCACGCTGGCTGCATCCTAATGGGGCTCGGCCAATAACAACCATCCAACCGGAGGCAATATGAGTTCAAGCGATGTACTGCACTTGATCAAGGAAAAAGAGGTGAAGTGGGCCGATCTGCGCTTCACCGACACCCGTGGCAAGGAGCAGCACGTCAGCATCCCGGCGCGTTATGTCACCGAGGAATTCTTTGTCGAAGGCAAGATGTTCGACGGTTCCTCGATCGCCGGGTGGAAGGGCATCAACGAATCGGACATGATCCTGCTGCCCGACGCCTCCACGGCGGTACTCGACCCCTTCTTCGAAGAGGCGACGGTCAATCTGCGTTGCGACATCATCGAGCCGGCGACCATGCAGGGCTACGAGCGCGATCCACGCTCGCTCGGCAAGCGCGCCGAGGCGTACCTGAAGTCCACCGGCATCGCCGATTCCGCGCTGTTCGGGCCGGAAAATGAATTCTTCATCTTCGACAGCGTGCGCTGGGGCTCGAACCTGCACAGCGCGTTCTACGACATCGATTCGGTGCAGGGCGCGTGGAATTCGGAGACGCGCTATGACGAAGGTAACAAGGGACACCGGCCGGGTTTGAAAGGCGGCTATTTCCCGGTGCCGCCGGTCGATGCCTTTCAGGACATCCGCGCCGCGATGTGCAAGGCGTGCGAGGAAATGGGCCTGATCGTGGAGGTGCACCATCACGAAGTCGCCACCGGCGGCCAGTGCGAGATCGGCGTCGGCGCCAACACGCTGGTGAAGAAGGCCGATGAGGTGCAGATCCTCAAATACGCGCTGCATAACGTCGGCGCCAGCTACGGCAAGAGCGTCACCTTCATGCCGAAGCCGCTGGTCGGCGACAACGGCAGCGGCATGCACGTGCACCAGTCGCTGTCGAAGGGCGGCAAGAACATCTTCGCCGGTGACAAGTACGCGGGTCTGTCGGAGATCTGTCTCTACTACATCGGCGGCATCATCAAGCATGCGCCCGCCATCAACGCGCTGACCAACGCCACCACCAACAGCTACAAGCGCCTGGTACCGGGATTCGAAGCCCCCGTGATGCTGGCGTATTCGGCTCGCAACCGCTCGGCCTCGATTCGCGTGCCCTGGGTGTCGAGCCCGAAGGCGCGCCGCATCGAAGTGCGTTTCCCGGACTCGACCGCCAACCCCTACCTCGCCTTCGCGGCGATGATGATGGCCGGTCTCGACGGCATCCAGAACAAGATTCATCCGGGCGAGCCTGCCGACAAGGATCTCTACGATCTCGAGCCCGAGGAAGCCAAGCACATACCGACCGTTTGTCATTCCCTCGACATGGCGCTCGAGGCGCTGGACAAGGATCGCGAGTTTCTCAAGCGCGGCGGCGTCTTCACGGACGACGTCATCGACGCCTATATCGGCTTGAAGATGCAGGAGGTCACGCGCCTGCGCATGACCACGCATCCGGTCGAGTTCGATATGTATTACAGCGTCTGAGCAGAACATGGCCGCGAAGCGGTATGCTTGAAGGCGATGCGATTCCTTGCGCGCCGTGGCCTGGTGGCCTTATGTCTGCTCACCGTGAGCGGCTTGGGCGCAGCCGCGACGATGTACAAATGGACCGATGCGCAGGGCGTGGTCCATTACTCGGACACACCGCATCCGGGCGCCGAAATGATCCAGATTTCCGGCGCCCAGACCTATCACAACACCTCCACGAACTCGACGCCGACGAACCCGGCGGCCGCGGCAGCCGCGGCGCAGGCCTCAAAATCGACCTATACCTGCGCGATCACTCAGCCGGCCAGCGAGGAGGCGCTCTACGCCCCCGAGACGGTGGACATCAGCGTGCAGGCGACTCCCGCCCTGCGCGCCGGCGACAGCGTCAGCGTCCAGGTGGATGGCCAGTCGCTGCCGTCGATCGGCGGCGATGGGCTGCGGTTCCAGATGCCCTCGCCGGAGCGTGGCACCCACACCGTCAGCGCCCAGATACTCGGTGCCGATGGCGCGGTGGTCTGCAATGCGCCCGCGGTCAGTTTTTCGGTGCAACGGCCCTCGGTCAACGCGCCCACCTCGCCGGTCAAGCCGCACTAGCAGCACCGACTCGAGCCATCGCGGGGCGTCGCCATGGCCATTGAGTATCTAAGCCCCTCGCCGCTATCGCATTTCGATCCTGCCGACCTGCTCGATGTGCTCTCGACCGGTCTGGTGATGCTCGATTCGCACCTGTGCGTGGTCTACGCCAATGTGGGGGCCCAGGACCTGCTGGCCGTCGGCCTGAACCAGGCGCGCGGCCATCCGATCACCGAACTGTTCGAAGACCCGCAGGCACTCGACCTGCTGCTGCGGCGCTCGCTCGAGCGCGGCGAGCCGTACGCCGGTCACGAGATCGCGCTGGTGCCGATGCTCAAGCAGGGCGGTCATCGCGACCCGGTGGTGGTCGACGTCACCGTGACGCCGCTGGAGGGGCAGGTCACCGGGACCCATCTGCTGCTGGAACTGGCCGATGCGCGCGCGCGCCAGCGAATCTCCCGCGAAAGCGAAATGCTGTCGCGGCTCGACGGCAGTCGGCTGATGCTGCGTCAGCTCGGGCACGAGATCAAGAATCCGCTGGGCGGCCTGCGCGGCGCAGCGCAGCTGCTGGATCGGGAGCTGCACGACGGCGGTCTCAAGGAATACACCACGGTCATCATCAACGAAGCCGACCGGCTGCGTACGCTGGTCGACAGCATGCTCGGGCCATCGGCGCCGCCGCAGAAGGTATCGGTCAATATCCATGAGCTCTGCGAGCATGTGTTTCATCTGCTGCGCAGTGAAGCTGCCGCCGGCATCGCCATCGAGCGCGACTACGATCCGAGCCTGCCCAATGCGCTGTTCGCCCGTAACGAGATCATCCAGGCGCTGCTGAACGTGGCGCGCAATGCACTGCAGGCGGTCGATGCATCCAATGGCCGCGTGATCCTGCGCACGCGCGTGCTGACCAACATCAATATCAGCACCGTGCGCCATCGCCTGGTCGCCAACATCCAGGTCGAGGACAACGGCCACGGCGTCCCGCTGGAGCTGCAGCGCAGCGTGTTCTATCCGCTGGTCACGACCCGTTCGACCGGCACCGGGCTTGGCCTGGCGGTGGCCCAGGATCTCGTCACCCGCCACCGCGGCATCGTCGAATTCGAAAGCCGCCCCGGCCACACCGTTTTTTCACTACTACTCCCCCTGGAAGGTGCTGAATGACTGCTCAACCACTGCGCGTCTGGCTCGTCGATGACGATACCTCCATACGCTGGGTACTCGAGCGCGCGCTCAAGAACGGGGGCATGGTGCCGAAGGCGTTTGACGCCGCGGAGCCGGCTCTCGCAGCGCTGCGCAACGACACACCCGACGTGCTGATCACCGATATCCGGATGTCCGGACACTCCGGACTCGATCTGCTGCGACGGGTGCACGACGCCCACCCGGAACTGCCGGTCATCGTGATGACGGCCTACTCCGATCTCGGTAGCGCGGTGTCCGCCTACGAGAGCGGTGCGTTCGAGTATCTCGCGAAGCCGTTCGACATCGACCAGGCGGTCGACCTGGTCAAGCGTGCGGCCGCAGCCGGTGTCCGCAGCGTCGACGGCGTGGTGGCGACTCCCACGATCCCGGAACTGCTCGGGCGCGCGCCGGCCATGCAGCAGGTGTTTCGTGCCATCGGCCGTCTGTCGCGCTCGAGCGTGAACGTGCTGATCACCGGCGAGTCCGGCACCGGCAAGGAGCTCGCCGCGCGTGCGCTGCACGAGCACAGCCCGCGTGCCAACAAGCCTTTCATCGCACTGAACACCTCGGCAATCCCGGCCGAACTGCTCGAATCCGAGCTGTTCGGCCATGAGAAAGGCGCCTTCACCGGCGCCGACAGCCTGCGTCGCGGCCGCTTCGAGCAGGCCGATGGCGGCTCGTTGTTCCTCGACGAAATCGGCGACATGTCGACCTCGCTGCAGACACGGCTGCTGCGGGTGCTGGCAGAGGGCGAGTTCTACCGCGTCGGCGGCCAGACACCGATCCGGGTCGATGTCCGCGTCATCGCCGCCACGCATCAGAACCTCGAGGAGCGCGTGCGTAACAGCCAGTTTCGAGAGGATCTGTTCCATCGCCTGAATGTGATTCGCATCGAGCTGCCGCCGCTGCGCGCGCGGCGCGAGGACGTGCCCGACCTACTCGAGCATTACCTGCGCATCGCCGCCCAGGAGCTCGGGGTCGAGCCGAAGGCCCTGACGACCGATGCGCGCGAAAAGCTCAGCGCCTACTCCTGGCCGGGCAACGTGCGCGAGCTGGTCAATCTGTGCCGCCGGCTCACGGTGCTGGCCCCCGGCAACGAGGTGCGCATCGAGGATCTGCCGCCTGAGATCACCGGCGCGGCCGCCGCGTCGACTCCGGAGCAGGACTGGACTTCTTCGCTCGCCACCTGGGCCGACCGCCAGGCGCTGTCGCCGCCGCGGCCGTTGCTCGACGATGCACTGCCGGCATTCGAGCGCACCTTGATTCGCGTCGCGCTCAAGCACACGCAGGGTCATCGGCAGGATGCCGCCAAGCTGCTGGGCTGGGGTCGCAACACCCTCACCCGCAAGCTCAAGGAGCTGGCGATGGATGATATCGACGACGAAAATCTCGGATGATCTCGCGCGCGGCGTTATGGCCCGGGGCGCCGGTGACGCCGCCCCCGGGATGCGTGCCCGAGCCGCACATGTACAGTCCGGGCAGCGGACCCCGGTAGTCGGCATGTCCGAGCATCGGGCGCGACGAGAACAATTGATCCAGCTGCAGCGCGCCGTGAAAGATATCGCCGCCGATCAGGCCGAAGGTGCGCTCGAGATCGAGCGGGCTCATGATCTGCCGGCCGAGTACCGCGGCCCTGAAGTTCGGCGCGTAGCGCGTCACCGTGTCGATCATCAGGTCGGCGACGTGCTCGCGATGCGCATCCCAGGATTCACCGCCCGGCAACTGCGGCGCCACGTGCTGGCAGAACAGGCTCGCGACATGCTGCCCGGCGGGCGCCAGCGTATCGTCGAGCGTCGACGGAATCAGCATTTCCACGATCGGCTGCCGTGACCAGCCACCCATGCGGGCATCAAAGTAGGCCTGCTCCATGTATTTGAGCGTCGGGGCGAGGATGATCCCTGCCGTGTGATGATCCGCCAGCTGCTTTCCGGGCAGGCAACTGAAATCGGGCAGTTCACTGAGCGCCACGTTCATGCGGAACGTGCCCGAGCCGCAACGCCACTGTGCGATGCGCGCGCGAAATTCTTCGCTCAGTGCGGCCTGGTCGATCAGCTGACCATAGAGCAGCTTCGGGTTGAGGTTCGAGACCACGGCACGCGCGCGGATCGCCTCGCCGTCGTCCGTGATCGCTCCGACCGCGCGGCCCTGCTCGAGCAGCACTTCACGCACGGCGCTGCGTACCCGGATATCGACCCCGCGCGCGGTCGCGGATTTCGCCATCGCCTGCGTAATGGCGCCCATGCCGCCGATCGCGTGTCCCCAGACGCCCTTCCTGCCGTTGGTTTCGCCGAACACGTGATGCAGCAGCACATAAGCCGAGCCCGGTGTGTAGGGGCTGGCGTAATTGCCGACGATGCCATCGAAGCCGTACACGGCCTTGATCGGATCGCTCTCGAACCAGCCATCGAGGTAGTCGCCGGCGGACGCGGCAAACAGCCGCAGCAGCTCGCGTTGCAGCGGCAGATCCAGCCGCCGCACGCGCTCGCCGGCTCGCGCCGCGCGCAGCAGCTGCGGCAGGGCCGCGCGCCAGTCGCCGCGCACCACATTCGGCGGGGTCTGCAGCACCAGCGCGCGCAGCACGTCGGCGATACGGTCGAGCCGCAGGCCATATTCCGTCAGGCGCTGGGCATCGCGCGCCGAAAACTTGGCCACTTCGGTGCCGGTGGCATCCCCACCGATGCACAGATAGCGGCCGTCGGCGGTCGGCAGGAAGTTCGACAGCCGCCGCTCGACGATGGTCAGGCCGTGACGCGCCAGCTCGAGATCCCGAATGACCTTGGGATTGAGCAGCGAGACCGTGTAGGCCGCCACGGAGTTACGAAATCCCGGGTGAAATTCCTCGGTGACAGCGGCGCCGCCCACCACCGAACGCCGCTCGAGTACGGTGACCTTGAGTCCCGCTGCCGCCAGGTAGGCCGCGCACACCAGGCCGTTGTGACCGGCGCCGATGATCAGCGCATCGCATTGGCTCCGGGCGTTTCCCATAGCGGCCACTCGCGGCCGCTCAGGGGCTCACGAACGAACCGCTGACCGTGACGATGTCATTGTTGGTGCTGTCGACGAAGGCGAGCCCCGCGGAGCCCCAGCGGATCAGCCGCGCGGCGGTTGGATTGCCGTTGGGTGCCGGTACCGTCGCGATCGAACCCTGCGTGTCGAGGTCGTACGATTCGAATTGCACGCCGCTGAAGCTGCTGCTGGCGGTGGCGGTGTTGAGGAAGAACGCGCGGGTCAATGTCACGTCCGGCGTCATCAACAGGTTCGATTTCGGTGCGACGAATGCAGCGCTCGTCGTCAGGCTGACCGGATCGACGATCGCGCCGCTGTCCAGATAGAGCAGATTCTGCGCAAAATGCTCGCGGCCGCCCGGGCCGCCGGGCTGGTCGGTGATCAGCGCCACACCCGCGGCGGTGACTGTGAAGCCGTAGAGTTCGGCCGCCTGCCCGGTCACCGGGGTCGAAGTACCAAACAACGCCGCACCGGTCGCGCCCCAGACCGCCGAATCGATCACCTTCACCGGGGTTACATTGACGAACCCGAACGTATTCGCGCGCGCCGTGGCGTCGTCGAATACGACCAGCCCCATCGGGCTACCCGCCGCGTCCTGCAGCGTCACGGCGATCGTGTGCGCGTCGTCCGGCGCGACCTCGATGGTGCGCGCGAAGGTGGCGTTGCCATTGCCGGCCGGCAACGGAATGGTGATGTCAGGCGTCATGGCGGGCAGCGCATAACGCTGGATACTGCTGCTGCCGCGCAGTCCGACATACAGATAAGAGCTGTCTGCAGCGATGGCCATGACGCCCGGCGTGCCGGTGATGCTGGTCGGCGCGCTCAAGGCGCCGCTGACCGGGTCGAGAATCGCAATGCTGCCGGAGGTGCTGCCGCTGCCGGGCGGCAACGCCACCAGCAGGTGGCTGTTGACTGCGTCCCACAGCAGGTCGGTCGCGGTAATGGGCCACGCATCGATGGTGTAGCCATTGGCGCCGGCCACGGTATTGGTGACCGTGTAGGTGATGTTCAGCGTCGCGGGCGGCAGTGGGTTGTTGCAATGGGTGTCGAGGCAGGCATTGATGGTCACGCTGTCGTGATAGACGCCCGCACCGAGCTGCTGCGGCGGCTTCAGGAACACCGTCAGGCTGCCGCCGATGGCGTTGGCGGCGGCGCTGTAGGTCGCGGTCTCGACACTGCTGCCGGTGATGCTGGTGGTCACAGAAGGTGCGACCGGCACATTGGCAAAGCTGACCGTGACCCGCGGCGTCTCGGGCAAGCCGATCGGCATCGAGGTCAGGAACTGCTGCGCGCTGACGCTGCCGGGAGATAAAGTCACCGTCGGTGACTGTCCCGCGGCGGGAGCGGTGACCACGTACGTCAGTGTGACGAATTGACGCTGCGTCAGCTGCTGGATGCATTCCGAGTCGGCGCACAGCTCGATCTGCAATGAGTCGGTGTAGGTGCCGGGTTTGAGCTGGTACGGTGGCTGGAAGGTCACGATCAGTGCCGATGGCGCGTGCACCGGCTGATTGCCGACGATGGTTGCGACGCCGTTGGTCGAATAGGCATAACCGATATAGGCGCCGCTGGGCGCGTTTAGCGGCGTCAGGCCAAGGGTCGCGGTCGGGCCTGCGGCCTGCGTGATCGAGGCCGTGGCGCTGATCGCGTGCGTCGTCAGGAACAATTCGGAGCTGCCCCCTGGCACGCTGTAGCCCACATTGGTGCTGCTGGAAGACCCACCGCAGGCCGATAAAATCAGGCAGGACGTACCTGCCATCATCAGCAGGACCGGTTTGAGACACATCCGATTTTGACCCCCTGAGCGTGGCCCATCTTAAACTATCGCTAAACTATCGGTCGATGCTGAGCTGGTCGCAAATGTTTCGTCAGATCCTGATCGATAACAGTCTGTACGACTGGCTCGTGGCCGCGCTCGTGTTCGTGCTGATTTTCACGGTGCTGCCGCTGGTGCGCGGGTACCTGCGTGCGCGCCGCAGCCACTACGTCAAAGGCGACCTGCCGCCGCCGGTCGCGTTGCTGGCGTATCTGATGGACCGCACCAGCCGCATCGTGCTGTGGATCGTAGCGCTCTACTGCGCCGAGCGGATCCTGACGTTGCCGCATCGGCTCGACCGGGCGTTCGAGATCGCGATCGTCGGCGGCTGCTGGCTGCAGGTCGGCATATGGGCCGGCGCCGCGGCGCGCTTCGGCCTCACGCGGCAACAGGAGCGCTCCGGCGATGCGGCGCTCACCGGCTCGATCGACATCGTGCTGTTCGCGGCGCGGCTGATCATCTGGATCGTGGTGGCGCTGCTGGCGCTCGAGAATCTCGGCATCAACGTCGGGCCGCTGATTGCCGGCCTCGGCGTCGGCGGCATCGCGATCGCACTGGCGGTGCAGGCCATCCTCGGGGATCTGTTCGCCTCGCTGTCGATTGCACTCGACAAGCCGTTCGTGATTGGCGATTCGCTGCGGATCGACACCTTCGAGGGCGTGGTCGAGCAGATCGGCATCAAGAGCACGCGGCTGCGCAGCGTCACCGGCGAGCAGATCATCATCTCCAATGCCGATCTGCTCAAGAGCCGGGTGCGCAATCTCGGCCGGGCGAGCGAATGGCGCGCGCTGTTCACGCTCAGCGTGGCCTACGACACCCCGGCCGGGCTGATCGAGCAGGTGCGGCCACTGGTGGAGGCCGCGGTCGCGACCTATCCGGGCACGCGCTTCGTCTACTGCCTGCTCAAGCAGCTCGGCGACTCGGCACTGGGTTTCGAAGTCTGCTTCTTCGTCGAGAATGCGCCGGGGCGCGACCTGGGCCGCGCGCTCGACCAGGTCAATCGCGCAATCCTGCGTTCATTCGCGCAGGCTGGCATCGCCTTTGCGACACCGGCGCGCACGGTCTGGCTGCGCGACGGACGCGGGCTTCAGGGCCATGCGTCGGGAGTGAACCTGGCGGGCGAGTGATAGGCTTTGAAGGTGGGCCGCCAACGCAGCAGGGTCCCGAGCAGCGGCACGCGCGCGAGCCCGCGCAGCAGTCCATGCTGATCGATCCACTCGGCGTAGCGTCGATAGACCGGATCGAGTCCCAGGTGACGCTCTTCGGTCTTGGCGCGCAGGAAGTACACCCCGTTGAGCAGCAGCAGCAGCGCGCAGCAGCGCAGCGTCGCGAACGGGCTGGCTCCCAGCATGAACGGCATCGAGACCAGCCACCACGACAGGTTCTTCGCCAGGTACGCCGGATGCTTGCTGTATCGATACGGGCCATTGGTGATGATGCCGCGATGAGTCAGGTTGGAGAAGCGCCCGCCGAACGCGATCGTCGCCCAGACATAGATGACCACCAGGAACAGGATCATCAGGCCCCAGAACGCATACAGCCACGTCGTGCCGCCGAACCAGTAGCCCCACTCGCGACCATTGCCGTAGGAGAGGTACTGGGTACCGATCACGGACCAGAAGGGCTCATAGCAGATCAGCGCCGCGAACCAGCCGAATGCCGTCGGCTCGGTGGAGCGGATGTGAGTATCGGTGAGCTTGAGTGACATCGGGTAGGTCATCGAAACAAGCCCCACATCGATGAAATAGAGTGTGAAATAGGCCCAGTCGTAATAGCCCTGGAAGCTGCTGAGCCGATTCAGATCGTAGTGCAGCAGCTGGTCGAGGTTAGTGCAGAAGTAGGTGAACATCAGCGGCAGGTAGTAGCCCTTGACCAGCCAGCCGAGCAGGTGCTGGCCGATGACGCCGCCCGAGGCGTCCTGCGGGCGCAGCAGCAGCAGCCGGCCCAGCTGCCAGAGCGCGTCCCGCGGCTCGCGCAGGCGCTGATCGACCCAGTAGATGTACGGCAGGGACAGCAGTCCCCACAACGGCAGCACCACCTTGAGCGCTTCCCAGTAATGACTGTAGAACCCCTGCGCGCTGTATTCCGGGAACAACCAGTAGAGCAGCGCGATGAAGCCGACCGAGCCGAGCAGGCCGACGAGCTTGGTCAGGCTGCGCGGCCAGTCACCCGCACCGGCAGCCACCAGGGTGCGACGATGCACCTTCTGCCACAGCAGATCGGGCACGAAAACGCCCAGCGCGGTGGCCGCCACCACGATCAGCGCCTGATGCGACAGGTTGTGGTCGAGCGGAAAAAAGTTCAGCAACGTCACCGCCAGCAGCAGGCAGACGGCGCCGCTCCAGGCCACCAGCGGATGCGTGGCCGAGCGAGGACACTGCGCCGTCACCGCCGCCGTCATCGCCGCCGTCATTGCTGCTCCGGGGGTGACCCGCGCTGCTGCCGTGCCAGCAGCAGCGCCGCGAAGAAGATCGGCTCGATCGGTTTGCGGTAGCGGCCTTCCATGATTCCCTCGCGCTGGATCGCGAGCAGGCACAGTGCGAGCAACGCACACAGCGGCAGCAGCCATTCGCGGCCTTGGTAGCGGCCGCGACAAGCCGCCAGCACCACGCCCACGACCATCGGTACGAACAGCCAGCGTAACCAGACGCTGAGCCAGCAGACGATGCTGCCGCGATCATTATCCGGCCACTCCTGACCGAACAGCAGATAACAGAGATTCTCGGTGAAGTCGCGCCAGCGCGCGCTCCCGGAGCGCGGCGGTATCTGCGAGAGCGTGCGGCGCCAGTCGCCGCGACCGTTGCGTGTGTCGATCGTGATCCCCTGCACCCCGGTTCTGGCGGTGGTCCAGTCGGAGAACGGGTAGAACGTCGGGTTGTAATAGCTCGGGCTGCCGAAGATATAGACCCCCTGCGCGCCGAAGTCGATCTGAATGCTCTTGTTGCTGCCGGCGTGATAGATCTCGTTCAGGTAGAGGTTACCGAGCGGCGCGAAATACCCCAGCGATACGCGGCCATGCAGCCCCGCCGGCACGATGAACACCAGGCTGAGCGCCGCCGCCAGCAGCACTGCCCTCAGTCGGTGCGACTGCAGCAGCCACGCCCACAGCAGGCAGACGACCGCAATCGGCAGCACCACGACACGCGTGAAGCTGGCGGCGAGCCAGATCGCGCAGGCGAGCAGCCAGGCCGCGCTGTCCCGTCGCCGCATCGCCCGCAGGGTCATCGCAAAGCCAAAGCCGGTCAGGGTCAGCAGCAGCGTCTCGGTCATGAAGTACGCGTAACCGCCGAGAAAGGGCGGCCATAGTCCGATCAGCACTGCGCCGCGCAGCGCCACTGCCCGTGGCTGCAGCTCGCGCAGCGCGCGATACCAGCCGTACGGCATCGCCGCGCACAGCGCGCCGCAGCCCGCCAGGATCGTGGCGCTCGAGCCCGCGGCGAGCTGTCGCAGGGCGAACAGCCACAGCTGATAGAGGAACGGATCGCCGCTGCCCATGACGCTCGGCGACAGGAATCGGCCGGCGTTGTCCCAATGGCGCTGCGGATCGGAAAAGATGTGCGCCAGCGGCGAGTTGAAAAAAGGGTAGAGCAGGCGCAGCACCAGCACGCCGCCGAACATCGTGGTCCAGCGAGCATCGCGCGCACTCAGCGTGCGCGTCAACTCAACGCGCCTGCGGGCTCATGCGCATTCCCGCGCCGCTGGCGAGGATTCGAGCCGCAGCGTACCGACCAGCTGCGCGATCGATTGCAACCGCTGCGCGGCCAGGTATTCGGTGATGCCGCGGTTGATATCGCGGCACACCAGCGGCTCGTAGAACAGGGCCGTGCCGACCCCGACCGCGCTCGCCCCGGCAACGATGAACTCGAGCGCGTCGCGCGCGTTCGCGATGCCGCCCTGCCCGATGATCGGAACGCCCGCGGGTCCCGCGACCTCGTATACCTCCTTGACCTTGAGCAACGCGATCGGCTTGATCGCCGGTCCTGACAGACCGCCCTGCCCATGTCCGATGACCGGACGGCGCGATTCGAGATCGATCGCCATGCCGGTGACCGTATTGATGACCGCGAACGCATCCGTTCCGGCATCGATGCAGCGGCGCGCGTTCTCGCGGATGTCGCTCTGATTCGGCGACAGTTTGGTGATCAGCGGCTTCTTCGTCACGCGCCGACACGCGGCCACGACCCGCCCCGACATCTCCGGCACGTTGCCGAACTGTATGCCGCCTTCCTTGACGTTCGGGCAGGAGATGTTGATCTCGATGGCGTCGATGCGCGAGTCATCGAAGCGCCGCGTGACCTCGACGTATTCCTCGATGCTCGACCCGCAGACATTGGCGATGAAACGCGTCTCGGAGAAATCCAGGGTCGGCAGGATCTCGCGCACGACGTGGTCGACGCCCGGATTCTGCAGGCCAATGGCGTTGAGCATGCCATCACTGGTTTCGTAGACACGGTGCGGCGGATTGCCGAGCCGCGGCGCACCGGTCGTGCCCTTGAGCACGATGGCGCCGACCTCGCGGTTGGAAAATCCCTCGACCCGGGTGTATTCCTCGCCGAAGCCGACACAGCCGGACAACAGCACGATCGGCGAGGCCAGATTGAGGCCGCAGAATCGTGTCGCCAGCGCGGAATCCATCGCGCGATTATGGGCACCGGCGCTCGGCTGGCGCTAGTCGAATTCAGGCTTGACGGGCCGCGCCATCAGGCCGCGGACCACCTGCCAGGCGGGCAGCCGCTCGTAGAGCACGCCGAAGATGCCCTCGGCAATCGGCATCTGCACGCTTTCACGCGCGGCCACGCGGCGCAGTGCCTGGGCCGCCGGGTAGCCCTCGACCACCTGCCCGATCTGCTGCAGGGCAGTCTCGACCGGGGCGCCCTCGCCGAGCGCGAGTCCAAAGCGGCGATTGCGCGAATGATCATCGGTGCAGGTCAGTACCAGGTCCCCTAAGCCCGCCAAACCCATGAAGGTTTCACGCCGCGCCCCGAGCGCCACGCCGAGCCGCGTCATCTCGACCAGCCCGCGCGTGATCAGCGCGATGCGTGTGTTGGCGCCAAACCCCAGGCCGTCGCACAGCCCGGCGCCGATCGCCAGCACGTTCTTGACCGCGCCGCCGACCTCCACCCCGGTGATGTCGGTCGAGGTGTAGGCGCGAAAGCTGGCCGATGACAGGTCGCGCGCCAGCCGGTCGGCGTACGCGCTCTCGGCGGATGCGATCGTCATCGCGGTGGGCAGGCCGGCACCCACTTCGGCGGCGAAGGTGGGCCCGGACAACACCGCGACCGAGCGTCCAGAGCCCAGGACCGCGTGCGCCACCTCATTGGGCAACATGCCGCTGCCCTGCTCGAACCCCTTCGTGGCCCAGCACAGCCGCACCGCTGGCGGCAACATCGGCTGCAGTTGCTGCAGCAGTGAGCGAAAAGCATGGCTCGGAACGGCCAGCAGCACATCGTCCACGCCGTCGATGACGCTCTCGAGCGAGGCATCGAGCCGCAGCGTCTCCGGAAATGCCGCGTTCGGCAGGTAGCGCTGGTTCACGCGCTCACGTGCCATCCGCTCGATGTGCTGCGCGTCGCGGCCCCACAGCCGCGCCGGCCGGCCGGCACGCGAGCATTGAATGGCGAGCGCCGTGCCCCACGAGCCGGCGCCGAGCACCGCAATGTCGCCGCGGGCTCCGAGGCTGGCGCTCACGCGCGGCTCCTAGTTCTTGGTGACGTTCGCGGTCTCGTTCTGCGAGTTGGCGTACAGCGCCTCGAAATTCACCGGCGGCAGCAGCAGCTGCGGGAAACCGCCCTGGCTCACGAGATGCGATACGACGGCCCGCGCATAGGGAAACAATACCCCCGGACAGATGCTGCCGATCGCGCGCTTCAGATCCTCGGCCGCAAGGCCCTGCATGACGAAAGCCCCGGCCTGTTTGACTTCGACCAGGAACAGCGTCTGCTCGCCCTGCTTGGCCGACACCGTCACCGTCAGCACCACCTCACGCAGGTCGCCGGCGAGCGGCTGCACGTTGGTGTTCAGATCCAGCGAGATCTGCGGATTCCACTCGCCGTTGGAGCGCGGCCCCTGCGGTGCCTCGAACGAGCAGTCCTTCAAATAGACTCCCTGCAGCACCAGCTGTACGGAGGCTGCGGCGGCTGCACCGGCCGGCGGGATCTGATCATTAGCCATGTTGGAACGACCTTGAAAGATGAATTGAGAGGGTAAGAGGTGGGACGCCTGTCAGGGCCCGGCGAGCAGCGGATCGAGTCCGCCCGCCGCCTCGAGCGCCAGCAGATCATCGCAACCGCCGATATGCCGCTCGCCGATGAAAATCTGCGGCACGGTGCTCTGACCGCTGCGCTGGATCATCTCAGCGCGCCGCTCTGGCTGCGCCTCGATGTCGATCTCCTGCACGCTGACCTGCTTCAACTGCAGCAGCGCGCGCGCGCGGGAACAGTACGGACACCACGACTTCAGGTAAATGACGATCGGCGCCGCAGTCATTGGAGTATTCAGCCGCGAGCCAACGGCAGGTTCTCTGCGCGCCACGCCACCAGGCCGCCGCGCAGGTTGAATACCTTGGTAAACCCCTGGCTCCCCAGGGTCCGCACCGCGCTCGAGGCGGTCATGCCGCGATCGCAATAGACGATCAGCGGCCGCTCCTTGAATTTCTTCAGCGTCTCGGTGGCGCTGCCGATCTGCGCGGCGTCGAAATGTCGCGCGCCGCTGATGTGGCCGGCGGCATAGGCCTCCGCCGCGCGCAGATCGAGCACGGTGGCGCCCTGATTCATCAGCCGGATCACTTCCTGCGGCGGCAGTCCGCCGGCGTTGCGCGAGCGCAGCCACATCTCGTAGCTCAGCACCGCCACGGCCGCGAGCGCGGCCAGCGCTGCCAGGAACGGGTGATGCGCGCAGTAGTCGAACAGCTGGTCCATGGGGTCTCCGCCGAAGCCTGCCATTATAGCTGCTCGCGATTGCCGCTTGCCCTAGACTCACTGCCATGGACTTGGTTCGCCGTGCGCCCGGCCCGCTGCTCGCGCTGAGCTTGAGTTTGACCTGCGCCGTGCTCGCCGCGACGCCACAAAAAACCGAAGCGCAGCTGCGTTCTCTGCGGGAAAAAATCGAGCGGATCACCGAGCAGGCCAGTCGCGATGCCGTGCAGCGCGACCGGCTGTCGAGCAACCTGCGAGCCGCTGAGCTCTCGGTGGGCCAGGCACGGGGCGAGATCGGCCGCCTCGGCCGGGAATACGCCGATCGCAGCGAACGCCGCGGCTCCTTAAGCGCCGAGCGCGCCTCGCAGCAACGCGCGCTCGGCCAGGAGCGGCAGGCGCTCGCGGGCGAGTTGCGGGCTGCCTACCTGATCGGCCGTGCCGAGCCGCTCAAACTGCTGCTGGCGGCGCAGGATCCGCTGCGCAGCGCGCGGCTGTTCGCCTACTACGGCTACCTCGGCCGGGCGCGGGCGCGTGAAATCAGCGATATCGAGCAGCATGTACAGCGCATCGACGGGCTTGATGCCGAGCTGGCGCAGCAGCAGACCGAGCTCGCGAATCTGAAAGGCGCGCAACAGGCCCAGCTGCAGCAGCTCGAGCGCTCGCGCAACGAGCGCCGGAAGGTGCTCGCCAGCCTGGAATCCGAGGCCCGGACGCGCGAGCAGAACCTGGCGCGACTGAAGACCCAGCAGGCCGACCTCGAGCGGCTGCTGTCGCAACTCGGCCGCTCGCTCAAGACGGTGCCCCCGCCGGACATCGTCAGCGCCTTCGGCCGGCTGCGCGGTCAGCTCGTCTGGCCGGTCGCGGGCCGCATCACGGCCGCCTTTGGCGATACACGCGCCAGCGGCGTGAAGTGGGACGGGGTCGTGGTGGCCACCGAGCGCGGCGCACCTGTGAAGGCCGTCTCATCCGGACGGGTGGTCTACGCCGATTGGCTGCCGGGCCTGGGGTTGCTGGCGATCGTCGATCACGGCGAGGGCTACCTGAGCCTCTATGGACATAATGAGCGGCTCTACAAGGCGGCCGGTGAGTCCGTGGCCGCCGGCGAGGTCATCGCGGCCGCCGGGGACAGCGGTGGTCGGCCGGAACCCGAGCTTTACTTCGAGATTCGGCGCGAAGGGCGGCCGGTCGATCCGCGTCCCTGGTTCCGGGAGCACGTCCCGGATCCCTGAATATTAATTCCCTGGGCATTTTTGACGCTGGTCGCCTGAATAGCGACGTCCGTCAAGGCGAATTTAACCCCCGTGGGCGATTCTGCGGCCCCAGAGGGATAAATTTCCGCATGAATAAGCCTGCATCCGAATTGAATCCAGCGACACCCTGGTCCTCGCTGGAACCTTACAGCCAGCTATTGCGCGCGCTGCTGCCGCGGATGAACAGCCTCAGTGTGTTCGATCCCCGGGGCCAGATGCGCTGGTCGAGCGAGGGCTCGGTGCCCCCCGACATCTCGACCGTCATCGTCGACGCTCTGAAGGATCCGGCCCGCGACAAGATGGCTCCCGGTGTGCTGCGCACCGCCGGCAACGAACCGATCTATCTGTTCTGGCTGATGGGCGATGAAGTCACCACCGACGGACTGCCGTTCGTGGTGGTCGCGATCGGTTTCCGCCCGCACGGCGAGAGCGATCAGCGTACCTTTGCGTTCGTCCATGGACTGGTGCGGCCCGCGCTCGAGTGTCTGCGGCGCGAGCTGCTGGCGCGCCTCGAGATCCTGAATCTGCACAGCTCTCTGGCCGAGCAGGACAATGATCTGGAGATGCTGCTGTCACTCTCCGGTGGCGGACCGGATGCCAAGCCCGAAAGTGCGACCGATCTGAAGGAAATCGTCGCCAGCGCGACCGAGCATCTGAAGGTGGGCCTGGCGGCGCTGATCATCCCCGAGCGCGGCATCGCTGTGGTGCATGCATCGACCGAAGCGCCGCTCGATACCTCGTTGCTGGCGAAAGCGCATCGACACCTGTTGTCCATGGCGCAGATGCGCCGCGGCGCCTCGATCGTCAATCGCATGGTGCTGCAGAACGGGGACAACGAGGTCTCGTATCGCGTACTGGCCAGCCCGATTGCGCGGGCCGACGGCCGCTGCGTCGGTGTGCTGGCCCTGTTCCGCGCCGACTCGGCGCCTGAATTCACCCCGCACCATTCGCGCCTGATCGAGCTGCTGGCGCGGCGCGTGGCCGCGGTGCTGGCACACAGCTATGACGCCCTGACCGGTCTGCTGACCCGCCCCGCATTCGAGCAGCGTGTGCGGCGCGCGCTCGAGGATCGGCCGAGCGGTACGCAGACTGCGTGGAGCGCACTATTCGTCGACATCAACCGGCTGCACGTCATCAACGACAACTACGGCATGCCGATGGGCGACAAGGTGATCATGCAGCTCGGCGAGCTGATTCGTAAGCGCATGCCGCCCGGCTCGAGCGCCGCCCGCATTTCCGGCGACCGCTTTGCGATCATGCTGCCGGCAGCGCTCGAAGATGCGGCCAAGTTCGCCGAGGCGCTGCGCGTCGGCGCCGAGGAGGTTGCAGCCTCGCTCGGGGACGGCAAGATGCAGGTCTCGATCAGCGTCGGTGTGGCCGCGATCGAGGCGCGCACCAAGGAATTCGTGCACGCGTTTGCCGCTGCGGAAACCGCCTGCAAGGCCGCCAACGACCGCGGCCGTAATCGCGTCGAGGTCTATCACGAAGCCGACGAGAGCATCGTCCGCCGCTTCACCGACATCGATCTGATCAGCAAGCTGCGCAGCGCCATCGCCGAGGATCGGCTGGAGCTGAACGCGCAGCTGATCGTGCCGCTCGGCGGCAGCGGGGGCGCTCCGCATTTCGAGATCCTGCTGCGGATGATCGCGGAGAACGGCGAAATCGTCGGTCCCGACCATTTCATGTCCGCGGCCAATCGCTACCAGCTGATGCCGACGCTCGACCGATGGGTGATCGGCCGCGCGATCGAGATGCTCAAGCCGCATGCCCAGTTGCTCACCACCAGCCCGGTGGTGTTCTCGATCAACTTCTCCGGCCAGTCGCTGCAGGACGCCGACTTCACCGAGCATGTCGCGCGCCTGATCGAGAACAGCGGCATCGCGCCGTCGGCGCTGTGCTTCGAGCTGACCGAGAGCGCCGCGATCGGCAATCTCTCGCGAGCCGAAGTGCTGATGCGCCGGCTGCGCAAGCTCGGCTGCAACATCGCGCTCGACGACTTCGGTACCGGACTCAGCTCACTGGCCTACCTGCGCACGCTGCCGATCGGGATGCTGAAGATCGACGGCAGCTTCGTCCGCGACGTGCTGAAGGATCCGCGCGCTGAGTCGATGGTGCAGGCGATCGCCCAGCTGGCGCGGGCCATGTCGTTGACCACGGTGGCTGAATACATCGAGACCGACGAAATCCGCACCCGCATCGAAGCCCTGGGCGTCGACTACGGCCAGGGATTCGCAATCGCGCAACCCGCCCCACTGGCGGACATCCTGGCCGAATTGCCGCTGTACCTGGCGGCCGCTCATCCGGCCGGGGTCTGGCCGCACCAGGCACTCCCGCCGCAGGTCAATGGCGCTCTCTGAGCATCGTCCCGGCCCGGGTGTAAGATTGTCAGGCATGTCTACCCGCGCCCGCCTGACCCTCGCCCTGGCTCTGGGCCTGCTGCTCGGCGTGTCGCTTTCGGTGACCGAACGCGTGCTGGCCGAGCGGGATCCCGGCGGCGAAACGCACGCGCCCCGAACCGTCGGCGCCAGCAACGTCCTGCCGTGGGCCGACGCCCGTCTGCTGGCTGAGGTCATGCAGCGGGTGCGCGACAATTACGTCGATCCGATCGACGATCACAAGCTGATGCAGAACGCCATTACCGGCATGGTCGAGTCGCTCGATGACCACTCGACCTTCCTGACACCCGATGAATTCGAGGACATGAAGGTCAGCACCACCGGCAGCTACGCCGGCATCGGTGTCGAAGTGGCGCCGGGCAGGGATGGGGTCAGCGTCGTGCGCCGGATGGCGAATTCGCCCGCCGAGCGGGCCGGGATCGAAACCGGCGACATCATCGTCCGGATCGACGACGTGGCAGTTGATCCCGCCGACCTGGATGCGGCCATTGCGCGCATGCGCGGTCCGGAGGGCAGCCCGATCCATCTGGCGATACGGCGCGCCGGCAGCAGCGCGTTGCTGGATTTCAAGGTCCAACGGGCGCAGGTGCGCCTGCAGAGCGTCGCGGCCGAGCTGCTCACCCCCGAGTACGGCTACCTGCGCATCACGAGCTTCACCGACACCACCGCCGCCGAGCTCGAGCACGCGGTCTGGCGGCTCGAGCACCATGGCAGCGCCCGGCTCAAGGGCTTCGTGATCGACCTGCGCAACAATCCGGGCGGAGTGCTCGACGCGGCGGTGCAGGTGGCTGATGACTTTCTCGATCACGGCGTGATCGTCAGCGCCGAGGGTCGCACGCGCGAGGCGCGCTTCCGGATGGAAGCGAAGCCCGGCGACATCAGCAACGGCGCTACGCTGGTGCTGCTCGTCAATGGCGGCTCTGCTTCCGCTTCGGAGATCCTCGCCGCCGCACTGCACGACAATCACCGCGCGACGCTGATGGGCCGGCGCACCTACGGCAAGGGCTCGGTGCAGACCATCATGCCGCTGTCCGATGGACAGGCGCTGAAGATCACGACCTCACGCTATTTCACGCCCTCGGGCGCATCGATCAATGGTGTCGGCATCGTCCCGGACACCGTCATCGACGGGCCCGAGCAGCCGCCGGCCGAGATGGACCTCGCCAATCGGGATCCGCAGGTGCTGATGGCGCTGCAGGCGCTCTCGGGCCATCCCGGTCAGATCGCCCGCGGCGCGGCAGACGCGCCCGCGGCCTCGCCCGTCGCCCAGTGATCGTCGATCTGTTCCTGCATCTCGACCACCATCTGGTCGAGCTTCTCGTGCGCTACGGCGAACGGCTGTATCCGATCCTGTTCGTGATCATATTTGCCGAGACCGGCCTGGTGATCACGCCGTTCCTGCCGGGCGATTCGCTGCTGTTCGGCGCCGGTGCGCTGGCGGCGGTCGATCAGAGCGGCACGCTGCAGGTCGGCTGGGTATTCGTGCTGCTGGCGGCGGCGGCGATTGCCGGCAACACGCTGAACTACAGCATCGGGCGCGCCCTTGGGACGCGCGCCTTCAGCGGCCGCTACCGCTTCTTCAAGCTCTCGCACCTGACGCAGACGCAGCAATACTTCAGTCGCTACGGCGGCCTGACCGTGCTGCTGTCGCGCTTCATGCCGATCATCCGTACCTTCGCGCCGTTCGTCGCCGGCATTGGTCGAATGCCCTATCATCGGTTTCAGGCATTCAATGCGGTGGGCGGAGCGGCCTGGGTGGCGCTGTTCGTATTCGGTGGCTATGCCTTCGGTAACGTACCCTGGGTCAAGGCGCACTTCAGTATGGTGACCTTGATCGTGATCGCGATCTCGCTGCTGCCGATGGCGGTGGTTGCGCTGCGCGGTTCGCGCCCATGAGCGACGGTACGCGCGGCTATGCACAGCGGGTCGATATCGGCGCCGATATCGACCTCGTCTGGCGCGCATTGGTGGAGCCGGCGCTGCTGGCGCAGTGGTATGCCCCGGGCGCGCGTATCGATGCCCGCGAGGGCGGTGTCTACCACGTGCGGCACGGCACGGAGTTCGAGCGCGAGGCGCACATCGATGTGTTCCGACGGCCGCATCGCCTGCGGCTCATCTATATGCCGCTGCCGGACCTGCCGGATGAAGGCACGGTGCTGGTCGAAGATTTCCTGCTGGATCCCGATCCGAATGCCGCGCGCGCCCATGGCCTCGGCGCGGTCACGGTGGTGCGGCTGATGGGTTCCGGCGTGCCGGAAAGCCCGGCGTGGCACGCGGCCTATGTCGCCTTGCGGCGTGGCTGGGAGCGTGCGCTGCCGCGACTCAAGGTGCTGCTCGAGAAGCCGACGGCGGCTCCGGCCGGACCCGCGCCACCCGGTAGAGCAGCACGGCCATCGCGGTAAACATCGCCAGCCCCAGCAGCGTCGCCCCCGGTTCGGCAAGCTGCAGCGAGGCCGGCAGCGCCAGCACGTCGGGCCGTCCGGAAGCCACGATCGGAATGGCGAGAATCACGCCCGTCAGCGACTCACCCGCCACCATGCCGGCCGCGAACAGCATGCCGCGGCCGCCGAGATGCTCCGCTTCACCGCCGGCCCGGCCACGGCTCGCCAGATGGGCCAGCAGGCCGCCGAGGAAGATCGTCGTCGAGACATACAGCGGCAGATAGATACCGACTGCCACGGCGAGTACCGGCACGCGGAAGCGACCGCCGCGCGTGCGCAGCCATTCGTCGAGGCCGATGATCAGCACGCCGATGCCGACTCCAATTTCGATCAGTCCCCACGGCAGCTCGCCGCCGAACAGGCCTCGCGATACGGCCGCCATCATCGTCGCCTGCGGCGCCAGCAGCGGATGCGGATGCGCTGCGTCTGGCACGCCGATGCCGTAGGCAGTGTTGAGCAGGTTCAGCACCGGCGCCAGCACGGTGGCACTGGTGATGGCGCCGACCGCGATCATGACCTGCTGTCGCCACGGCGTCGCGCCGATCAGATGGCCGCACTTGAGGTCCTGCACGTTGTCACCGGCAATCGACAGCGCGCAGCAGACCGCCGCACCGATCATCACCGCAGCCACCGGGCCGATGACCGGATTGCCGCGCGTCAGCAGCAACAGCATCCCCGAGGCGGCGAGTATGGTCGCGATGATCATGCCGGACACCGGATCGTTGGAGCTGCCGACGATGCCGGCCATGTAGCCCGAGACCGAGCAGAACAGGAACGCCAGCACGATCATCGCCAGTGTCATTGGCACCGCGATGATCAGGCTGCCGACCACGGAGTCATACATCAGCAGCAACGGAATCGAGGCCAGCAGGCAGCCGATCAGCACGTACTTCATCGGCAGGTCGCGCTCGGTCTCGGGTACCGCGGCTGCCAGTGGGCTGCGCGCCGCGCGCGTTGCCGCCATGCCGGCGCGGACGCCCGCGAGCAGCGAGCCGCGCAGCGACACCAGCGTCCAGATGCCGCCGATCAGCATCGCGCCGACGCCCAGGAACCGCAGGCGCTTGCTCCACAGCACTTCGGCGGCATCGGCGGCCGAAAGACCCGTGAGGGCGCCCGCCAGCGCAGTGCCCGCCACGAAATGGGCGAAATAGAGCGGAATCGCGATGTTCCAGCAGATGATGCCGCCGGCCAGCATGACGATGCCGACATTGAAGCCGCAGATGTAGCCGACGCCGAGCAGCGCCGGCGACAGGTTGCTGCCAAAGTAGGCGATGCCTCGGCCGACATAACCGGCAGCCGCGGCGCTGTCGGGGATCAGCCGCAGCCCATTCGCGGCCGCAAACTTGACCGCGGCGCCAGCCAGTGCCGCCAGCGACAGCAGCTTCGCGCCACTGGACGGGTCGGCTCCGGCGCGCAGCACCTCGGCGGCGGCGCAGCCCTCCGGGAACGCCACCTTCTGGTCCACGATCAGCGCGCGCCGCAGCGGCACCGAGAACAGCACGCCGAGCACGCCGC
>Ga0181516_10000741_pt1 | contig 27610 bp, 20 predicted proteins | sample PEATcosm2014_Bin_25_FD_121104 | JGI IMG/M metagenome (GOLD analysis project Ga0181516, IMG submission 121104) | Peatland microbial communities from MTU Mesocosm Facility, Houghton, MI, USA - PEATcosm2014_Bin01_10_metaG | ecosystem: Environmental > Terrestrial > Soil > Wetlands > Peat | place... | reverse complement strand
CGCAAGGAGATCTATGCGTGGGGATTCCGGAATGTCTGGCGGTACAGTTGGGACCGCAAGACCGGCGACCTCTGGGGGGCGGACGTGGGCGAAAGCCTTTGGGAGGAAGTGGACTTGATCGTCAAGGGCGGGAATTACGGCTGGTGCGTGCGGGAAGGCGCGCATGGTTTCAAGCCCGGACCGCCCGGCGCGCAATACGTGGAGCCGGTGATGGAGTATCCGCACAGCACGAATCTTCTTTCGCAGTCAGCGTTTCCCCGGCACAGCATCGGGATGTGTGTGATCGGGGGGTATGTGTATCGCGGCAAAAAATATCCGTCGCTGGAGGGAATTTACATCTATGGCGATTATGTGTTGGGCACGATATGGGGGTTTCGATATGCCAATGGCCGGGTGACGGACTACGGGACCTTGCTGCAACAGCCCAAGAACATCACCAGCTTTGCCGAGGACGCGGACGGGGAATTGTATGTCCTGTCGTTTTCCGACAGAAACGACGGGCATATTTATGCGATTGAAGCGGAATAACCCGGGCTGGAATTTGACAGACCAACGGGATGTGATATGTTCGGGGGCGTTGGTGGTGGTTAAGGAGGCGCAAGACCAATTAAAAGGGCAAAATTCAAAATTCAAAATTAAAGACGAAGCGGCTGTCGGGGCGCATGCCGGTCCGGCCATCGCAGGAAAGGTCAGAGACTCGTCACCTCGTCTCCTACCATCTCAGGAGTGGCTAATCCGGACAGTAAAGCACAATAAAACACGATAGCGGCGCTTAATAATTTTTTCGTTCTTTGATGACTAACCCCTACACGGGCACCGGAGCCCAGGCTGCGGACACGGAATGTTTTGGCGAGATGCCAAAATGGACCTGCAGTCCTTCCGGAGTGGCACTCGCGGGTGCAAACCGGAAACGGCGTAGAATTCGGCGCAACCCCGACTAAAGGCCCCAGGGGTTTCTGTAAGCGGTTGATTTCCCGCCTATTATTGAGGAAAAAATTAGCATTGAGGGGGAAAGCTTATCGGAGCGCAACCTTTCAACATCAATCTTGCCAGAGGGTGAGGCGGTGTTTAATAGTGGCGCGACCAAACCCCGTTACAAACTATGGAAATTGCAATGTGTCTTCGGAGAAAATTAATTGGCCTGACGATGGCGGTGTCGATGGTGACCGCAAGGACCATTCTGGCGCAAATTGCGCCGGCACCCCTGCCCCCGCCGCTGGGCGTGCCCGCACCGGGGCCGACCAACGACGCGCCGTACGCGCCGCAACCCATCTTGCAGGGGGGCATCGTGGTGCCGCTTTATCCGCCGGATTCGCCCAAGCTCAACCATGAACGCATCCGCGAAGCCGAGAAATATTCCCTGACGAAGGACGTGCCGGGGCGGATCGCCAACGTGGTCAACGTCCACAATCCCTCGATCGAAGTGCACCTGGTGGACGGCAGTTTGAACACCGGCGCGGCGGTGATTCTCGCGCCGGGCGGCGGGCACAACACGCTGGTCATCGGGTCGGAGGGCGGGGATTTCGTGCCGTTTTTTTACAATTACGGCGTGAACACCGTCATCCTGCGGTACCGGTTGCGGCATGACAGTTACAATCCGCAGGTGGACGCGGTCAATGACGCGTTCCAGGCGATCCGGCTGGTGCGCGCGCACGCGAAGGACTGGCACCTTGACCCGGACAAGATTGGAATAATGGGATTTTCGGCGGGGGCGGAACTGGCGACGCCGGCGGCGTTGTTCTTCAAAAAATTCGAGCACGAGAACGGCGGGGCGGATGATCCGCTGGCGGAGGTGTCCGCGCGGCCGGATTTTGTGGGGGTGATTTATCCCGGGCCGTCGCCGTTCACGCGGGACCCGGACATCCCGATTCCCAACAACGCGCCGCCGTCGTTCATCACGTGCGGCGGCTCGGGCGACCGCGGCCACGCGATTTGGGCCGACGCTTATTTTGCGGCGATGCTGCAGGCGGGCGTGCCCAACCTGGAAATGCACATTTACGGCAACGGCCATCATCCGGGCAGCGGCTCGACGGGCGGATTGACCGACCGCAGCGACACACCGTACGGCACCTGGCAATTCCGGTTCATTGACTGGTTCCGCGATTTGGGATTCTTGCAGAAGCCGGGCGTGGAGACCAAGGCCGCGGCGGACATCGCGGTTTACGAAAGCCAGCCGCCGCCGCGCGCCAGCGATGGCCGTCGCGGCGGCACTAATGCTCCGACCGCGAACGGTGGCACGGCCAAGAGTCCGTAGTTCTGAATGCCGCTTGTCATCGCCACCCGCCAGATATAACTTCAAATTATGACCCCGAAAAAATCCATTGTTGATCCCATCTCACGCCGCAATTTTCTGGCAATTTCCGCGGCGGTCCCCGCCGCCGTCGTCGCGCAATCGCTGGGTACCGGCGCGCCGACGGCGTCTGCCCAGTCCGCGGACGCACCGCAGCCTGCACCGGCAGCGAAGAAATATTCCATCGGCCTGGAACTTTATTCGGTGCGGACCGAGCTCAGCCATGATTTGCCGAAGACGCTGACGGCGGTTTCCAAGATGGGTTACGAGGCGGTGGAATTCTACGCGCCTTATTACAGTTGGTCCGTGCCGCACGCGAAGGATGTGAAGAGCCTGATGGACGATCTGGGGTTGCGATGTTACTCGACGCACAACAACAATCTGGCGTGCTTTGCGCCGGGCGACGCGATGTCGAAAGCCATCGAGTTGAACCAGATTCTCGGGTCGCGGCTGCTGGTGCTGGCGTCGGCGCCGAACGCGAAGGGGGTCGATGGCGTGAAGGAACTTTGCGGCAAGTTGAGCACGGCGACGGCGCTGCTGCAGCCGCACGGATTGACGGCGGGTTTTCATAATCATCAAACCGAGTGGGCGCCGCTGGACGGCGGCCTGCGGACGATGGACATCATTGCAGCCAACACGCCGCCGGAATTTGTGCTGCAACTGGACGTGGGCACATGCGTGGCGGCGGGCGCGGACCCGGTTGCGTGGATCAAGGCGAACCCGGGCCGGGTCAAGACCATCCATCTCAAGGACTGGGCGCCGGGCGACAACGCGCAGGAAAAGGGTTATCGCGTGCTGTTTGGCGAGGGCGTGTGCCCGTGGAAAGAAATCATGGCGGCGGAGGAATCGGTCGGCGGAGTGGAACATTACCTGATTGAACAAGAAGGCAGCCGGTATCCGGAATTGGAAACTGCGCAGCGCTGCCTGGAGACGTGGAAGAAAATGAGGGGCGAGAGCTGAGTCTTTGCGCGACGGAAAGCGCTTACCTTCGCAGCAGCGTCACTTCCACGCCCTCGACGCTGATGACCACCCGGCCTTCGGCGACGGATTCGCATTTGACGGCGGCGTATCGGCCGTCGGAAGTTTCAAGCTGGATGGAGTCGCCCGCAGACAGGTCGAAATTCCTGGTTCCATTGCTGATCATGGCGATGCTGAAGGCCGGGCCCTGGCTGAAGCCTTTCACAAAAAAGTGTTTCATAATATCGCCGGCCATTCGCGCGGAGACGAGACTGTTGGTGTCGAAGACCGGCTCGGGTGGCGGCGCGGTCGCGGCGGGAACGGCCGACACGGGGGCTGCGGCGGCCGGGGAAGCGGCGACAGAATTCGACGCGGGAATGGCGGCGGTGGTGTTGGTTTGGGCGGGCGTGGTAACGGCTTGCGCCCAGGAAGGCGCGGGATTTGTGGATGCGAGCTGGTTTGTCGGAGCGACCGCCTCGGAAGCAGACGCCGGTTGGGTCGTGCGGGCCCGGACTTTGGCCGACGGACGCAAATCCGCCACCAGCATCGTGAGCACAAACATATTGAAAGCGAAAGTGATGGCGATGGCGATGGCGACCGTGAACAGGGCGTCCGTGAACGTGCGCGCGTGGATAAGCTTGGTGATGCAGAGCAAAAGCACGACCAGGGAAATCGCAATGCCGACGTATGGAATTCGGCCAAGGGCGCAGGCAAGGGCGGCGGCTCCGATGAGGCCGGGGATGTTCCGCTCGAAGCTTTGCAGCTTGAGCATGATCCAGAGCGCGACCGTCAGGAAGACGGTCTGGCCGGCAATTCCGAGGCCCAACCCGACCCAGTCGACATTGTTAAAATTCATATTCTGTGAAACCGGCGGTCTTGCGCGTGTCCCAAACCGCAACAAACGCTGTCCCGTTTTGCCGTTCACGCCCGCAGAAAGGGGGCCTGCGCAAGGCAAAAAGAGCAAGGACCGCGCCAATTGCGGGTGTCTACGAGGGGCATTCGCGGACGGGAGTGGGGAGTGTTTGATTGCATTGAACCGACCGGCGGTCATCTGCTAAATTTCACGTATGGGTCGCCAATGGTTGCATGCAAAACGCGCGGTCGCGTCGCTCAAAAAAGGGCGCGCGACGGTGAAGCTGGTCCGCGAAATCATGGTCGCCGCCAAGATGGGCGGCGCGGACCCGGACTCGAACGCGCGGCTGTTCGCGGCGGTGGAAAAAGCCCGCCGCGAGAGCGTCTCGCGTGACGTCATCGAGCGGGCCATCAAGAAGGGTGCGGGCATCGGCGGCGAAAAGCTCGTCATGGAACACGTGGTGTTCGAGGGTTACGCGCCGCACAAGGTGCCGGTGATTGTGGAGGTGCTGACGGACAACGTGAACCGCACCGCGCCGGAGATTCGCGTGTTGTTCAAGAAAGGCCAGTTGGGCACGGCGGGCAGCAACAAATTTCTTTTCGATCACGTGGGGCTGGTCGAAGCGCATCATCCCGACGCCGCCACGGACGCGGAGGCCGCGGCCATCGAGGCGGGCGCGAACGAAGTCGTGCCGCTTGCGCACGCCGAGAACGACGATATCCCCGTGGGCGCGGCCGGGGCGCGGTTCATCGTGGACCGCACGTCGGTGCATGCCGTGTCGCAATGGCTCGCGAAAAACGGCTGGACGGTGGTCACGAGTGAAATCGGCTACGTGCCGAAGAATTTCACGGAACTCGGCGAGGCGGAGCGCATTGAGGTTGGGGATTTCTTACAGGCCGTGGAGGACCACGATGACGTGCACCGCGTCTGGGCGGCGGTGAAGTAAATGACGTGTCAGGGCGCCGATGAGCCACGATTACTGGGCCACCTTTATCGAATTGCTTCGCGTGCCGTTCCTCCACATGGAACTGGTGTGGGGCATTGTGCCGCTGTACTTCGCGCTCTTGCTCAATGAAACGACGTCGATCAAGGCCAATTATCGCACCGCAATCCAGACCGGCTTCAGCTTTCTTTGGGCGGGCGCGCAATGGCTTTATCTGTACTTCAAGGCGCACGACCCGAACGGCCCGCGCCTCGAGCTGGACGCGAAGCTGCCCGTCAATTTGTTGGTCACCATCCTCGTGCTCGCGCTCGGGGCCGTGGCGCTGTTCAGCGGGCTGCGCCGGCGCTATCCCAAATACTGCTCGTTCCTCGGTTACACGCGGTTCAGCAATTATTTCATGATCACAATTTTTCCGATCCAGGCGCATTACCTCGAATGGACCTGGGAACGGCTGGCGGCGATCGCGTTGTTCGCGGTTCCGGTCTGGTTGATTTTACACCTGGGATTGATGCCCATCCGGAATCGAAGGTGAACGCACCCGTCGTCCATTGCGTTCAGCCTTGCTCACGCGCCAACTGCAGCGCGAGCCGGATGGCTTCGCGCATGCTGGAAGGATTGGCGATGCCCCGTCCGGCGATGTTGTAAGCGGTGCCGTGGTCCGGCGACGTGCGGATGAACGGCAACCCGAGCGTCCAGTTGACGCCCGATTCGAAGCCGATCATTTTCAACGGCGCCAATCCCTGGTCATGATACATGGCCACGACGGCTTCGTAGTCACCCTTGAAAACCTGGTAGAACAGCGCGTCCGCGGCGAAGGGGCCCGACACGTCCACACCGCGGGCGCGAACGGCCTGCACGGCGGGGCCGACGATGGTTATCTCCTCGTTGCCAAGTTCCCCGCCTTCGCCCGCGTGCGGATTCAATCCACAGACCGCGACGCGCGCCCGGTCCAGCCGCAAATCGACGCAAGCGCGGGCCGCCAGCTCGATCGCGAGTTCGACCTTCGGAATCGTCAATTGTTCCGCCACGAGCCGGAGGGGAATGTGCGTTGTCACCAGCACCACGCGCAGCCAGCGCCCGCGGTCGTCCTGGCCGAGCAACATCATCGCCGTGCGTTCCGTGCCCGCCAGCCGCGAAAGATATTCCGTCTGCCCGATGAACGGCAGGCCCGTGTGCAGGATGGATTCCTTGTTGACGGGCGCCGTGACGAGCGCGTCGAGTTCATGGCGCAGGCAGCGCTCGGCCCCGTCCTTCAACCATGCCAGGGAAGCCTTCGCCGCCGCGGGGGAACCGGCCACCAGGTCCGGCGGCAACGGTTCCGTCAGCGGGTTGTGTACGAAGAACGTGCCTTCGGAATTGGGCCCGGCGTAGGGTTGCAGCGGCAGGTTGAGTCCCAGCCGGTGGTTGAGCGCACCCAACAAGGCGGGATCGCCGATGAGCAAATAACGCAGCCCGTCCCCGTGCCCCTCCGACGCCAGCGCCTTGAGCACGACTTCGGGGCCGACGCCCGTGACGTCGCCGAGTGAGATGCCAATCCAGCCAACCATGTTAAGCTCCGGAACTACGTTTCCTCGCGCGCCTCGCTCAGAAGGTCTGAACGAGCGTCTTCGCCTTCAGCCGTTTGATCCAGGCCTCGCCCCGGCGGTTTTGCTCTTCGGCGATCAAAGTCTTGCTGATGTCATTGCGCACATCGTTCAACGGCGTGACGTGCGCCGGGTCCAGGGCATCCATCCGCAACACCAGGTAACCCTGCGAAGTCTCGATGACCCCGGTGCATTGGCCCGGCTTGAGCTTCGCCACCTCGTCGCGGAACGCATCGTTCAGCTTCGGAATCTCCAGCCAGTCGTTCGTGTCGTGTTGCGGCCCCGTGCTGTACGTCTTCGCGAGGTCGTCGAAATCCGCGCCGTCCTTGATCTGGGAAAGCACCTCCTCCATGCGCTTGCGCGTCACGCCGTTCGTGTCGTCATCGGATTTGTCCATGCGAATCCACCGGAACTTGATGCGCGCCGGCACCGTGAACTGGTCCTGGTGCTGGCGGTAATAATTCTCCACCTTCAGCGGTGAAATAATCGGCTGGGGAACAAACTGGTCGCGCATGACCTGGAAAATGATGTCGTCCCTCTGCCGTTGACGGAACTGTTCGCGCGTCAGGCCCGAGGCTTCGAGTTCCTTGTCAAAGCGGACGCGATCGCCGCCGTATTTGTCGCGAATGACATTCTGAACCTGTTCATCCACGTAACTGTCCGGAATCTTCGCGCCCTTGCTCTTCTCCAACCGCTTGAACTCCTGCAAAACCACGTCGCGGTCAATCATCGATTGGAAGGCGTCCTGGCGCAAAGCAACGATCGTCGCCCGCGTCTCGCTGTCCGGCTGGTCGGCGGACTGCCGGTAAATCGATTCCTCGCGCGGACGCGTTGTCTCCAGGATTTGCTGCAGCGTGATGACCGAATCGCCCACGATGGCCTGGATGGAATCAATCACCGTGTCCCCGCGCGCCGCCAGCCCGGCGAAAAACCACGCCAACGCGATAAAAGATGCTTTGCAGAATTTCATGTCACACGCGGGCCACACCTTACGGAACGCCAACAACACGGTCAAGCACCGGGAGCATCAACCGCCTGCGTGCCTGTCCCGCGTAATCCCAAAAAAAATCAAAGGTGGGACAACGCGGGACCAGGCGGGACAACGCGGGTCGAGCGGGACAAACGCGGCAACTTTTTCCCGCTTGTCTCTCCTTCGCCCGCTTCGCGCTCTTCGCGTTCTTTGCGAGAAACAATCCGGCCTCTCCGTCTGGTGCCCCCTCGGCACACCGCCCCGCGCCTTTGCGACTCCGCGGTGAAATCCCCGGTAATCAAAAATCAAAAATGTCTTCACGCCGTTCCTTTTTGTGGTGCCCCGTCCTTTTCGGGGCCTGTGCGAAAGGAAGGCCCCTTGCTAACCCGAAGACCTTCCGCCAACCACCTCGAATTGTCAAATCTCAAATTTGAACTTTTGAACTTTGCGATTCTCCCGCCCGGCTCCCCTCAAATCTCAACGCCGGGCGCGCCGAAGCCATCTTGCACGCCGCAGCCTTGACGTAGGCGGGGCGGTCAGTATCGCCCAAACCTCAAGAAGCGGCGGCGTTCAAGGCTGCCAGATTGCGCGCCAGAACTTTTGGGGAGCGGCGGGTGAAATGGGGTTGGTGACGTTCACTACGCTGCTTGAAAGCAGGTTGGTCGCGACGGGCGTCCAATGGACGAGGTCCGGCGAAGTTTGCAGCACATAGGACACGCCCGGCTGCCCGTGCAATTGGAACACGAACACATTGCTGGACAGACCGGAGGGCGGTGTGACAACCAGGGCCGGCGAGGCCGGAGACAGTGTGAAAAGCGTGAGCGAGTACGGCGCGAAGGAATAATTGAACGAGGCGCCGCCGCCCGAAAACGTGTTGGTGGCGATGTCCTGCGCGCCGGGGACCTGCGAATTCGTCTCCGCGGCGTTGTCCTGCGGGATGCCGTAGGAGCGGATGGTGACGGCCGAATTTGGTGCAAATCCCGCAAGGTTGACCGGGCGCGTATAAGAATTCGTCGGGTCTTTGTTAATCACCAGCACGCTCACAGAGCCATCAACGTGTTGCGCGGCGTAAACCGACAGCAATGCATCGCCGCTGGCCGGGTTCAGGATGGTGTCGCCCGGCTGCGCGAAATACTGCATCATCTTCATCGCGTAAAAGGTGGGATAGCGCGTATTGAGATCGAGGATGATGCCCTCGTCGCCGTTCGTGCGCCACCCGTAGAGGGAGGGATCGAAATCGCCGCTGCTATCCGGGCCGTTGCGCAGGTCCCACCAGATGTAGGAATTGAATTCGGTTTTCAATATCTGGCTGATGCTGTCCGCCAGATAAAGGCCGTTGACGAGGCTGGTGGATTGCCGGCCGTCGGCGCCGGCGTCGTTGTTGTTTTCGGTGCAAACCAGTTCGATGTTGGTGCCCGCCGGGCCGAAGTAATCGCTGATCTGCTGCCGCAAGTTGGCGGCGTCCTCCACCCAGTTGGTCGAGACCTGCAACAGGTACGCGTCGTTGTCCGTGTTGTATTCCGGGTAATAATGTTCCACGGCAAAGTCCGGCGTCACCCCCAGACTGCTCAAAGTGGCCAGGAGCACAGGCGTCCAGCCGAAGTGTATGAAGCCGGTGCGTGAATTGGTGACGTAGTGGAGGCCGGTGCCGTAACTGTCCTCGCCCGTCGCGACCATGATGCCGACCTTGACCGTCGGGTCGGCGGCTTTCATGGCGTTGTAATAACCCTGAAAGCGCATCGCATAGGTCCACGGGTCATGCGCCGCGTAAGGTGGGTTGGTGTTGTAGTCCGTTTCCCATGAGCCATAACATTCATTGCCGACCTCCCAGTACTGGTAGCCGCAGTGGTTTGTCACATTGGCGCAACGCACCCAGGCCGCGGCTTCGTTGCTGTCGCCCGTGCCGTAGTTGGCAGTGATGAAGGTATTGAAGCTGTGGTTCGTGGCGATTTGCATGAAGTCGGTGAACGACGTCTGCCATTGCCAGGTGTTGGTCAGGGAGGTGTCGGTCGCCCAGTTGTACTCGTCCGAAAGCGAGCCGCCCGGGAAACGCAGCGTCCGGCAGCCGATTTCCTGCAACGCGCTCGCGGTTGTGGGCGTGTCGAAGTATCCATCCCAGATGACGGCGTTCACGCCATACAAACGGGGATCCACGGTGCGGACCGCGCGCGTGACGTCCACGCTGAACCCGTTCACCACGGTCAATGTGTTCGTCGCCGAGCCAAAATAGTTTGAATTATTGATGGTTCCAACGACCGCATAGGTGCCGGCGCCGGTAGGAACGGTGGTTGAGCCGTTGTAGGTCACATTGACCGACAGGCCGGGTGGCGCGGTGGTCACGGACACGCTTTTTGGCGTGCCATCGGCGCTTTGGAAGAGGTTGCCCAAGGTGACGACTGCGGGCGCCGGCGCAATGACCAGCGTGTTCGTCGCGCTGCCGGTGTAGGCGGGGTCAGTGATGGCGGCGATGACCGTGTAGCTGCCGGCGTTGGTGGGTGGGAAAAACGCGCCATTGTACATGACGCTGACGGCGAGGCCGGGAGGCGAAGTTGTAACGGTCACCGGTTCAGCCGCGCCGTCGTAAGTCTGCGAAAGGCTGCCCAGGGTGACGCCGGCCGCCTGCGACTGGCCGAAGGCAAGCAGCACCTGGGACTGGCCGGGCGTGCCGTTGACAAAGACGGTGGCCATGGCGTAGCCCGGCGGGAAATTGGTGACCGGCAGGGCGTTGAAGGAATTGGTGGACCAGTTCGTGGTGGAAAGGAAGACGCTTTGCTCGTTCGCCAGGTTGCGCAGTTGCACCAGCGGATGGTCAGTCGGCGAACTTTGGTTGCCACCAGCGGCGGCCTCCGATAGGCCGCGAAAATTTGAGCCTGTTGCCACCAGCGTATTGGTGTTGGGCGGGGGCATGAATGAGGCGGAGGCGAGCAGCGGCTGCCATGACGCGCTGAAGCCGAGCCCGGGGTCAAAATATTCCGCGCTGTTGTCAGCGACCTGATCTCCGCCGGTCACCAGCACCCGCCCGTTGGGCAACAGGGCCGCCGTGCCATAGGTGCGCAGAGCGAATTCCGACGCGGTCGACTGCCATCGGCCGGTTGCCGGATCGTACATTTCGCAGGTGACGCCGGTGTTCCCGCGCGTGAGCAAAACCTTTCCGTTCGGCAGCAAAGTTGCCGAATGAGCCGAGTGGGCCGCGAGCATTGGCCCGATCAATGTCCAGGTTTGCGAGGCGGGATTGTACAACTCGGCGTTCGTGGATGTGTAGGTGGATTGGCCCCCGGCCGCCAGCACCAGTCCGTTGGGCAGCAGGGTCAGCGTATGATTGTAACGCGCGGCGACCATGGTGCCCGTGGAACTCCATGTTCCGGCCACCGGATCATAGAGCAAACTCGCGCCGGTCGGCCCGCCGGCGCCGTAGCCGCCCGCCTCGAGCACTTTTCCGCCGGGCAACAACACCCCCGGGCCACTGGTGAATCCCGATGACAACGGGCCGGTCAACGTCCACTTGCCGGCCGCCGGGTCGTAGATCTCGGTGTTGGTGATGTAATTGCCGTTTGTGTTGCTGCCGCCAAAGGCCAGCGCCTTTCCGTTTGCCAGCATCACGACCGTGCCAACGTAGTGGTTCGTGTTCATGGCGCCGGTGACAGACCACGTGCCCGAAGCCGGATCATACAGCTCGGTCGTATTGATGCCATACCCGCCCGTGACCAGCACCTTGCCGTTGGGCAGCAGGGTGGCCGTGTGATAAGGGAAAAAACTCGCGGAGAGCGAGCCGGTATTGGACCACGACGACGTCACCGGATTGAACAGCGCGGCCGCGGTGTCGCCGACAGCGAGCGCCTGGCCGTTCGGCAGCAGGGTGGTGGAGGTCGTGTAGCCGGCCGGAACATTTACGTTTGTGCCCGCCTGCGTCCAACTGCCGGGCGCATAATCATAAAGTTCCGCCTCGGACATGGCGCCGCTGTTGTTTTCACCGCCCGCGATCAGGATCCGGCCGCCGGGAAGCAGGGTCGCCATGGCGACGTACCGGTTGGCGGCCATGGATGCGGCCGACGTCCAGGTGTTCGCGGTCGGGTTGTAAACCTCCGTGCTGGACAGGAACGTGATGTTCGAGCTTGCGCCTCCGGCAACGAGGACGTTGCCATCGGGCAGCAGGCTGGCGGTGGCGTCCTGGCGCGGGGAATGCATGCTGCTGACGGGCGTCCACGTGCCGGCATTCGGATCGTACACCTCCGCGCTGAACAGGTAAGCGAGGCTGGGCCCGGCCTGCGAATTGAGTCCGCCCGCGACCAGCACCTTGCCGCTGGGAAGGAGAATGGCGACATGGCCCGTGCGCGGCGTGCTCATGCTGCCCGTCGTCGTCCACAAGCCGGTGGCGGGATCGAACAACTGGGCTGCGGCCATGGAATGGCCGTTGCCATCCTCGCCCCCGGCGACGAGAACTTTTCCATTTGGGAGGAGGGTCGCGGTGTGGGCGGCCTGGCTGCCGTCGGCGAGCGAGCCCGCAGCCGTCCAGGTGCCGGCAACCGGATCGTATAATTCGGTCTCGGCGTCCGGGTTGCCGCCGCCCACGACGAGGACCTTGCCGTTTTGCAGAAGCGTCGCGGTATGAAATGCATGTGTAATCGTCATCGAACCCGTGGAGGCCCAATTTCCGGTGACGGGGTTGTACAGCTCCGCGGCGGTCGTGGGAAAATGTTGCACCTGCGGATATACTTCGCCGCCGGCGACCAGCACCAGTCCGTTCGTCAGCAGGGTGGCGGTCGCTCCCAGAAAGCGCCCGGTGACCATCGAGCCGGTGGCGGCCCAGGTGCCCGTCGTGGGATCGTATAATTCCGTTTGGGCGACGGCGTCGCCGGTGACCAGCACCTTGCCATTGGGCAGGAGGGTTGAGGTGCCGGCTACCGCGCTGAGCATCGGACCGGTGACAAGGAACGAATCAGCCAAGACGGTTTCCGGGGCGCAGACACTCAAGGCAAGTGTCAGCGTCAGTCCGCATGCGGCGAGGCACTTTTGACGAATTTCCATGGGCTGCACCGGTTTGCAGTCCAATGATACAAGCCTGACGGGACAAGGTCAATCATTAATTAGAAATGATGATGCATTGAATTCAGGAAATGTTGTGTGCCCGCGTTGGTGGTCGCGGGGGTGTTTGTGCCGGCTTGCATGCCAGCCGTAAGCGGCGGTAATCGCCGTGAATCATTCGCTGTCGCCATCGCTGATGGCGTTTGAGCCGGAACAGCATCGTTGAATGCCAGTCCCGCAAATCCCAGCCCGCGGCTGGAATGGCAAGATTCATTGGAGTGAACGCCCGGCAATCAGGCTCCATTTTTCGCTGTTATTCGCGTCGTTACCAACGGTCGTTTTCCCCTGCTTTTTGCCTGCATTTCAGGCTTCCCGCCGGGCCCGACTTGACCGCACAACTGTCACTCCTCACCGAAGACTGCCGCTTGCACAGACCGAACAGCCCCACAGCTTCCCGCATTTGCACCCCGGTTTGAGCATAATTCTCCCGCCGCAAAAAATGCTTGCACCCCCTCGTCAGCCCGGTAAAACGCTGGCCGCATTTTGTGCCTATGAGCCCGATCACAAAATTCATTCAAATCTCAATGCTCACTTTTTTGGGACTGGGGTTGGTTTTTGACAGAATGGGCGGCCCTCATTTTTGGGTCCAAAAAATGCTGTTGACTCCCGGCGCAAAGATGCGGAAATCTTGTGCCCGAGCCGGCCGGCAAGGTGTCCCGTTCGAGTCCGGAACCGTCCTGAAACGTGCCGGCGTTTGGCGCGCAATTTTGACCTATGGAATCGTTTCTTTTTTGGCTGACCGCCGGTTTCGTTTTCACGGTGGGTTTCGCGTCCTTTTTCGAGTGGACCCTCCACCGTTACATCATGCACCGGCCCGTGGGCAAGTTTGATTACCCTTTTCGCAAGCACGCACTGGTGCATCACCGCACCTTCAAGGCCGACCACACCTATCATCTGATCCACGAGCAGGACAAGTACACCATTCCCATGGCCTGGTGGAACGGTCCCGTCCTCATCGCGGTGGGCATGATTCCCTTTGTGATTGGCGCCTTGCTCACCGGCAACTGGGCCGTCCTCTGCGGCGCGGTCATCGCCGCCAGCGGCTATTACGGCGCCTATGAATACATGCACTGGTGCATGCATCTGCCGAAGAAACGGCAGATCGAGCGCTCCGGCTTTTATTTCCGCCTCAACGGCCATCATCTGCTGCACCACCGTTACATGAACCGGAATTTCAATGTCGTCTTCCCGCTGGCCGACCTTTGCCTCGGCACGCTGCTCCTGCGTTCCCCGGCCCATTTCAAACAGGCCGAGGGCCCTTCCGTCCCCAACGTCCAGCCGCGCCGCGCCAAGTCGCGCCTCCCGAAATTTGCCCCGGTGAAATAAGTTCCCGGCTGTAAAGCGCATCGTGACACTGATACGAGCGACAGAGACGTTTGATTCCCTCGCCCCACGACGAAGGAGAGGGGAGAGGGACAGGGAGAGGGGCAGATCCGCTCGTTTTGGCCCCCCGCGCAAAATCCGTTTGCGTTTATTCCGTATTCCGTGACACTCCGCCCATGAGCAAGATTGCCTCCCGTAAATTTGCCGCCTACCCGCGCCTCAACCCGCTCGGCATCGGCCGGAACATTTCCGCCGCCGACCTCGTGGACCAGGCCTTCCTCGCCTACAACGGCGGGCGCCTCCGCGAGGCCGCGCGCCTGCTCACCGATAAAATGCTCCCGCGCGACGGCTTCATCGGCATGAGCCTCACCGGCGCGCTCACCCCCGCCGGCCTCGGCAAATCCTGCCTCATCCCCTTCATGAAAGCCGGCTTCGTGGATTGGATTGTCTCCACCGGCGCGAATCTTTACCACGACCTCCATTACGGCCTGGACATGAAGCTCTACGCCGGCTCGCCGTTTCTCGACGACGTCGACCTCCATCGCGACGGCGTCATCCGCATCTACGACATCTTGTTCGATTACAACGTGCTGCTCGACACCGACGCCTTTGTGCGCGAAGTCATTCGCGGCCCGGAATTCCAGCGCACCATGGGCACGGACGAGTTTCATTACTTGCTTGGCCGTTACGTGCACGCGCGCAGCCGCAAGCTCGGCCTCAAGGACAGCTCCGTCCTCGCGACCGCCTACGAATGCGGGATTCCCATCTTCACCAGCAGCCCGGGGGACAGCTCCATCGGCATGAACGTCGCCGCCATGGCCATGCGCGATTCGAAACTGCTCATGGACGTGAACCGCGACGTCAACCAGACCGCGGCCATCGTGTATGAAGCCAAATCGTCCGGTCACAAGTCCTCGGTCTTCATCCTCGGCGGCGGTTCACCCAAGAATTTCATGCTTCAGACCGAGCCGCAGATCCAGGAAGTCATGGGCATCCAGGAAAAGGGCCACGATTATTTTTTGCAATGCACCGATGCCCGGCCCGACACCGGCGGCCTGAGCGGCGCCACTCCCGCCGAGGCCGTGAGCTGGGGCAAGGTCGATCCCGACACCCTGCCCGATTGCGTTGTTGCTTACGTGGATTCCACCATCGCCCTGCCGCTGCTCACCGCTTATTGCCTCAGCCGGGTCAAACCGCGCAAACTCAAGCGGCTTTACCTTCGCCGCGACGAAATCTACGAAAAAGTCCGGGCGCTTTACCTCAAGACCGGCACCGTCACCAAGATCAAAACCAGCCGCAAAATCGCCAAACGCGCCAGCAGCGTGGGGCTGCATTGAAGCCGGGCGGCCTTTGCCATCAAATTGACACCCAGCGAAAGCTTGCAATCCTGCCCCGGCGCGTCCATGCTCAGGCTGCAACCTTTTTCGGGCGCACACAAACTGCCCGGTTCTGGCAATCATGAGCACATCTCCGGAAGCTGATTTTGATTTGGAAAAGCTGTTCCTGCCCTCGTGGGCGCAGGAGACGCCGGCCGCCAATCGTTACGCCAAGTACACGGGCAACGAAGGCGCCCCCCGCGGGTTTGAAGACCGTTCGGGCGGCCGCCGGCCGCCCCGGCGCGACGGCCCCCGGCCCGAAGGCCGCGGCCCCGGCCGCTCCGGCCCCGGCGCACCGCAAGGCGCCCGCCCCGGCGGACCACGCCGCGACGGCGGACAGCCCCAGCGACCGGGCGGCGATTTCCGCCGGGACGACCGCGGCTTCCAACGCAACCGCGACGAGCGCCGCGAGCCGGTCATTGCCCTTCCGGAAATCAACGTCGCCCTCATGCCCGACGACAAGGGCGTGGATTCATTGTCCCGCCAGATCAAAATGAGCGGACGCTCCTTCCCGCTGTTCGACATCGCCCAGATGATTTTGCAGAAACCCGAACGGCAGACCGTGCGGTTCAGCGTGAAAAAGAAGCCGGACGGCCAGCCCGTCCAGCCGCTGTTCCTGTGCGCCGTTGACGACACGCTCTGGCTCTCCGAGGAAGAGGCGGTCGGGCACGTCCTCGGCAAGCATTTCGGCCTGTTTTATCAGGCGGAAAAAACGCCCACGGACCCGCCCAAGGGCACCTACACCTTCGTGGCGCAATGCGGCATGAGCGGAGTCATTCTCGGCCCGCCCAACTACCACGATTATCAGAACCAGTTGCACCGGCTCCATGCCGAGCGCTTTTCCCGCATGCCCTTCGAGGCCTTCAAGGCGCGCGTCAAAATCGTGAAGGAGGAGGCCGTCGTCAAAAAGTGGATCGAGGATCAGAGCAACAAGACCGAGTATATCTGCCTGAATGTTCCGGAGGCGGCCAAGCTGCCCGACCGCGAGGCCGTCGACAAACATTTCCGCGAAGTCCACTTCGCCAACATCATCAAGCCCGTCGAGCAGCACACGCTCAGTGGAGCGGCCAGCCGCCAGTTGCGCTCCCCCGGCCTCCAGCGGTTGGTGCGCCACGCCTGGGAGGAACAGAAGCGCTTCCCCTTGCAGATTGCCACGGTCCTGAGCCAGCAATTCGCCGGACACGGCCTCCAGTTCTTCAAGGTCAACAAGACGGTCACCCACGTTTCCGTCGCCCGGCCCCACTTTCTGGACATGGACGCCACGCCGGTCTCCGACCAGGTCAAACGCATCGTCCAGTTCATCAACGCCACGCCCAAATGCAACCGCCGGCAGTTGGTCGAAACCCTTTCGCCGACGCCTCCCGCCGCGCCCATCCCCGTCGTCGCACCTACTGAGGCGGCGCCCGCCGGCGAAGCACCCAAGCCTCCCGCGGCCTCGGAACCCACGCCCGAGCAGGCCTCCATCATTGGCGATCTGCACTGGCTCATTCATCAGGGGCACGTCATCGAATTCGCGAATGGTCTGCTCGAGACCGCCAAGAAACCCCTGCCGCGCCCGCCCCGGCCGCCCAAGGCCGAGCCGAAACCCGCCGCCGCGCCCGCCGCTGCCGCTGCCGAAGGCCATGCCGAAACCGCCGCGCCTCCCGCAGAAGCGGCGAATGGCATCGTGTCCGCTCCGGCCGGCGATGCCGTCGTGGAAGCTGCCGCGGTTGCCGACGCGCCGACTCCGGAAACGCCCGCGCCTTCGCCAGTTGAAGCGCCCGTCGCTCCAGTCGAACCAGCGGTGGAATCTCCGCACGAACCCGCCCCGAACTGAGCAAGTCGCGCCGGGGAATTCACTCGTGGTCATTCCCCCACGTCGCCGGGCAGTGCGCTCGGTGACAGGCTTGATTCTGGCGAGGTCGTGATATTCCGTTCTTGACATCGCTCCGCATTCCAGTAGAAGGGAAGCGTTGTTCGAAATCGCGGGGCGGCAATTTAAAGGAAATTTCTCGGGGAACTTATGAAACGACTCTTGTGCGCGGCGATTGGGCTTTTTTTGTTTGTTGCCCCCAAGGTTTCGGCCACGGAGGCGCTCTACAATTTTGGGACCTTTCAGAATGTGGTGGGTTATGTCAACGGGGGCGCCGGGTTTGTGTTTTCTACCTCGAGCGATCTGCTGGTGACTTCGCTGGGCTTTTCCCAAAATGCCGACATCAGTATCAACCCGTACACCGTCAGCCTGTGGGACAGCTCCGGCGACCTGCTGGCCTCGCAATTGGTGACGGCCAGTGATCCCGTTTTGAATCAAAGCTACTACGACGCCATCACCCCGGTGACACTCCAGGCCGGCAATATCTACTTTCTCGGGGCCGCTGAGACCTCCGGGGGCGGTGGCCCCGTCTGGGCCGGCAACGTCAATACAGCCGGAGATTTTTCCGTCGCCCCGCAAATCAATTATTTGGGAACCGCTGAGGGAGCGAACATCTGGCAAGGCCTCCAGCCCGGAACCACCTCCACTCTCTTGGTGGGCCCGGATTTCCAATTCACTCCTACGCCGGAGCCGTCGCCGGCCACTTTCGTCATTCCCTTCCTGCTGGCGTTCGCCGTCAAAGCGCGGCCCCGGCGCGCGCTAAAAAACCGCTGAACCCGCTTCCCCGTCTTCCGGCACCGGGCCCATTTTTCGGCCTCTTTTAATTCACTTCCTTTGGCCGGCGGGTCTGTTATGATTCTTGGCCTATTATTATATGCCATTTAGTTCATTAGGTCTATCCGCCGCCATGGTTGACGGGGTCAAAGCCATGGGTTATCTCGAACCCACGCCCATCCAGCTCCGTGCCATTCCGCTCATCATGGCGGGCACGGATGTCATCGGCAGCGCCCAAACCGGCACCGGCAAGACCGCCGCGTTCGCCCTGCCCATTCTTTCCAAGCTCGGCGCGCATCAACCTCAGGCGCGCGTCCTCATCCTCGAACCCACCCGCGAACTCGCCGCGCAGGTCGAGACCGCCTTCCGCGATTTCGCCCGCTTCACCAATCTCCGCGCCGCCGTCCTCTACGGCGGCGTGGGTTACGGCAAGCAGATGGACGCCTTGCGCAACGGCGTGGACGTCATCATCGCCACGCCCGGCCGTTTGCTCGACCACATGGGCCGCGGCACCTGCAAGCTCGACCATATTCAATACCTCGTGCTTGATGAAGCCGACCGCATGCTCGACATGGGCTTCCTGCCCGATGTGCGCCGCATCGTCGAAAAATGCCCGCGCCAGCGCCATACCTCCCTCTTCTCCGCCACCATTCCGCCGCAAATTGAGACGCTCATCCAATGGGCCATGCACAAGCCGCAGACCATCGAGATCGGCATGCGCCGTTCCGTGGCCGACACCGTCAAGCACGTCATCTATCCTGTCGCCGAGGACCAGAAGAGCGACCTCCTGCGCGAAATCCTCGAACGCGTCAAGTATGAGTCCGTCATCATCTTCTGCCGCACGAAACACCGCGCCGACCGCATCGCCGCCCTTCTCAAACGCAACAATCACGCCGTCGCCGTCCTGCATTCCAACCGCACCCAGCGCGAGCGCGAGGAGGCCTTGAAGGGCTTCCGCACCGGCCGCTTCGAACTCCTCGTCGCCACGGACATCGCCGCGCGCGGCCTGGACATCGCCGACGTCAGCCACGTCATCAACTACGACGTGCCGCAGCATCCGGAGGATTACATCCACCGCATCGGCCGCACCGGCCGCGCCGAGGCGAGCGGTGATGCCTTCACCCTCATGGTCGCCGAAGATTCGCAGCACGTGCACGCCATCGAACGGTTCATCGGCAAGAAGGTCGAGCGCATCAAGCTGGAGAATTTCAATTACAAATACACCGCCCTGTTCGAGGAAGGCAAACCCGGCGCGCCGAAGGGCTATCCCGGCAAGGTCAAGGGCGTGCGCCTCAGCGGCGGTTATTACTTCGGCCCGGCCAGACGGAGGAAGTAAGTTTCAATCAAAATGGTAGCGGACGCCTCAAAGGAAGAGACGATTCGTTCCGTTGCGAAGGGCATCATCTATGCCGTCCTCGGTGTCGTGGGGTTGATGATCCTGCTAGCCGTAGCATTGCCCAATTACATAAATCCCCCAATAACGGGGAGCCCGAGAGGCGTTCCGCGAATTGCGTGCATCAACAATCTCCGCCAGATTGACGCAGCCAAGGAAGAGTGGGCTATCCAAACGCACGCCCCTTCAAACGCAGTTCCAACCTGGGAGGACATCAGGCCATACTTACAGCTCGGCGGCACAAATGGCGTAATTCCCAAATGTGCCGAAGGCGGCCTCTATACCATTGGCGCGCTTACCGACGCACCCACTTGTTCCACCAAAGGGCACGCCTTGCAATAAAGTGACCGGCCTTCTGCCGAAAGCTGTTTTCAGGTTTTTGGTTCGGTCATCCCCCTAGTCTGTTGGCGTTGAATTCGCCGTTTAAAAACGGCCTCGAAGAGGCCGAAGGTGAATAGCCACGGGTGCAACCCGTGGTATGCTTCAGCGGTTTCGGCTCGGCCCTGACGGGGCCGCACATTTTTTACCAGTTTAATCGCTGGCTTGCGCCAGTTCCTCTTCCGCTAAAACGCGATCAAAACCGCGGCTCGGTCTGACACGAAGCCCACCATCTGCAATGGCAATTCACGGAACGCTCACATTTTGTTTTTCGGGGAACAATAACCGTGGATTTACAGAACTTTGCAATTGTGAGCACATGGAGGGGCAAATTCCAATGGTGTGCGGCCAGAGCCCAAGCCAACCGGCCGTTCATCGATTTGCATGCAATCAGAGCGGTTGTTTCATGCTTTTAACCCCCAACCAAAGAAATCAAAATGAAACGGATATTCATTGTACTGGTCAGCGGCCTCATGCTCGTGACCTTGTGCGGATGTATTGCCACGTTGATGGCCGAGAAAACTGCGTCGGTGGCGGCTCCGCCGGAGACCAACAGCTTCAGTTTTGATCTGTCAACACCGGGGGCGGACGCCGGCAAACTGACCGTGCAATGCCGGCAACCGTCCTACCAGATTTCGGTTGAACGATATGCCATAAGAATTGACTCCAATGCTCCGCTCGTCATTTCCAAGCAAAGTGATACCGACGTGAAACTTGATGCCGGCAAACATTCTCTCGAATTGTATGCCGCGTCGAGCGATCCGGCGGAAAGTGAAAAGGTTTCTTACGGCAAGCCCACCATGACCGACATTGTTATAATCAAGGATCAAGATCGAAAGCTCAAATACACCGGCCCATACCGGCTGCTGGGCGAAGGCAAGCTAGAGGTAATTCAATAAATCACTGATGATTCCGGGCAAAATGGCGGCATTTTCAGGGAACAAGAGCTTTGTCCCGGCTGGCATGGCCTCGGCTCGCTTGCGAGGGAATGCATCTTAATCTCATTGCGCGGTGACCGCTGGCGGCGCCCAAGCGTCAGTCGCTCTCCACTGCCACAAGAGGGTTGACGCGGCTGGAGCGTGCCTCCCAACTGGCGTGTTGAAGTTCGCCGGCTTCCTGCCGACGGTCATTACGAGATTTGCAATTCACTCGTTCTCCTCGCTGGTTTGGATGTTCTCCTTGCGTTCCAGCTTGAAAAACGTGGCGGTTTTGTCGAACACAAAACCCACCGCCAGCGCGCACACGCATCCCAGCACCACCGCCAGCACCCGGTCCAGCGAACCATACCAGCCCTTCGTGTCCGGGCTCATGATGACAATCACCACTGCCGCGTACGCCGGGCGCAGCGCTTCGTCCAGCTTCGTGAAATGGCACACCATTCCCGTCACCAACACGCCCGCGGCGACGGACAACAATTGATGCCCCAGCGCGAGGCCCATCACCGCGCCCACCGATGCGCCAATCAAATTCGCAATCACCCGCGTCGTTGACGCCCGCAGGGAGGGATGCATGCTCGGCTGCGTGACAATCACCGCCGACACCGCCGCCCACACGCCGCCCGCCAGGCCCGTCAATCCGAACAGCAACACCGCCGCCACGGCCGCCACGGCCGCTTTTGTGGAAAAAATCAGCGCGCTAAAATGACTGGATTGCGTTTCCGGCGTGACCATCAGCGCGTAAAAAGTGAACGCCGCCCGCACCCGCGTCAATGCATAAACCCGAGGCCGGCTCCCAAACCCGTCCGCCGCGCGGCGCCATTCGTCTTGAGCTTCGCAGTGGATTTTCAGTTGCCCTTTTTGACTGCTCCGTGAACATTGCGGGGAAGATCATGTTTCAAACCCGTCGTTCATTCGCCGCCCTCCGGGTCAGGCTGTGGTTGCTGATGATTCTCGCCGGAACCGCAAGCTGGCCGGCGCCGGCCCAGAATCCCGATGAAACCGGGCCGCCTTATCCGGTGCCCGCGGATTTGTCGGACCCGCTGGCCACTGATGCCGCCAAGTCGCTCATGGCGAAACTGGCGGCGGATTACGGCAAGCATACCTGGACCGGCCAGCACAACTCGGAGGAACTCGCGTTCATTCAAAACCACGCCGGGCGCGAGCCGGCCTTTTTGGAGGGCGATCTCGTCGACTACTCCCCGAGCCGCGTGCAGTACGGCAGCATGACTTCCAATTACACGGAAGCCTACATCACGCGTGCCCGGTCGGGTTATGTGCTGGGCTTCTGCTGGCACTGGAACGCACCCACCAACCTCCTCAACACCGCCGACGAACCCTGGTACTTCGGCTTTTACACCAGGGCCACCACGTTCAACGTCGCCACTGCCCTGGCCGACACCAATTCCATCGAATACGCCATGATTTTGCGCGACATCGATGCGATTGCGATCCAATTGGAAAAGGTCTCATCCAACAACATCCCGGTGCTGTGGCGTCCGCTGCACGAGGCTTCCGACCGCGGGTTCTGGTGGGGCGCCCAGGGTCCGGGACCGTTCAAAGCCCTGTGGCGTCTGCTCTACAGCCGGCTCACGGAACATCACCACCTGCACAATCTTATCTGGGTGCTGACGAATGAAGATCCGAGATGGTACCCGGGCGATGACGTCGTGGACATCATCGGCGTGGATGCGTATCCGTCCGACACCGGCGACACCTTGTCGAAAAATTGGCGGGCGTTGCAATGGAGGTTCGCCGGAAAGAAGCTGCTTGCGCTGAGTGAATTCGGCGGGGTGCCGGACTTGGAACGGATGCATTCGCAGGGCGTCTGGTGGTCTTATTTCTCGTGCTGGAACGGCTCTTTTATTGAATCCACGCCGCCCGAAACGCTGAAGCGGATCTACAATTCTCCCGAAGTCCTCACCCTCGACAGCCTGAACTCAACACGGCCAACCGGTGCCACCAAGCCCCCCGGACAATGATCGCGCACGGTCGGGCGGTGCAGTAGCGATCAGTACGATTTGGGCTTGCCGCGTTGTGCGGATGGGGAGAAAATGAAACCAGCCCGCGGCCCGCGAAAATGGATGCGAATGTTTTTGCGCTGCGTTGCCCAAAAGATGAAAAGCCAATTGACCTCCTCAAAAGCAATCGCGGCCCTCGTGCTCAGCCTCTGCGCCATGGCCGGCGCCGCCGAAAACCCCGGAAACTATTTCAATGTCCGCGACTACGGCGCGGTCGGCGACGGAACGAACCTCGACAGTCCGGCGATTGACAAGGCGATTGACGCCGCGGCCGCCGCCGGCGGCGGCACGGTGTTCGTCCCGGCGGGAATTTATTTGAGCGGCTCGATTCATTTGAAGAGCAACCTGCATTTGCTCATCGGCCCGGGCGCGACGATTCTGGGCGCGCCGCAAAGCCTGGGCGCCTACGACGAGACGGAGCCTTACACGCTGGGCGGCTATCAGGACGGCGGCCATTGCTACTTCCACAACAGCCTGATCTGGGGCGAAAATCTCACGAACGTTTCCATCAGCGGCGACGGCATCATCAATGGCGGCGGGCTGGTCCGCGCGGACAAAATCCTCGATACCATGGTGGGCTTCGATCATTTCAACCCGCCGGTCACCACCAACGCCCCGCCGGTCCGCCTGGGCAACAAGGCCATTGCGCTCAAGCTCTGCCGAAATGTTCTCCTGCGCGATGTCACCATCATTCACGGCGGACATTTCGCGGTTCTGGTCACCGGCTGCGACAATATGACCGTGGACAACGTCACCATGGACACCGACCGCGACGGCATTGACATCGATTGCTGCCGCAACACGATGGTTTCCAATTGCCGCATCAACGCCCCGAACGACGACGCCCTTTGCCCCAAAAGCACCTATGCGCTCGGCGAACTTCGCCCCACGGAAAATCTCACCATCGTCAACTGCCAGGTGTCCGGCTTTCAGGAAGGCACGTTGATCGACGGCACCCTGAAGCCGGGCGGCGGCCACAACGGCCGCATCAAGTTCGGCACGGAATCGAGCGGCGGCTTCCGGAATTGCACCGTGGCGAACTGCACCTTCCGCTCCTGCCACGGCCTCGCCCTCGAGGAAGTGGACGGCGGCATCATGGACAACATCACCATCAACAACCTCACCATGATGGACGTGCCGGGCTACGGAATCTACATCACCACCGGCGAACGCAACCGCACGCCCGGAATCACCACCCACAGCCGCGCGCGAAACATCCTGATCTCGAATGTGGTCGGTGATGGCGTCGGCAAATTCAGCGGCATCCAGATCATGGGCCTGCCCGGACATCCGGTCGAAGGCGTCCGTTTGGAAAACATCCGGCTCACCTGCGTGGGCGGCGGCACCAAGGCGGACGCCGGCCGCGTGCCCAAGGAACTCGGCACCGGCTACCCGGAACCCGGCCGCTTGGGGACCCTGCCCGCGTACGGAGTTTACGCGCGGCACGTCCGCGACCTGGGGTTGGCGAACATCACCCTGGATTTTCAGGCCGATGATTTCCGGCCCGCCATCGTGTGTTCGGACGTGGACGGATTGGACATCGACAACTTCAGGGCGAAGCTGGCCGACGGCGTTTCCGCCTCTAAATTTGAAAACGTTTCCGGGCTCGTCGTCCGCAATTCGCCGTTGCTGCAATAGGTCGCTCGCAAACCGACGGGCTGGCGTCCGTGTTTTCAAAACGTTTATGATGAAAACCAGGATCAACGAAATCATTCTCGCCGGAGTCCTGCTCGCCACCGCAATTGTTCCGGCGAACGCGGCGGATGATTTGCGGATTGTCACGCCCGGATCGCCGTTCGGCATCGCGTGGGGTTTTCTGTATGGCTATCAGGGTTCGAAAATTGAGCAATTTCTGCCGCAACTGCGCGGCCTCGGCGCGGGCTTCACCAAGGTCTATTTGTTTTGGAACCAGATCGAGCCGCACAAGGGCCAATACGACTGGTCGGCCGTGGACGCGTATGTCGGCCAGTTGAAATCGCCGGACGAAGGGCTCATCGCGTTGTTTTCCAGTTCGCAATGGGCGGTGAAGAGGCCTTCGGCCATGCTCCCGCCTTCGCCCGCAAAGAATCCGGACGATTATTACCGCTTGGTTTACGATTTGGTCAGCCATTGCAAGGGACGCGTCCGCTACTGGCAAAACGACTGCGAACCGAATGACCCAATTTATTGGTCGGGGACGAAGGAAGAATTTGTTGCGGAACTGAAGGTGTTCTACCGGGCCGTCAAGGACGCCGACCCGGCCGCGGTGGTCGTCGTCGGCGGTTACGACGGGCTTTTCAATCCGCCGGGGACCGGGGCCTTTCAATTTCCAACCCAGCAGGCGTCGCTCGCCTTCTATGATTATGTCTTCGCGCAAGGCCGGGACGCCTTCGATTTTTTTGATCTGCGTCTTTACGCCGACCCCTACACCATTGTGGCCCGGGTCGATTACCTGCGCAAACGGATGCAGGACCTGGGCTTTGAGAAGCCCATCATCTGCACCGAATACGGGGGACCCGGGTTTTTTGAATTTCCGCAGAATCTCCGGTACGTGCCTCTGACAAGCGCTTGGATGCAATCGGTCACCAAGACCAACGACCAGGGCCTGCCGTCGCCGGAGAAAAACGGCGAAAATCAGATTGCCGAACTCTACACGAACATGCAGTCGCTGGCGCCCCAGACGCAGATGTTCATGCTCGGCTGTTCGCCCGAACTGGAGGCCAAGTATGACCGCATCCAGTCGCGCCAGCTGGTGATGCGAAATATTTTCGCCTTTTCAGCCGGCGTGCAGAAAACCCTCTACTGGGAACTTTTTCATGATCAACTCGAACGCGACAACCTCATGACGCTGATGTACGGCAAGATCGCGTTGTTGAGTTATGAAGACGGCGCGCTAAAGAAAATCTCGCCGACGGCCCGGACTTATAAAATCATGGCCAAGGCGCTCGACGGCGTCCGCGCTGTGAAGCGAATCGAGGTGCCCGGCAGGCCTTCGATTTTTCTATTTGAAGTGGACCGCGGAGACCGAGGTCCGGCGTACGTGGTCTGGGAGCGGCGCAATGAATTTTCCGGCGAGGATTCGCCGCCGGTGCCGTTTGCCTGGTCATGGACAACGAAGAAAGCAACCGCGCTGGATGCGCTCGGCCAAGCCGTTCCCGTGCAAATCGCCGACGGCCAATTGCACCTGGTCATTTCGCTGACGCCCATCTTCATCGAAGCCGCAGACTAATCACGGCTGTTGTTGGCATAATTTGTGCCGTTTTAATTCTGGCACATGTTAATTCCCGCACTGACAGTTGGGCACGGCGACGACGTAGGTGTTCCGGCCGGTGGCATACGGCGCCGGCGGCGCAACCCTGAACCAACTCGAGCAGCTTCCCCGCCCCGAAAGACAGGTCGGCGAGCCGATGAACTGCCCGCCCGCATCGACGGTATAGGTCTTCAGGCAATAATCCCCGGCCATGGCTAGGTAGCCGACGATTTTGCCGAACCCCGCGGTGCCGAAGCTCTGCAGGAATTGATTGGCGGGGGCGTAACCGGCAATGGCGGCCGCGCCGAGCGTGGGCGCGGGCATGGGCGTTCCAAAAGTGGAATGCCCCAATTGAGGATAGGCGTAGCGGCCGGGAGGAAAAAATGTGGCAAAGCAGCCGGCGGTGGGATTGCCATCGGTAGGATACGCCAGCGCCGTGATGGTTTGGTTGGGGACGCTGGACGGATCGAATCCATCGATAAGCGAGTCGGCGTCCGATTCAAGCTGGCCCATGGTGTATTGGTTGGAATAAGTCACCTGCCAGATTTGGCGGTCGATATAGCCGCCGCCAAGGTCCCTGGGGCCGGTGTCCGTGGTTTGCCGGGTGTCGCCGTTGTAAACGACCGGCGCGCCGCCGCCGATGGGACCGGTGCCGCCGGGGGGACTCTGGCCGGTCACCGCGCCGCTGATGCGATCCATGTTTTCCTGGGAGGTGGTGACTTTGGTCGAAGTTTCGCCCAAGTAGGTGTCCATGACCGTATAAACCACGGTGCGGGTGAGATACCGGTTGGGCGGGGAAATGGTGGCGTCGAATCCCGTCCAACCCCAGTGGGTTTTAAAGCCGCCGACGAGTTTCCATTTGAGGCAGGGCATGCCGAAGGAAAACAGGCTGCCGGGAAGACCGGCGGCGGTGAGGGCGCTGATGGAAGGATCAATCGGCATATTGCGGAGTGCGGATTTCGGAATGCGGATTTAAGGCCATGTCAGTCCGGGAAAAATTGCGAGCAGAGGAAATACATGGTGCCGCTGACGCCGTTGAGGCAGAGCGGGATTTTGTTAAGTTTTACCACAACGCCGTTGCCGGTGTCGCCCGCGATGTCCGCGGTGGAAATGGTGATGCTGCCGGGCGTGGCGGGCGGCAGCGGGTTGCCGGAAAAAGGGCCGGAGGGTGTCCAATGAGTAAACGCGGCGAAGCCGCTCCCGAGCAATCCAAGCGAATAGGGCGGCGGCACCTGGGAGACGACGTTGGGGCCGGAGCCGTCCACATTTTGCGAGACGACATGGGACTGCGTGAAGCCGGGCGTGGAGGAGGAATTCTTTTCGGGCGTGTTGTCGCCCAGGGCGATGGATTCCGCTCCCGCGCCGGCTCCGGAAGTTTGCAAGGTGGGCCAGTAAAAGACGGTGCGCGAGCGGTTGACGCGCAGCAAATCCACCAGTTCACCGGCGCCGAGATGTTTGGGCGGACCAAATTCCACCAGGGTGGTGCCGTCATCGAGCGACTCCGTGATGCTCTGCACCATGCCGTTCATGGTCGACCATTCGGCGAGATTGCCGCCCGTGAGGTTGAACAAATCGCCCACCGACAGCGAGCCGGAGACGTCCTGCTCCTGCAAGGTCAATTCGCCGTCGAACTGGAGGACGCTGACCGCAT